>ENA-UOJP01002397-UOJP01002397.1-human-gut-metagenome-genome-assembly--contig:-C102-NODE-2397-length-14932-cov-11.947301_pt1 | contig 14932 bp, 19 predicted proteins | sample MGYA00242353_ERZ723900 | MGnify/ENA metagenome assembly ERZ723900
ACTTAAACACAGAGCGGATTTTCCGGCTGGTATCACGGGCGTAAAATTCATTCATAATGTTGCGGAACGGGGTAAAATCGTCATCGCCTAAATACATAAGAAAAAAGTATTGTAATGATTCCAGCATGAGTAGCAATAAAAATTCCTAGAATACATTTCATAATTCCCTCAAAAAGCGAATATCTTATATAAAAATCTGTCCAAATCTTTATGTCATAAAACAAATCAAAAATGCCGTTTACGAAAATTATAATACCTGCAATAATTGCTACACTTTCTAGTGAATTCTGTGGACGAACAATGAATACCCCAATCAGAAACATCATTATTACATTAATCCACATATCCGTCTCAATTTTTTTCAATACTTTCATTCTTTCTCCTCCCAACTCGTTTTGGATGCCAACTACGGAATTTACCGGTAATGAGCTTTTTCAATTTATGCCCTTTCCTAATGCCATAATGTATCAATAATTTATCCAATCTGAAATGATTCAGCAATAAACAAAGCTAATATATGAGCTGTAAAATTATCCTTTCATTTTTTCTTTTTATTTAATTGATAATTAATTACGACTGCACTAATCGAAACTGCGATTCTACATAAAAGCACTATCAAAAACTCGATTGAAAAAGGATCACTTATTTTTTCACCAAGCAATGTAGTCGTAACAATACTTAATAATGATCCAGCTATGCCTGCCAGAAGAAACATCGAATATGCGGTGCCACACGCTCCAAAATACACACTTACAATATCGCATGGAAGAAATCCCACAATTCTTGTTATGAAACAGGCGAATGATACATTCTGTTCCTGATATTCAGCAACCTGTCCTGCTTTCGGATATTTTTTGCATATTTCCTGAATAGTCCGTTTTCCTGAATATCTGCCGATCCAATAAGGAATAGTAATTGTAATTACAAATCCAGCTGTACTAACTAAAACAGCTATTATCGGTTGAAATAAGATTCCACTTGCAATATACAAAATAGAAAGTGGAAAAACCACCGTCAAACTTTTCAAAGCAAAAAAAACAAGCAATATTCCCACTGCACATATTTTATTTTGTGGAGTGTATCGCAAAATAGTGTCTACCGATAATGGTTCGCCTGATTTTCTTACAATGATAGCAAATACAATACACATAATTACCATTGCTACAATCGGAACAATTCTTTTTTTGTTTTTCATTTTCTTCATCTTCTTCAACAACATTAATACTAGCAAATTTAATAATATAAAAGGAAAGAAACACAATCTATTTAATTCAACAAATTATATTCCTTTCCCCTCTTTTACAGAAACCTTTCCGTTGTAAATGAAATGCTGTAATTATTTCTTATGCTCACGTTTAGCTCTATTCTCTTTCCAGAGTTTATCTGCAACTGGCTGCCAGTTTCTTGCATACTGATCACATTTTGAGCATAGATGATCTGCAGTTTCTGGAGATTGCAAGTCGGTGGAATGTGCCCCTGCTTTTTCAACCATAGCACGAAGTTTTTCCGGATTTTCCAGCATTGGGCATGGACGAAGCATATTGTCATTGAATGGCTGATTATCATGATAAGCCATCATCATTGGAGAACGAAGTGTTTCCAGCAATGACTTTTCTCTGATATTTGAATCAGAATAGTGGATAAATACACATGGGTCGATATCTCCATTTGCATTGATATGTAAGTAACGATGACCGCCTGCGATACATCCTCCGACATATTCCGCATCGTTCTGGAAATCCATTGCGAACAAGGGTTTTGTCGCACGATACTTACGGATTTTTTCGTAAACTCCCATACGCTGTTCTGGTGTTGGAAGCAATTCAGGCGCCGCATCATTTCCAACCGGCATATAATGAAAATACCATACGAAATATGCCCCCATTTCAATCAAAGAATCATAAAATTCTTCTGAGGCAATAGAATCATAATTCATACTGGTGTAACAGCATGAAATACCATATACCAATTTTTTGCTTCGAAGAAGTTCCATGGCCTTGCGTACTTTCTTGTAAACCCCATCGCCACGTCGTCCATCCGTAGCTTCTTCAAATCCTTCCAAAGAAATGGCTGGAACAAAGTTTCCAACTCTAAGCATCTCATCTGCAAATTCTTCATCGATCAGTGTTGCATTAGTGAAGCAGAGGAATACACAATCTGAATGCTTTTCGCAGAGACGGATCAGGTCTTTCTTACGTACTAATGGTTCTCCACCTGTATAGATATATAAATATACACCCAGTTCTTTACCTTGGCGAATAATGTCATCAATTTCATCATAAGTCAGATTTAATTTATGACCATACTCTGCGGCCCAGCACCCGGTACAGTGAAGATTGCAGGCAGATGTCGGATCCAGAAGGATTGCCCATGGAATATTGCAGTTATATTTTGCCCTCAATTCTTCTTCTTTTTTCCATCCAACCAGTGCCGAATTAATAAAGAAGTTTACTGCCAGCGTCTTTGTTACATTGGGATCAACTTCCTTGAAAAGACGGCGAATATATTCGTAATATGGATGTTCTGGATTCGTGATTGCTTCACGGATCATCCGTCTCTGTGTAACGAATTCTCCATCTGCAAACTTATCTGCCCAGTCCATCATCTTCGGCATATGCTTGTCTGGATCTTTATAAATATAATCAAAAGTCTTTTCAATCCCCAGTTTCTTTAATGTGTTTCCTGCATTCATTTTATTGTCCTCCCATTCATTTGAATTTCTAGTATATAAAACTATCCATAACATTTACGAATCTGTCTTAACAGTACAATGAACTATGTAATGTCTCATTCCACCTTCTGCCAATAATGCACTCCCGGCAAGAATCATTGTCTTACATAGCAAAGTTACTGTGCCCAGGATTCCAGATAATACTGATAATAGCAAAATCCATTTCCACTCTGTCATTCCAAATCTTTTTGCATCAAACGATGTCTGGACAGCTAGAAGACTATCAAGAAGAATAAAAATCCCTAATCCCGCCAACAGATAACCATCTTTATAATTTTTGATACAAAGCACAATCATTCCCAACACGATTAAAAAAACACCACATGCAAAATCATATTGAAAAGCAAGGCAATAAAGATCTTTTGAAAAATATCCAATTATTTTTATAATTCCATATGCCATCAAAAGGATTCCCGCTGCTAATCTACCATTTTTTTCCATCACATCAGGACAAATAATACAGCAAAACCCGTAAATATAAAAAGCTATAGAAATTAAAATATACCCCATTTTTGCTGCCTTTAGTTGTATCAAATTTTTCTCACCTCCCGTATATCCATTAATTTAATTGAAACAGAAGATTTCGGCAATGGACAAAATAGGGGTGATTATCCAAAAATTGGACGTTTCTTTTCTTTTGTTCATTTTTTGGATATCTGCCTAATATTTGACTATGGAGTATAATAAGCAACTATTATAAAATATAGTGAAAGAGAAATTATAAAAGAGGGAGATGAGGAAAATGGCAACAGCCATTGTAACAGATAGTAACTGTGGTATAGCAGTTGATGAAGCTGAGACATTGAATATTCATATCATTCCTATGCCTATTCTAATAAATGAAATTTCATTCTATGAAGGATTGGATATTTCGTATTCTGAACTTTTACAGCATTTAATGGATAAAGATCATGTTACAACTTCACAGCCTGCACCCACTGATTTGGAAACAATGTGGGACAAACTATTAGAAAGCAAATATGATGATATCATTTACATTCCGATGTCCAGCGGATTAAGCAGCTCTTACCAAACTGCCTGTATGCTCTCTGAGGATTATAACGGCGCCGTATATGTAGTAGATGCACACCGTATTTCAGTCACACAAAGACATGCGGTCATGGATGCTGTTGCACTCAAAAATCAAGGCTTCTCTGCTGCTTCAATCAAGGAGATCTTAGAAAGAAATGCCTTTCAATCCATTATTTTTGTTGGGGTAGATGATATCGAATATTTAAAACGAGGGGGACGACTCACCCCAGGTGCTGCCGCTATAGCATCTGTTTTGAATATAAAACCGCTTTTGACTATTCAAGGGGAGAAAATTGATTCCTATGCTAAAATGCGTGGTAATAAGAAATGTCAAAAACAACTTATCAAAATAATGAAAGAAAAAAGCCTTGACTATTTGACACAGGGAAGAAAATTAAGAATTGGAATTACAGGAAGTTTTTCAGATGAGAAAGATGCCAAGGAATGGTATCTTTCAGCAATACAGGTGTTTGCTGATGCCCCTCTCCAATATGATCCATTAACATTCAGCATCACCTGTCACACTGGGCCAAATGCTTTTGGAATGGGCATCAGCACTTATCCTGAGGAATTATGCATTTAAGTAATGCCTTTTCACCAGAACCGGAAAACAGTTCACAAGATTCTTGGCAGAATTCAATAAGATCATATGATGCATCATTCTCCATCCAGTCAAGTATGCTCCCTATTAATATACATTTATAATACCTTATCAAACATTCTGCTTTATTTTCAATAAGCGACATATTTCCGGTTCTGTTTTCTATATATGTACAGATAACATGATTACCTACTTTATTTAGATATCCCAAAAAATAATCTTTTTTGGAAGAACGATACAGATGTAATAACGCTTTTTTCCTTTTCATACATTCTTCTGCCATATAGAGTATACAGTGTTCTAAGGATTCAAAGACTACTTGATTCTTAATAACCTCATCTGACCATGTTTCAACTGACCATTCCGTAAGAGATGGAATATCTTGAAAATGATAATAAAATGTATTTCTGTTTACATGGCAATGATCTACAATATCTTGTACCGTAATTTTATTATATGGCTTTTTCTCTAACAACTGCCAAAATGCTACAATAATTTCATGTTTTGTTCTATTCATCTTTATTGCCCCCATCTGCAACACTACAATCATTATATCTAAAAACAACCCCTTTTACAACAACACAGAGAGCTTCTCATAGCAGTTTTCTAATACTGAGAAGCTCTCTGTGTTTTCAGTTAATTAAAAATTCATTGCAACATCCCACGCACCCCAAATAACCGTACGAAGATTTCCAACCTTTTTGCAGTCACCAACAAGTGGTAACTTTCCACTATTCTCAAGTGGTGATGGAAGATAACCAACAGACATAATCACATCATCACCTTGAATAACTTCTTTGCTGCCATCTTTACGTTTAATAATAACACCTTCTTCTGTAATAGAATCCACAGCTGTTTCCAGATAAACTGGAACTTCATGTAATTTGAAGAAGTCACGAAGGTATGAGCTATTTGCGAGAAATACCCCTGGGACAGCAATAAGATCTTTTTTCATTTCGATGATGATTGGATTTTTTCCCTGCAAATATAAATCATAAGCGATTTCACAACCGGTTAATCCTCCACCAACAATGATTACATTTTGACCAACATTCTTTTTCTTAATTGCTTTTAGGGATATATACCCTAATTGATGGCTGTGGTTTGTATGATTTTCTTTTCAGTCTTTCTACCAAGTCATCTATGTTTTGCTCCAGATTTCTCCCGTACTCTTTCTTAGTAATCTCATCAACACCGACTGCTTTGTTTCCGTCTAATTCTTTGTGACATTGCAAAAGCATACCCTCTGGATACTCCGAGTAATTCAGCAACTTCATCTGCGGTAATATACATTTTCATCGTATTCTCCATATTCATTTCTCCTTTCCTTTTTAATTTTAGTACACTTTTGTGTTCCTTGTAATTCGTATTATATAGTACACATTTGTGTTCGTCAAGTATTTTTTATAAATTTTTATACACAAATGTGTCCCAATGTGCTAAACTATCACTATACACACAAAACACAAAAAGGAGAAACGCTATGACTGTCGGAGAAAAAATCAAATATTATCGGAATATCCGTGGAATATCACAGGAAATGTTGGGAAATCTTTCCGGCATAAATCCGGCTACTATCAAGAAGTATGAATATGGTATTCGTAATCCAAAGCCAGATCAATTACTGAAAATCACAAATGCGCTTGGTATTAGCATTAACCTGTTCATGGACTTTGATATAGAAACTGTATCGGATGTGCTTTCTTTACTGTTTAAACTGGATGAGCAAGTAGATATGAAATTTGAAGTGGAAAAAGATGATAATGGAGAATTTATCCCTTCTACTGTAAAATTATCTTTTCAGAATGCTGCAATCAATCAGAAACTTTGTACCTATCTGAAAGCAAAGCAAATAAAAGAAAATCTGGAAACCTCTAAAGAGAAGTTGAGCGCCAAAAATGATTATACAGAAACTATAAATGAGATTGAGCAGAACATAGAAGATATTAAAAATCATCTTGTAGACGATAATATGGTAGTTAAAAAAGGTACTGACGGAATTACTGTAAAATTATTTCCGCAATAATCTATAAAACCTATTGACTCCAACGTAACGTGATACTGTATGCTATTCTTGTGAAGCAAAGTAGATATATGCCGGCATTTTCCATCTTGCTTCTCTATCATTAAAGGAGCTGATAAAATGAAAACCATAAGTCAAGTTGCAAAATTAACAGGAGTAAGCATACGCACTCTGCAATATTATGATGAGATTGGGTTATTAAAGCCCAGCGAACTTACTCCTGCAGGCTATCGTCTATACGATGAACACGCATTGCAAACCCTACAACAAATCCTCTTTTTCCGGGAATTGGATTTTCCGTTAAAAGACATTATCAAAATCATGCAAAACCCTGACTTTGATAGGATTTCCGCTTTCAAAAAACAAAAAGAACTGCTTCTTCTAAAGCGTAATCGAACAGACAGACTTATACAGCTTCTTGAACGACTTGAGAAAGGAGAAGAATGTATGAGTTTCAAAGAATTTGATTTATCAGAGTATATCCTCGCATTAGAAGATTTTAAGGTTAATCAAACAGACACAATTATTAAACATTGGGGAAGTATCGACAATTTTGATATGTTCATTCAAAAAATTAAAGACGATGAGGAAAACGTAGCCAAACTCGCCATTCAACATTTTGGAAGTATTGAAAAATATACAGAAGAAATGAAATATAATCTGGAACACTTTTCAGAAATTATGGATAAAGAATGGAATGAAGATGCAGAAAAAATCGCCGCTCAATCAGATCTGCTGTACGGAAAACTAACAGCCAATTTGGCCTGCGATGTATCCTCTCCCAAAATACAGGAAATCGTTTATGAGATACTGGAATTTATCAAAAAGCAGAGTTCTTCTGTGACTCTTGATAAACCTCTCATAGATATACTGATTGACTCCTATTCCAATGATTATGTCAAAAACATAACCGATAAAAAATATGGTGACGGCGCTTCTGACTATATTGTAAAAGCCTTTCGATATTACTCCGAAAATAATACTCCATCAAAGAAATAGAGCCAAAGTAGAGCCAACAGACATAAAGAAACCTCGGAAACCCTTGTAAAATGGGCATCCGAGGTTTTCTGTCCGTTATTCAAACTCCACTTTTATATTTGTCCAATCATAAATAATATGTATTATGGATTCGCTTTTTGTGCATTTTATGTTATTTTATATGCATGATTCGTTTCGTTCATAATATTTTTGTAGCCAAAATGTAGCCACGCTATTTTTATTCACCTCATTAAAATTGTTTAACATTTCCGGACTTTTTTACTCTAAATAAATTTTATCCGCTGGTTTACGAGTTCTCGTTTACATAACCGAAAACAGCGAGAAAATCAAGGGTTTCATAGTAATTTGTTGCAGACGCGTTGCAAACCATAAACACCTCATAACAATCGAAAACATCTCTCTTGAGATTGTCGCAAAATTATCAAATTAGATGATGGAGCGATGCCCGCCCTCAACTATAGAAACAGATGTCAAGATCGTTGACCACCAGTCCGTGGCGTCTCTCTTCTGATACTGTTTCTTTATTTATTTCAGTTCTACCGTTTTAGAACATCACAGGGTGGAACAAAATCCCCCGCCCTGTGACGTCATAGGATTTCTTTTCCTCCAAGTGGGTGGTTCCATAATTCCACACAACTTGTCATAGTTCCTGAAAACCCTGCCTGATACACTTTTTCCAGTATTTCTTCTGAATTTACAAACCCACCAACTACAAATGAACAATTACATATTGCACGAAATTTATTATAATATTGTACTGCATAATACGCCGGCCTTAATTCTATCCCGTCATAATCCATATCTTCCATACTCCGTAACGCCTGTTCTACCGATAACGAATCGCTGAGCACAATACGGCGGATTGACTTCATCTTTTCTCTTGATATCAGACCTATCTTTGTATTTCCTGTTCCCATGACTCCATCAATGTGATACATATTTTTTAACAATTGAAATGCCATTCTATCTGCCCCGAGTCCGCCTACAAGCTCGTGATTGATAATAACTTTCTTTCCTGCCCTATGGCATATATCAACATTTTCTCTCAAATTACCTATATGACAGCAGCTTAATAATATCCATTCTTCTCGTCCTTCCAGTGCTTTTTTAAGATATTTTAATTCCCGGATAGAAGGAATAATATGGAATTTGCAATCTCCAAATAACTTTTCCTGTTTAGCCAATTCGTATTCTCTCCTGCCTATATTATTTATAATTCCAGTACTCTTTCATCATTTCATTTATGTTAGTCCACTCTGCATAACGTTTTTCATAACAAGGATACTTTTCCAGCCGAGGCATAACCGGAGCCTTTGTCTTCACCGCTCTGTTAAATGCCTCTTCATAATTACTATACACGCCTGCACCAATTCCCGCAACGATTGCCGAGCCCAACGCCCCGGTTTCCTCACAGTCTACTCCGACAATCGGCACCTGTAAAACATCTGCAAAAATCTGTTTCCACACTTTACTCCTTGCTATCCCTCCCGTCAGACGTATTGTGTCCAGCGGAAGTCCTGCATTCTTCAGAAAATCCACATGATATTTATGGATATACGCAACACCCTCTGCTACTGAATAGCAGATCTCGGCATAACTTGTATTCTGATTGATCCCAATAAAGTTTGCCTTTGCGTTCGGATGGATGCTTGGCTGTGCAACGAACGGACTGAAGATAACTTTTGCGTCTTCAGGGCGGACTTCTGATATCAGTTCATTTAGTACATCAAATATAGATACGTCCCTTTTCTCTGCTTCAACCTTCGCTTTATCCCCCAGTGTATGGATAAACCATTCATAATTCGATCCCGAAGCTCCTGTATAAGAGCAATTAAGATATTCTCCTTTGTGCAGATACGGCATATTCGCCGAAGCACCGGGAATAATCCGCTCCGAGTGGGTCTCATTAATACACCAACTGCCCGCTACGGCTGTGTATACACCCCCTCCTGTAGCTCCAGCGCCTACAAGACAAGCCAGAATATCCATCATTCCCGCTACAACAGGCGTCCCCACTTTAAGCCCTGTCAGCTTTGCGGCTTCCTCTGTCACGCAACCGATAATCTCTGTCGGCTCTGCTAACTTAGGAAGGACGTCGTACAATTCAGGAATCCCAAAGAGTTCCATAAGTTCCCTGGAATATTCCATTGTCTCCATATCAAGAAGGGCTGATCCCCCAATACAATCCAGATCCGTCGCAAACACGCCCGTCAAACGATACATAAGGTAATCTTTGAATGTAAAAAATCCACCGATCTTATCGTAGGTCTCTCTGTCATTTTCTTTATACCAGCGAAGAATCGGTGCCGGCTGACCAGCCCAGAGTGTACCTTTAATAATATCATTAATTTTATCATAAGTTCCTTCTTTTTTGTACTTTTCAAGAATTTCATTTGCTCTGTAATCCTGTGAAAAACATCCCGGAGCAATAGAATTTCCGTCTTTGTCCAAAAATACTACACCATTTCCGAACGAAGTCACCCCGATTCCTCTGATTAATGACGGATCAATCTTTGCTTTCTGTATTGACTCTTTAATTGTTCCAGAAACAAGATTCCATAGTTCATTAACGTCAAACTCTTCAAAATCAGCCCTGCGTTTCTTAAACCTCATACTCGGAGTCGCTGCTGATGCTATAATCCTGCCATCTGTATCGAAAATTACTGCCTTACTAGACGTACATCCGGCATCAATCCCTATTAAATATTCTGCCATACTTATACCTCCATCTGCTATTGCCTTCACGCCTTATTGGCTGATCCTACTAAGTCAATCTTTTCCAGTACGACTTGTTTGAGAGCTGCAAGAGATTTCTCGTTCGCCTTGCTCACCCAAATTGCAAGTGTTCCTGACTCTTCCAGTTTCTTCTTTAATTCTCCGTAATATGCACTCAACATTTCCGAATAAATGTTCAGCTTGCAGATTCCCCTCTGGATTGCTTCTTTTATCTGGTCATCCGGAGTTCCTGACCCTCCATGCATTACCATCGGTATACTTGAAATCCTGTTTAATTCATCCAAACGGTCAAAGTGGAGTTTCGGCGTATGTACATAAACCCCATGTGATGTTCCCACAGCTACAGCAAGACAGTCTACACCGGTCTCGTCAATAAATTGTTTCATCTCATCAGGATTTGTCAGGTAGTCATCCGGATTATCATAATCCTCATCCGCCTTTAATTCTCCGGATACAATACCGTCTCCCACATGTCCCAACTCTGCTTCCACCGTTACCCCATGTGCATGGGCATATTCAACAGCCTCTTTCGTCAGACGAATATTTTCCTCCAATGGATATACAGACGCATCATACATAACTGATGTAAATCCAAAGTCCACACATTTTTTCAGAAAAGCCATGTCTGTTGCATGGTCCAAATGAAGGCATACAGGAACGCTTGCTCTTTCGGCCATTCTTCTTAAACAAGTAATCCAATAATCAAGCATATCTCCCTGCAGATCTGGTGTTAATCCCATAATAATCACAGGAGACTTTTTTTCTTCTGCTGCCTCTATAATTTTCTGCGCCATCTCCAATGTACTGGCATCAAACGCCCCCACACAATATTTCTCTTTCCTTGCTTTATTTAACATATCTTTTATTGAAACTAATGCCATTGTAACTTTCTCCTTTCAATCCATCTCAACAACTGCTATCGCATCAGCATTCCGCCTGTTGCGTCAATTGTTATTCCTGTCAGATAATCCGCTTTATTGGAGGCCAGAAATACAACTGAATATGCGACTTCTTCAGGCAATGCAGCACGCCCCAGCGGAATCCGGCTGTTATAATAATCTGAATTCTTCTCCAATGACTCCCGGATCATTTCTGTTTTCATAATTCCCGGAGCAACTGCATTCACTGTTATTCCGTATTTGGCAACTTCTCTTGCGAGAGAAATCATAAACGTCACCAATCCACTCTTTGCTGCCGCATAATGTGCATGTCCCGTAGTTGAACCATGGAATGCCGCCTGTGAGACTACATTGATAATTTTGCCCTTTTCTTCCCGTGAGATCAGATGATTAACCATCATCCTGCTCAGGATATAAGGCACTTCCAAATCCATGTATATGGTACGCTCAAACTCTTTCTTTTCCATATCACGCACATAGGCCGTCGGCCATATACCTGCGTTATTGACTAATACATCTATTTTCCCCAGAGCTTTTACACTTTTCCTAAATAAATCCTCTGCCGCATTTTCCTCTGACAAATCTGCAGGGACAACAGCTACTTCAGTCTTATATGTGTTTCTGATATCTTCCGCCAGTTTATTTGCTTTTTCCTTGTTTCTCCCATTAATAACCACATTTGCACCTTCCTGTGCCATAAGCTGTGCAATTGCTTTTCCAAGACCGTTGGTGCTTCCGGTAATCAGTACATTTTTTCCTTTTAATCCCAGTTCCATCTGTCGTTCTCCTATTGTCAGCAAATTATATCTGTTCTATTACTTTTGAAAAAATTTCCTTATTAACCACAAATCTTGAGTCTTTTTCCGTAATCAGAGTTTCCATTTCCTTTGCAAGCAGTTTCGGCGATCGCGTAAACGCATCTACTGTACCTCCTGCAAGATGAGGTGTTACTGTCACATTGGGAAGTGTAATCAAAGGATAGTCTGCTAACGGAGGCTCCACATCAAACACATCTAACGCGGCTCCTGCAATCTTTCCTGCCTTTAACACTTCATATAACGCCTTTTCATCTACCAGTCCAGAACGTGCCGTGTTAATCAGATATGCATCCGGGCGCATCATTCGAAGCACTTCTGCATTTATCATATGCTCCGTGCTAGCACTCAGCCTTGTGTGCAAAGTTACAATAAGGCACTCTCTCATCAATTTCTCCAGCGAAACCAACTCTACATAGTCCGGTACTTCCTTAACATATGGATCGTATGCCATAATTTCCATATCAAATCCACGCAGCCTCTGAGCTACTTTGCGCCCAATCGCTCCCAATCCGATAATACCCGCTTTATTTCCCGGAAGGTCCGGCACAGTCGCAGCGTTACTGTAATCCCTTACCCATTTTCCCTCTTTCAGGTTTCGATGGCTCTTTGCAATGTTCCTACATTCGCTTAGGATCATCCCAACTGCAAAATCAGCTACCGCATCCGCATTCCTTCCCGGTGTATTACATACGATGATTTCTTTCTCTGTTGCATATTTAACATTAATATTTTCATATCCTCCCCTAAGAACTCCAATCATTTTCAGGTTCTTACAGGAATCAATCACTCTTTTTGTTATCGGACAGAATTGTGTTATAATTACATCGGCATCCTGTACAGCCTGCAAAACATCATTAGACGGTTCGTACGCCTCACTCCCATGAGTCTCAACCAGCAGATTGATATTCTGAAGTTCTTCATAATTTTCCAGTTTCCACTGAACAGTCTCTATCTGATGCCCCATTTTTTCCAACCCCAAAAATCCGCTTTTGATAAAGTTCTCTGGAATTAATAAATCTCCAATACCTACAATTTTCATATTAATCATCTTCCTTTCTTAACGAAAAGCACTCCTAAATATATCAGCTACAGCTATTTCCCTCCAATAATCTTTCCCAACTCAACAATTGCCCAGCCTACAGGTGTATTATAAGGTGCCACTAAACTACCGATTTCCTGGTCGCCTTCTGAATTCACTTCTACGTTTGCCTCTTCGGCAGCTGCTGTGAAGTTTGGTGCCAGACTTGTTCCTGCATAAAGCTGGATTGTTATAATCAACAGACCTGTAACGAAAATACGGAACATATTCCTCTTGCAAAACGGAGCCACCATAGAAATTAGGAATACAATGGACGCCAGATCCGTAAACGGAAGCATCTTGTTTCCAGGAAGTATCATGGCAAGGATCAATGATGCCGGGATCAGCAGTAATGATGTTGCGATTATACAAGGCTCTCCGATCAGAAGTGCGGTATCCATACCAAAATAGAACTCTCTGTTCGGGAACAATTTCTTCATGTACTCTTCTGCTGCATCCCTGATAACCATTACTCCCTCGACTGTTACATCTACCATCTTCGGGAGAAGAATCATAACTGCCGCCACATTAACCGCCAGCGGAAGCACTTCATCCAGCGGCCATCCTGCCAACAGTCCAAGACCTACACCAAGGATTGTTGCCAGAGTTACAGGCTCTCCGAAAATTCCCAGAGTCTTCGTAATCTTTTCAGGATTCATGTCGATTTTCTTCAGACCCGGTATATGTCCGATAACCCAGTCAACTGCGATACCGAGGGGAACATATACGCCGCATGTTGCGTGTACAAACGCCACACCTTTGATCTTGTACATTTCCTGAATAGGTTTTGCTGTAAGGTCTCCAATAATAAATGCAATCAAATACAGAAGCAGGGCGCCTGCAACTCCCAACGGAATACTGCCTGTGACATGATAAACCAATGTTCCTACCAAAGAGATCAGCCAATAATTGAATATATCAATATTGATGATTTTTGTTTTATTTATCGCTAAAAGAATTATATTTAATGCGATTGCCCCTACCACAATAAACGGAATCAGCGGAGATGCCCAGCCTATGGCAGAACCTGTCGCCCATCCTGCATCAATTACCGTAAGATTCAGCCCAAATCTTTCCACCATGTCCTGAGTTGCCGGTCCCAGACTGTTTAGCAGAAGATTGACTACCATATTAATACCGGTAAATCCGATTCCTACCGTCATACCTGCTTTAAACGCTTTTCCTGGTTTTACTCGGAAAATAATGCCTACGATAAAAAATATAATTGGCATTATAACAGTTGAACCCATATTTATAATCGTATTAAATATTGCCATTTTAAGCTCCTTTCTCTTATCCGCTCGAGATATTTCTGACAAAAAAATGCAATTAAAGGATTCAGTTTCTCTAAATCCTTTAATTGCATTCACCATTCGCCATACAATTGTCTCAAAACTATTTTGTTTTACAAAGTACTTTGTGTTATTTTAGATTTTAGCATTATTGTATTATTTTTTCAAGTTTTTTTTTACTTTTTATATATTTTTTTGTCCTTCTATTTTTTCTCTCAAAATTCATGAATAATTTCAACAATTTTTCTTGTGTTTTTAAGTCTAAATTATAATCTATATAAACAGTCAATTTGAACATATCCCGTTCCGTGACAAAACATACTGCTGCCAAGTTCAATAACCGTGGTTCCAACCGCAACCAGATCTGGTATTCGAACAGCAGAATATTATGGATTCTCAACAAATAAGCCATCCAACCTCCCGGAAGGATTATCATAACGGATATCAACAACTGTTGGCAATTTGTCAACTGCAGATAACAATACAGCCATTTTCTCAGACTCACTTTCATATACTCTGATAGTATTTATGTTTTATTTTCCTGCTGTCTCATTTTACAGTTAATCTAAAGAGTATTGAAAATTTCTTCCGTCGATCCCTGATCCTCTCCGTTTATGACAACTGCTTCTCCCTTAATCTACAAGACAATGATCACACACACTATAATAACGGGAGTTTGACAGTTGAATATTGAAAAAAATGCTTGCAGGCCTCATAATACCT
>ENA-UOJP01002402-UOJP01002402.1-human-gut-metagenome-genome-assembly--contig:-C102-NODE-2402-length-14903-cov-6.435210_pt1 | contig 14903 bp, 13 predicted proteins | sample MGYA00242353_ERZ723900 | MGnify/ENA metagenome assembly ERZ723900
CAATCCCGGCGCCGGGGTTGGGCCGGATAACGATCTGGCAGTCGCTGGATTCCAGAGTTCCGGCGACGGCCGGTTTCTTGATTTCCATATCCCATTCCTCACTCTCTCGCCGCTGCCTGCGCCTTTAAATACGGAAACAGGCCGCCGGCGTTCATGATATCCTTTTCCAGGTCGCTGACTGCGTCGCCGTGGAATTCTTTTCCCGTGTCCAAATCTTTAACCGTACCGTGATCCATGTCCACTTCCAGGGTATCGCCGTTTTTCATGTCCCCGTTTTTGATGGCGTCGGAGATCCCTTTGATAAACAGGACGGGGTAGCCGTTGTTGACGGCATTCCGGTAGTAGATTCTCGAGCAGGTCTCCGCCAGGATGCAGGGAATGCCTGCGTACTGGAGACAGTAGACGGCATGCTCGCGGCTGGAACCGCAGCCGAAGTTTTTCCCGGCCACCACGAAATCGCCTGGTTTGACTTCCTTTGCGAAATTTTCCATGCCCGGATAGTATTCAAACGCGTACTGGGGCATGTTTTTCGGGTCGGTCTCTGCAAGATATTTATTATGATAGATCAAATCGGTGTCCACGTCGTCGGAGAACACCCACGCTCTTCCTTTCATCACGCTCATGCCTTCGCCTCCTTAAGAATTTCCCTGGGGTCTGTGATGCAGCCGCGGACGGCCGTTGCCATGGCAGACATGGGGCTCATCAGATAGGTATGGCTGCCTTTTCCCACTTTGCCGATGAAGTTGCGGTTGGTGGTGGAACATCCGATGTCGCCGTACGGCAGAGCGCCGTAATGCTCGGCCGTACAGAGGGCGCAGGTGGGATTCGTAAAGACAACGCCGGCTTCCAGGAATTTTTCCAAAAGCCCTTCTTTTGCACACTGGATCTGAACCTCCGTCGTGCTGGGCGTGATGATGGCCCGCATGCCGGGGAAAATCCGTCCTCCGCCTGCCATTAAGATGTCGTAAGCGGCCTTGATGTCCTCAAATCTTCCGTTGGAACAGGAGCCGATGTGGATCTGATCCACCTTCGTCCCTGCAATTTCAGAGATCGGCTTTACGTTATCCGGCGCATCCGGGCAGGAGGCCATGGGCTCTAAATCGGACACGTTATAGTGAAGCACCTTGCAGTATTCGGCGTCCGGGTCGGCCGAAAGCTCTTTCACCCGCGTCCGCACTTCCTCGCCGGCGCGGCCGCAAAGCCAGTCGAGAACCTCGCCGTTTGGCATGATAAGCGGCACCTTTCCGCTCATTTCCGTCACCATGGAGCAGAGGGTGATCCGCTCGGCCAGCGTTGCTTTTTCGATGGTCTCCCCGACGAATTCCACGGCCAGAAAGTCCATGCCGCCTGCACCCAGATCGCCGACGATCTTTGTCAGCAGGTCGCGCATGCAGACGCCCGGCTTGAATTCGCCCTCCACCTCGATTTTCATGGTTTCCGGCACGCGGAACCAGCTTGTGCCGTTAATATAGGAGGCAGCGATATCGGAATTTCCGACGCCGGTTGCGAAGGCGCCGACGGCTCCTAAAAGGTTCATGTGGCTGTCGGTTCCGAGAACCACGTCGCCCGGCTTTATGAGACCGGCTTCCAGCATCACGTGCTGGCCGATGCCGTGGTTGATGTCAAAGACATTGCTGATGCCCTGACGCTTTGCAAATTCCCGGATGATCTTCTGGTTGTTGGAAACCTTTTCCGAGTGGGACGGGGCCTGAAGGTCAAAGGTGTAGGCGATTTTATCGGGATCCCAGACCTTTGCGTCTTTCCCCATCTCTTTTTCAAACTGGAGGACGCAGTTGGCGCCTCCGAAGTCACGGGCAGAAGCCAGATCCACTTTGCACCAGATCCGCTCGCCGACCTGAACTTCGCGGCCGGAGGCCCGTTCCATAATTTTCATAATTGCGGTTTTTCCCATGTTCTGATTCCTCTTTTTTCGTTAATCCCTCACGTAGACATAGCCTTCCATGATCCGCCTTGCGGTTCTGTCCAGGTTGCCGCTTAAAAGCTCGTGGCTGCCGTCCTCGTTGATTTTTAAGTCTGCGTAGGCGTCCATGATGCCCCAGGGATGGCCGATGCGAAGATGCTCAATGCGGTCGGTTCCCAGGGATTCTCCGGCAATCTCGTTTACAATGGTGCCCGGCGTGTTGGCTGCGGTGATGGTGCAGATGGCGCCGGTTCCCATGTAGGCGTCGATCATTTTCATGCCGACGGAGAAGAGACGGCCCACCATGTCCACGTTTTCTGCCTTGATTTCTTTGCCGTTTCCTGCCGTATAGTCCACCGGCTTTGTGGCAAAGGCGATTTTCGGGAGCGTCTGGCTGTTTTTCTTTGCGTCCTCCAAATCTTTTGCAAAGCCGAGGGTCACGGCCCCCGTCCCGCGGATGATTTCCAGAATCCGGCAGATTTCCGCACAGTTTGGAAGGGCGTTAAATTCCGACGGGATTTCCGTGCCCTTTACGCCGAAATCCTCGGGATGGACGAAAATCACCGGGTTTGCAGAGTCCACGAAGCTGTATTCGTAGGTCTTTCCTTCGATTTCGATGGTGTCCTTTGCATGGCCCGTCGGGAGCAGCTTTCCGGAGGCAGCCCCCTGGGGAGCGACGAATTTTAGCGTTACTTTGGCGGCTGTTCCCGGCACGCCGTCGATGGCGAAATCGCCTTCCGTCACAGCGCGGCCGTCCTTTACGGGCACCTGGGCGATGATTTCCTTCTGGGTGTTGGTGTTAAAAATATGTACTTCTGTCATGGGTTCTACGGCTTCTACGAGTCCCTCGTCGATGGCAAAGGGGCCGACGGCTGAGGAGATGTTTCCGCAGTTCATGGTCTTTCCCACGATGGGCGCGTTCACGTCCACCTGGCCGAAATCGTAGTCCACGTCAATGCCGGGGCGCTCGCTCTTTTTAATGACGGCCACCTTGCTTGTGGAGGTGTTGGCGCCGCCCATGCCGTCGATCTGGCGCCTGTCGGGGCTTCCGAAGGCGCTTAAAATCACTTTGTCACGCTCTTTTTCGTCTTTTGGAAGGTCTTTGTCGTGGAAAAAAACTGCTTTGCTGGTACCTCCGCGCATGTAGACGCAGGGGATTTTTCTGTTTGGCTTGTACATGGCCGATTCCTCCTTGTTTTCCCGTTTCATCCATGGTATGATGAAACCAAAAGTTACATTTTGTTTCTATGTTTGTAATATAAGGTGATACCAGGGTCAAAAAGTCGTAAATCCGATGCAAGCTTGCTTGCAAGAGGATTTTTGACCTTAGGCCCCGCCAAAACATGAATAAGGAGCCATTTTTCGCAGAAAAATGTGCGGATTATGAATGTTTTGAGGATTGCGTGAGCAATCCGGTATCATAGGGTTCAAAACACCTTTTGACCCCAACATCATGAGGTTGTGTATGATTCAAAATTATGCGTATTTCATCGCCCTGGCCGAGGAAGGGAGTATCTCGAAAGCCGCGGAACGGCTTTATGTTTCCCATCAGGGCTTAAGCAAATACTTAAAATCCCTTGAAAACCACTACGGCGTCACGCTGTTTAACCGGAAGCCGAAGCTCTCCCTGACGCCGGCCGGGCAGGCGGTCTATGAAGCGGCGAGGCAGATGCAGCTTCTCGAAGAAAATCTGGAGACGACACTTGCCGACTACCATGATTCCGATTCCGGCATTTTCCGCTTCGGCGCCACTGAGGGGAGGTTCCGCATCCTGATTCCGGAGCTTCTCGTGGAATTTCAAAAGAAGTATCCGAAGGTAGAACTTGTGACCGAATGCGCCAACTCCAACGAGCTGCGGGAGATGGTGTTAAACAACCAGCTCGACATGATGATTACGGCATCGCCGCCCGACGGGGATCCCAGGCTTTCCAGCGCTCTCGTCATGGACGAGCAGCTCTACCTGATTATCTCCGACAACATGTTAAGGGAATACTTCCCTGACCAGTACCCGGAGTGCAAAAAGGAATTTCAAAAGGGAGCCGATCTCAGGGATTTCTGCCATGTCCCGTTTGTTCTCAACCAGAAGGGATTTTCCTCGCGGGATATGGCGGACGCCTATGCCGCCAGTCATGGCTTTTCTTTAACATGCATCCGCGAAATCGTCCAGGCGGATATCCATTCCATGCTTTCTGCCAGGGATTACGGGGCCAGCCTCTGCTTTTCCATGTTCCTTCCCGGCGTCAGCGCCGCCAACAGCCTGGGCGCGGAAAACTCCGGCCTCAATATCTTCCCGATTGCCGGCTTTGATACCACAAACCCGGTGCGCCTTCTGTACCTGAAAAATAAGCTGCTGCCCGGATATGGGGATTACCTCGTTTCGCTGGTAAAAAAGATCTGCCGGCCGTTTATGAATCCGCCGTTGGAGATATAGTTTTTAGATGGATTGGTATGATTCAAATGTAGCACGTTTGATGGGTGGGATAAAGCAGATGTGAATTGCCGGGATGTAACTGGGGGTTGCAGAGGAAAAGCTCGTTGACAAATAAAAAAGGAAACGTTATAATAGGCTTAACAAGAGGGCCGTTGGTCAGCGCACCCCTGACCGCCGGCAAAACAAGTGGCAAAAATAGCGCCTTATCTTGCTAGGACGAGGGCGCTATTTTTTGCGTTCAAAATAAATGACAAGAGTTATTATCGCGCAAAGCATCGTTACAAACTGAAATAGATCAGAATATGTAACCATGTCCGCTGCGCGGCCATGGAACCTCCGGCGGAATATAGCGCCCGGATTTTTGCGGTGAACGCAAAAACCGGTATGCGCAGGTATAGTGCCCGCGTTGCGGTCATTATACGATAAGCACCAGCCTCCTTTCGCATCGCGTCCGGCGGCTGACATAACGCCCCAACGGCCCCCTGGGCAAACCTATTATTTTTATCAATGCCTGGATTCTTTCCGAATGCGGAGAATCTTTCAGAAAATAATTTTAATATAGATATTTCAGACAAGATGCAACCATTATACCATGTCTGCTTCGCAGCCATGGTGCCTCCGGCGGAACTTAGCGCCTGGCTTTCTGCGGCAAACGCAGAAACCAGTATGCGCAGGTATAATAACCGTTATGCGGTTATTATACCACGTCTTCTTCCGTCCCGCAATCTCCCGTTACATCCCGGCAACTTTTATGTTCCGCCAAATCTCCTTTCGGACATTGTTTTTTGCATATCCCTTATATAAAATAGAAACAGGCGATAGCACCAGAAAATCACGTAAAGGAGTGAACATCCATGAACCATCATATAGACCTGCCGCAGAATTCCTGCAACTCTCATCTGCATATCATCGACCCGGCGTTTCCAAACGACGGGAAAGCCGAGGCGCAGCGCGGAACCGTAGACGAGTATCAGAGGCTTGCAAAAGAGCTCGGGCTTTCCCGTGCCGTGTTCGTCCAGGCAAAGCCCTTTGGGACAGATAATTCCTGCCTGTTAGACGCCATTCAGAAATTCGGCCCGGAAAACAGCCGGGGAATCGCCGTCGTAAACGGAGATGTGAGCGATAAAGAGCTGGAAACGCTCCACGCCGGCGGCGTCCGCGGCCTGCGCTTTTCCGTGTGGAACCCGGCCAATGCCGTGGTTTCCTTTGATTTATGCAGGCCCTTAAGTGAGCGAACAAAGGGTATGGGCTGGAACATGCAGCTTCATATGAGCGCCGCGCAGCTTTTGGAGTACGCCTCTGTCATCGAAGCTTTAGACTGTAAAGTTGTCATCGACCATATGGGACGCCTGAATCCGGAACTTGGGCTGGAGGATCCGGCGTTTCCGTTTCTCTGCAAGCTGATCGACAAGGGAAATACTTGGGTGAAATTATCTGGCCCGTACCTGAATACGACGACCGGGGAACCCTGGGATGACGCGGCGAAGGTGGCCTGCGCCCTGGCGGAGTACGCGCCGGAGCGGATGCTCTGGGGGAACGACTATCCCCATGTAACGGAAAAAGTGAAGCCGGATGAGTGGGATCTTCTTGAGACGATTGTGCGGTGGTTTCCCAGTGAGAGAGCGAAACGGCTGGCGTTGGTGGAGAATCCGGGGGAAGTGTATGGGTTTTCATAGGAATAGCGCCAAAGGGCTTGTGATCCGGGAAAACTTTCCGTTCCTGAATCACAAGCCCTTTTTAAATATTGGAATTACATTCCTGTATTCATCTGTTCCATCCACGCCAGAAGCTTTATGGGATTTTCCAGTACATCCTGGGGGATGTTGTCCACATCATCATCAAGACTGGCCTTGCCTTTTTGTAAATCTCTCCCGGTACTGCCACACTTATCATTATGGCCTGTTTCACCGAATAGCTCCAGCAATAGGCGCTCATATTTACCGACTGCCTCTTCCTGATTATATTCAGAAAAATCAAAATATTTTTTTATTGTGGCATCTCCATTTACTTTTTCTAAAAACTCTGCCAATGCACGGATATTTAGCTTTTCAATGGCTGCTTTATTGCGGCTGATGATCGGAATCATTCGGTGATTAACTGTCAGCCTATGTTCTTTTACTGAAAAAGAATACAGATAGCCTTTTGTATCCCCATACAAAGCACCGACGACATATTTTGTACATTTTTTAAGAACACTATCAACAATTTCCGTTTGCAGCTCAAGCGAAAGATCATGAAATCCCGCTTCTCTGGCTATTCCATACTTTCTTGTCTTGTCATGTATGATTTGTTCGACAAAGGTTTCCCGGCCATCTTTTACCGCAAAACTCTGCTTCATTCCATACTGAAAGACCATTTTCCAGTAACTCTCTGCAAATTTTTGAAACAGGATTTCAAAAGGAATCGTCTCGTCTTCACCGGCAGCCTCCCGCAACACAATTTCATCCATCAAAGCTTTAAAGAAGACGAATTTATACGTTGAATTATGTGCCTTATTGCCGAAGACTCCTTTGAGCACAGCAAATAACTGTTCATCCGTGGCATCTAAGTCATTGAGGGCTCCCTCGGTCAGGGCATATCCTGGAATTGATTGTCCACTCTCGCTGCGCTCTGGGGCTGCACCATATTTTTCTTCCAGCTCATCTGCTACTCGAGTTACAAAGCTGGGGTTCGAAAAGTAATCTTCTATCACCTCTCTCTGAAGCTTTGTCCCCTTCATTCCATAGTAATTCGTTTCCGGATCCAGGCATCTTATCCGTCCCATTTGCAGAGCAATTCCATTAAAATTCCTAAATCGGTCCGGAACCGGTTTCTTCGTTAAGATTTCTTCTCTCTTTCTAAGAATCTTGCTGATCTGCATCTGCCGCATTCTGATGGACTCTTTATCCTGTCCTTTGGTACGAAAATATCCTGTTACCAACAGGCAGACCTCTTCCCGATCCCAATCCCGCAGGGTATGCATCTTCTCTGATTTCATAATACCTCCTACCATACGTCTTTATTGAGATCTAATCCGGAAAACTCCGAATCAATTTCACCGGGTCTGCAAGCGCCTCCTCAGAAATACCGTCTAAAATGTCATCCCACAGATGAGAATCATTGTTGTTCGATCCATCAGAAATTTCTTCTGCAAAAGACGGCCATATTTTTAGGAAGTCATCATACAGTTCTTTCTCTCGCTTAAGTATGTATTCTTCATTCCATACAGGTTTTTGCTCATAATGTTCTACAAGCTCTCTCGTTATCAAAAGCATTGTATGAGAACGATATCCTGGTTTCGCCTGTCCAGCACCTTCCACTTTCTTTTGAAAATTTCCATTTCTAATAACAGCGTTCAGCCTCGCCGTCAGAAGTGTCTTATTCCCAATAGACTGTATAATTCTATCCCTGAACGCTTTTCCCTCTTCCGAGTCAGCTTTTAGCTCCGTATGGCCTTGCATGATAGGAACATCGCTCCAATGCTCCTGCCACTTTTTAGGCATAATGTGCTCCAGCGTATATATGTATTCCAACGCTCTGACGTCGATACATTCATCCTTTCTGCGATACAATTCGATCCAAAATAAGATCATCTTAGCCGCCTCATCTTTTGTTTCTGATAAATGCTCTTTTACCGCCCGGTCTGAGACTTCTGAATCTTGATTTGCCAGTTCGTCTTTAATTAGCTGAGAAATGCCATTTTTTATGATTGAGTAGCACTTGGATGTATAATCATGCGTACCCTTATGAGAAATTTTTCTCCTGACGATAAAAGACTCTAAAACCTGAAAATCATGAAGAAGCGTTTCATCATTCTCATTCTGTCTTACTTCTTTCAAACGTTTTAAAACATACGGATAAAACATTTGTACCCCGAACTTCTGGAGAATCAAAAGCAGGCGGCGCACTCCTTCACTGTATTTAAAATATTCTGATTTATTCTCATCATTTAAATCGTATCCAAAATCCAGAACATACTTCTTAAATATCAAGGCATATTCGCGGATTTCTTCCACCAAGGAGGCCAGTTCATTATACCCCATGACAGCCGTCGCACGATCAAAAACGGCTTCGAGTTTGGCGAACATATCTCCGTCTTCGCCCCATTTAATGCAGGCCACACAATATAACAGGAATTCCAGATTGCTGTGCTTTACATTGCCAAAGACACGTTCTTCATCCCACAGATCCATTTCTTTCTGTGTCTTATAAAAAATCTTATCCCAGGATTCCCGATATACATCCACCACTTTTTGCTTTCTTTCCTCATCGGAACCACTGGCTTCCAGAAGGCGTTTGAACAAATTATTTTTAATGATATCGGCCGTACTGAGCCGTACTCCTGCGCGGTTGATGGTATCAAAAATTGTCTGCTCATTGACGTCTCCATGTTCCAGTTCAATTAAGACAATCACTTTTCTGTCATCGTTGAAGAGAGAGTTAAACAGATCCTTCAATTTATGATCGCCCCAGGTCTTAATTTGGGAGCAGTAGTGCTTGTAACACTTCAGTATATTTCCGGATGTATCATTGATTGTCGCCAGGTCGATGTTCGGGCTACCATCAAACACACCGGCACGGATCACACGATTATAATCCTCACAGTCCAGTCTTGAATGCGCAATTTTAACGTAAGAATCCTCAAAGTCATCTGCCGCATTGTCACGATAATATAGATAGCCTTCGATCTCACGCCTTATTCCACTGCCGGACTTCTTGCTTTCTTCCGATAAACAGTCGTAAATTGCCTTTGCCAGAATCGTGATTGTTGTCAGCCGCTGCTGTCCATCTATAATCGTGGAAGCTTTTGCTGATTCTTCCTTCAATATGATAGAACCCAAAAACGGAAGTACCTCATCATTTTCAAAGCTTTGAAGCAGTTCATCCCAGTTCTCTTCATTCCAGACATAGTGTCTCTGGAAAAAAGGCACCTCCAGTTTTTTTCCCTCCCCCAGGAATCTTAACGATTTCGCATTTGCCTTCATAATTCTTCTCCTATCTGCCGTCTTCCTTCCAAACCTTAAAGGAAATTCGGCATCCAACAGGCCATTCTTTTGTTAAAGTTCCTATTCTGAAGCAACTGATTTCTTTAAACCGCCAGATTATTCTGCCAGTTCCTTTAAATCCGCTCCCTCAGTAAAGTCTCAATATCTACACTAAGCGAATCAATCTCCTGTTCTTCTTTAAAATCACTGATAAAATCAAACATTTTAGTGATATAGTCTTCTTCCGTGACGCACTCCTGGACAAAAGTCTCGTATAAAACTTCCAAGCCGCCCAGAAAATATGCCATATAGAGATCCATTCCTTTTTTCACTGCTTCCGCATTATCGTCTTCGCGGAACGCCATGTTGATTTTCTCTTCATCGGTCATTCCGAGGCTGTCGTCGCTCAGAATAATCAGACGGTAGATATACCTCAGCTTGGATCCATTTTTAATTTGAATTTCCGCAAGCATACCCGCAGTATCCTTTGAGCTGTCGTTGGGATCGTACTCTCCTTTACGTCCGTTGAGAAGACCGATGATAGGCGCCACCATATAAACGTAGATATAATTTTCAAAGATTTTAAAGTTTTTGCTGGTCTCCACAGCATTGCCCGGAAGCTGCGTCAATGCTTTCCAGTATGTAGCGTGTTTCCCGCGAATTTGCATGTCTTTATCAAACATCAGCACTCACCTGCCTTAATATGGGTCATCGTATCAATTTCCCTGCCTGCCAAATCCCGATCCTTTTCAATAAAATACGTTTTTCCGACATATTCTGCCATAATGTCGGCGGCCGGCTGCCAGTCTTTTTCCATAACTGCCATAATCACCTGTTCCGCGGAAGCCGGAAGAATCCTGGAAATATTTCGGATATGGGTCTCATCCACATTGGAAAATGGAGCGTCCATCACTAACGGATAATACTGCGGCCCTATGTCTGCCCCGTCATCCCTGCCGGAAGTCAACGCTTCTTTTGCCAGATCGACAAGCCCCGAAACAAACGCAAAGCTTTTTACTGCTCTCAATCCATCCGATTCATCTGTTGTAACGTCAATATATTTCACACGATACTTTTCATCAATCGTAATTGCACGGGAACCATGGTACATGGAAGTGAAGTTGGCATTGACCTTCTCCTCCAATTTCGTTCTAACCGAATTTTCTCTCGACGTATAAGCCTCAGCCACCCAGTCATAGACAGCCTGTGCATAGTCGATATACGTCGCAATTCTAATATTCTTAGAGCTTGTCTTCTGAAATCCCTCCAGCTCTTTTTCATAGTTCTCGATTTCTTTTTTGCAGGCTCCAATGGCCTCAATCGTCTGATTCTTCTTAGAATCAAATTCTTCAACCTTGTTTTTGGCAGCCTGAAATGATTGATCGAGAAAGTTGACATCCTTTGCCCCCTTTAACCGGGCGTCTATTGCATCGCATTCATCCAATCGCAGTCCCAATTCTCTTTGATCTTTGCGAAAATCTAAAAAGCGGTTTTTCATGACCTCATAATATGTCTCTGATGAATCAATATATTCTAACGCCTGTTCCCGGTACCGCCTCACAAGCGCCCCTATCGACTCCGGCGGCTGCTTTCTCCTCTCCTTCAATAAATATTGTTCTGCGGCCGACCCTTTTGATATGTGTGTCCCACAAATACAAATCCCTCTTTTCAGGATATAATCAATCGCTGCCGACGTCATTTCCGGCACACTTTCCGTCTCATCACTGGATGAGTTCAACACTTCTGCTGCATGCTTTAAAAGCGGGAGACTAAAAAAGGCAAAGGAATTTCTGCTGAAACTGGAGACAAGTTCTTTTTTGTCTTTTTCAATCTGGGCTTTCAGTTCAAAGACAGTCGACTCCAACTGTTCACGGCGTTTTTGTTCCTCTGCCGTTTCCTGGTTTGCACGAAGCAAAGCTGCATATTTTTCTTTCTCTCCCCGGTAATATTCCAGTTGTTCCTCGATATTGCCCAGTTCCGCTTCCAATTCTTCCCGACGGCTGTTTACGTCATCCAGCTTCCGTTTTATTTCGGATGCATTCTGATCGCCTGAAAAGTCCATGCTTTTTTTGAATTTGCTGATTACCTGCTTTAAATGTGTCATGGCATTATAGAGCACATCAAGCCCCATCAACCCTTTCACGGAAGCCTCAATGTCGTCACGGCTGCTGATCGTCCCGACACGCTCGCCGCCAAAAAAGAAATACCCTGACAATGCCCTCGGAAGAATTCTCTCAATGTTTTCACCGAAATCACTTTCAATCACGGTTTTGGTCTGTCCATCCGGCTGCAGATACGCAATCATCGCAGACGAGCGGGATGCTCTCACCGCAGAACCTGTGCAGGTATAGATCTGCTCGCGGGAAATTTCATACTCCTTTCCATTGTGTTCGATAATGAGTGTCCCTGACACAGATTGTGTTTCATCAATCTGCATATTGTCGGCAACATTTTTGTTCAGTAGGTTTTTATCATCAAATTCGTTTTTATTGTAAAGGATCCATTCAAATGCCCGTACAAGGGTAGTTTTTCCAGATGTATTGACACCGATCAGAACCGTTACGTTTTTTTCCCTGTCCGTCGAAAACTCAATCGTCTGCTTTCCGATAAACTGTCTGAAATTCTTTAGCACCAGTTTCTTAATCAGCATTTCCCATCCACCACCCTTTCTATGAGCTTCCGGATACTTTCGACAATATCGTTTGTCGAACCGCTTTTCACAATATTTTCCTTTTCCGTCTTAATCACGCCGACTTTAATAATGTTCAGCTTCCGTTCATCAAGCTTCTGTTCTCCCATAAAACATATCCTCCCCTCCTATGGTATCCAATCCATACGTTTCAATCAGTTCCTTTATGATTTTATCTGAGTCGGATGGATTCTTTGATAGCTCGCCAAACTCCCGCATTCTGGCGATTTCTTTCTTAATCAGAGATAGATCCAGCTTGGCATTTTCACCCCCTCTATCTACATAATCAAGCGGGGTCGGCAGCGTTATAAAATCGTATATTGTTGCATATGGTTTGCTCGGCGCCAGCCGCAGAACTCTCCCCCGCCGCTGAATATATTCTTTGGGATTTGTACTGCTTGCAAGAATAAAGGCGGTTTTTATACTTGGAATATTCACGCCTTCATCCAGGCATTTGATTGCCACAATCACCTGATATGGATTGGCATCTGCAAATTGCCTCTTGATCTGCTCCCGTTCTAAAGCAGATTCGGCAGATGTGAAATGAGTAACCTTCATTCCCAATTCAAGCCCAAGCATCTTAGAAACGGAAACAATCTGGCGCTCACCTTCTTCATCTCTCTCGGAGGTATCCCTTAAAAAGTCAGACGATTGTGCCGTACCGCAGTACACAAGAATGTGGGAATCTTCTCTATAATTTTGCATCAGTTCTTTTAAAAGGGCAACTTTATTTGATGCGCCGGCTACAATGCGGGAACGCTCGATTAAAAGTTTCTTTCCCAATTCCGTTATTTCCAATGTGCCGGTGCTGTTTTTATGATACTGCCTGGAAATTTTTCTCGATATCTCTCGATATTGATCCAATTCTCCGCCTGTTAAATAGACTATTTTAGGATAATAGTAATATGGAGTCAATTTTCCCTCGCGGATTGCACGGTCAAGGGAATATTCAATACACTTATCTCCAAAATACTCGTACAGGGATTCTGTTCCTTCCGGATCCCCATGTCTGTCCAGGGTCGCCGACAGAGCTAAACGATATTCAAACTTTGGATTCAACATCTTCCTTAAATTTGGTGCACCAAAATTGTGCGCTTCATCAACAAGCAGCAGTGTATTTTTTCCAAGCTTTTCCAGTTGACCTTGAACATAAGATGAAGAATAAGTCGCATTTGTTGTAACGAAACAGAATACATCAATCACACCAAGCCTGAAATCCATAATATCATTTGAAAGACGGCGTTTCCAATCTCTCTGCTTCGAGCTTGAATATCCTATGGTTGGAAGCAGATTGAACAATTTAATATCCTCAACCCACTGTTCCACCAAATGCTGATACGGGCACACGATAATAACTGCCAGCTTTTTTCTGTCACGAAAAAGCCGAACAACCGCCCCCAAACCGGTAAAGGTTTTGCCTGTACCGGTAGCCATATCAAAGATACCCCGGTAGTTTTGATTCGCCCATCTGTCAATGGCAGTATTTTGATAATCATGCAAAACAACACCATTTGGCATCGCAGGAATTCCCGGAGCTGGCGCCAGAAGCTCATATGGCTCCTCTGTTTCCAGTTTGTCTAACTCCAGATGAAGCGTGTCCCTCTTGTATGAAATCAGCTTTTCTCTAAGGGCTGCCGGGAACTCCATCACTATGATATTTTTTTCGCGTCCAGCCCATAAAGAATCAAAATCATTCTCTATATCACACACCCGTCGCTGATCTTCCGCTACAAGAGAACTAAAAACTACGATGGATTCAAAATTATTGTAGAAAGCGTGATCCGTTTCGTTCATAGAACCAGTAAAAGCAATTCGGTTCCCTTCCGTATCATAAAACACACCTATTTTTTCATGATAGAGCCCTGCTGCTTTCTGAGGCATTGTAAGAGCAATTTTAATCTCTAAGCGATTTACTGCAATTAAAGAAGCAAGCCAGTTTAATCGTTCCCTGTCTGAGTCATTCTGCGGCTCATGAAATTCCCGAATCAAGGCGCTCTCTGCTATTTTACGCACATCATATCCTCGTTTCATTGCCAGGATATCCTCGTCTGACAGTAACGGCGATACAATAAATCGAATTTTGCCCCCATTGCGTATCAGCCCTGAAACTCCTTTGGATAATTCAAGCAAGGCCGTCGAAGAAAAAAATCCCGCAGCACGCTTATACAGCACAGATTCCTTCAAAACAGGGAGATAGAACTCCTTTACAATATGATTCTTATTGGTTTTATAGCCTCGTAATATAGCCAGCTCTCGATAACTCATTCATTACTCCACTCTTTTATATTCTTTCATTTTCAAAGCTTTTGCTGCACTGTCTGCGTCTTCTTTTTTAATTTTTATGCATACCCCGCAATAAGCGATGTCCTGGACAGGTGTGGGAACAATTTCTGTATCCACACCAGCATTTGAGAGAAGCTCCTCTGCCTCAAATACGTCATTTGTTCGGTAAAATACCAAAAACATTACCGGATCCCTCCTAATATCTGCAAAAATGTCTCAATTTCTTCCTCACTATTTTCATAATTCATGCTGACGCGCACAGCACCGCTCCTGACAGTTCCCAATGTGGTATGCGCCAGAACCGCACAATGGATTCCGCCCCTTACACAAATCTGATGTTTGTCCAAGATAGAAACGACATCACTCGATGGAACGCCTTTTACATTAAAACAAATGGTAGGGACTCTTTCTGCTTCCGGCTTATAGATCTGTACATTTTCAAGCCTTTTCATCCCTGCCAGAAGCATGTCTGTCAACTGACCTTCCTTTTCATTGATCCTTATCTGATTTTTTTGGATATACTCAATGGAGGTTTTCAGCGCCCAGATTGCCGGCATATTTAGCGTACCGGATTCATACGCTTCCGGGTAAATATCCGGGTTCACGTAAAACTCT
>ENA-UOJP01002407-UOJP01002407.1-human-gut-metagenome-genome-assembly--contig:-C102-NODE-2407-length-14841-cov-40.904098_pt1 | contig 14841 bp, 19 predicted proteins | sample MGYA00242353_ERZ723900 | MGnify/ENA metagenome assembly ERZ723900
GTTTAGGGCGGGGGAAAATCCGGAGATAACATCAAAGGATTACCTATCGCTATTTAATACTCCTCTACTTTTACGGTGTCCGGAATCATACTTTTATCGACTGTAATTACAACTTCCCTGCGTCCAGGAATATTCTCAATGAATTCTTCCTTAACGCTGTCACGAAGCTGCTTGAATCGGCAGTCGCCTAATTCGCTTCCATGACGGAACACGATAAGCTTGGACACTTCCATACCTGTTTTGCTGGAAGAATACCCAAAATCATACATTTTCTGGATTGCCTCAATGAGTACAGAGAGGTCATCCTCCGTGAATCCGTTTTTTTTGGCCATGCCTGCGCTAACATGCCCTTCGAATTTGTAAACCGCATAAGGTACTGTCCATTTTGCGCCTACTTCGCGGTCCTTTTTTTTGAGATCAGCTTCCGTTGAAACATCAACTCTTGTAATCACGTTCTTTACTGGCGTGATGGGCTCCAGGCTCTCCGCGAACCCGATCTGCACTGCTCCGGTCATCTGCCCATCACAGTACCGTTTATTGGCTAAGTATGTAACTGCTGCGCCGAATGCACGGACATCAAAGTAGGAGGCGCACAGTAAGCCTTTGATATAACTGTCTCTCTGAGCAGGAGTCTTACTAAGGATATTCTTTTCCTCCTCTGCCGGGAACATGAATGATACCTTGGATTCCAGTGCGATATGGTCGTTTTTAATGTACATGTCGTATCCCGGGATTCCATCGCGCAATACGTTAACGGTGTCCCGGATTTTTCTCTTGATACATACATCAGTCATGATTCCCAAACCAGTATCAAGATCCTGCTTTGGTCTATTATTTTCTTCAAAATCCCCATTCGGGTTGCAGTTTCTTACGATAATGTAGCAGATAAAATCAACTTTATTCATGTCTATTCCTCCGTATTCTTTTTTGTGTATAATGCACTGTTTGTTTCATAATAACCGATGAAGAAATCGCATTTCTCGCTCGGCGTCAGCCGGGCCGGGAATGGCTCATCATACTGGTTGAGTTCCGAAAGAAATTCCCCTATTTTTCTTTTCATCCCGTAATCGACCTTGGTTGTGTAAACCTGCGCCATTTTCAGCATTTCCGGGAAAACGGCCGCCGGCGTTTCCGATGCACGGTGTATATACCTGTCGGAAATTGTTGGTGTGCCCGCATTCCGTGTACTGGTTACTGCATCTTTCTGCGCTTTTTCAATGCAGGCCTGCAGCCCCCCAAGCAGGTATGCCTTTCTTTTCGTTTTTTCTGTTTCACCCATATCTTCTTCCCACCTTTCTAAAATCGTATAGCATGGTTTAATTTTTGTATCCGTGTAACATTTTGAAATAATTGCAAGAAATTCTTTCATTGCGCTTTTTGAATCGTCGCCATATATAAAATCCTGATAATGGGCAATATAAAGCCGTCCCTTTGTGCTTGCCTTGATACCAACGATATAATACTTTTCGCCGTATGTAATTTCCTCGAATGGAATTTCTTCATCTACCGGTTTTCCAAGTGCTTTCTGCAGTGCTTTCAAGAGTGCCGGATTGTCGGTCTCGGACCAGAACACAAAGGTCTCATCGGTCACGTCGACTTTGTGGTCCATACTGGATAACATCCAGTTGAGCACAACGGAATATTTGTGGGTTGTCTGGCGGCCGATCGGTGAATTTTCCATTTTCTTAAGATTGGAGAATTCGAATGCAGTCGCTTCCCCGTCGATAGAAATTAACTTCGACATCCCACTTGAGCCGCTGGATCCTTTGATTAATGGATGAACCTGCGTCAGGTAATCGTATTCACCGGTAATGATACAATTCCCTTTTTTCCCCGTCAGATGGGAATGAAAATAGTTTTCCCATTTTTCCTTCACGGCCGGATGGTTGTGAATAAAATCATCCTCGTCTTCCAGCCGGAACACAATGCTTCCGTTCAGGATTGCTTCCCCCTTTGAAACAGTCAAATAAGGCTCGATCATATTTTCTAAAGCGGCATAATCCGTGTTTTCGAGAAATCGTAGCACTGCATCCGTACCTGGATCATGGATGCCGCCCATGACGTCTTTTATTTTATCCGCAAACAATTTCTTTCTCTCGGGTCCACTTTTGCCACTGCCGAATACATAGGTTTCATTATCCCAAAGAAAATTGGGTGCATCATTGCTTGTTCGGATTTCGGCATCTGGAACCAAAATACTTGATGGAGCAAGTTTCCCTTTTTCTGTCACATGAAGCGGCCCAAATTTAATCATCTCACCTTCCCGGGTAAGAACAGCTTCATAATAAATTTTAGCGTTACTATATCCGAATTCCGGAAAATCATAACGGTCTTTCATGCGGTCATAAAAGCCAACCAGATTTTGGAACAGCCACCCTTCGGAAACATATCCCTCCATGCTTTCATTTACATCGATTACTCCGTCCCGCATGACAGGGTTATAAAATACTGGTACTGGTGTTTCGTTGGACCTGTCAATATGATGCAGCATACGTCCAAGTACCTTAACGCCTTTATTTTCACTTTCGGGAATTTCTTCATCATTATCCAATAGCCTGAAGTCGCAGGAGAATTCCTTTGCTCCCAGTGACGGTTCTCGGAAACACCTTCCTTTTTTTGCACGGCCATCGAAAACGGAGACATGCTTTTCCGTAGTGTCATCTGGACGAGTACCCAGTCCAGTTCTTGATATCGTAAACTCGACGATATAATCCACATCCTTTAAGATCAGCATCGATCTAGGGGTTGTATTATGGCTCCCATATACCATATCAAAGCCTGGCTTTACAACACCCTTTCTTATCAAGGAATTTGTCATAATAGACTCATACTTCGGCTTTTTCAGGACATAGATTTTCTTGATGTGGTACTGCATTTCTGGTTTCCAATAAATGCTTTTAAGAATTCCTTCTATTGCGGATGGAGTTGGGACTTCATATGACACTCGTTCGGCTCTCAACTCCGGGCGTGCAAAAAGCGCTCTTTTTCCCATGAGTTCAATCCTCATACCACTTTTCCTCCTTTATGCAATTATGTTTTTGAGCTGTATCATTCCCAGGATGTATACATAAATTTTGTCATTCACAGAACTCTCCTAATAATAAGGTAATTCAGGGATCCTCTTGCGATGGATTCCTGTAATGGATGCGAAATCGCATCCCGCCATAGTTCTCATTTGTTGTTATATTTCATAGATTCTATATATAGTATGGCTTATTTCATCCTGGCGAAAACTATTGCGGATAATAAAATTTTTCGCAGAACGTCGAAAACTGGTTTCCAGTTTTTTGATATAAAATGCTTATCCGCAAAAAAATACCATGTCAAGTTCACAACAAAAACAAAACCCCCTGCCCACAACACCAGAAACTCATCTAAGCACAGCCGCCTTAAAAGCTTTATTTACCCCCCCCCCCCCCCCCCCCTAGAGCGTAAGCCCCTGGCTTTAGCCATGGGGAGCATCAGAATAAAATTTAATACTAAAGAGAAAAATATTTCATGTATTATGTATACAACACAAAAATCCAAACATGGTAATATTTACTTTTATAATCCGACTTGTTATAATTTGGTTATCCGTAATCTGCATGAATAAAATCGAATTACAAATGAGGAAAGAAAAATGAAGAATGACAAGCTGGCAGCCCTAATGGAAGCAAGAGGTTTTTCGAAATCTGCCTTGAGCAAGGTAACTGGCATATCTGCTTCTACATTGAACCGTATCATTAATAACGAGGTCAAGCATGTGAAAATGAGCCAGATGCAGGCGATTGCGTCTGCCCTCGGTACATCAGTCCACGCTGTTTTTGACACCCCGTCCGATCAGCCGATGACAGGTGCCATACGTCCGGATGAGGTTGGTCAGCCAGTCATGAAACTGTTATCCAGGGACGAATGTTTTCTCATATTCTGGTACCAAAATTCTTCCCGCGAAGGTCGCGAGCGGTTGTTTACCAAGGCCAAGAGCGAATACGAAAAGACGGTTGTTCGGATCCAGAAAGAGGCAGAACACGTTTCCATACCAGAAAAGCAAGAACTGGAAACGGAGCAGCTTACGTTCCAATTCGATTTCTAAGAGGACAATATAAAAAGGCGGCAATCCCTAAATGGAAATCTGCCGCCTAAATATTAGCTAATTCACTCTTTTAGAATTGTTTCCTTTAATTCCAAGTACGCACTTTTCTTTTCTGCATACTCCCTTACTTCTTCTGCCTCTTCGTCCGAAAGCAGCACTTTTACTCCGTCTAAATACACAGAGAAGTTTCCTGGTTTTCCGTATACTTTCTGATTCCATTTATGTCCCTTCAATACATTTGGTGCAGCTGGTTTTTCAAGAGCTGCAATTTTATCCTGCTTCTCCTGCCATTTTTTCTGGAGGGATTTTGCAAGGTAATAATGTGCGGATTCGAAGAGATATTTATTGTTTTCCTTGGGCGTTGCGCCAATTCCTATTGCTTTTTGCGTTTCTTCTTCCAGCAAACTAATGCTCACTGTTTTATTCCAACACAAGGGCGGCGCGTTGAAAGAATACCAGTCCTGTGCAGACTCTCTTTCGCTCCATGTGTATCCGCCAAGGCTTTTGATCTCGTCCTTATATGGTCTTGTATTACCATCAAACCAGACTGATACCATTATACTCCCATTATCTTCATTGATATATGGAAGGATGGATACATGGAATTCCAACCCCTGCTCTGATTCTTTTGTTGCGATCTGTTTCTTGTAGCATTCTTTACATACTCCCTTTGATTCGTAGTATTGGATTTTTCGTTCTCTCTCAGAATTCTTCCCGAATAATTCTATGGTTTCCTCATGGCCGCATGCCATGGTCACAGTGTATTTTGCCATATTCTATTTACCCTCTTTCGTTGTTGTTTACATGTTACATTGACTGAAAAATTGCCATAATCTCTTCCGGGTGCATAGTGATGTAGATGCAGAAGATAGCTAAGGTAATCAAGGCTGCATGGATGACTTTCTTTGTGAGACTCACAATGAGCCAAAACGCAACAATCGCAACAATGATTGCTATAATGTACTGTTCCATTTTTATATTCCTTTCTCCCCCTTCTATAGGGGTGTTCACGGGGAACACCCCCTGAAGTTGATCCTGCGATCACCGTATCAAATTTTCTGATTTCCTGCAATTTTTTCCGATCTCCTGGTCAACATTTACCTTATGCGCTGCATCTTCCGGACTGAGTCCGCGCATAGCCCATCGGAGAGCGGAGACGTATCCGGAATCATCATTTAGTCCCTGCTTTATAATGACTGTAATGTCCTTGCCCAGAGATGCCTCCATTTCCGTTATCCGTATTTTCGAAAAGATATCATTTCCACCAGTCTTTAATGCAGCAAAATCCAGGAACATTGGATTTTTCTTTTTCATGAACGCCATAATCGTCTGACGTCCTGTCTGAGTAAGTCCATCTGGTAATTTTTGCTCAGTAATTGACCATGGATCGGCATTTTTATGTCCCTGTGTATCCGGCATGGCATCCAATAGTTTTGCGCCGTATTTCGCCGCCGCATCGGCAACATCATTCCAGTGATTGTTAGAATGCCCCTTCACCCAGGAGAACTGGATATCTATCTGTTTCCGCAGCTGGTTTATTTTGTTAGCGTAGTCGATCGTGTAGTTCTTATTTGCTTTCCAGATAAAGTCCGGCCATTTTCCGACGCCTTCGTAGTCATGCTTTATGACAAGAGACTGCACGCCAAGTTCGATAGCTTTTTCTGCGGCCGTGACAGCCGCATTGATTTCGCCATTAATGTTCCATCCATTGCTTCCAGATTCCGCCTTCCCGCTATCAAATAAAATCACCGGGGGCTGCCCGTCGATCAGAAGCACTGCGCCGCATCCATAAATGCCAAGTTCCTTATTGTAACTGCCGTCTGTGTATGCTGTTGCCTTTTGCATTTTCTTATCCCTTTTCAAATCGTTCCCAATCGAAGAATAGGCTATTATAGTGCTACTCGTCCTTGTTTTCCTGACAGTTGCTGGAATACCATTTTTTCTGCAGGAGAGGTTTCAACTGCGCAATCATCATTTCTTTCTGCTTCCGCGAGAATGTGTATTCCTGGTACGCACCTCCGCCCAGGCTTACATGCAAATGATATTGCTTTTTTGGTGAAGATTCCCATCTCTCCACAATTTCTTGAATAAGCTCCCTTCCAATGCCAGAAAACGTCTGCCCATCCCCCTTCCGGCCAGCTAAGATAGAGACTTCATAAAGTTCATTGTGGCCGCTTGTATTATCGCCGTCCAATACATAAATGTCATTCGTATATACAGAAACGTAGCCAACCCAGTAATCGTGAATTTTTTCTTTTTTGTACTCAAATTCCGAACACAGGTAGGATCTGATGGCTTCTGCCTTCCCAGCAAATGACAGGGTGTCCCATTTTTTCTTGTCAATTGTCACGGAATAACCATGATAGTTTAGTTTCATAAAACCTCCTACAAGCAGAGCAGTCCAAGTGATTACTCTGTTTTATTTTTCCGGAATGAAATCATCTTCGCATTCAATTACTCCAAAATGATAACCGCAGCTCTCGCATTTCGCGGTTCCATCGCTAAAGTAAATGCCAACCTGGCTGCCGCATTTTGGGCAGAAATGGATATCATCCGAATCTGAAAAACCTGTTAGCATGCCGTACATAACCATCCCTCCATTTGATGTTTGGATAAAAGGATCTCATACACTTTTATCACCATAAGTATGGTCATATTTTCTGCGATTCGAAAGTTTGCGGATAATGTTTTATCCGTACTTTCTATTTTACAGCTGCAAGTTTTCCTTCGTGTAGACTGTGACTATTTCTTTAACGATGTCGTAATGAAAAATATCCTGTGTGATCCATCTATTTTTAAACATGTGCTTATACAGCCATAAAGCTTCTTTATACACCTCAAGCGGGGAGATTGATTTCCCCAGGTCCTCCACAACAACGACATAGTCAGCACGGACAATGAGCACATAAAAGCTTAACCCGATACTTTCTGCAACTGCGTCAAAAAATCCCAGATAACCGATTACGCCTGCTCGTACGTCCCCATTCTTGTCTACAACGAAACTTTTGTAGTATTTGGGGCTTGTTCCCCTTGGGGTTCATGCAGAGAGATAGGGAGCACATGGTATATTGGTACATGACGCTGTTATGATGTCGTGTAATTCCTCAATCTGAAAATACACGGTATTTATAAACTCATCCTCGCTGACATCCCAGAGAGCAAGATGCGCTGTTGTAATGACTTCAGAGAGATAACAGTCGGGTTCTTGGATGACTATGCTGAATGCAATCGGAATATGCCTGTCTTCTCCGTGATTAAAGTCAAAAAGGACGAGTTTTTCCGTTCCAAACGTTGTCTTTGTTCCTGGTTCCAACGGCGTGAGTTCCAGGTGGTACAGGATCTCCTCGTAATCGGATATTATTTCTTCAATATCATCCCTATCTTCCATATGCTTCCTCCATTGCCTTATATTTGTAAACTGCAGTTATTCAAGCTTGTTGATTGTTTTATGTTTGCTAATCATGATTCAGGAATTATCGGCTCGATGGTTTCTGTTTCCACGTGGTATGCGGTATCTTCGTTATCCGGACATGTGATGTAGTAATCGCCCCACATCACATGAACATAACCGATGACTTCCTTTCCGTTATCTGTTCTTTTTCCCTTATGTAAAATGATCATTTTTTTTAACTCCTTTCCGTAATTATTGTAATTCGCCTTAATGCGGACCCATGTTCTATGGGTGGTGGCGGATAACACTTTTGTAGGTGTTCACCGTGAACACCCCTCGAAAATGCTATCCAATTATGAACCGCTTCATTGCCCAATAACAAAATAGATGTACGGGATAAGCTGAATAAAAGAGATGCCTCCATTTTTTATTTCCGATTTTTCCATTCGATGCCACTATGATCAACGTCCAAGCGCCAGAAAGCATCAATACAACAAGGATAGACATTATTTCATCATGTCCAAGAAACCCCACCTGTGTGTAAAAGAATGCTGCTGCAATAGCTGCTGTCAGGTCTTTTCTTTCACGAAAGAAATAGAACGTGCTGATCAGTATTACGCCAGAAAACCCATAATCAGACCGCACCGCCTTTGCAAGAAGGCCGGCGATGAGAACCCAGGCGATTCTTCCCTGCATTCCCCTGCCAGGAAAACAAAAGGCAAGAACTGAGAATGACATCGTAAAAAATACATTTTGTATTTCAGATGAATATAGATGGCCTGTCCATACAAGGTCATATGGGATCTCTGATATAAATGCCAGGAACATCAGACGTATGGCATATTTTTGGCGGTTGGAAGTGTGTTCGATACCCTCCGCAGCCAGATATGCGTATAGTGGGAAGGAAAGCCTTCCTATAAATCGTGCAGCGCAATACTGGATACTTCCAGGGACAAGGAATACAACCCCAACATGGTCGATCAGCATAAATAGAAGTGCCAGCAGCTTTATACAGTTGTTATTCAGTGCATTTGCCATATATGATAGTTACTTTCTGTTCTTATTTTTGTTATCTGCAATAAGTATGGATTATTTGATTGCATTATTTTCTTTTGATATGCAGGTCATTGTAAATAGGTGTCACCTTTAGGTGGCACTATTACATTTACTCCCATAGCCGATGGGTGTTCTCGGCGAACACCCATCGAATATATCCGGCGCCAAACGCCAAGGTGACATCAAGCTTAACCATGATATTTTAGATTGAAAGTCTCGAGGTATTCCGGTATATGCATGAGTTCATTAATAATTCTTTTTGCGTTTTCCAATTCCTCTTCTGATAAATCCAGGAACTGAATCTTATTTGCAAGATACCCAGCCTTACGAATTGCTTCGTCTAGTGTCTCGTAGATATTAAATTTGTAGAGCTCATTTTTCCCACATATGTTGTCGCCATCCCGTTCCCTCATTTCTCTAGTTACGTGTCCTATATGGCAGAAGTCGGTGATATTCCCACCAGCATCTGACATACCGATATACACATTCTCCACAAAGTATTCTACATAATCGCTTATATATGAAATCATAAAGGCAGTCATATCATCATTGGCATACACTTTGTAGCGCCCGTATTTTTTTTCGTAACCAGTAAATGAAAAGATGCTACTCTTAAAGTATTTGGAAATATTGCTATGAAACCCTGCTAGTCCATTGCTCACATAGATCTCTCCAATTATTTTCATGCAGTCTTGCTCACATTTACAGTCGTCCTTGTAAATAGATAAAGATTTTACCGCTGATGTATCGTTATTGTTTTCTTGGACGATAACTGCATATCCATAATAGTTACCAGGTTGACATTCTGTTATCAGAGAACACCAGGAATCCATCTCGTCACTGGTACCAGAAATTAAAACGTCTTTACCTAGCGTGATAGTGCCTACATAGAATTCTTCAATTATAAGAAATTGTCTCCTTGTCAAGTTGAACCTCCGTTTTATTTTTTATTGTGATTTTTCATTCTTTTCTTAAGGCCTTAAGCATATATTTATCTGCTACGGGCGTACAAGTCAGATTCTCAACATTAGTCGCTTTCTGCTTATTGCTGATTTTTTTACGCATAAGTCTGATGCGGATTATAATGAGATGGTGTTAGCGGAGACACGGCAAATAATTACCGCACACATGCTTCCGAGAAAGGGCCATATTTCAGGAACAGGCCTATGTTCCTGATTTCTGGTATCGTCAATTCACTGCCTTTTCGCGCACCATCAAGCCATATAAATCTTTGTCGTATGATTTCCGCCGGAACCAACTGTTTTTTACTGGTTGTAATACGGATACCAATATTCAGTTTTTCCATTGTCTTTCCTGCACCTCCGTTTATCAGGTACTGACGGAGTTGTTCAGTAGCATGATTGAGATGTTTGTCCGTCAGCGCGATTCCGAAAAACAATTTTTCTGTCAGTTCTTGATATTTGAAATAATTACATTCCATGCTCTATTTCCTTTCTGTTTTTTTACCGTTGTTATTCTTGAGTGGTTACGGTATTTTTTATTTGGTTTTTGATTTTTCTCCTTTCTTTTTTCATTCTCTATGCCTGATGTCGTTGACGTAAACAGTATGGAAATTTCGCTATCTGCAAATGTTTTAACATAATCTCCGAGAATCCCCCCCCCCCCACCTCGACAGGTGGCGGGATGAATCGGCATAATACAGAAAATAGAATTGATTCCTGAGCCGTATTTTCGCGGCTCTTTTTTTATTTTGGGCAGCTCTTTTTCTATAAACAGCACATTTCTGTTACCGTCACAGAAAATCTGTTATCCGCAAGAAAAAGCTCTCATAAAAATCATACATACTAAACGAAGCATTCCGCCGGTTTTTTGGAGGGACCTCACGGTATCCGAGATTCAAGTCCAAAAAGTGGGCGAAGAAATCGTATACCACCAATGCTGTATACGGGAAAAGCAAAGGCGGTGCCACCTGCAACATCCTCCTGGATGAGGCGGCCGGCACCCTGAAACTCCCAAAGCATAAGGACACGGTCAAACTGAACCTCCACCGGAGCATCCGCGCCGGCGGGAAGCTGAAATCCGTGACCGTTACCCTTGAGCCGGACGGGAAGACGTATTACACCCTCCTGATGGAATACCCGAAACCTGCTGTTATAAAGGCTGCCCCAAAGGAGGCCATCGGCCTGGATATGTCCCTGCCGAAGTTCTACGTGGACAGCAATGGGCAGTCCCCGGATCTTCCGAAGCCGTACCGGGAAATGGAACCAAAGCTTGCCAGGGAACAGAGGAAACTGGCCCGCAAGAAGAAAGGCTCCCGGCGGTATGAGAGACAGCGTACCCGGGTCGCAAAGCTGCATGCGAAAGCCAAGCATCAGCGGAACGACATCCTGCATCAGCTGTCCTGTATGCTGACGGATACGTATGACCTCATTGCTGTCGAGGACCTGGACCTGTCAGCGCTCAAGCGGGCCCTGAAGTTCGGGAAATCCGTATCGGATAACGGCTGGGGCATGTTCATGGAGATGCTGCAGTATAAGGCAGACCGGAAGGGGAAGTACCTGGTAAGGGTAAGCCGGTGGTTCCCTTCCAGCAAGACCTGTATTTCCTGCGGCCATATCCATAAGGAGCTGTCCCTGTCCGACCGGACGTATGTCTGCCCGATATGCGGGCATGTGATGGACCGGGACCATCAGGCTGCTAAAAACATCCTGAAGGAAGCATGGAGGATGCTGGAACAGCCAGCACCTTGCGCATAGACGGCGGGCACCCGCCGAAAGAATAAGAACCGGACGGGACGCCGGGGATCGCCTATTCTGTTTGTAAGGTTTGGATGGTTGCAAGCCATCCTGTAAACTTGACTCCTCGTAGATAGGAAAAGAGAGGTCTTCGGACCGAAGCCCCCGCTTCTTAGCGCATTGCGCGTAAGCGGTGGGTAGTTCACCGAAAAGCGGATCATGGATCACTGGAATATGATCGAGGGACAAAACGGTAGAGTAAAAGAGTGACGCAACTGAAAGTATCATCGTAATAATTGCTGGCGGAGCCAAAAAAATCCCTCTGCCGTTATTTTCGAAAGAGGGATTTTTTTGTTATATTATTAGTGATATACGAGTATTTCATTTATACTTACATGAAAGAGAAGACTCAGTGCCAGCAGATTATCGATGGCTGGCATGGATTCTCCCTTAAGCCACTTATACACAGCATTCGTAGTAGCGAAGTCAAGATATTCCCTAATATCAGCAACGCTTAAATGATTCTCTGTTCTTAGTTCGTTTATTCTTCTTCCGGTTGCGACAGGGTCTATCACTGGAAGCATCATGATTACACTCCTCCTTATCCGTCCTGCGGAGAGGAGTGATGCTATCAACTTCCTGCCGCATGGCATACAAATACAGGCACTCGGTTGTGGGTGCTTTGTTTCTGCTCTTGTTGGCATTTTCGATTGATAATATATCTTTCCATCTTATTTACTCCTTTTTTATTCATCGTCAGCCTGCTGGGATTCGAACCAAGATTCCCGCGTCCGTAGCGCGGATCCTTACCCGTTTGGCTACAGGCTGAAAATCAGGCTGGCCGGATTCGAACCGGCGCTTCCCAGAGTCAAGGTCTGGGGCCTTGCCGCTTGGCGACAGCCCAATAAAAAGCTGCGGATAGAGGGCTCGAACCTCTAGTCATCTGCTTCAGAGGCAGCTGCGATGCCAGTTTCGCCAATCCGCAATACTGCAGGCAGCGGGCAACGATCCCGCAACCTTCCGGTTAAGAGTCGGATGCTCTGCCATTTGAGCTATACCTGCTTCTTTTTTGCGCTATGATATCTGTATTACGCAGTGCGGGTAGTGGGGCTCGAACCCACGGCCTACCGGTTAAAAGCCGGTTGCTCTTCCATCTGAGCTACACCCGCATGAATTCAGCATAAGGCGTGGAGTTAGCCGCTAAGCCTCACCACTTTACACAGGCTTCTGTCCTCTGACTCATTTAGACTGGCTGCTGCCGTCATCGCTTCGCCGCGTCCCTGTTCCGCCCCTATGACCTGAGAGGGCGTCCATGTGCATGCCATGGTGACCTTATGCGTAAGCACCGTGCCGGATTCGAACCGGCCGTTACGGATTTGCAGTCCGTTCCCACGCCACATGGTACGGTGCAGTTTTTTTGCTCAAAAAAACCGCCATCCGTTTGGACAGCGGTTTGAAGACACTTAATGGGAATCATGGCGCAGCCTGATAACCAGTCTTACTTACACACAGCATATTCCAAACGGCACAATGAGAGCGCGCTTTTTTACAAGCGCGTTTTACCTGGCGTTTTTGGTCCTGAATGAGGCTTATTCTGGTTGTCATGGCTATTTCTCCCTTTTTAATTCTTTTTTAAGAGTGTTTTCGTTTCTTATAGTTCCATTATAACAAGAAACTTGCACTTCTTCAATCTACCGCTGGTAGACATGGAAAGCGACATGGAAAGCGCCAGTTTAAGTCTGTCGGCTCTTCCCGAAATGGAGTGGTACACATCGGCAATGTTATCTGCAGGTTTAGGCTTAGATGCGCGCCTTCGATTCCCACACTCATACTGGTTGTTCTATACACCCCTCAGAGGCCGGAGCTTGTGGAGCATCCAGGCGTGACTATAGATTTTGCGTTAACGTAGTCCTAGTGCACTTAAGCTAATCAATAGAGCTTGCATGAATGTATGCCGCGTAGAGACCATTATGGTCTAAGTGGTGAAGCGATTGACTGTGCTGTTTTCCAATTCTATTTCCACAGCAACAAATGAATGGCTTTACGCTACATATATATCGGGGATATGATCCTGATTCATGACTTCTTCTGGAATCATGAAATATTTATCGCCGCTGACGCAATCATCCCACGTGACGTCAATATAGTACCAGTTTCCATCATCGAGTTTCACACGATTCCACGAATGCGCGGACGGGTCACTGTTCGTGTCTGTTCCTCCTGTGATGTATTGCGTTTCAATTCCCGCTGCAGTGCACAGGTTGTAAAATGCGATAGAGTATCCATTGCAGGTAGATATTCCACCAATCAAGCAGTCATAAGCATTTGATTGCGATAAGGTCATATCGTATGTACATACGTTAATGAGATAATCATGGAAGAAGCGAATCTTTTCCTCCTTTGATTTTCCTTCTGTCATGAGAACCAATTCATTTATTTTTGCTTCATATTCCTCTTCTTTTTTTAAAAAAACTTCCATATTTTCGAGTGCAGTGGTTCCAACCTTGCAGTATTCCGGTGAATCTTTATCAAAATAGAAAAGGATGTTATCAGGAAATTGTGAATGGAAATAATTGATGGATAATTGTTTCATCCATTCTCTTTTGTCCTGGATTAAATAGTAATTTTCTGTCTTGTATCCACCTGGTCCTGCAGTTTTGATTCCATTATAGAGATCTTCCATCCCAATCCGTTCCTCTTTTATGGCATCGCCATAGACTGGCACCAGAGTCATTGTAAGAAGTGATGCAATGGCAGTAGCGCGAATGAACATGCACACCTGTTTTCCAACAGGATCTTTGAAATTACTCATGATTCATCATTCCTTTCTATTGGCCCAATTGGGTCAACAATTTTTATTAGTTTATTTCTATAAAAGTATGGAAGATTTTCAAAAAAAATTGAACTGTTTTATTAGGTGCAGTGTCATTGATTCGTTTTTTTTTTGCTACCCGGTTGATGGATGGAGATTTCTTATCCGTAAAAAATTATGCATTGAGCCGTTTGACAGAAGGCGGACTGTCGCACGTAAGGTCCATGGGTTATTTGAACCGGTACGGTAACTCTGGATAAGATTTTTCATGAACTAGCAGTGATGACACCGGCTATTAAGGAAAGGTCGGCTTTGTTCATTCTTCCGGATCTGCCGTTTCCCAGTAAATCTTCCGGCAATCGCTCGTTTCTTATTTCGTTTTTATCTTCATCTTTTTTGCCATATGATTCATCTGGCATTCTTTTTGATGTTAGGGAGGCTTTTCATTGAAGTGATATTTGTGAGTGGAAACTCTGGACAACAAAACTTGTACATGTCCCGAAGGCAGCAGTGGTAACATTTGATCTCGGCACGAAAATTACATGTGTATTACTGCGCCAGATCGGGCAGGCGCTGAAACACGTGCAGAGTTGCCGAGGGTGCATTAAAAGAAACTTTGCTGGTCAACCAGCTTGGCGACACATTTTCATCAGTCCCATGATGCGGAAGTGTCAGTTCCATCTTGGTGTCAGTCTGTCCCGGTACGAAAGTGCCACCTAAAGGTGACACCAAATTTCCATTATCTGCACCGGAGTCCCGGTACGAAAGTGCCACCTAAAGGTGACACCAAATTTCCATTATCTGCACCGGA
>ENA-UOJP01002423-UOJP01002423.1-human-gut-metagenome-genome-assembly--contig:-C102-NODE-2423-length-14722-cov-9.218790_pt1 | contig 14722 bp, 10 predicted proteins | sample MGYA00242353_ERZ723900 | MGnify/ENA metagenome assembly ERZ723900
TTCGCAATAAAAAAAGAGCCCCCACGCCTCCGCCCAGGAACTCCCCATCCTCCTCAGTCCCCCTTCACCCTCCTCACCACCTGCGCCCCCGCAATCATCATCGCCCCCAGGAAAATAAACATATCCCCGAGATTAAACACCACCTTCTTCAATCCCTTCCACTGCACGCTAAAATAATCCACCACATACCCTCTAAAAATCCTGTCATACAGATTACTCAGCGCTCCCCCAATGGTCACCGCCAGCCCAATCCGTTCCACCGCCGAATCCTTCCGTTCCATCAACGCCACCAGTCCCCCCACCAGCGCGGACACCACCATCAGCGGAATCCCCTTCACCAGCTCCGGCTTCTGCTTAAGCACCCCAAACGGAAATCCGCTGTTATGGTTCTTATACAGCCTGATCCACCCCTTCGCGCAGGGCAGATCCCGCGGAAACGTCTCATCCTCCTGATCCTCAATCACCTGTTTAATCCCCAAATCCAGAGCCGTCAATCCTCCAATCAGCCAACCGTACATCGCTCCGCCTCCTTTTCCCATCCAAATCATTCTTCACAACCGTCCACGCCCTCACAGTCAGGCAAAATATTCCCGCCAAAGACGCAGACCCGCCAAACAACTACCATTATTTTACTATGTTCTCCACCCACCGTCCAGTGAAACGTTTCTAAAATTTCGCATATAATAGTAGAAACGCCCGGACTGCGAGGCAATTTATGGCACTCTGTCCCTTTAACCCGGCTTCCGAGGACTACGCGGATTTCATCTATAACTACAGCAGCCAGAATGTGCTCTCCCCCACCGGCCCTCTGCTCTCCGGGGCCTGCACGGAATTCGTCACGCAAAACTACGCGATCTTTTACGTCCCTCTAAACAGCATCCTTCCCCTTTCTCTGGAGAAGTATGCTTACTACAGCATTCCCAATCTGTTCACCCCCCTGGACACCTCCAGCATGGACGCCTCCGGCATTCTCTCCACCTTCAACACGCCGGCCCTGGCAAACAAGGGCGCGGGCACCATGATCGGCTTTCTGGATACTGGCATCGACTACACCAACCGCCTGTTCCGCAAACCCAACGGCACCACTCGAATACTGGGAATCTGGGATCAGACCCTGCCGGTGGACACGGATGAACTCCCCCCCGGCGTGCCGGACTATTTTCGCATGAGCGGAGCGTCCTACGGCACCGAATTCACCGAAGAACAGATCAACGAAGCCCTGGCCTCCGACGATCCGCTGTCCCTGGTTCCCTCCCGGGATACCAACGGCCACGGCACCTTTATCGCGGGGATCGCCGCCGGGGGATCGCTGCCGGACGACTCCTTCACCGGGGCAGCCCCGGAGTGCAGCCTGGTGGTGGTCAAACTGAAGCAGGCCAAGCGCTACCTCCGGGACTACTATCTGATCCCGGAAGACGCCACCGCATTTCAGGAAAACGACATCATGATGGGCATTAAATACCTGCGGGTCATGGCGCACCGCTACCGCATGCCCCTGGTCATTCTCATCGCCCTGGGCTCCAACATGGGAAGCCACGAGGGGCTTTCGCCCTTAAGCACCTCAATCCAGGACGTAACCCGCTTCCTGGGCTTTTCCGCCGTGATCGCCGCGGGAAATGAGACCGGCCTGTCCCATCACTTCGAGGGCATTATCCCCTCCGACGAGCCCTACCAGGATGTGGAAATCCGCGTGGGGGAGGAGGAATCCCGCCGGGGATTCGTGCTGGAACTGTGGGCCACCAACTCGGACACCTACTCCGTGGGTTTCGTCTCCCCCACCGGGGAGGCCATCAGCCGGATTCCCATCATTTCCGGCAATGAGACCCGCATCCCCTTTCTGCTGGAGGATACGGTGATCACCGTCAACTACCAGCTGATCGAGGCCCTCACCGGCCGCCAGCTGATCTTCATGCGGTTTGAAGAACCCACCGTGGGCATTTGGCGCATCCGGGTCTACAACTCCCAGTTTTTCACCGGGAGCTATCACATGTGGCTGCCCGTGGAGGGCTTCATCTCCGACCAGACGGTGTTTCTCAATCCCAGCCCCAACAACACCATCACGCTGCCGGGAAACTCTCCGTCGCCCCTGACCATCGGCGCCTACAACCACCTCAACAACAGCATCTACATCCACTCCAGCCGCGGCTACACCCTCTCCAACGTGATCAAGCCGGACCTGGCGGCTCCCGGCGTGGATGTGTACGGCCCCGCCCTCACCGGCCCTCCGGACACCGTACCCATGACGCGCCGCACCGGCACCTCCGTGGCCGCCGCCCACGCTGCCGGAGCGGTGGCCAACCTGATGAGCTGGGGGTTTGTGGAGGGAAACGACCGCTCCATGAGCGAGGCGGCCATCCGCTCCTACCTGGTCCGGGGAGCAAAACGAAATCCAGCGCTGTCCTACCCCAACCGCGAGTGGGGGTATGGCGCGCTGGATCTGTTCCAGACATTTCTTCATCTGAGGGAATAAATCCGCGGAAAAAATTGCGGATACAAACTTATGGGTATCATCCGTGTAATATCAGCCGCGCATTCGGATCAGCGGCCCGCCGCTCTTCTCCAGGTACGGACGGGTGACCACCACGGAGCCGATGTTGGAGTCCTTGGGAATCTCATACATGATGTCCAGCATGAACTCCTCCAGGATGGCCCGCAGCGCTCTGGCGCCCGTGCCCCGCTTGATGGCCTCCCCGGCGATCCAGTCCAGGGCGTCGTCCTCAAACACCAGCCGGACCTCGTCCATGGCCAGCAGCTTCTCATACTGCTTGGTGATGGCGTTCTTCGGTTCTCTGAGGATGCGCACCATCATATCCCGGTCCAGCCCCTGAAGGGTCACCGTCATGGGCAGGCGTCCCAGGAACTCCGGGATCATGCCAAAGGTCCGCAAATCCTCGTTGGTCACGTAGCTAAGCAGGTTGGGATCCTTGTCAAAGGTGTCCCGCAGCACCGCGCCGAAGCCCATGGAGGACTTTTTGGTCAGCCGCTCCTTAATGATCTCCTCCAGGTCGGGAAACGCGCCGCCGCAGATAAACAGGATATTGTCCGTATTGACCGTAGCCATGGGCGTCATGGCGTTCTTCTGGTTGGACCCCACCGGCACCTCCACCGTGCTGCCCTCCAGCAGCTTGAGCAGCTCCTGCTGCACGGATTCGCCGCTGACGTCCCGGGTGTTGGTCTGCTTTTTCTTGGCGATCTTGTCGATCTCATCGATGAAAATGATGCCCTTTTCGGCGCGCGCCACATCGTTGTCCGCAGCGGCCAGCAGCTTGCTGACCACGCTCTCGATATCGTCTCCAATATACCCCGCCTCCGTCAGGGAGGTGGCGTCCGCGATGGCCAGGGGCACGTCCAGCAGCCGGGCCAGGGTTTTCACCAGATACGTCTTGCCGCTGCCCGTGGGGCCGATCATCAGAATATTGGATTTCTCGATGGTCACTTCCTCATCCGGCCCGGGGACGGTCTCCTCCTCAGGCTTCCCATCCAGGAACGCGCGCTTGTAGTGGTTGTAAACGGCCACGGAAACCACCTTCTTAGCCTTCTCCTGGCCGATCACGTACTCGTCCAGCCGAGCCTTGATCTGGTGCGGCGCCGGGATATCCTTCATGGACAGCGCCGGCTGTTTGTCCGCTTTCTTGCGGATCTTCTGCTTCTTGGGAATCTCCATACCGGGCTGGTTTAAATTCATCTCGTTGAGATTCATATTCATATACGGCATCCCGGGCAGCTTGGAGAGGTCCATGCCGCTCTTGGTCACCGTGTCAAATGCCTTCTGCATGCAGTCGTGACAGAGGTTCATACCCCCGGGCATGGAGATCATGGTTCCCGCTTTGCTCTCCGGCCTGCGGCATATGTAACATACCTTCTCATATTGATCGTCATCCCGCGCCTGGCCCTTGTCCTCCGGACCGGCGGGATTTTCCTTTATCTCATCCTGGTTCTTATCGCTCTCTCCCAAAGTATTTCTCCTCTCTGCTTCTCAAAAATAGAGTCTCCGTTCCTCTTAGTATATAACAAAATGCCTCCCCTAACAAGAGGAAGCATTTTCAATAAATGGAGCTGTCCTACTGCTCATCCGCCGGCATGGGGGCCAGGGTGACCGGCACCTTGTGCTCCACATACTGCCCGTCCTGCAGCGACTGCACCGTCAAATCCACCGTCTCCCCAACCTCGTAGGAGGTGAGCACCTCCTGCAGATCCGCCATGGTTTTCACCGACTGACCGTCGAACTTGGTGATAATGTCCTTCTCAAACAGACCGGAACCGGCTGCCGCCCCGTCCTCCAGAATCTTGTAAATATACACGCCCTCGGGCATCCCCAGGGCCTTGGCAGTGTCCATATCCACGGTGATACCCTGAATTCCCAGATATCCCCTTTTCTCCTCGGCCACCTGGGTCTGGGTCTTTTTGTTCATCAGATCGCCGATGATATCCTCAGCCTTGGAAATGGGAATGGCGTAGCCGATGCCCTCCACCTCGGTGGAGGCGTACTTGGCCGCGTTGATACCGACCACCTCGCCCTTCATATTCACAAGGGCGCCTCCGCTGTTGCCGGGGTTGATGGCCGCGTCCGTCTGCAAAAGCGTCCTGGTGTTATTCTCAGAGGTGCGCACCTCCCGGTTCAGCGCGCTGACATAACCCACGGTCACCGACTGGCCGTAACCCAGGGCGTTGCCAATGGCGATCACGCCCTGCCCTACTTTGAGAGCGTCGGAGTCTCCAAGCTTCGCCACCCGGACTTTGTTCCGCGTCTCCTGCGGGATATTTTCCAACGGTACCGCGATGATTGCCAGATCGGAGTCGGAATCCGTACCCTTGACGGCCGCCTCCACCACCTCGTCGTCGATGAACGCCACCTTCAATTCCTTGGAGTCCGCCACCACGTGATTGTTGGTCACAATCAACAGCTCCTTGTCGTTCTCCCCCACGATGATGCCGGAACCGCTGCTGGGCACCTCGTAGGTCTGCGTGCCGCCGCCCCCGAAAAACCAGGAGTAGGGATCATTGCTCTGATACTCCATCAGGCTGGTGATCGCCACCACAGAGGGCATCGCCTCCTCCACGATGGAGGACACGTCCACACCGCCGGAGCTGTAGGGTCCTCCGCCGTTGCCATAAAATTTCCCCGCCGGGGGCTGGATATTCTCAATACTCCCGTTGTCCTGGCCGGGCGTCTGGGTCTCCTGTGGCTTCTGCTCCTCCGTTACCGCGGCTCCCTCAGGCGCAGACACGGCCTGGGGCAGAAAACTGGCGGCCGCCATATTTACGCCCACCATGGTGACACCCGACACGCCGCCGAACAGAATTGCGCCGGCAATGAGACCGGCCACTCTCTTGACCGCTCCCCCCTTCTTCCTGCGGGGCGGCCTGGACGGACCGCCCGGCCGCGGCGCTCCGCCCCCTGGGTTATTGTAAGAACCCGGGCCCTGCTGCGGACCCTGGCTGTAATTCATTCCATTTTCATACTGCTGTCCATTCTCATACATGAACACGCACCCCTTTCTCTGAACATTCTCATTTGTTCCGATTTTGGGAATAAGTTTATCAATGAAATGTGATAAATTTGTGACATTTTTATTAGAAAACCCTAAAATATTAAAGCCGCTGCCCCAAAAGCCAGGCAGCGGCCTTTTAAAACGCTTAGTGCGGCTTCACGCAGCCCCGGATTTCATCCAGAGAGCGGATTCCCAGCTCGTCCAGACGGCGGTCCAGGGATTCGATCAGGCGGGGCATAAAATCCGGCCTGGTCAGATTGGCGGAGCCCACCTGCACCATCCAGGCCCCGGCCATGATGTGCTCGATCACATCATCGGCATTTGTCACACCCCCTGCGCTGAAAATGGGAATGTCCACGGCCTTGTGCACCCGGCTGCAGCTCCACAGGGCCAGGGGTTTGAGTCCCGGACCGCAGTAGCCGCCGCTACCGCTGTTTCCGCAGCGGAATTCACGGCTGTGAACGTCGATGGCGCAGCCGGTCAGCGCGCCGAAGGAGGTAAACCCGTCCGCCCCGCACTCCCTGGCAATGGCGGCGATGTCCTCCACGTCCACCATGGTGGTGGGCACCTTGATGATCAGAAGCTTCTCCCCCGCGGCCTCCCGGACGCCCCGGATCATTTCCCGCAGCCACCCGTAATCCCTCCAATACTGGCGCGGGTCCGTGGCCGCCATGGAGTAGGGGCAGTTCATGTTGATCTCGATTCCCGCCACCTCCCGGCAGCCCGCCGCGGTACCGGCCAGCTTTACCAGCCCCTCCAGGTCCTCGGCCTTCAGGTTCAGAATCAGAGGGGATTCCTGCCAGGGCAGATGCACGGCGATCTTTTTCACAAATTCCATCACGCCCAGGCTGTTGCTGCCCAGGGAGGTGATGTAGCCGTACTCCGCGCCGTAGAGCTTCCTGGCTCTGGAGACCGAACCGCTTTCCATCATGATGGAATTGGGCATCAGCGCGCCCAGCCTGCTCAAATCGTAGTATTTTCCGTATTCGATCAGATCGCCCAGCCCGGCGGCGGCCGGCATGATCGGATTTTTAAAGCACAGTTCCCGTTTTCCCACGGGAATGCGGACAGATAAGTCAGCCATATCGTTCCCCCTGTCTATTCAAATGTGTGGAAACAGCGGCGGTCCGTCTCAAAGTCCACCCGCTCGTAGGGCAGGTAGGGGCCGCTGCAGCACACGGGTATTCCCAGCCGGATGGATTGGCTGTGCAGGTAACAGCTCTTGCAGCCTCCCACCCCGCAGCTGATCCTGGTGGCGGCGAACACGTCAAAGGGCAGATGCTGCGGCCGGTCCCAGACAGCGGTAAGCTTAAGCAGGACAGGGATGTTGAGCGCGGCGGCCACCGCGCCGGGCCGTGTCAGCTCCAGCTCCCGCGCCATCTCCTCCACCGATTCCACCGGGTGTACGGACGGATTTTTTTCCAGAAATTCCCTGTCCATCGGATCGCACAGCACGATCTGCCTGCACCGGGGCTCCGCTTCCAGAAATGGAGCGGCGAGAAACCAGGTGGCGGACTGGGACAAAACAACCGTGTCCGCGCCGGGCCGCACCGCGCGGCCGTTGGCTCCCCAGACCACCAGCGGGGTTCCGGGCTTCGCCTCATACAGGGATGAATGTTCCACCGCGCAGACCGCAAATCCCTGATCCGTGCGTTTCTGAAGCATGTAGGGATAAGCCCAGCAGGTGGGGCCACAGTCCATTCGGATCATGATAAACTGCCCCGGGCCAAAGGAAATCTCCGGGTACTCCACCAGAATTTCTTTCCAGCGGCGTTTTCCCGGTCCTCCAAGCTCCCGGACCTCCAAGACATGCGTCTCTACGATGTTATTATGTTTGAAAGGCATAGATTCCTCCGTTTCATAGCTGCATGATTTACATAAAGACTCCCGCGCCGGGTCCCAACGGGAGCTTAAACAGCATCCAGACCAGGAACTGCAGGATCAGCACCACGGCGATGGCCACAGTGTAGGGCAGCGCCAGAACCATGATGGTTCCCAGGCCCACCTTGCCGTAGCCCTTGGGTTTCCAGAGCGTGTAATAACCGATAATTGCGCCCAGCATGGCGTTCATCGGGCAGATCGAGTTGGTGATGGCGTCGCCGATCCGGTAGGTCATCTGGATCACCGCGGGGGACACGCCGATGGACGCAAACAGCGGGATGAACACCGGCGCAAACAGGAGCCATTTGGTCAGTCCGCTGATCACAAACAGGTTGGAGAACATGGTGATCAGGATCAGTCCCACCAGGGCGGCGGTGGGGCCGATGTTAAAGTCCTTGAGGAACTGGCCGCCGGCAGCGCCGATCATATCGCCGATGTGGCTGTCCGAGAATACCTGGATCATGATGCTGGCGCTGAGGATGATGACAATGAACCCGGACACATCCGTGATTCCTTTCGCCATCATGTCCGGCAGGTCCTGAAGGCTTTTCAGGCTTCCCGACACCTTGCCGTAAATGATACCGGCGAAAACGAAGTACAGGGTGATGATCATCACCAGGCCGTTCAAAAACGGCGACGTGGGCAGAATGGTGCCCTCCGGGGACCGGAGCAGGCCGCCGGACGGAATGGTCATAAAGGCCAGAAGGCCGAAATAGACCAGGGAAAAAATCCCCGCGGCCCGCAGGCCCTTAAGCTCGGCCGGCGTCAGCTGGCTGTCCGAGATCAGCGTGCTCCCCCCGCCGGTTAAGTTGGCGTTGGGGTCCCGCAGCGGAAGCTTGTTCTTCATGATGGTTTTGCTGACCACCACCATAGTGATCGTGATGAGGAACGTGCTGACCATGATGAAATACCAGTTCATCAGCGGATTCACCGGGGCGCTGATCCCCAGATTTCCAGTGATCTGCTGGGTCACGGCGGCCAGGTTGATGTCCGTGCTGGTGATCACGATGGTGGCCGAGTTGGCAGCAGTGGCTCCGATGTAGGAGAGGGTGATTCCCAGCCAGGGGTTAAAGCCCATGGCGGCGAAAATCGCGCCGGAGAGCGGCGGCAGCACCACCACGGCCACGTCCGCCAGGAGATTGCCGTTGATCGCGATAAAGGCGATGATCAGCATCATCCAGGTGGGGGAGGCCCCCAGCAGGACCCGGCGCACAAACGCGGACAGCAGACCGGAGCGCTCCGCCACCGCGATGCTGATGATCACCACCAGGGCGGTCTTTAACGGGCCGAAGGAGATAAAGGTCTGCGGGAAATTGATGACCAGATTTAACAGATAGTCTTTGGTCACCAGGTTTTGAATGGTAAACACCGTCTCAGCAGTCTCGCTGCCTCCGTTGGTGGCGGACAGGGCGGTCACAGAAACCCCGGCCCTGGACATGACAAGCGACAATACCAGTATGATGCCGGACAGGATCATAAACAGAATGAACGGATGGGGCAGAGCGTTTCCAGCGCGTTCGATGGAGTCCAGTATCCTGTCCACACGGGATTTTTTTCCATCCCGCGCAGCAGCTACAGCTACATTCTTACTCATTTGTTACCCTCCTATGTTCGGGCTGCCTTCTCTGCAGAAGAAAGCTTCCCTTGCCTTTGAATTCCCTTGCCGGCCCGGCTTTTTATGTTATAATTAGGGAAACGTATCCCTGATCGACGGCCTGCGGCTGCCGGTCTTGTATCATCAATCTTAGCATATGACGGATGGTTTTACTAATACGGATCGTGGATAGGTTATCTCAAATACAGATAAGCGGGGGGCAATGGGAATCTTATGGATATCAAAAACCTGGCGTACATATTGGAGGCTTACAAATGCCGCTCCATCAACAAGGCGGCCCAGAACGTGTACATTTCCCAGTCACACTTGAGCAGTATCATCAAAAACGTGGAGAGCGAGATCGGCTATGCCGTGTTCATCCGCACGCCCTCCGGCCTGACCGCCACCGACGAGGGGCGGTATTTTCTGGAAAATGCCGAAAAAATTGTAAAAAACTGGAGCAGTATTCTGGACGTGCCCGATATTTTCCGGGACCGGAACACGCTGACCATCTGCTGTACCCCGTCCTCCAACATTTTCCAATATTTTCTGGATTACAAAGAGCTCTATCCCGCCAAATGCAGCGACACCTTTCTGGAGAGCGGTCTGAAGGAGACCATGACCGGCATCGTGAACCGGCGCTGCCGGATCGGCATTTTGATGATGTTGGAAAGCCAGCTTCCCAAATACAGCCAACTGGCCAGCGATTACAAGCTGGATTTCACCGTAATGAAGCAGCACATTCCCATGCATGTGTACATGTCCCGCTCCCACCCTTTGGCGGGCGCCGCCCGGGTAACCAGGGCGGACTTAAGCTGTTACCCTACTGTGACGGACGTCAATCTGGACACCGACGACCGACTCAGCCTGTCGGACGGGCGGCAAAATACCCTCTATGTGTCGGACCGTGGCACATCCTACGACGCGGTCTGCAAGGGCGGTTACCTGTTAGCCGGTCTCATTCATCCGGGTAACCTGGAAACCATGGATTGCGTCAGCAAACCCCTGGCGGACGGCGAACCGGTGGCAATCTGTCTGATCAAGTCCCAGCTCTACGAGCTGAACCTGCGCGAACAGCAGTTTATCGCGTTCCTCTCCAGAAGGCTTTCGTGCCTCTGAAAAATCCCGAATATTTCTGAGTCCACAGCCAAACAGGGCGCCAGCTTGTGCTGGCGCCCTGTGGCACGTGGTTCTGTATTTTATTCACCGGTTCAACCGTTCCCGCCCGGGCCCAAAATCACTGATCCGGGGCCTCCCGTGCTGTTGTTCTCCGTGGGTTCTGACGCCCTGGTGGTTGAAGGTACAGTCGGGTTATTGTTGTACGGGGACCTTGTGGGCGCCGTCGCCGCTCCGGGGCCGGATACATCGTCCGGTGAGGTTGTCGCCCCTGCGCCCGGATAAGCCGCCGTGCTGGAAGACGTGGGCCTGTCGCTGCCGGGCTGTGACGGTCTGGTTCCGCCTCCCGGGTATGCGCTGGTCCCGCCTCCCGGATAGCTGCCAGTTCCTCCGCCGGGATATGCGCTGGTTCCGCCTCCGGGATACGCGCTGGTTCCACCGCCGGGATACGCGCTGGTTCCGCCTCCCGGATACGCGCTGGTTCCACCGCCAGGATATGTGCCGGTTCCTCCGCCAGGGTATGTCCCGGTTCCGCCCGGGTACCGCGGATCTTCGTCCTCCGGCGGGTCGATCACATTGCCGAATTCGTCTGTTTCCAGCTCCAGGCCGTCCGGGAATTCTCCGTCGATAATACCGGGTTCCGTCTCGAACGCGGTGGTTTTCTCCTCGTTCTCCTCCTCCGTCTCCGCAGCCGTTGTGGCCTTGGGCGCCTGGGTCGGTTTGGGGATATATCCGCCGTCCGTGCCCACGTGGTCTATGGGTTTGCCTTCTTTATAAAGTCCCGAGTCCGCCGCGATCTTGGAACTGATCTTTTTGACCATTTCACTGGGCTCGTAATTATCATCCCCAAACAGGAACTGATGCAGCAGCACCACATTGCTCTCCAGCGTCTGCGGAATTACGCAGTCGCCCTTTTTCCCCATGTTGAGGTCGCCTCTGGCCTGGGGGAAGCCTGTTGTCTCCCCGATATAGAATTTGGTCACGGTTTTCGCCAGGGGGATCAGATCGTTTAAGTCCACGCTGCTCTCGATCTGGCCCAGCACAACCTCCATAACGTTGTTCACAACCGCAAAATCCGCTTTTTTCAGCTTGTCAAAGGCCAGCTGAATGACCTTTCTCTGGCGCTCCGTTCTGGCAAAGTCCGTGTCCATCTTTCTCAGTCTGGCATAAGCCACCGCCTGAACGCCGTCCATATGATTCATGCCCGCGTGGGTCAGCTGTACGGAGCCGACTCCGGTGGCCTGCACCGTCTCTGTGATAAATGCATTGATGTAGTAGAACTCCGCCTTGCTCAGCTCGATGTCCACACCGCCCAGAATGTTGATGGCGTCGATAACGGCCTTCCAGTTGAACACGGCATAATCGTCAATCTCCAGATCCAGGTTCCGGTTCAGCGCCTTGACCGCCTGATCCGGGCCACCCTTGAAATACGCCTGGTTGATCTTATTATAGCTTCCTTCCTCATCTATGTTCAGATACGAATCGCGGAACACGCTGACCAGTTTGATCTCGCCCGAATCCTGATTTATGTTGCAGATAATGTTTACGTCCGCGTTGTTCCCCTTGCCCAGGGAATTGTTCCGGCTGTCAACGCCGAACAGCGCCACGGTCCAGAACCCCTTCATACTTTCCACTTTCTCGTAGGACAGGTTCGGGTTCGTCATCTCCGCCATGTTGATGTTGGGGTTGCGCTGAATCGAGTTCAGCTTCTTTTTGACGGGCACGATCACCAGGAACAGTAATGCCAGGAACAGCAGCTCCACCACGATCACGCCGATCATCACTTTGCGCCAATAGCGGTTCTCTGAGCTCTGCTTGCCGCTTCCCCCGCCATTTCCCCGGCCTCCGCCGGTTCCGCGGTTGCCTCCGTTTCCGGAGCCGCCGCCTTTGCGGTCCATCTTTGGGCCGCTCTCACCCAGATCGATCCAGCCGTCGGTTCCGTTTCCGGCCGCTCTGGCGCCTGCCGCCCCGCCCGTTTCGCCTTTAAAACGAGGGCGGTCTCCACCGGCAGCGCGCTGCCCCGCAGCTGCGCCCTGTCTGCCTGCCGCAGTGGCGGTTCCCGGAACATTGCCGGGCTGCCCGGCGCGCCGGGCGCCGGTTGCGCCCGCACCGGGCGTCTGGGGTCTTGAACCGGTCGTGGTTCCGTTAGGGGACTGGGTTCTTGGCCCGGCGCCGGTTCCGCCTGCTGCCTGGGTTCTCGCCCCGGCGGCGGTGGTTCTGCCCGCTGCCTGAGTTTTCGCTCCGGCGGCAGTGCTTCCGTTTGCTGCCTGGGTTCTCGCTCCGGCGGCGGTGCTTCCGTTTGCTGCCTGGGTTCTCGCTCCGGCAACAGCGCTTCCGCCCGCTGCCTGGCCTCTCGCTCCAACTCCGGCGCTTCCGCCCGCTGCCTGGCTCCTCGCTCCGGCAACAGCGCTTCCGCCCGCCATCTGGCCTCTCGCTCCAACTCCGGCGCTTCCGCCCGCCATCTGGCCTCTGCTTCCGGACGGCGCTGTACCTCCGGCAGCGCGGCTTCCCGCACCCGCAGTTCCAGCCGCAGCCCGGCCGCCGGTTCCAAGCCCATTGGCTCCGGTCCGGCCATCCGCGCTCGCAGCCGCCGCGGTCCGTCCGGCCGTTCCCTGAAGCGCAGCGCGGCCGCCGGCGTAACCGCCCGCAGCCCCTGCATCCGCGCGTCTTGAACGGGCGGCGTCCGGCCTTCCCCCGGCCGCGGCCGCTGTTCTCCGCCCGGCCGTGTCTCCCGCCGCTGTCTGACCCGCGCTTCCGGCCGGACGTCTGGCTGCGCCTGCTTCTCCCGCACCGTACTCCGCGCGGCCCGCCGTCCTATAGGTTCCGGATGTACGGCCAGCCGAATCCCCGCCTGCCGGCCTCGCCGGGCGCTCTATCCCCGACGGCCTGCCCGCGGCAGCGCTGTCCGCCTGCCGGCCAGCCGCCGGTCTGCGGCGGCTCTGCCCTGCGCCGTTCATCTCCTCCTGATCAAATCCATTTCCACTCTCAAACTCACGATTCATGCGTCATCCTCATTCCATTGCGCGTGCACCATCATACCTGCCGCGCACACCACTTGGGTATCAATAGTATGTGTTTTCCCATACAATTAATATGCGTTTTTATTGATAAAGCCTTTAAAGATCGTCAAAAACATAATTTTAAAATCAAATCCCAGGCTCCAGTTTTCGATATAATAAAGGTCATGTTCAATCCGCTTCGTAATGGAGGTATCCCCCCGGTAGCCGTTGACCTGCGCCCAGCCGGTCAATCCCGGACGCACCTGGTGCTTGATCATATAGCGCGGAATTTCTTCCTTAAACTTCTCCACAAACAGCGGCCGCTCCGGCCTGGGCCCCACCAGACTCATGTCCCCGACCAGAATGTTGAAAAACTGCGGCATCTCATCGATGCTTGTCTTGCGGATAAACTTCCCGATGGGAGTCACTCTGGGATCATGAGGAGTCGTCCACTGACTCCGCTCCTTTTTAGGATCCTGGACCTCCATGGAACGGAATTTATACATTTTAAACGTATGGTTGTGCAGTCCCACCCGTTCCTGGCTGTACAGCACCGGTCCCGGAGAAGTCACCTTGACCAGCAGGGCCGTAACCAGCATAATGGGCGAAAAAATAACCAGACCAAACACAGCCCCCGCAATATCCACCAGCCGCTTCATGGTGGCGTTGAACATATTCGTCAACGGCACGTGGCGGATATGGATAATCGGAAGGCCCTGCAGGTCCTCCATAAACGGTATGGTCGGTATCATATTATTGTAATCCGGAATAAATTTGGTGTGAACCCCCGACTTCTCGCAGGCGGCCACAATCTCCTCCAGATTCATATACTCCTTGATGCTGAGGGTGATCGCGATCTCATCCAGCGTATTGGAAGCCAAAAACACCTCCAGATTGGCAATCGGGCCCAGCACCTCCACTCCCTTGTAGGCATACCCCGCCGGCTGATGGTCGTCCAAAATCCCACGGATCTGATATCCCCACTCCGGGTTAACGCAGACCCGGTCCACGAACCCTTCCGCCGCCCGGCTGTAGCCGATCAGCAGAATGTGTTTCAGATTAAAGCCGTTAGAGCGCATGGAGCGCAGGAACAGGCGGATCGCATTCCGCTCCAGGGCCTGCATCACAATATTCAGCGCAAAGAACGCCAGAATCATTTTTGTAGAAAAATGGTACAGGTAGCCGTTCTTACGCGCTGCAAACAGCACAAACGTAATCAGCATCAGGCCGATAATATTGGCCTTACAGATATTAGCAAACTCCAGGCGCCGGCCCTGAACCCGTTTCGGCGCATACAGGTGAAATCCGCCGTACAGCAGCAGATACACCGGAACAATAAAAAGCAGCGCTGCGAAATAATACTGCGCCGGGACAACGCCCTCCGTCACAGGCAGCACCTTACCGCTGATCATAATCAGCCACACCAGGCTGTACGTCACCACAATAAACAGCGCGTCCAGCACCACATGCAGCCGGTTCAATGTCTTTTGATTATCCTTAATCATTCTATCTCATCTCACCCTAATTCCCGGCCAACCCCCGCCGCCGCAAAATCCGCTCAAAAAACTCCGAATATCCTGTATATTATACATGATCTGTCAAGGCTTGACTATAAAAAATATCTTAATTTTTTCCGACTA
>ENA-UOJP01002440-UOJP01002440.1-human-gut-metagenome-genome-assembly--contig:-C102-NODE-2440-length-14598-cov-7.066905_pt1 | contig 14598 bp, 13 predicted proteins | sample MGYA00242353_ERZ723900 | MGnify/ENA metagenome assembly ERZ723900
TGGAGTTCGAAACTGGCCATTGACCCCCGAATTCGCCAGTTTTGAAAGCAGATACTCGTATACGTCGCCTCTCACATCCGTATCTTTTAAACCTGACATTTGACGATATAAATCATCCATCGCGTCTACAATTTTGGACAACATAAGAGGAGTTGGAACTTTAAAAATGGCATCTCCCATATATTTTGAATATGCACTGTCCTTATCCACGTGAAGGCTCTTAATAAATGGAAACACCATTTCCTGCATAACAGAATACATTTTCTGGGCCGGAAAATCGTGAAGGACAGACCACTTTAATTGCGTACCATCAATTATTCGGTCGCCCAGTTGTACCTCGCTGGAAAAAATACTTTTATACGGAAGTCCCAGCATGGCGCTCTCTTTTGCATGAATATTATCTGTTTCATCCAAATCGTGAATAAACATCAGATATGTCATCTGTTCAATCACTTCCAGCGGATTCGTCAATCCTCCTGTCCAGTATATCTCCCACAGGCCGTCAATTTTGTTCTTCAGTTCTCCTGTAATCATTGCTCATTCTCCCAATTCCATGTGTATTTTGTGTAACGTCCATTTCCTATTTTTTTGATTTTTCCCTGTTTCGTAAGCTCTGTCAGAGTTCTTTGAATTGTTGTCTGACTTACTCCTGGAACCTTCTGCATAATTTCCGATTTCGTAATCGTTCCTATCTGCTCCTTAATCGCTTCTGCCACACGATCCGGTTTTGCCGTTGCCTTTTCCTCAATCAATTTGGTTCTCTCAAAAAATTCTCTGTAAGCAGCCGCAATCACACCCAACAAATAAGCCACAAATGGCGCATAATCATTTTCCTCCTCGTGCCACAATCTCGAACTATCCTGAAGAGCCTCATAATAAGAACCTTTTGTTTTCTCAATCAGTTTTTCAATACTGATATACCTGCCAACCATATATTCTGATTGATACAACAGAAGCAGTGTCAGTAACCGGCTCATTCGTCCGTTCCCATCCCGAAATGGATGGATACATAAAAAGTCCAGTATAAACATTGGAATAATCAACAGCGGATCTGCATTTGTTTTGTTTATCACATCATAATATGCTTCACAAAGCTTATCTACCGACTCCGAAGTCTCCCAAGCTGCTACTGGCTGAAAGCGTATAGATGACACCCCCTCAACATTTTTTTCTTCAATTATGTTGTCAACGCTTTTAAATGCGCCTCCCACTCCTCCATTCTCAAATTTATATAAATCTCTGTGAAGCTGCAATATAAAAGTAGTTCTGATTGGTATATGGTCAAAATTCTCATGAATTGTATTCAACACATCTCGATAGCCGGCAATCTCCCGTTCATTCCTGCTCCTTGGCATCGTCTTATCCAGCACAATTTTTCTCAGTCTTTCGTCCGATGTATAAATTCCTTCGATTTTATTGGAGCTTTCTGTACTTTGTATTCTCGCCACTTCAACCAAGTCATGCAGTACATCCGCATGCCTGCTTGCAATCAACCTCTGCTCTCCTTTGTACTCGTGAATCGTTGTAAGGTAACCGACAATTTGCGGTGTTAATAGCTTCTCCCATTTTTTAGTGTAATCATAATTTCTCATCCACTTCCCCCATTCCCTGTACAACTCTGCCATCATACTAATTTGACTTAAATAAAATATAACATTCCTCTTCGTCACTGTCAAGTTTAACTTAGTCATTTTTTATCCAATGACTAAATTGAGTCAGCAGTACCAAATTAAAAAATAGAGCTCGAGAATTTATACAACTCAAGCCCTATATCCCTGACTAACATTTTAAAATGGTCCGCTACTACGGCATAGCGCCGGCTACCGCCGTTTTCCCGCACAGAGCCATGAAGAAACCAGCATCGAGGCCACACCAATGACCAGATAAACCACCGCGTATATGACAAACGCACCTTCCCCCGGATCAAAGAACGCCCATGTGCCAAGCAAAAACAAGAGGGCGGCAATGACAGGCAGGTACCACATTTCTTTCATGGATTTTCCTGCAAAGATCCCTGATACAATGGAGAATGCCGGATTGATCGCAAAAAACAACAGCAGCGTAACCGCCATTCCGGCATCACTTTTGACAAACGTTACCGCGGCCCATGGCAGTAAGAGCATCACCGCTGCAGACCCGGCCAACCACCCGATCAATTTCGTTTTCATGCTTCACCCTCCGTAATCTCTGCGCATCGGTTGCCTGACGTGTTCCTCTCTTTTCAAATCCTATTCCTGGGGAGATTTCTTATCAATGGTCTAATGTCTCCTCATCCGATAAAGGTCCGCCGCCTTCTTCGGGTTCTGAAAGGCATCATAGTGATCGCCCTCAAATGTAAAACGCCGCGCTGTAATGCTCTCGGGGTTTCTGCCGGCGAGCGCCGCAACGAGCTCAGTTCCCACATCCGGTTTGCATTTCACATACAGCATGTTTCCGTCACTTTTAATGGTGAAAATACCCGGATCATAACCTGGAAGCGCAGACTCTTCATACCAGATCACCGCCATGTCCGAAATCCGCATGACGCCATGATACAGCCTGTTTGGCAGCCGCAGCCAGTTTTTAGTCAAAAAGCCCACTTTCATAAAATCTTTTTCTCTGGTGGGTTGGGAAGTCAAAGACAATAGCAGTGCATCCGGCTGGCGGCATTCCCTATAAAATTCCAGTATTTCTTCTGCGCTGTAGCCGCTGTCCTTGGCCGTCATCTCCGCAACGGAGGCGCCGGTTTTGGACATCATTTTTACGCCGAGTCCGGTCAGGATGACGCCAAGAATCACGCAGACTACGGTAACTACAATCCACATTATATCACTTTCATAGATCATATGGAACAGCAGATGGTTGAACACTCCGAGAGCCAGCGCCCCAATACCCAGGATTAACAGGCCGCCTCCCTCATGTTTCATTTTACTTTTTTTGGTAAGTTCCTCCCCAGTCCACAGCAGTTCCGTCTCCCATGCTTTTGTCATTGGTGTAATCATGTTCATACCCTCTCTTCATCCTGTAATGTTGTTCGATTTATGAGTCAAAACATAACGGCTGCATTCCGCATCGAATAACGTAAAGCCGCATGATAACAGTGTCCTCTCAGACGCCTTGTTCTCCTTGTCTATGTCGGCGGTAACTCTTTTGGCATCCGGAAACGAAAATACCAGATCCACAAGCGAGGTAACCATTTCCTTACCCAAACCTTTTCCGAGACAAGTCTCTTCTCCTATGAGGTAGTCGATGCCGTATGCCCCCTCGATCGGCAGCGATCCAAAATCCTCATCCCTGCTATCCTCGCATTTATAGTATTGACATAGTCCAATCGGGCGTCCCTGCCACAGCACGACGAGATGGGTCAACCATTTGAATTCCCCATTGCGTTCTCTCAGTTCATAGAGCCAATCATTGATGGAAAGACCAAGGCGCGGTATTTCATACCACTTTTTTACATGTTCCTGATTCAGCCAGACTTCTACCAGCGGTAGATCCTCATCCCTTAGCAATCTTAATTCTAACATTGTCCCCTCCTGCCCAAGGCACTCAAAACAGCCTTTTCCCGTCTGAAATATCAATCCCAAGCGCTTTCGCCATCCCGGTCTGTTTATACGGATTGATTTTTTCCACAACGCCGTCACGCCGGAACCGGGAGCCTGTGTTCTTAAACCAGAAGGTCACGCCCGCCCCCGCGCATTGCTCCCGGATATTCAGCACCCACTCATAATCGCACTCACGCGCTGCCCGCCCCGTTTCGCCGCCAGCGGTAACATGATCCACCCCATGCAGATAGGGGGTCAGGTCGATTGCTTCCAGAAGCGGGGCGCAGGCAATGAACCGCCGCTTCATCGGATAGGACAAAAACAGGGGGAGCCGGTAATCCGCCAGCGCCTGGTTTTCCACCGTGCAGCCGATATTCACATTGTCATAACCCTCGCCCCAGTCCGCGGGGAGGGATACCGGGAATCGGTCGATCCGCTTGGTCAGAATCAAAAAATCAATGTCCGTCCGCTCCCGGATCATGGCCCAGACCTCCCCCCGCCATTCGTCCGCCTCTGGCAGGAAAAAGTCGGTGGCAAAGCAGGTGGCGAGGATCTTGTTCCCCTTGATATTGTATTCGCCCTTTTTATTTCTCCGGATCGGCCAATCAAATTGATCCGTTTTCAGAATCGTATTTTGGCCATAGCGTTTGGCATACGGCCCATAAAAATAGCAGTTTGCGCAGCCGTCGCTTATTTGGTGACAGCCAGTCCACGGCTCCCAGTTCATAGTCGTCCTCCTTGATGTTCTGTATGGTGCGGAAGCATAGGCGGTCCGGTTTGGCGGTGTAATGTCCCCTGAATTTACCGCTTACAACGCACACCCCATTCGGCCCGTTCCTCTTCCGAGAGAATTATATCGTAAATTTCTGTTCTGATATTGTAAAAATACGACAATGTTTCCAAGAGCCCTCCTTGCCGCTTTCAGGATTCCAAATCAACCGTCTTACCAGCCTCACTTAGGGTGTGTTTGAAAATTCATTCCCACCATCTGCCCTAAGGAATCCCCCAGGTTTTGCCTGGTACCCCTTAGGGCAAGGCACGCCCCACTTCGCGGCATATTTGGTCCCAATTCGGTCAACGTAGCCCTAAGGAATCCACCAGGCTTTGCCCGGTACCCCTTAGGACAAGGCCCGCTACGCCTCCCTCATCGGGACCAAATCTCCCACAAAGTGTGACGCACATCTGGCGGAAAGCAATTTTCAAACACACCCTAGCGCGCCAGATCGTTGAATCTCAATTCTGCCGCAGCCGTTCAATGATGCTTGCCTTTGCGATCCCACGGTACAGAAGCGCGGGAATTGCCATGGTCAGCAAAAGCAAAAACGGATACACCGCCAGCAGCGGCCAGAAAATGAACCGGTACGTGAAAAACCAGATCCCACCGGCCATGGCCCGGACGACGACAGCGGAAAAGGCCGTGCCGACTGCCGCCGAGGTCACAATGGTACCAACGGCGTAATATACCCCCTCCCAGGCGAGCAGCCGCCTCAGCTGCCTCCCCGTCATGCCGATGCTCTGCAGCATGGCGAACTCCTTGCGGCGGGTGATGATGCTGGTCAGGACCGAGTTGACAAAGTTCGCGATCCCGATCAAGCCGATGATGATGCTTAACGCGCCTCCGATGGTGACGATCAGGGCGTTCAGATCGTGGAAGGCGCGGATATAGGTCTCCTTCGAGTCATAATTCATCCTCGGCTCCACATTCTCCACATAGCTGCTTAGAAATTCCTCCATAGCCGCCTCTGTTCCGTCTTTCACATTAAAGGGATAGCTGACCATGTGGGGTGTCTCGCAGAGGGACAGGAACTGCCCGGTGGGCAGATAGAAGCGGTCCTCGCCGGTGTTGCGGGTCGTATCGGTATTTTCGTTGATCCGCACCTTGGCCATCACCGTCCGGTCAAAGGTGCCGTCAATGGTACTGGTCAGTCCGTCCTTCGCCACATGATGGAACCGGAGAGTGTCGCCCGGCTGGATGGCCGGATTGTCGATCACGTTTCCCTTGTCGTCGCAGGCCAGCCCGTAGAGTACATAGTTCCCGCTTTTCAGCGCCTCCCAGTCGATGGTTCCCTCCACCGCCTCCATGGAAGCCAGCAGGAAATCGTCCGCACCGAAAAACTGGACATAGGGATTCCCCTTTTCGTCCTTGTTATAACTGGACACGGCCCCGCTCTCCGCGGAAAAGGCCTCCTCCAACGTTCTTGTGCTGTACAGGCCGCCGCCGTCCTCAAAGGCGTCATGCTGCCTGACCGCCTCCACAAAGGAGGTTGTCAGCTCCATTTCGCTGGTCTCAAATTTATAATGGAAGTAGTCGGCGGTGGAGATGACAAAATCCTTATTGACAAACTTCGCCACATACTTTTCAATATCAAAGCCGCCAGACAGGGTGAACACGGTATGAAACAACACCAGGCTCAGGGTAATGGAGAGGATTACCAGCAGGGTGCGCTTCCGGTTCCGGCCCAAATTGGACAGGGCCATGCGGTGGATTTTAGCGCCGCCGGTGGATTGTTTGCCCGTCGCACTCCGCCGCTGAAACGCCCCGGCATCCCGCTGCGTGTAGCGGACCGCCTCGATGGGCGAGACGGAGCCTGCGATTTTCGCCGGCTTGCGGACGCTGATCCACACCGTCAGGAAGGCAAAGGCAGCCGCCCCGATGAAGATGAGGGGATTGGCGGACACCTTGACTCCGGCATCGGCGCTGTAAACCGTGCCGTCCATCAGGGAGGGCAGCAGGGCCTTTCCAATCAGGAATCCGGCCAGCAGGCCGATGGGGATCCCGATTGCCGAAAGCCGCATGGACTGCCGGTTGATGAGCCGCTTAATCTGCCGCGCGGTGGTTCCCAGGGTTTTCAACTGTCCGTAGGACTGGATATCCTGGATCACAGAAATCTGAAAAATATTGTAGATGATCAGATACCCCGTCGCCATAATCAACAAAATACCGGCAAGTCCGGACAGGAGCAGGGCCGGATTCCCGAGTAAGCCGCTGCTCTGGCTGGCAGGGCTTATTCTTGCAATCACGTAATTGCCGTCGGCCGGGCTGCCGCCCATGGTTTCGCAGGTGTAGCCGGTTTCCGAAAGCAGCTGGTGCAGCTTCGGCTCCACCGCTCCGCCGCCGCGAAACTTCACGTAGGCCGCCACAACGCCCGAATAGTCGTTGTCCACCGGATAGGTATAGTTAAGCAGCTCCCGGCGGGCGTCCACAAAGGCTTGGGATACGATCAGGCGGCCGATGCTGCTTAAGGTATCGGTCTCCCAGAACCCGCACAGTGTAAAATCGGTGGTATACTGCGTACCCTTGATATCGTACTGAAGCGTGACCGTCCGGCCAAGCTCTGCCGGTATTCCCAGGGTCTCCAGGGTTCTGGTATCGGCTATGATTTCGTTTTCCGCCTGGGGGCGGCGTCCCGTCGTGGGCGTATAGCGGGCGAACTCCAGCGCCGTATCATCCATATACCACAGTTCGGAAGGCCACTTTTCCATGCCAGTATTCTGCAGACGGTAGGAAACCGCTTTGGTGTAGGCGATTTCATCAATCAGCGGATGGTCCTTTACGTCCTCATATACCGCGTCGCTGATATTGTTCAACACCGCCTGCCCGTCGCCGCCCTGCCTGCGGATATTCTGATCCCGCACAGTGTCCATCAGCCCTGAACCCAGTGTGAAAATCGCAGTGAACAGGAGGGTCGTCAGCGCAATCGCGACGCCCGCAATCACATTCCTGCTTTTTCCGGCCTCAAAGTAACGGCTGGACAACCGTTTGATGATGGCGGCGTTGTTATTGCCAAACAAAATATCCTTCATCGGTCCGCCCTCCTCACTCTGCGATTTTACCGTCTTCAATCCGGATAATGCGGTCGGCAAGCTGGGCAATCTCATTGTTATGGGTGATCATCACAAGGGTCTGATGGAATTTCCGGCTAGTGGTTTTCAACAGTCCCAATACATCGCTGCTTGTACGGCTGTCCAGATTGCCGGTGGGCTCGTCGGCCAGGATAATGGCAGGCTTAGAAATGAGCGCCCGGGCAATGGCCACGCGCTGCTGTTGTCCGCCAGAAAGGTTGTTCGGCATATTCTGGAGCTTATCTTCCAGGGCCAGCATTTGCACGATCTCCTCCATGTACGTTCTGTCCGGCTGGTCGCCATCCAGTTCCACGGGAAGGACGATGTTTTCATAGACGTTCAGCACGGGAACCAGGTTGTAATTTTGAAAGACAAACCCGATGTTGCGCCTGCGGAAGATGGTCAGCTGCTCCTCCTTCATTTTGCCCAACTCCTTTCCCCGCACCACAACGCTGCCGGAGGTGGGCACATCCAGGCCGCCCATCATATGCAGCAGCGTGGATTTTCCGCTGCCGGAAGTGCCCACAATGGCGGCAAACTCCCCCTGCTCAATGGAAAGCGTCACGCCGTCCAGCGCCCTTGTGACGCCCGCCCCGGCGCCGTAATATTTTTTCAAGCCGGTTACTTCTAAAATGCTCATGGTAACTACCATCCTTTCCGGTTGATGGCATGATTATAAAAGGCAATCCTCGCAGAAATGTCACGGCGGCGTCACCGCGTCCCGCTCAAATGTCACATTCCCGCGACATTTCACCCCGTCACCGGCGGGGCAGAAACACGGAGAACGTGGAGCCCTGTCCCGGACTGGACGAAACGAGGATGTAGCCGCCCTGCATGGTGATAATCTCCCGGGCCAGATACAGACCGATCCCGATGCCCTCCGCGTCGCGCACCCGTTCCTCCCGGTAAAACCGCTTGAAAATGGCCCCCTGATTTTGTTCTGCGATTCCCATACCCGTGTCGGCAATATCAATTTTCAGGTACATTTCCCGGTTTTCAGCCGAGACGTTGATTCTGCCCCCGGCGGGCGTGTATTTAATGGCGTTGTCCAAAAGGTTAAACAGCGCCTCTCCGGTCCACTTGCGGTCATGGGATACGCACAGTTCTTCCCCGCAGTCCACCCGGACCTCGATCTGTTTTTTCTCCGCGCCCAGCAGAATTCCGCCCAGAGCCGCTGCCAGCGTATCGTAGATGGGCTGCTGCTTTTTCTCCAGGGAAATAACGCCGGTTTCCAGCCGTGAGGTTTTGATCATGGCCTGCATGAGAAAATCCAGCTTGTCCAGCTGCCCCCCGGCCGCCTGCAAAAACTCCCTCCGTTTTTCCTCCGGAACGGACTCCTCCAAAAGCGTGGCGTTCACCATCTTCAGATTGGAAATCGGCGTTTTCACCTGGTGGGCAATATCGGAGATCAGCTCCTGCAATTCGGCCCGTTCCCTGGCGATGCTGCGCCGGTTCTCCCCCATCATCTCATACAGGCGGACCAGGCGGTGGTTAATTTTATAGAACAGGCTTTCCTCCGCTTCCAGCTCCGGTAGCTCCATGTTTCCCGCCGCCATCTCATCCAAAAGGCCGCACAGCCCGCCTGCAAATCCGGTCAGCTTCCCGCGCAGCGCGGCGATCAGGAAAGCGGCGCACAATAAAACCAGAAGGAGGAACACAAGGGTACACCAGATTGCCGCCATATTTTCCGTCAAACGGTACAGCAGTGCAAGAAAGGCCGCGGACAGAAGCAACAGGACCGCGCCCGCCGCAGCGCAGATTTGATTGATGGAGGCCTTTTGAACGGTCATTTGTTCATCCCTCCGATCCACAGATAACCCATACCGTATACGGTTTTGATGTATTGATCTCCGTTTCTTTCGATCTTTCCCCGGATGCGGCTGATCGCGGAGGTTAGAGCGTGCTCGTCCACAAAATTTTCATCCGCGTCCCACAGCTTTTCCAGCAGCACCTGCCGCGTGAGTACGATCTGTGGATTTTTCGTCAGCACCTTGAGCAGCCGGTATTCTAACGGCGTGAAGGAAACGGCCCGGCCCGCCAGGGCGGCGCTCATCTCCGTAAAGTTGATCAGCAGGTTCCCGTCGTCAAAGCAGTCGCCGCCGGACTGCTTTTGCAGCCGCGAGAGCAGGGCGGCTATCTTTTTGCGGAACACGCTGATGGGAAAGGGCTTTGTCACGTAGTCGTCCGCCCCCAGCTCGAACCCCCGAAGCATATCGCTCTCCATGTCGTGGGCCGTCAGGAACACGACCGCGGTATCGGGACGGCGCGCCTTAAACTCCCGGCAGAAATCAAACCCGTTTCCGTCCGGCAGGTTCACGTCCAAAACGATCAGATCATAGTCCCGCTTTTCACAAAACGCCGCGGCCTCCGCTTTGGTTATGGCGGCGTCTACCGTATATCCTGCGGCAGAAAGGTTGTAGCAAAGCGTCTGATTCAAAAGGCGGTCATCCTCCACCACTAATATCCTCATGTAAAATCCCTCCCTATCTGAATAAGATACCGGCAAAATGTCACAGAAACCTCACGGGGGAGGCGTAATTCCGCTTGGAACGCGGTATTTCTATGTTAGTTTTAGAAGTTTCCCACAAAAAATGCACTGTTTGAACGCCAGCGAAGGATCATGGAATATGGATCGCTCCATGCGCATGATTCCCTTCCTAACGTCAGACAGTGCAGTTTAAACGAATCGCAACATACATTCTCACGCATTAACTCTCCCAATATACTCATCCAGCTTTGATTTTATATTGGGCTCGCTCAGCTCCTTCACGTTCCAATACTCATGCGGCAGTTCCGTCATGGTTATTGCAAGCTTCTGGCGGTATTCCGCCGGGGTGAGGTGGAACATTTCCTGGAACAGACGGTTGAAGGTCTTCAGATCCGGAAATCCATTGTACAGCGCTATCTTCGTCAGACTTAAATCCGTTGTAGTCAAATCCCACACCGCGGCAGAAAACCGTGTTCTTGTCAGATAGTCATAGAACTTCATCCCCACGTTTTTCTTAAAAAAGGTAGAAATATAGGTTCTGTTATAGTTAAACTGCTCTGTCAATTCCCCGAGCGATATTTTTTTGGTATAGTTATCATCGATGTATTGAATGACATCCTGGATCAGCCGATCCGGGATATTCCTGTTTTTGGGTTGATAAATATCATTGCGCTCAGCTTCAAAACTGGTATAAAGCGTGACAAGCAGCAGTCCAAACGCATGCCTTACGATTTTTCCTGAAAACAAATCATCCGCCGCCAGGGCCTGCAGTAACAGCGCGCAGTAAAAGCGCACATGGGTATAGCGCACCATTTGGCGGTCAGTGGCATCCGACACAAAATCAAACCGGCAGCTATAATCCTTCTGCAAAAATTCCTCAAATGCATTCGCAGAAAATCGAAGGACAAGTGTGGCAGTCTGAGGTTCCAGCGCAAACGTGGCATGTCCCATACCCGGACTCACAATAATGACATCGTCCGGCTTCAAACGATATTTCTTCCCCTCCCGGACAAATTCCATGCTTCCCGTCAGAATAATGTGCAGCTCATACATATCGTCATGCCAATGGTACCGGTAGCTGTAAACATCATGAACGTAGCTAAGAAGGTAATGGTCATCATCCAGATAATACTGATACCGCTTCTCCTCCACAACTCTCCCCCCTGACTTTGTGTTGATTCAGCTAAAGTATAGCAGAAAAGAAACACCTTGTCCACAAAGGGACTTTTCCCTGAATATTCAAACATTATCCACGTGAAAATGTTTCGCCGTTTTGGAACGCAGCGCGGCAGTTTCACAGTAAAAATATCGCTAAACACCTGCAAGTTACAGGGAAAATATTTGACTGATTACGATTGACTGATTCAAAAAAATCCATGATTCAGGCCAAAAACATATCACCCGGAATAAAAACGAGAAACATTGTCAATGACAACTGACGTTTGCTTTTGTATAAATAGAATATCACCAGATTTTGTTCACCGGGAGCAAAATAAGATATGAGGAGGTTCATGAATGAAAATAGTCGAAGTACAAGCAATCCGTGCGGATCGATTCTGCTATGCAAAAATCTTAACGGATGAGGGCATCTATGGAATTGGCGAAAGCGGTGCTTTTGGCGTCGCCGACGCATCCGCTGCACAGATCCGTTCCTTTGGTTTATACTTAGTCGGTAAAAACCCACTAGATATCGAACACCACTGGCAGGTGATGTTCCGTGGTATGTTTTTTCGCGGAGCAGCCGTTATGGGCGCATTATCCGCGATTGATGTGGCGCTGTGGGATATCGCGGGCAAATACTACAATGCGCCGGTATATCAGCTGATGGGCGGCAAGTGCCGGGACAAAGTGCTGGTATACGGTCATGTAATCGCCGCAAGTGATGAGGAGCTGGTTGAAAACTGTAAAAAGCGAAGGGAACAAGGTTTTAAAGCCGTGGGACATCTCTCCCCATTTCTGGATGAGGACGAGGATTTACCCTATAACAGAACCTACATAAAAAATATGGAGGATGCCATTCGCCGTACCCATCTCATGCGGGAAGCCGTGGGTGACGACATGGACTTATGCATTGAACTGCATCGCCGCAGTCTGCCGGCAGAAGCCGTGGTTCTGATACATGAAATTGCCGATGTACATCCTCTTTTTGTGGAAGACCCCATTCCGCCGGGAAACAACGAGGCCATGGCCTATGTGGTGCGTCACAGCAACGTACCGGTTGCGACCGGCGAACGGCTGCATACCCTATACGAGTTTCAGGATCTTCTGGACCGACGGGCAACAAATTACACCCGTGTAAGCCTCACAACTGTCGGCGGTCTGACTGGCGCAAAAAAAATTGCCACCTTAGCAGAGAGCAAAATGTGCCCGATTGTGCCGCACAACCCTCTAAGTCCGGTTTGCACTGCTGCTGAGATGCAGCTGTGTGCCTGCATTGACAACTTATTGATCTGCGAATACCCGAGCGGAGACGGCAGACTCAGCTGGGACTCCAGCTCCACGGACCGCAAATGTGATATGGTAACCAACTGGGATAAGCCGGTGGACGGATATATCACACCGTCCTCCGCCCCTGGCATTGGCATTGATTTAGTGCCGGATATTGAAAAACAGTTTCCGCCCGTTTCCTATGCGCCTGGAAGCCGTTTAAACATCGACGGCTCTGTCCGGGATCAATAGCCCGTTTCAATTACCTAAAAGGAGATAAACTATGACAACTCAAATGTTCATTTGTCTCGGCATTTTTCTGTTCATGATGTTGGGATTTTTATTCGCGAAAAAACTTCACACCACGTTAGCCGTCGTATCGATCTGCACCATCGTGCTCGTTACATTTTCCGGAATCATTCCTGCCAGCGTTGTTCTGAGCAAATTTGCCAACCATAACATTCTGTTAATTGCCGGCATGGTTGTGGTATCTGCCGGATTCAGCCGCACGCAGGCGGTCAACAGGCTTTCCAGCCTGGTATACAAAATCAGCAAAGGCAGTTTCGGCATGCAGATGCTCGGTTATTGTGTGCTCGCCTTTCTCTTAACTAATTTAATTCCAAGCCCTATGGCGACGTTTGGCGTTATGGTTCCGGTGATCGCTGCATTTTGCAAACGGAACGGAATCAGCCCCTCCAAAGTCATGCAGCCCATTGCGCTGGTCTGCATCTGCTCCATTGGCACAGCCCCCTTCGGCAGCGGTATGTACACCTATGCCTCTGCAAACAGTATAATGGAAAGCTATGGCTATGCGGACTATGTCATGAAAATACTGGATCCTGTGAAAGGCCAGCTCATCATTTCCGCAATATTAGTCATTTACGCGGCTTTTATCGCTCCAAAACTTGCCCCAAATCAGCCCTCCGTGCCGGTAACTCTGGGCAGCTTTAAAAATAAAGCGGGCGCCGTTGACGATACCCCTCCCCTTGACCCGGTCCGCGAAGTGCTGGGTTACGGAATATTCCTTTTAACCACCATCGGTTTGATCTTCGCTGACACGCTAGGGCTTCAAAGCTGGCAGATCGCCGTAACCGGTGCTGCCCTCATCACTGCGGCCGGCGTATTAAAAACCCAGGAAGCCATCGATGCCATCCCTGTGCCAACCATGCTGATGCTGGTTGCCGCCTACGCTGCCGGCGGCGCCATGGAAGCATGCGGCTTAGGCGACATGATTGGCAATCTGTTAGCCGGCGCTCTGGGAAATACACGAAACGGATATGTCATCGGGTTTGCGTTCTTCATCGTTCCGTTTATTTTGACACAGTTTATGCAGAATTTCAGTGTTGACAACCTGTTTCAGCCGATTATCATCATGGCCTCCAAGGCACTGGGCTGCAACCCGGTGGGCTTATTGCTCATTCTCGGTTCCGCATGTAATTCCGCCTTCATGACGCCGATGTCCACCGGCACCATCCCACCCATGATGGAGGCCGGGGGATACAGCCAAAAGGATTTGTTTAAAATGGGGTGGCTGCCGTCCATTCTTATGTGTATCCTTTCCGTTTTCGTCATAATGACAGTATTTCCGGCGTTTCCGTAATCGGATTTTCTTATCATAAAACAGACAATGCCATGTAGGATTGATTTTACAGGGCATTGTCTGTTTTGCGGTTTATTTCTATTTTTACGAGCCAAATATCAGGCAGGGGCGGTAATATCGCTTTAGCTTCCAGTCATTCTTTCATCACGGCAATAGCGTGGAGCGGCTCAGAATCGCAGAATCAAAACATTTTAACCAGGTATGTGGTAACCTGATGGGAAAGCCGCAGTGACGCCATTTTCTTTCGTCCACCTATCCCATGCCTGTACGGATTTCCTTTAACCAGATTTCCAGATTGATCGGCTTAGTCAGATATCCCGTCATTCCCGCTGCCTGGGCCTGTTCCATGTCTTCCGCATACGCATTGGCGCTCATGGCGAAGATGGGTATATTGGAATCTGTCCGGTCCAGGGAACGGATTTTCTTTGCCGCATCATATCCATTCATTACCGGCATCTGGATATCCATTAAAATCAGGTCAAATCTTCCCTCCGGCTGACCCGCAAATGTTTCCACGCACTCAGCCCCGTCTTTGGTGCACACAATGTCCGCGCCTGTTTCCAGAAGAATATTGCAGATAATCTCCCGGTTCAAATCATTGTCCTCTGCCAGCAGTATAGTTCTACCGCTGAAATCAAAACTGCCTGGTTCTGTCGTTTCCATCAGGCACTCGTGATCCAGCATGGCGTTCAGTGAAACCTGAAGCACGGACCGGA
>ENA-UOJP01002447-UOJP01002447.1-human-gut-metagenome-genome-assembly--contig:-C102-NODE-2447-length-14546-cov-30.396246_pt1 | contig 14546 bp, 11 predicted proteins | sample MGYA00242353_ERZ723900 | MGnify/ENA metagenome assembly ERZ723900
ACTCTTCTGGCTGTGATTCCTCCGGCTCAGACTCTTCTGGCTGTGATTCCTCCGGCTCAGACTCTTCTGGCTGTGATTCCTCCGGTAAATCAAAGATCCCACCGATTCCAGAAGAATCTTTATCTCTGCTGTCAGAGACAGTGTCGCAAGAAGACATCTCAATGACTTCTTCTCCAAGCGATGTAAAGCACATCGCCAAGGTTATCATTATAACCGTGAACAACATCGCGCCTTTTCTTATATATTTCATTTTTTTCCCTTTCTCGCAAGAATGCGAATATGTGAATTTTCTTTTTGAGGGTTTTATGTAAATTCCCCCAAAGAAAAGGGGAAAAATTTCCTTCCGCTGCACGAATGCAGCGGTTAATAAGTGTATTTTATCCCATAGCCTTGGGTACAGGAAATCCATTTCAGGATTTCAGTATGAACTATTAACGGATCTGGTGTCTGCAATGAGACTTCAATTACCATCAATATATTAGATTTAGAATGATCTATCCCCTTGCAATGTATATTCAATGACTCATATTCTCGTATGTTGAGTTTATTAAAGCCTTTCTAAATAGCTCACACAGCGATTTCCACAGCGGTATTTTTTTCTTGTTATTCCACTTTCTCAAATACCTTTTGTGTTATCGTTAATAGTATGGATATCGGTATTATTCAAAATCACCTTTTTTTCACTTTATTAAGAAAAATGCGGACAGAGTTTTAAACTCAATCCGCATTTATAACATCATATATTTTGCTATTTTATAAAAGCAAATTTTTTCTTATCCGCAAGAATTCCCAGTATAGTAATTGCGGCTGCCAAGAAAACAATTAAGGCAGGAGAAACATCATCGGTTTTCGGCAAAACGTTGATTGGGCCTGGTACGGGCTCATTGATTGTAATTTCTGCCGTCGAGTTCGTGGTGTTGTTATCAGGAGTTACACCGGGCCCATTACTGGAATCAGAACTGCCTGAACTGTGGTGATGACTTCCGCCACTGCCACCGCCGTTGTTTCCATTATCATTATTGGTAGTCTTATTTTCCACTCGTTTGTCATACATTACCACAGTGGTCCCGTCTACTTTTCCATCAGTTATCTCGAAAGTAATTGATTCAGCGATCTCGTACCCATTAGGGGCTGTAATTTCCGTAAGAGTGTATGTTCCATCTGGGAGATCGGTAACTTTATGTGGTGTGTTTGAAGATGTCCACGCTGCTACAATATCCCCCTCTTCGTTCGATATTTTAAGTTTTGCTCCCGGTAATTCATCTGAATTAGCTGCATCACGTTTCGAAATATAGAAATAACCATCTTCAGGCCGGTCAGGCTCGGAAGGGGTCGGCTCGGAAGGGGTCGCTGGCTGAATGCGCTCATCATACATAACAATCATCCCATTTGTAACATTTCCATTTTCGACATTGAATTTAATACTCTCGCTGATTTTATATCCTTCTGGCGCTGTGATTTCTGTCAGTGTATAACTTCCATCTTCTAAATCTACAATTTCATGTGGAATTGTGCTGGAGATCCATTCTTCTACAATGCTGTTATCATCTGCTGTGATTACCAATGTCGCTCCGGGAAGTTCATTTCCGTTCGTGATGTCACGTTTTGATACCTTGAAGGATTTTTCACTGTCTTGGATAGGGGAATCATACATCGTTACTATTCCATTCTCGACAGTTCCATCCGTGATAGTGAAAGAAACGGATTCGGCGATCTCATACCCATTCGGTGCGGTAATTTCTGTCAATGTATATTCACCGTCTTCGAGATCGACAATTATATGTGGATGATCGGTGGAGACCCACTCCTCAACAATTATATTTTCAGAATTTGTTATCTGGAGCTTGGCGCCCGGCAGTTCCTCGGATGTAGTAAAATCCTTTTTGGAAATCAATATGGATTTGTTTTTTGGTGCATCATACATTATTACTTGATTTTCGAATTCTGATCCGGATATGATTTTTCCTGATTCGATGACAAAAGTGATTGATTCCGCCACCTCATAGCCATCTGGGGCTGTTATTTCTGTTAAGGTATAAGTACCATCTTCTGGCATTGCGATCGTTTTTGATGTTGTGCCAGATATCCACTCGGCGATAGTTGTGTTCGATTGATCCATAAGTATGAGAGACGCTCCTTGGAGTTCCTCACTACCACTAACGGCGCGTTTTGAGATTTCAAGTGTCTCCACAGGAGGCTTAATCTCAAAGAAATATTGGATTGGTGTCTCAGCAGTTTCCTTACCTGATACCAGGAGATACTGTTCACTTCCCGGATCTCCCGGGGTATAATATGTAAGGATTCCTTTTTGGTAGCTGAAAGTAACTGGCGTCCCCTCTGGCAATGATGCCGACGTCAAACGAAGTTCCGTTCCCGTAGTAAAGGTCATGCTGTCCGTGCCTTGAATGCCAAAGCCTTCGCCAGACAGCGTCATTTCAATTTTATAGTCGTCATTTATTATTCCATTTCCATCTGCGGCATTTACCTTGAATACGTCACTCAAATAGGTCCCGTCTGATTGTTCGCGGAATGTAAGAGTATTGCCCTCGATTTCAAAAGAAGGCGTGAAAGTATAGCTCGCTGCATTGTCTGCTGCTTCTTTCAGTGCATTTATATAGGACTTAATATTTTCAGACGTAAAGTAACTGGTAGAACCGATTCCGTCGATAATGTCTGATGGCTTTCCATCTACCAATTCCCAAATTACTGAGCTGACTGCATTAAGTGCTGCATTACCTCCTCTTGACATATTAACATCTTGTAGTGCATCAGTATAAGATACTCCGAAAATCTCCTCAAACAATCCTGTACCGTCGTAAGGAACGCCAACAAACATTACTGCCTTGACTTTGTCGTAATTCGCACCATCGATAATACCGCTGAAATCTGCACTATCTGTAACGGAATCCGGGATGTGCTTATCGCTGTCATAACAGAATGCAATTTGATCATTTAAGATGAATACTCCGTTATTCTGGTTGTAAAAATGGAAAACGACATCCTTTTTAAGATACTGCGGTATGGACTCACTAAGACTCCAATACTGTGCCATGGAATCAAATGCATTATTATCGATGGAACTGAACTGACTCCAGTTGATTCCTTCGGTTACTTCCGAAGAAATTTTTATCAGACGCCCGTCTATGGTAAAGAGTACCTGCCCATCTGTTTGAAGATAGCTTCCGCTTTCTGCTTCTGTAAGGACAAATTCTCCAGCATGGAGTCCTGGCAGAGTAAGAGTTGTAATCCCATTAGAGGATGATGTTCTTATATTGTCTGCCATGATTATTTTATTAACTTCAGTACCGCACAAAACTCGTTTCCCCATGGTATCTGTATTCCGAAGATTCAGAGTATCAAAAGAAGCATTGTCCATAGAGTATATCACTTTCGTTGCCTCGTTCACTTCATAGTTGCCCCCGTCAGAGGCCGCTGAGGGATAATCGAGCAAGTAATTATGTGTCGCTGCGTTGTAAAGTGCAGGATCATCGGTAGATGTTGTAAATCTTGCATTTCGTGAAGTGATTTCGCGAAGTTCTTTCGCTTCGAAAAAAGCATCATCCATACCAATTATTTCTGCTCCAATTTCAACTTTATCCGCTCCTGTTTTCGACATAAAGTTTTCATATAGGTAAAGAACCTTTTTCCCATTCACATAATCTGGTATAATAAGAGTTCCGCTCCCATCCGAGAGGGCTGTTGTGTCTGCTTTCACAATGCCGTATCCGTCTACACCAAGTGCTTCATTTTTATAATCACCATAACTGAATCCAGCTTCAACGTGCGTGATCGATTCTGTAGCCAGTGTCTGGATTGGTGAAGATAATGCAAGGATTCCGCACATGGTGTATGCAATCGCCTTTGCAAATTTCTTTTTCATATATAATCTCCTTTCTCTAATATCATACAGTTACCCTCGCAGCAAAAAGGATACCGTTTCTATTTAAGTATGGAGCATGCAAGAGAAAGGGATGGAGTCATTTTAGGTTATATTGCAATAGGCACGAAAAAAAGAAACCCCAGGATTTCCTGGGGCCTCCCTTGTGTGCGGATAAGCGTTTTATCTGCGATGACTCATTATACTGTTTCTTAGTAAGCTTACTGTTTTCTGAATAACCGGAGTTCCTCTTCCTTCTTTTTGATGAACGATCCGTTTCCTTTCAGGATATTTTTATGCCGTTCATCGATTTCCTTAAATTCTTCCACGTAAGATTTTTTTTCTTCTGGTTCGCGACTCAATGCCAGGGAAATCTGAGAACTTTTTAATACCATCGGCTTACGCTTTCTTAAGATATCTGTGCATTGATCCGATTCACCAGGATTTCCTGCGAACATATCTCCATCGGTTATTGATTGTGCAATTTCTTTATATATATCATCTGTCTCACAATTCGCCTCTTTTTCAGGAGTATGTTCTCTCTCAGGAAAGAGTTCTGCATCAAAGTCTTCATCCGGAATGCCTTCTTTTCCTTTAACAATGGTAATTCCCTGATTTTCGTAGAATTTTTTCAGGGAATCATCGTCATAATATGATGAGCCTTCTGGTGCGATCTTGACACTTTGTAACCCTTCAATTGTGGCACGATTGATATTCGGATTCAAGACTGTTGTAAACCCATTTATCACATTTAATAGATCTACAAATTTGTCATTCGTCAGCTCTATACCCATAGAGTCGGCGGATAATGTATCAATGTAGTATTTGGTATCTACTTCGTCATTCGCAAATGCCAACGCAAAAAGAAATGGGAGTCCAGCCTGGTTACATTCTCCGAAAAAGTCTTTGATACGGTATTTTCTCAACAGTTCCTTAGCATATGCTTCCTTATTAAAGGATTTTGATTCCAAAACAGCGCTCCTTTCTGTGGATTAGCAATTCCGCCCCACTGGATTGCCGTACTATCCTAATTATCTGGAAGTACATGGTTCGTTGTCTGCGGTTCCCGAAATGGCAGAATCACTGCTTTTTTCTATCATGCTGACCGCAAAAAATGGAATGCCGGCAGAATGCAATTCCTCAAGAAAATTTTTAATCATAATTGACTGCGAGACCTTATTATTGGACATATTTCATCCTCCTCCCTAAATCTAATCTAGCTAATTACATTGAGAAACAGATGGTAACCATTGCGGATAACATTTTTTAGAAGTTCTGGTTACCTTTATGAAATGAGTCGTTTGTAGTATGGCTCATTTTTGGCCTTTTACATTTCTTGCGGATAACGATTTTATCTATCTCTCATCATTTCAAATGCAGAGAACGCATCAAAATCGTCAATTTCTCCACCTAAGTTACCTGCAAGTTCGTCTGTTTCGGTGGGATTCTCAATCTGTGGAGAGGGGATATCGGCGTTAGTCTGAGTCAATACTTGTTTTATTGACGCTGACTCTTTTGCAGGTGGTTGGCGTCCGAGGATTTCTTCGGTCGGAGTGTTATAAATCCCCTCCCATGCCTTCTCCGCCTCATCACTTTCCATTTTACGCCCAATTTTATTCTCGCTGACTTGATCAATCCAGTTTTCTTCTATCTTACCTCTAAATACCCGCTTTTTCAACAAAGGAAGCCTAATTGGCTTGGTACCCTCTGGAACCGTATGAAACTGAGAAACATTTTTCCAAGTTCCTTCCATGTACATCTGATTCATTAAATTGATCATGCTGCTGCCTAAATACAATCTGGCGATGTTTTTAATGCAATGGCATTTGTACTGGTCCGGGAAAGCACATATCCATTGGATAAGGTCTTTTTGTTTTTCATCATCCAAACACACCTTAATCCGATATGTTTTCCCCTTATGAGCCTTGAATTCAACTTCTGAAGGAAGGATGAATTGAATCGATTCATGATAAAAATGTGAAGATAAAGCTTGTTCAAACAGTGAGCTCATGCGTACTCCATTTAAGTACAACTGGATAAGATCATTATCGTGGTGGGCGTAGAGCCGGACCCAAAAGATCATTTCGTCTCACCCACTTCCATACGGCGGAGCCGGTTAATCATACAAAGATAATATCCACGGACATTTGTATAAATCAGATCTGTGTGTTCCTTGCAGTTTTCGTTTCCCATTAAAACGGTAAGGCTGTCCATGGCGCTAAAGTAGTCTCTGATGACAGCTTCCCAAGGAGCAAATGTGCCTCCGGTAAGCACCAGATATTTATAGCCTTCTAGGCCATTGAAGGTAGACATAATTTTATCCAACGCCTCTTCGCATACCTCGATTACTACTTCCTCAAGAATATCACCAATAGGATACGATATTTTGTGAGGTTTTCTATTGTCCGGAGTCGTGACATATTTCATAACCTCTCCTGTTTCCAAGGCATTCTGAATCGTTATTTGGCCCAGAGATAAATGATATTTTTCATTTACCCGGTCACTGACTCGGCTTAATATTTCACGCATCCCAAAATTTACAAACGTTTCACGTCCTTGAATGGTACGGTTTTTAAGCTCGTATAAATCAAGTGTTTCAAACCCGGCATCGGCAATGAGAAGATTGGAAGAAAAATAGTTTCTTGCTGCTCGGAGGCTTCTACCGTTATCATCCATGCTGAGGCTCATAAGCGTTCCTTCTGGCTGTGCCATAACGTCGATGTTTTCCGATTTTAATTCAAAATCAAAAGGCACGCTTTTTCCTTCTGTCTGTATAATGAAACGATGATGCCCCGCAAGCGCTTCTATCAGCTCCTGTTTGTCCGAACCTTTTAAATAAGCAGGTGGTAAGCCTGTCTGCAGATAACAGGGCATTTTATTGTATGCACCGCTGCTTGTATTCATCATGGCAAAACCAAGACCTGTGCGTGCGATAGCCTTGAATAGGTCACTTGTGTAGCGATGGCGTCCGAAAAGTTCGGTCTGTGAATCGTTCGTGTCATTTACACTGATCGATTTCTGGGCACAAGCCCCGATTCTCCATACATCACTTGTTTCAAGGTCGCAGTATAAAATTTCATCTTTTGCCGGAAGCCCGATGATTTCCTGGCGTTTACCGATTTTTTTTGCGTAAGAAGGGAAACAAAAGTATCCATTTTGGGAGTATCCCTTTACGCTGGAATAACCGATATCCAGAGCCACTGGCCAAAAATTTTTGCATGAAGTATGCTTTTCCCCTTTAAATTCCGTCTTTGTACGGAAATCCATTGTATTCACCTATAATCCTCCTTTTACTAATGCTACAGGCGGCAGATGTGCAGTGCTGTAACAGTTTATCCATTATAAGTATGGTAATTTTTTTACATTCGTATTTTTTGCGGATAATAAAATTGCAGGCGGTTTTTGCCGCCTGCACAATTGATGTCAAAAAAGAATAATGATTTATACTTCTTCCTGCCCAATAAATGAAGGCTCATCGATATTTGCAGGAGTAGGACCCGGATCGGTTGTATACGCTTCAGCATTTTCTTCTGTTATACTATTTTCACCCGTAGCTGCTGAATCGTTTTTTATTTCGGCGTCTTCTGCCTGCTGCTCATAAGAAGCCTGCATAGATTCGCTTTCATTAAATTTTGCCATTACTTCTGCCTGCGTTACGAGTTCTTCGATCACGAAGGTCTGAGAAAAATATGCTTTTCCGCGGTATTCTGTGCGGGCGGTCTCGATCGATCCCAATACATAAACGGTATCATTTAAGTGAATCCTCTTTTCGAGCCCCTGAGGTGCACGGAAATAGGTCCCCGTGATGGCATATGTGCGCCCATCTTTTACACATTCCAGACGGAATTCATAGATAGTGTCATGACGTTTTGTCATACCGATGACTTTCGCCTCAAGACTTACTTCATGCATGGGATCGCTATACTTACCACCTAAACCTGGTACCTGAAGCATTTCTTCTAATCGTGTGCTGTCATGAGCAATTTCATCAATGTAAACAACAGTGCGCTCTTCATATCCGGCACCGGCCTGATACGAGTAGGAACCAAGGTATCCCTTAATAAGGACGCGGTCACCTTCTCTGTAATCGCGGATAATTCCTTTTGTTTTCGTATTGGAATTAAATACTGCTTCCGGGAAATACGTTTCCACAGACTGTTCAAATTTTAACTGACCGTCAGCCCGCGTTCTCTTTGATATAATTTTGTTATAAGGGACTGTCATGGAACCGTAACGATCGCTTCCAAACATATGGGAAACCCGTCCTCTTAAGTAAACTTCATTTGTCGGTTCAATGCTTTTCTGATCTGCCATATTCATTTTCCTTTCTCTTTCCGGGCAAAAGCCCTTTTTCTTCATTCATTCATTTTCTTTTCTTCGCACCAGAATACTTCCGGCTTTATTCTGTATGTACTGCAGGCTTTTGAGTTACTGCTGTTATTAGTATGGAATATAACGATTGAAAAGTTGGGCATTTTATAATTTGTCAGAGCTAAAGAATGATAGATCCGGAATCGAAGATATTTTTTTGTTATCCGCAAACAGCTCACTTTAGTAAATAAAAAAGTCCCGCCTACTATAGACGGGACTTAGCATGAGATATCAAAGCTTTACTGCATTATCATTCTTAAAAACTTCCATGATATCCTGATTGTTGACCCCGCATACAAATACGTGGTCATAGGCATCAAGAAATTCATCTGATATAAGAATATTATGAAGATATTCTAAGGAACGACGGTCTAACTGCTCCAGATTATCGATGAATGCCATCCGCAATCCGGTAAGTTGAGCCAGCATATCCATGATTAAAAAAGTCGAGATAATTTTTTCGCCACTGGATAAACCCATGTAATAAACCGGTGCGTTGTTGGCTGGAGTTTTGACATAAACTTTTACACCGCCATACGGGATAAAATCCACCCGAAATCCCGGGCAAAGATCAGACCTTGAATTACATGCTTTCGAAAACTCATTCACATAGTAATTGATAATGCCAGTCTTGACTGGCCCCTTATCAGCGAATGCGTCAATTAAAGCATTATAAGTGATCAATTCCTTTTCATTTGATTCGTTAATTTTTTCAAGTTTTTTTCTGTGGATATTGGCTGTAGTTACTTCCTTTTCATTAAGAAGGGCCTTTTTCCTTTCTGTTACATTTTCTTTATTTGCAACAGGCTTTTCTGGAAGCGTAATTAATGACTCCCGTAATGTATTAAGCTCATTTACCACACGCTGATATGTATTATAACGCTTTTCATCAGCGTAGTGCTTTTCTATCTCCTTGTCAATCTCTGCGATACGTGCCTCACACGTTTTAATATCCCCAGCTGCCTTTTCCATGAAGGATTTGTTTTTAGCTAACACCTCGTTGAGTTCTGATCTTACACCGCTCTTGTCAGTTGTGCATACGAGTTTTTTGGAAATAACACAAGTCTGCAAATTTAGATAAGAAATACTGCGCTCAAGGTTCTGGATCATGGCTGCCACGCTCGCCTGATCTGTGATCAATTTTTTCCGTAATGCATCCTTTTCAGTGCGTTCTTTCCGGAGAGTGGCTAGATTGCCTGGATCTGGTTTTCCCATCTGATTTACTTTCAGCCATTCCTCTCTTTCAGCGATCTGCTTTACCTGTTTTTCTCTTTTTGAGGACAGAATTTCATATTCCTGAGTTTTCTTGATTGCTTCCTGGGTGAGCCGTTCGGTCACCTGCAGGTCAATGAGTTCCGATTCGATTTCTTCAAGAGTACGTTTGGATTCTCCTGTTTTTAATGTGGCGATAACCTGCTTGTTCTGCTGGATCGTACTTTTTAAAAACTTTCTGGTTTCGATCAGTGCCCCTGCACACTCATCAACACTCTGGATTCCAAATTCTTCTGTATTAGGAAGGTACAAGCTGAGTATGTCGTCCATCTCAGTGGTAAAGCCTTTGATATAGGAAATACAACCGCTATACGTCAGCTGTTCCGGAATAAACTTTAATAACAAGGCTAAAAAATCGTCCGGCCGCATCTGCGCAAAGATATCTCCAGATGAAATAAGCTGCATATCTTCGGATGACACTCCCGCAATATCAGAAATGCTTGCGTTCGCCGCCTTTTCTGTCACTTTTTTGCCGTTGGTTCCTCCGATTTTGCATACAGTGGATGTGCCCCGTTCGCGGTAGACATCAAGTCCAGTTGATTCTTCGATGATTTCAACAGAACAGTTTCGTATATCATCTTTTGGAAGTGCGCCTGTCAACCCGTAACGGATGGCATCCAGAAGAGATGTTTTCCCATATCCATTCTCATGAAACATGTAGTTCAGCTTTCCCGGCGCGAATTTAAAATCTTTTCCGCGCCAGTTATTTACCTGAATCTTTGCCAATTTCATTCTAATTACCTCCCTTATATTCCCGCTCATCAGTTACGAAGTAGTCGTAAGCGAACACGCTCTCTCTCCGATCTTTTTCTTCAGGATCAAAGGAACAGCCGCATTCTTCGCATATCATTTTACCGGATGACTGGTCGTATTTGGCTGCCTCATAACAGATTGGGCATTCCGTTGATAAATAATACTGATGTATAGCTCCACACCGGAAGACCCCGTTCTTTCTGATCACGCCGTTTTCTGTTTTGATTTCTGCAAAGTCTGTCCTCGCCATGATCGCGAGATCTCCCATTAATGTAACTGCGATGTGCCGGTAGATAATCTCACCGGATGCGCTTTTCCGCTTCCCTCCATACACATTTAAACGGAGGGCATTCTGTCCCTTTATAATAACATCTTTCATGGAGGTCACAGAACCCACAACGACATTACGGTCATCCTTTTCGTGTTCTGTATCCGGTTTCACATGGATGAGTCCACTGTAGTTAATACCATATCCATATGCTTCTTTCTTGGTATCGTCGCGGAAACGGCATCGGATTGTTACTGTATTGCCGATTCGGAGATTCTTCTGCTTTGCTCTGTCTGCCTGGAAACGGCGGAAATCAGTCGCATCCTTATCATTCCAAAACCAGATATCTGATACCTTCTCTGTCTCATCGTCTTCAAACTGAAGTTTTACGAGATACCATTCATTTCCACCCTTCTCACCTTCGGAGGTACTGACCACTTTTCCTGTTACAATAGCGTAGCCGGATTCTTTGTTGATTTCCAGAATTACTCCGCTTCTTTTCATTTGTCTGCTCCTTTCTCAGCCCGCATAAAGCGGGCTGAAATGTGAATCTGTCTTTCTGTTTTTGCTCTAAATATCATTGTTTGCTTAGTCTTCAGCACTAAGTTCTGCCGCAACATCATCTACGATATCACCAGCTTCATTAGTGTTTTCAACCTGGATTGCAGCCGTCTCTTCCTTCTGCTTGGAGTTCTTTCTTGTGCCGAATAATCCAAGCCTTTCAATTGCCGACTTCTTATATTCATCATATGGAAGATATGGCAACCCTGCCATTGACTTTCTCATTTTCTCAACGGTATCATCACATTTTACTGTAGACTGTGTGTCCAATATAATACTCATGATGTCATAGGCCGTATAGGAATGCGATGGATCCAGATTGTTCGAAATCCTTTCCTTCCAATCTTTCTTGTACTGAAGAGAGGTCGTAGAAATTTTTTTCATCGTAAGGTTGATGATTTCCCCTAACAGCTTCTTGTGATCACTTAAAAGACGTTCGTTTGCCCTTTCTGCCGTTTCGAGCTCTTTTTTGGCTGATTCCATCTCCTTGCTGACCTCAGCGAGGGTCCCAGAAATTTCTGTTTCTGCTGTTTTATCGCCTGCATCCTTAGCGCTTTCAAGTTCAGATTCCAGTTTTTTATATCCAGTTTCCAACTCAAACACTTTGTTGCGGGCTGATTTCAAAATTGCATTAGACTTCTGAACACATTCTGGTGTAATATCCATGCTCAGTAAATCCATAAAGCGCTCCGGAAGAAGATGATATCTTTCAAAAATGGTTTTTTTCGTCTCTTCAACGATATCTTCAATCGTGATGTTTCCAGAATGCTTTTTAGATACTTCATCAGTATAAAGATAGCCGCCGCGGAGTTTCCAGAAGCCCCTGACTGTAAAAGCATAGTCTCCGATATCAGATGAAATGATTTCTATGCATGGAATTGCAACTTCTTCTTCCCTTAACCCATAGAAAAAAGCCATATCCTGTGATTTTTCGTAATCGCAGAATGAAAAGCGTATTCTGGAATAGCTGTGATTAATCTCCCAACCTTCGCAACGCATGGTTCCGATACCATTGTCTCCATCAAAGATATGGTACAATTCCTCAATAACCTGCATGCTGAGAACCCGGTAGGTTTCAGTAGCGACCATGAAGATTTTCCCAAGGCTATTGTGCTTTTTAACAATGAATTGGGCATTTTTATCGGATTTCATCCGTTTCGCGATAAATATGTCACGTTCTAAGCATGGCTGCTGTATGGCATCGCCCTTTACCAGAATTCTCTGACCAAGGGTTGCCAGAGCAAGCTGACTTACAATGTAGCAATAATTTGTGTAAGAATCTTCAAAGATAAGACGGGTTGTCTTAAGTTCTTTGATCAGCTCCTCGTTGCCGGCCTTTCTTCCATCGGGATTAAATGCAGATTTGTTGATTGTCAAGATCTTGCACTTGTTCAATTTCCGTTTAATTTCATTATTAATCACTCTGGATTTTTCCTCATCTTTCACGAGAATGCTGCTCACAAGAAGTTGATTCAATTCGAAGAACCAGTCACTGATACCGTTCGTGTCAAGCACATACATGGCAATCGATCCATCTTCCGGCTGGTCATTTTCGGGTAAGACACTGAGTATCCGAATGTTTTTCATTGGGGCCAGAAAAGAATATGTATTGTCTGATATTTTTTTCTGGGTTTTTGCAAATAACGATGCATCATCTCCGTATACGGAAAAGTCATCAAGAAGCAACCGATCTAATGCTTCATCAATATCTGATTCCTTTTTGATTAATACTGCTGGCATTATTGCTCTCCTTCCTCATTCTCTGATTTTGTCATAAAGTTTCCTGATGTCCGGTGCATCCGGATCATCCAGTAATTTCTGTGCCAGAATTGCTCTGGCATTTTTTCTTTCTGGATCATTCCTTAATGATTCCAGAATTTCATCTCTCTCGTCTCTGTCGACCGCTGCTCGCGCAAATATAACGGATACCAACGGCGCACATTCGTAGAACAGCATTTTTTTGCTCATGCTCACTTGAATACCTCCTTCTATACCTTGTCTTATTGGTCATTCAAAGTATGGATTTGAGATTCAATATTTATGGCAAGAAAATACGTTGTGGGCACAAATAGCAAAAAAAAGAATCCTGTTATTTCAGGATTCTTTTTCATCGGGATTATGATCGCATTTACTTTATCTTTGCCAGTTCTTTTTCCGTTTGAACACCAGCTAACTTTAGTGCTTGTGATACCATGTCCGGCATATTAAAGACGCTAGTGGACTGCTCCTTCTTTTTGCAGCGCCATTCCAACTTATATGCATCCATATAAAAAGTGACATCGGGATCTGCAGTGTTAACATAGATCCGTTTCATTTTATCTTTTTGATATTTCGAGACATTGGTGACTTTGACTTTAATTCCAGAATCGTACGACGGTATCATACTGCCTGTCTTGATGAGCCTTTGGTTTAATGTCTGCTCATATAATTCCAAAATCTTCCTAGTTACCTCTGTATCACCGGATGCATTGTGAAACATGACGTCATCCATTCCATAAAATGCTGCCATCGTTTTGAGTTTCCGGTCTGGCACATCCCCAGGACCTACAAAAAAATCCCCGAGTTTATAAACATCCACTGATAAGAATGGATCAAAGATACATCCATACCTTTCGTACATCTCTTTCATGAAGATATCATCAAAAGATGTATTGTTATATCCAGCAACAGCATAACCGTCAAAAAATTCACGAATTTCTTCGAAGACTTCCCCTTCAGAAGGTTTGTCTTCAAGAAACTCATCTGTGATACCGGTCAACTCAACAATTTTTTCAGGTATTGCCTGTAATGGCTTTATGTACCATTCTCTTTCTGCAACTATGCTAAAACCTTCAAGATAAATATGATCAAGCTTAACCGCTGAAAGCTGGATGATTACGGAGGCGGGATCCTGTCCTTTTGGTTTCGGGTTTAACCCCGTAGTCTCAAGGTCATATACAATTATCCCGCAGTCAAATTGCAGAAAGTCTGCAAAATCTGTCAATTCTGTTGGAGTCTTGTACATATACCTGATCTCTCCTATTTTGTAACTCGCACGCCATATTTATTGCACATATCAATTCCTTTTGGGGAAGTTACAGAAAGTGCAATGTCATGGTTATGGCAATACTTTAACATTGTGTCAAGATACTTAGCGAATGTAGGTGGCTGCATCGTCACGATCTTTTCGATAAAGTCCTTACGATACTTGATGATCTGGCTTAAATATTTGGGACCAGGTTTCTGCTCTGTGACTTCATCCTGAGGCTTATAGGGACCAAAATTCACAAGAAGGTCCAGCGGATCTTCAGGCGTTAAGGAATGGCACCCGTCCCAGTCAGAATTACTAGCATAATTGTAACTATTGGAAGACTCAGTATTTGCCTGAGTAGCCTTACGTTTAGCATCTTCCTCTCTACGTCTTGCCTCCTCAGCAGCGCGGCGGTCAGCCTCTTCCTTTAAGCG
>ENA-UOJP01002449-UOJP01002449.1-human-gut-metagenome-genome-assembly--contig:-C102-NODE-2449-length-14504-cov-6.224583_pt1 | contig 14504 bp, 18 predicted proteins | sample MGYA00242353_ERZ723900 | MGnify/ENA metagenome assembly ERZ723900
CCATGCCCACGACCACCCTGGACGTGATGGCAAGGTTCAACCCGAATCCGATCAGGAAGCCGGGGACCAGACCCAGCGCCGTCACAGAGACGCCTTTTTCCAGCAGATACCGCCGCAGCTGCCGGGGCGACAGGCCCAGGGCCTTCAGCCCGGCAAAGTAGGCCCGGTCCTGCTCGGCGGTGACCTGCACGATGGCAAAGATCATGAGAAAACCGCACACCAGCACCAGCAGTGCCGGGGCGTAGTAGGGGCGGGCCTGCTGCCCGGCCAGATCCAGCCGGGCGTCGTTGTAGGCGAGATTCGTGGTAAAGGGCAGCTCCGGCAGGCCCTGATCGGCCAGAATCTGAGCAGCCTGGGCGTCCAGGTCACGGGGTTGGTGCAGGGTAACGCCCAGGGTGAGGTCAGCGGCGTTCTCGCTGTCATAATCCGGCACCAGTGTCTGGGCGGTCTCCGCCGTAATCCAGGCGCAGGCTTCGGTGAAGTTGGTGGGGCTGGCCCACCAGCCGCACAGGGTAAATTCGTCCGTATGGACCTGACCGCTGGCATCCGTCCATTGCAGCGTCACCGGCGCGCCGATCTCCCGCACGATGCCCAGGGACCCCATGGTGAACTCGTCTAGGGCGATCTCACCGGGCTGCTGGGGCAGGCCGCCGGTGGTAGGGACCGACAGGACGGTTTCGGCATAGTCCTGGTCGGTCACCGCCAGCTTCACCAGCCGCTGGCCCATCATCGGGTCAGAGAGAGTACCGATGGTACTCAGTCGGACGGTGCTTTTGATGTTGGGATGCTGGGAGAGCAGGTCCGCCTGATGCTCCGTCAGGCCGCTGTAAAGAATATGGCTGGTGGAGCCGTAGGTGTACTGGTAGTTGAGCAGGAACGCATCCTCCACCGCCCCGCCCAGCAGGAATACAAAGGCGTACAGGCCGGTGACCAGCGCCACCGCCAGAGCTAACACTGCATTCTTGACCCGGTGAAAGCGGAAATCCCGCCGTACCAGCGTCCAGCAGACTTTCAGGTTGTTGTTTGCGAGCATGGCCGGACCTCCTTACCCGCGGATGCGCCCGTCCTCGATGCGGACGACCCGGTCGGCCATCTGGGCCAGTTCCAGGTTGTGGGTGATCATCACCAGGGTCTGGCGGTAGGTCTCCACCGACAGCTTCAGCAGGCCCAGCACATTCTGGCCGGTCTTGCTGTCCAGGTTGCCGGTGGGCTCGTCGGCCAGAAGGATGGCGGGCTTGGCGATCAGGGCCCGGGCGATGGCCACCCGCTGCTGGCCGCCGCCGGAGAGCTCGTTGGGAAACGCGTTCAGCCGCTCTATCAGGTGCAGCAGTTCCACGATCTCGTCAAAGAATGCCGGGTCCGGGGTGCTGCCTGCCAGGCTCAGAGGGAACAGGATGTTCTCCTTCACCGTCAAAGTGGGCACCAGATTGAAATTCTGATACACGAAGCCCACCTTGCTGCGGCGGAACACCGCCAGTTCCTTCTCCTTCAGCCCCCGCAGGTTCACGCCGTCCACGATGACCTCCCCCTCGTCGGGGATGTCCATGCCGCCGATCATGTTCAGCAGGGTGGTCTTGCCGGAGCCGGAGGCCCCGATGATGGCGGTGAATTTGCCCTTTTCAATCTCCAGGTCGATGCCGTCCAGGGCCTTGACCTGGTTCTCTCCTTTGCCGAAATATTTTTTCAGGTTATGTACCGTTACGATGTTCATAGGTGGATTCCTCGCTTTTGTTCTTTGGATTTCAACAGGCGGTTCAGACGGATCAGATTCATCCGCTGAACCAGGACACAGTACAGATTGTGCAGCCCAATCAGCAACGCCAGCCCTGTCATCCAGAGCCGTCCCGCCGCAACCGCGCAGAGCAAACAGATCAACGCGCCAAAGCTGTGGATCTTTGCGTTTTTGAGCAGTTGGCTCTTTAGAAACCGCATATCCTCAATGCTGCTGCCGCGCAGAAAATAGTTGTCCGTATCCTGCTTCCCCCGCCATTGGTCGTAGCGCAGCTTGACCCAAACCAGGAATTTGCGGTACTGCCTTACACCCAGAACACGGTATATCTTTTCTTCCATGGTAACAGGTCTCATGGCCGCTTTCCTCCCCGTCAGCTCAGCAGATACATGGAGAAGGTTGTGCCTTCCCCTACTTTCGACTTCACGCTGATATATCCCTTCTGCCGGGTGATGATGCCGTTGGCCAGGTACAGCCCCAGGCCCACGCCCTCCTGCCCGGCCACCTCCGGGGCCCGGTAGAACCGCTGGAACACATCGTTGTAGTGCTCCTCCGGGATTCCGATGCCGGTGTCGGTGACGTCCACCCGGGTATAGAACTGCCAGGGGCGCACCGTGACCGATACCGTGCCGCCGGACGGCGTGTACTTCACGGCATTGTCCAGAAGGTTGCCGATGGCCTCCGCCGTCCCCTTGGGGTCGTGCTGCACCGTGATGGCCGGGTCGCATTCCGCCGACAGGTCGATCCCCTTGGCCTCCGCTTTGGCCCAGACGGTGCTCATGGCCCGGGCGATGGTGTCAGACAACCGGGCTTCCTCCACATGAAGGGTAAAAGTGCCCGTCTCCAACCGGGACATTTTAATGAGGGACTGCATCAGGAAATCCAGCTTGTCGATCTGGCCGTCCATGGTAGCCAGAAACTCCGCCCGCTTTTCCGGCGGCAGGTCATGGCTGCGCAGGATGCCGGTGAACATCTTGATGTTGGCGATGGGCGTTTTCACCTGATGGGAGATGTCGCTGACCAGGCCCTGGATGGTCTCCTTGTCCCGCTGGCTCTGGCGCTTACCCTCGCTCATGATGTCAAAATACTGCATCAGCTTGCCCTGCACCTTGGCGGTGAGACTGTCCTCATAGGGCTGGTATCCCTCCACCGTCCGGCCGGACATCAGGGCGTCCAGGGTCTCGCACAGGTCGTCGGCAAACAGGCTGACCTGCCGCCGCTGATACCAGGCCCACAGGCCCACCACGGCAAAGATGGCGGCGCACAGCCCCAGGATGCCGTACCGCACCGCCGCCCGGGGAACGGTCTGCCACAGCAGCCACACCAGGGCGGCGAACAGCGCCGCGGACAACAGGAGCATCCCGGCGCGCAGGATCGTCATGCTGCGGTGTCTCATGCCTTCCCTCCTGTCCAGATGTAGCCCATGCCCCGCACGGTTTTGATATAGGGATGGGCGTCATCCTCGATCTTGGCCCGGAGCCGGTTCATGGTGACGGTGAGGGTATGGTCGTCGATAAAGTTGCCGCCGCTGTCCCACAGGCGGTCCAGCAGCTGCTGGCGGGTCAGGATCTGACCGGCGTGTTCCGTCAGATACTTGAGGAGCTTGTACTCATTGGGGGTGATGGCCAGCTTCTCTGTCCCCCGCACGGCTGTCAGGGCCGAAAAATCCAGCGTCAGCCAGCCGTCGCTCCAGCGGTCCGCCTGGGGGGCGGCCGGGGCGCCGCCCACCCGGCGCAGGGCCACCTCCACCCGCCGCAGCAGGATCTGCATGTTGAAGGGCTTGGTCACATAGTCCTCGGCCCCCATGTCAAAGCCGCGGAGCACATCCGCCTCCAGGTCGTTGGCGGTGAGAAAGATCACCGGCAGCTCCGGCTGCCGGGCCTTGAACTCCCGGCACAGATCAAAGCCGTTTCCGTCCGGCAGGTTTACGTCCAGCAGGGCCAGGTCGAAGCGTTCGCCGGAGAGCAGCTGCCGTGCCTTCTGGCAGTTGTAGGCGGCCACGGTCAGATACCCGGCGCTGTCCAGCTCAAAGCAGAGGCCGGCGCTGAGGGCCAGGTCGTCCTCCAGAACTAAAATCTTTTCCATGTGCGGTTCTCCCATCTCCCGGGCGGCGCTCTCCCACGCACGCGGACGGCCCCGCCCCAACTCATCTCAGTGTTCGATTATAGCGCATATGCGGGCCATTGCCAACAGGAGAATCTGATGCGCGGCGCCGCCCTCCCGGACCTTCTGTGGGGCAGTTTTGTTTCAATTTTTCAGATTTGGTTGACAGATCACAGCAAATGGACCATAATAGATATGATATAGGAGGATTTCCCCCTGAAATCGGTACCGTTTTGTTTGTGTGGATGCGAGGTGATCACATGAGGCTGTTGGAATCCGTGCGGAAAATCGTCTCTTCCCATCTGAATCCGGAGGAGCTGCCTGAGGGCCGGGAGACCGTTGGCCCGGAGGGAGAGCCCCGGTCTGCGCGTTCAGGCGCCGCCTCCGGCTGGGGCCCGTCCAAGATCGTGCTGCAGGCCCCCCAGCGGCTGGAGCAGACGGAAGAGGTCGTGGACCTCCTCCAGAGCGGCAGCTCCGTGGTGCTGAATCTGCAGGGCGGCAATTATGAAATCTCCCGGCGGCTGCTGGATTTTGTGGCCGGAGTCGCGTATCACAACGAGAACAAGGTGTGGAAGGTCGCCCGCAACACGTGTCTGATCGTCCCCTATGCCGCCGCGGTGCAGGCCAGGGACTCCCCACAATACGGCAGCTTCGGCAGAGGAGACCTCTCACGCGCCGCCGGATTCCCCTCCGGGCGCCCGGAGCCGCGGCAGTGGACCAGCTGAACCAGCCCGGTCTGCGGCGGGGCGCTCCGGCGCCTGTCTGAACCGAATACTGAAAAAACAGGGAGCGGACCGCGTTGTCCGCTCCCTGTCTGGATTCTGCCCGGATACGGCCGGGGCCGCTCATCTGGCCCGGCGGTCGTTGGCGGGGTCCTGATAGTAGGCCTGCTTTTCGGCGTACATCCGCTTTTCCGCAGTCTTGATCAGCCCCTCCACATCGTCAGTGGGCACATGTGCCCAGGCGCAGCCGGCGGACACGAAATACCCCTTCCTCTTCAGGGTCTCCGTCAGTTCCCGCAGGCGCCTTTCCGTGTCCTCCACAGACGCGTCGCACACGAAGATAATGAACTCATCGCCGCCCACCCGATAGGTATAGCGGCTGCCGAAGCAGGTGCGCAGCGCGTCCGCCACCGAGCGGAGCATCTGGTCCCCGGCCTCGTGGCCCTGGGAGTTGTTCAGCTCGTGGAGGCCGTTGACATCCACAAAGACACAGCCGAGGCTGTCCTGGCATTTCGCGGCCAGGTTGGGCAGGTCGATCTCATAGCGGTTGCGGTTGTACAGCCCGGTGAGGGTATCTCCCTCCCCCAGCCGCTGCATGTCCCGATAGGTCCGGGTGTTGCTGTAGAGCATGGCGAAGCTGAAGCCGACACTTCGGAGCATCGCCGTGCTGCCCGCGCGTCTTTTCAGTCCGCCGGCGGACAGGACCCCGCGGATCACACCGTCGGCATCCTCAATGGGGATGGCCGTCAGATCGTTCATGTCCTCCGGCGCATCGGGCAGCACAGCCCGGACCTCCGCGGCCGTATGGGCGCTGACCTCCGGGTGCCCGGCGGCAAAGTAGTCCGCCAGCAGCTCCGCGCTCTCCCCCAACGCAGTGCCCAGCGATGTCTCTCCGCCCTCTTCCCACAGATAGCGGACGAGGGGCTCCCTGCCGCTCATCATCGTAAACGCCACCCGCTTTGCCGGAAGCATTTTCCCGATAAGCGCCAGGGCCCTGGGCACATTTTCCCGGTGCACATGGGCGTTGAACAGCAGTTTCTCCACGTCGTAAATGTCCCGGAGCGCGTCCAGCTGCCGCTGCTTTTCGCCGGTCTCCCGGCGCACGTAGCGGATGAGCCAGAGGATGTAGAGCAAAAATCCCACGGCCTCCAGGACCAGCAGCACGTTCAGCATGTTCCGCACGCTCCGCGCGTCCGCGAATACCACGGACTCCGGCACGCTCAGCGCCACCCGCCACTGGTTGATGGAGGTGGGCGTGTAATAGAAGTACAGATAGTCGCCGATGGTGTTGGAGAGAAACACCACGTAGTTGCTCTCTCCGTTGATCAGCCCCTGGCGGAGCTGGGCGTCATCATAGCCGTCGGCCATGGGGCGGGAGCCGGTCTCCCAGATGTTGCCCAGCTCCTCGTGCCAGGTGTCGATGAGAAAGTCGCCGGTGGCCCCGTCGATCAGATAGACCGCCGCGCTGCCGCCATAGGGAGAATACGGCAGCGCCTCCCCCAGCGTATCGATGTCGATCACGCCATACAGCATGGCGATGGTCTCGCCGTCCCGGGTCACCGGCACGAAATGGCGCACCACATAGCCTCCGCCATTCAGGTCCTGCTCCCGGTCGGAGATATGGGCGCCCAGGGCGGCCTCCTGTTCAAAGGAGAGCTGCCCCGCCGCCGGGACCACCTTTCCCTCCGCTGTCAGCACGCGGTCCCCGGGAAGCAGGAACTCCAGCCGGGAGAAAAAGTCCCCGCCGCCGGGATACTGGGCCAGGAAGTCCAGCAGCTCACCGGACCCCCGGGTCATATAGCCGCTGGCCAGTGTGGCGATCAGCTCCAGCTGGCGGCGGTCAGAAGCCATATTCAGTTCCAGAACGCTGACGAACTCCTCCGCCTCGCTGGTGAGGCGCTGGAAGCCGGCCGACTCCTCCCGTTCATTGATGCGGGTCGTGACAACAACGCTTACCAGCGCAATCAGCAGGACGAGAATCAAGGTCGCAGCCACCGGGCTGCGCCAATGTACCGTGTGAACGCGCATGTTCCACCCCTTGTTCCCTGTCAAAATCCAAATGTTGTCTATATTTTACAAAATCCATGGGAACTCGTCAAGATGACATCTCCGGGGAAAGGCCCCGGGATGCCCCGCCGGTTGGGCAGCTGGTCCGCCCGGCTGGTAACCCCAAAAATAGTTGCGTCCGCTACTTTTTTGTGGTATCATAGGCAAAATGACGCCAAAAGGAGCATCTGCATGTGATGGAGTCTTTTTCCAATTTAGGCCGCTATGTGTCGATCTGCGACCGGCTGATGAAGATGTACTATGACCGCGGCCTCTCCGAATTCGAGATCGGCTGGGGCCAGCAGTTCTATGTGGAGTACCTCTATGACCATCCCGGCGCCTCACCGCAGGAGATGGTGTCCTGTATCCACGTGGATAAGGCGACGCTGACGAAGATCATCAAGAAGCTGACGGAGGTCGGCTACCTGCAGGTCACCAGCGACGGCAAGGACCGGCGTGTCAAGCATTTATACCTGACAGAGAAGGCGGTCCCGGCGGCCATGCGGATCAAGCAGATCCACGCCGCGTTTTACGAGGTCCTCAGCGCGGGGATCCCGCCGGAGGAACTGGCCCTGACCGAGCGGACGCTCCAGCGTATGGCGGATAACATCCACCATACGGTTTGGCACAGAATGGAGGAACACCATGGAAGCAAGCGAACTCTCCCAGCTGACTGACCGGAAACGGACCCTGATTTTCATCAATCTGGTGGTTTCCGGCATCGCCACATCGATCCTGTCCACCGCCATGACCACCGCGCTGCCCAATCTGGCGGCGGATTTCGGCGTCTCCACCGCGGTGGGACAGTGGGTCACCAGCGGCTATTCCCTGGCCATGGGTATGGTCATGCCGCTGACCGCCTTTCTCATCACCCGCTTTCCCACCAAAAAACTGTATATGACCGGCATCGGCTGCTTCATCGCGGGCATCCTGTTCAGCATTCTGGGCAGCAGCTTCGCCCTGATGATGGTGGGCCGGGTCCTGCAGGCCTGCGGCAACGGCGTGCTGCTGTCGGCGGCCCAGGTGGTGATCCTGACGGTCTATCCGCTGGAGAGGCGGGGGGCCATGATGGGCACCTACGGCCTGGCCACCACGGCGGCCCCCATCATCGCCCCCACTCTGGCCGGGCTGATGATCGACGCCTTCGGCTGGAAGTCCATCTTCTGCCTGGTGCTGGTCATCATGGTCCTCTCTTTCATCCTCTCCTGGGCCGCCTTTGCAGATGTGCTGGAGCTTCAGGACAAGAAATTCGATGGGCTCTCCTTTATAGAGAGCATCTTCGCCTTCGGCGGCATCACCCTGGGCATCGGTAACCTCAGCGGCTATGGGCTGGTGAGCGTCCAGGCGGGGCTGCCGCTGGCGGTGGGCGCTGTGGTCTGCGTGCTGTTCGTCCTCCGGCAGCGGAGGCTGGAAAAGCCCTTCCTGGACGTGAAGATCCTGCGCAGCCGGAACTACGCGGTGAGCGTCCTGTCCAGCATGGTGCTCTATCTGGTGATGATGGGCTCCTCCGTCATGATGCCCCTGTACGTCCAGAGCGTCATGGGCTATTCCGCCGTCACCTCCGGCCTGGTAACGCTGCCCGGCTCTCTGGCCACCGCCGTCGTCAGCCCCTTTGCCGGGAGGCTGTATGACAAAATGGGCATCCGGAAGATCTTTGTGGCGGGGGCCGCCGCGCTGGTGGTCAGCAATGTGGGGATGGCCTTCATCTCCCTGGAGACCCCGCTCTGGGTGGCGGCCGGCTTCAACGTGATCCGCAACCTCGCCATCGGCAGTCTGATGATGCCGCTGCTGACCTGGGGCACCAGCAGTGTGGACCCGAAAAAGGTGGCGGATGCCTCCTCCCTGCTGACCTCCTTCCGCACCATCGCCGGGTCCATCGGCTCCGCGGTGTTCGTGGGGATCATGACGGCGGTCAGCGCCGCCTCTGCGGCGACTTACGGCGACGGCGCCCTGATGCACGGCATGAACGTGTCCTTCCTCTGGATGACTGTGGGGGCGCTGGTGCTGCTGGCCATCTCCCTTTTCGCAGTCAAAGCCGGCGGCCGCAGACAGAATCCGTGAGTTCGGTGCCAGACAGCGGAGGGCGGAAAATTCCGCCCCCGCTGTTTTTTCACATCTCAGAAACAATTCCGAAGCATTTTCCCAACAGGGCGGCGGTATCATCTCTCCAGAACACAGCCGAAGAGGCAGCAAATTCTGGAGGTAATGAACATGAAAAAGAAGGACTTTGTGACCCTGATCCTGAGCACCATCGGCGGCATCCTGTTCGCCCTGGGCATGTGTATGGCGCTTCTGCCGGAGTGGGGCGCCATGCGCCAAGGCATTGTCATCGGTGTGGTGGGCGCTGTGGTGCTGCTGGCCATGGTGCCGGTCCGCCGCAGGATGGACGGGAAGCCCGCCATCGTGTTCAGCGGCAAGGCCATCGGCACCACGCTCCTGGGCATCGCCGGGGCCATCGCGCTGGGCGTGGGAATGTGCATGACCATGATCTGGAACATGATGCTCCCCGGCATCGCGGTGGGGATCGTGGGCATCGTCCTGCTGCTGTGCCTGATCCCGGTCATCAAAGGATTGCAATAAGGAGGCGCCGGTATGAGAAAGCTCTTGGCTCTGGCGGCTGCCGCCGCCGTTCTGGCCGGCGCGGCCGTGTACCTACAAATCCGGGTCCGCCGGGAAAAGTTTTAACGCTGCATCATGACAAGGAGGCTTTCAATATGGCAAAATCAAAACTGGTGCGGGCGAATGAGAAGATCGCCGAGGAAGTGGTGAAGGGCTATCAGAAAATCGAAGCGGGCGTGGTCGGCGGCTATCAGAAGGTAGAGTCCGGCGTAGTGGACGGATTCACCAGGATGACCGACGGCTTTGTGGAGCGATTCCTGACCAAGGAGGGAGAGTCGGTCCAGGAGGCCAAGGCGCGGCTCGCCGCGGAGCAGGCCGCCCGGGAGGCACACCGGGCCGTGCAGGTTCCGCCCGCTCCCGAACACGGGACCGGGGAGACCCCATAAGACTGCTGGCACAGCAGGCCGGCCGCCGGGCGGCCGGCCCTTGCGGCCTGGAAAAAAATTTGCGCTCTCCGGAAAACGCAAACAAAACTTTAACAATTCTATGGTATACTGAGACAAAAACAGATGTGAGGTCTGGCGATGTTTCAAATTTTAGTGGTGGAAGACGACCGGGAGCTCAACCGCACGGTCTGCGCGTATCTGAATCAAAACGGCTATCAGGCAACGGGCTGTCTCAGCGCCGTCGAGGCCTATGACGCCATGTACGGCAATCTGTTCGATCTGATCATCTCCGACATCATGATGCCGGATGTGGACGGCTTTGCGTTTGTGGAGACGGTGCGGGATCAGAACAAGGACATTCCCATCCTCTTCATGACGGCGAGAGACGACTTCGCCGCCAAGCAGCGGGGCTTCCGCATGGGGATCGACGACTACATGGTGAAGCCCGTGGATCTGGAGGAGCTGCTGCTGCGCATCGGCGCGCTGCTGCGGCGGGCCAGGATCGCCAGCAGCCGGAAGATCGAGATCGGGAAGCTGACCCTGGACGCGGACGAGCGCACCGCCTATCTGGATGGGGCGGAAGTCCCCCTGACGGTGCGGGAGTTCAACCTGCTGTACAAGCTCCTCTCCTACCCCAAAAAGACCTTCACCCGGTCTCAGCTGATGGAGGAGTTCTGGGACGTGGACTCCACCTCCAGCCTGCGCACGGTGGACGTGTACATGGCGAAGCTGCGGGAGAAGTTCGCCAGCTGCAAGGACTTCTCCATCGTCACGGTCCACGGGCTGGGCTACAAGGCGGTGCTGTCATGAGGGGGCGGGACGGCCGGCGCCTCCGCCGGCTCCTGTTTTCCGCCCGGCGGTTCTGCATCTTCTTCCTGCTGATGTGCTTTGTCATCACCTGCTGTATGCTGCTGTTTCTGGGGCAGGTCCAGCGGGACATGGGCCTGGAGGCGGAGCTGCCCAGGGCGGTGATCGAGCAGGCGGCCAAATACACCTTTGCCAACATCCTGCTGCTGAGCCTGCTGTGCACCATCTTGGACGAAATCTGGCGGCGGTTCACCGTGGGGCGGCCGGTGCGGCGGATCGTCCGGGGGGCGGAACGGATCATGCGGGGGGATTTCTCCGTCCGCATCCAGCCGATTCACAGCACCGACAGCCTGGACGGGTTCGACACCATCATCGGCTCCTTCAACCGGATGGCCCAGGAGCTGTCCGGCATCGAGACCCTCCGCACGGACTTCATCTCCAACGTGTCCCACGAGCTGAAGACCCCGCTGGCAGTGATCCAGAATTACGGGACGCTCCTTCAGCAGCCGGATCTGCCGGAGGAACAGCGGCTGGACTACGCCAGGCAGCTGACAGAGGCCGCCCGGAGACTGGCCAGTCTCATCACCAACATCCTGAAGCTGAACAAGCTGGAAAACCAGCAGATCTTTCCGGCCCAACAGACCTATGACCTGGGGGAACAACTGTGCGAGTGCCTGCTGGGCTTTGAGCAGGCCTGGGAGGATAAAGGACTGGACATCGACACGGACCTGGAGGAGAACGTCCGCGTGACCACTGACGCGGAGCTGCTGTCCCTGGTCTGGAACAACCTGTTTTCCAACGCGGTCAAATTCACCGGGGCGGGGGGACGGATCTCCCTGTCTCTGCGGACGGAGGGGGCGGACGCCGTGGTCCGGGTGTCCGACACCGGCTGCGGCATTCCCTCGGAGGTGGGCCGGCACATCTTTGAGAAGTTCTATCAGGGGGATCCCTCCCACTCTGCCCAGGGCAATGGCCTGGGGCTGGCGCTGGTAAAGCGGGTGATGGACATTATCGGCGGCGAAATCTCTGTGGAGAGCGTGGCCGGAAAGGGTTCTTCCTTTACAGTTCGGCTGAGGAGGGGTGCGGATGCGCCGATGGAAAAATCGCCTGCTTAAGCTGTTGTTTCCGGGGCCTGCCGTGACGCTGCTGGGGATCCCGGTCTCCGCGGCGCTGCTGGTCTACGCCTTCGCCTTTGCCCAGGGGGAAAACCCGCTGGTGTATCTCTCCTATGTCCTCTCCTTTTACACCCTGGTCATCGTGTGCGCGCAGATTCCAAGACTGGTCAGGGCCGTCTCCGCCCACCTGCACCAAAGGCCCTGGCTCCACCGGTATCTGTCCGATCCCCCCTTTCGGATGCAGGTGTCCCTGCACCTGTCCCTGGGATTCAACCTGCTGTACGCGGTGTGGAAATTCTTTCTGGGGGCCTGGTACCGCTCCGTGTGGTTCGGGACCTTCGGGGTCTATTACGCCCTGCTGACAGTGCTGCGGTTTCTGCTGCTGCGGCACATGAACCGGAGCGCCTTCGGCAAGGAGCCGGTCTCGGAGTGGCGGCGGTACCGGCTGTGCGGGGCGATTCTCCTGCCCATGACACTGGCCCTGTCCGGCGTGGTGGTGCTGGTGATCGAGAAAAACGAGACCTTTCAATACCCGGGGTATCTTATCTACGCGGTGGCGCTGTACGCCTTTTACGCCGTCATCGCGGCGGCGGTCCACCTTGTGAAGTACCGGCGGTATCGAAGCCCCGTTCTGACGGCATCGAAGATCGTCGGTCTGGCGTCCGCCCTGGTCTCCCTCCTCTCCCTGGAGACCGCCATGCTGACGCAGTTCGGCGGCAGCGGAGAGCCGGCCTTCCGGCAGATCATGGTGGCGGCCACGGGCGCCGGCGTGTGCGCCATACTCCTTGGCACGGCGGTCTTTATGATCCTCCGGGCAAGCCGGCAGCTGGGACGGCTGCTGCCGACCCGCTGAATTCCCTTTTCAGGAGGTCCTTGACATGGATGACAAGCAGAAAACCTTTACCTACCAATACTCTGCCAAGCAGCAGGAGGAGGTCCGCCAGATCCGGCAGAAGTATCTGCCCCGGGAGGAGGCCCCTATGGAGCAGCTCCGGCGGCTGGACCGGAGCGCCTCGAGGCCCGGGACGATTGCCGCTCTGGCGGTGGGCATCCTCAGCGCGCTGGTTTTGGGTGTCGGGATGTGCTGCACCATGGTCTGGGGGGACACCCTGTTCCTCCCCGGCGTTTTCATCGGCATCGCCGGGCTGGCGGGCATTGCCGCCGCGTACCCGCTCTACACGCACATCACCCGGAAACGGCGGGAGGCGCTGGCGCCGGAGATCCTCAGGCTGACCAGCGCGCTGCTGAAATAGCGGTCTCCGCTGCGCGGCAGCGGACCTGCAAGGGCAGTTCTCCTCAGGGAGGGCTGCCCGTTCCGCGTTTCAAGCCGAACGGTCGGCGCCTTTACCGGCCCTTGACAGGCCGGTCCTCCGCTCCTATAATCATCTTGCAGATAAAGTGTGCATCGATGATCGGGCCAACGAATTTCCGGAAAAGCGGGTCTCCCGCGGACGGATGACGGATATTCGGCAGGACATCCGGGCATTTTTTGTATATGGCCCTCCTCCCCGGAGGTGAGCCGTGCACCGCTTCGCCGCCCCCATACATCCCGTATCTTCTCTCAACAGAGGTGACATTTCCATGTGGATGATCTTTGCGGCGGGCTCCGCCTTTTTCGCCGGCGTGACCGCCATTCTGGCCAAGTGCGGCATCCGGCGGACGGACTCCACCGTGGCCACCGCCATCCGCACCATCGTGGTGCTGGTGTTTGCCTGGATCATGGTGTTCCTTGTGGGCTCCCAGGCACAGCTCCGGTCTCTGGACGGAGGCACCCTGCTGTTTCTGGTCCTGTCGGGGCTCGCCACCGGGGCCTCCTGGCTCTGCTATTTCCGGGCGCTGCAGATCGGGGACATCAACAAGGTGGTGCCCATCGACAAATCCAGCACGGTGCTGACCATTCTGCTGGCCTTTCTGCTGCTAGGGGAGCCCATCGGCCTGTTTCAGGGGATCGGCGTGGTGCTGATCGGCGTGGGCACCCTGCTGATGATCGAGAAAAAAGCCTCCGCCGGGGCCGCCGCCAGCGGACAGGGCTGGCTGCTGTACGCCCTCGGCTCTGCTGTGTTCGCCAGTCTGACGGCCATCCTGGGCAAAATCGGCATTCAGGGCGTGGAGTCCAATCTGGGCACCGCCATCCGCACCGGCGTGGTGCTGGTGATGGCCTGGGTCATGGTGCTGGTGACCGGCAAGGCTCCGGCGGTGCGGCAGGTGCCCCGCCGGGAACTGGGCTTCATCTGCCTGTCTGGACTCGCCACCGGAGCCTCCTGGCTCTGCTATTACCGGGCGCTGCAGGACGGCCCAGCCAGCGTGGTGGTGCCCATCGACAAATTGAGTATCCTGGTGACGGTGGCCTTCTCCTATGTGGTGTTCCACGAGCGGCTCACCGTCCGGTCCGGCTGGGGGCTGGCGCTGATCACTGCGGGAACGCTGGCCATGCTGCTCTGATCTTCCAGTGGGAAAGGCGCCCTGCTTCCCCTCCGGCCCCCTCGGACTAAAGGGGGCATGGCCCCCTTCTGGATGGGCGTGGCCTGGATTTTCAAGGCCGGTGTCTTCGCCAAATCCGGCCCCGGGAGCCTGCGTCAGAACTTTTTGTAAAAGCAAAAATGAGACAAAAAGAGGACACGCCGGAGCGTGTCCTCTTTTTTCCGTCCAGAGCGGCTCCGGGCTTATCCCCCATACGCCAGGACCGCCTCCCGGAGCCTTTGCAGCCCGTCCAGCAGCCGGCTGCGGGGACAGGCGATGTTCATGCGCAGGAATTGATTGCCGTTGCCCCGGTAGACGCCGCCCGCGGAGAGATACAGCCCCGTCTTTTGACGAATGAAGGCGGCCAACTCCTCCGACCGCTCCGCCGCCTGGCCGCAGTCCAGCCACAAGAGATAGGTGGCCTCTGCGTCCACCGCGCGGCCCTGAGGCAGTTCCCGGCTGCGGAACGCCTGTGCCTGCCGCCGGTTTCCCGCCAGATACGCCCGCAGCGCGTCCA
>ENA-UOJP01002457-UOJP01002457.1-human-gut-metagenome-genome-assembly--contig:-C102-NODE-2457-length-14426-cov-7.422030_pt1 | contig 14426 bp, 15 predicted proteins | sample MGYA00242353_ERZ723900 | MGnify/ENA metagenome assembly ERZ723900
TCGACCCACCGTTTAAAATAAAGAGTTAAATATTAATAAGTTAATAATTGCACATTGATAGCCATCACAAATCCCCGGTAAAGAGTTTGTTCCTGTCTTTTTTTTATCCTAATTTGCTAATTCGAGTTAGCCAAAGAAATTAGCCAGCAACAGAACGATTGATGCCGCGCTTACCCCGGCGCAGCACGCTCAACGATAACCAAGCGACCTATCCCCTACAGGAGAAATTCACATGCTGAATTTAACGTTACCCGCGGAAGCCGGGCTTATTACCCCGCAGCCAGGCGAAGTGTTGATGGTGACCAATGCGGATCTCCGCGAACCGGCTAACGTCACCTGCTGGCCCACGCAGAAGCTGTTTGAACAGCGTCTGGAAACGGCGCTGGAAACATTAGGCTATCGCCTGCGCCGCGCCCATCCGGTCAACGAGCAGCGCGGTCACGGGTTTATCAGCAGCCAGAAAGAGGGTAGCGAGCTGTTCGCCGGGATCGATCCGGATGCGCCGATTATTGTCCTGCTGACCGCCTGGCAATACTCCCATCACCTTGCTCCTTCGCTGGTACATCATCGCGGCCCTATTTTGCTGCTCGCCAATTTTGACGGTACCTGGCCGGGCCTCGTCGGCATGCTCTGTATGGCAGGCTGCCTCACCAGCCTGGAGCGCAGCTACTCGCGGCTTTGGTCGGAAACCTTCGCCGACGAGGCGTTTATTCGTGGCCTGGACACCTGGCTGCGCGACGGCCATCTCAGCCATAAGCTCGGCTATCTGCATCCTGTCGCGCCCAGCGCGCCGCTGCTGGCCAGCAAAGCCGGGCAGATTGGCGTGAAGGTTGGGCAGTCGATCATCAAACACAAGGCCATTGTCGGGCTGTTCGATACCTTCTGTATGGGGATGATCAACGGCGTGTTCCCGCAAAAAGCGATGATCGACGTAGGGATGCCGGTGGAGTCGCTGTCGCAATCGGCGCTGCTGGTTGAAATGAACAAGGTGCCGACCGACCTGCGCGAAGCCTGTCTCGACTGGTATGAGACCCGCGGCATGCGCTTCCGGTTCGGCGCCGACGGGACGAAGGATCTGACCCGGGAGCAGGTGCTGGAACAGTGCGCAATGATGATCGCCATGGCGCGCTTCGTGAAGCGCTTCGGCCTGACGGCGGTGGGCGTGCAGTATCAGCAGGGGCTCAAAGACAGCTGCGCCGCCTCGGATTTTGCCGAAGGCGCCATCGGTAACGCGGAACGTTTCCCGATCCCGGATGAGAATGGCGAGATCGTCTGTCCGGACGCGCCGATCCCCTGCATCAACGAGGTGGATATGGGCAGCGCCATCCCGCAGGTGATGCTGGCGAAGCTGCTCGGCGCGCTGGGCATGGCGAGCGAAACCACCCTTCACGATATCCGCTGGGGTAGCGAATACAACGGCACGTTCTACTGGGATCTGGAGATCTCCGGCGCTGTGCCGTTCGCCCATCTGAAAGGCGGGATCGCCGGGGCCACCGGCTATCGCCAGCCGGCGATGTTCTTCCCCTATGGCGGCTCGACCATTGCCGGTCAGGGCAAAGCCGGACGCTTTATCTGGGCGCGAGCGCACTACGAAGGCACCCAGGTGATCCTGCATATCGGCACCGGCACCGCCGTCGAACTGCCGCATGACGAATTCGAACGCCGCCGCCGGGCGACCAACTACGAGTGGCCATTACTCAACGCCGTTCTCGACGGGGTTTCGCGCGACGATTTAATGGCGGGCCACCAGAGCAACCATCTCAGTCTGGCTTACGTAGAGGAGGAGGTATTATCCGAAGTGCTGAACGCCTTTATTGCCCAGGCGCTGACGCAAAATATGAAAGTCTTTATCGCAGGCGATGCGCATTTATTAATGAAATAACAACTGATTCGCTTATGTAATTTTTACGTTGTTAGCGATCCTGGCAAACATCCGCTTCATTCGTCTCTTTATCGCCCATAAAGAGCGGATCAACGCGCATCTGTCCGGGCGGGCTCTCCGCCTGCCCGGATAAGAGAGGATTATATGTATCAGCAGCAACATATTGAATTTATTATCCAGAAGGCAAAGAAACGGCTCGATCTGCAGGAGGCCCCCGGCTGCACCAAAGCGGGATGGCTGATGATCACCGCATTATTAATTGAGTCATGGGATATTTATTCCATGGCGTTTATTTTATTCGCCCTGAAAGATATTTATGAGCCCAGCAGCTGGCTGCTCGGTTTTACCGCCGCCGGCACCCAGCTTGGCGCGGTGGTCGGCGCGCTGCTCGGCGGCTGGCTGACCGATAAGCTCGGACGGCGTAAAATTTTCCTCTGGTCGATGATCCTGTTCGCGATCTTCGCCGTTCTTCAGGGCCTGGCGCCCAATATGTACTGGCTGGCGATAATTCGCTGCCTCGCCGGGATCCCGGTGGGCGCGGACGTGGCTAACGGCTTTACCTACATCATGGAGGTGATGCCGAAGGGCAAGCGCGAAGTGATGGCTAACCGCTGGCAGTTTATGTTCGCGCTGGGGATTATCGCCGCCATTCTGCTGGTCACCACGCTGGTGGCGCTTGATGTTCACCCGGATATGATCTGGCGCATCGTGCTGGCGGTCCCGGCGATCCCGGCCTGCCTGCTGCTGTTTATGCGTCGGGAGCTGCCGGAGACGCCAGCGTGGTTCGTCGAACGCGGCCGCTTTATCGAAGCGAAAAAAGCCTCCCGTGAATATTACGGCGAACAGGATGGCCGTCTGCTGGACGACATTCTGCCCAATGAAAACGTCACTATCGCCGACCCGACGCTCAAAGAGACGCTGCACGATCTGTTCCGCCGTCCGTTTACCCGCCGCACCACCCTGTTCGGCTGGTTCTCCTGCGCCGTGCAGTCGTTTGAAAACTATGCCTTCTCCTTCTTCCTGCCGCTGATCCTCGTCACCATCGGGATTTCCGGGCAGATCCAGAATAACCTCGCCCTGCTGGCGGTGAACTGTATCGCCGCGCTCTCGGCATTTGTCGGCCCGCTGCTGTTGCCGAAGCTCGGGCATAAGGGACTGAGCAAATACGGCTTCCTGCTGGTCACCATCGGTATTTCGATATCGGCGTGGGGCGTCTACAGCAGCAGCTTCGCATTTATCATCTTCGGCGCGGCGCTAATGCTGTGGGGCCACTACTGGGATTCCGAAAGCGGCATGACGGTGATCTCGCTGGTGGCAAAACCGCGCTATCGCGGGGTGGCCTCCGGCATCGGCTACACCATCGTCAAGGTCACCGCCTTCGTTACCACCCTGGTCTTCCCGGCCCTGTTTGAAGCGGTCGGCGTACCGGTCGCCTCGATGATTATCGCTATCGCGCCGTTCTGCGCCTTCCTCGCCTCCATCTTCCTGCTGCCGGAAGTCTTCGGCCATGCGGTGGGCGACGAGAACGATCGAGAGCATGACGCCAGCCCGGCAATCGCCCTGGAGGGTCATGAATCCCCGGCCTCCAAACATTAACCGCCCGGGCCGCAGGGGCGGCCCCCGCTGAACCCATAAAGGAAGGAATCAGATGAACAGCACAAAAATGCCCGTGATTGAAAATATCGAACTGATGACCGCCCGCGTTCCGCTGCCGGAAGGCCCGTGGGGAGATCAAATTCACCACGTCACCGATATCGAAGTGGCGATTGTTGACGTCTACGGTTCTAACGGCCACGTCGGCACCGGCTTTAGCCACACTTCCGGCTGGTGCGGGAAAACCATCTCCGCGCTGATTGCCGAGATTATCCCGGACGTTATTGGCCAGCCGCTCTCCCCGCGCGGCCTGTGGCATCGCTCGTATAAACACGTACACGACGTCGGCGGCGCGGGCGTCACCACCCATGCCCTGGCGGCGCTGGATATTGCCTACTGGGATCTGTTAGGTAAAACCCTCAATGCGCCGATTATCGACATTCTTGGCCGCGTACGCGATCGCGTTCCGCTGTACGGCAGCGGCATCAACCTGCATCTGTCCATTGAGGAAGTGATTGACCAGGTCAAACGCTGGAAAAGCACCGGCTACCTGGCGGCGAAAGTGAAAGTGGGCAAACCGACGCTGGAGGAGGACGTGGAGCGGCTGCGTAAGATTCAGGAGGCGGTGCCGGGCTTCCCGCTGGCGGTGGACGCCAACCAGGGCTGGAGCTTCCCGCAGGCGCTGCGCGCGTTCAAACTGTTCGAACCGCTCAATCTGCTGTGGATTGAGGAGCCGCTGCCCTCCGACGATATCACCGGCCACCTGCGGCTGCGCGAACGCAGCGCCACGCCTATCGCGCTGGGAGAAAACGTCTATAACTTAAACCAGTTTACGCAGTACATCGAGAGCGGCAGCGCGGATTACATCCAGGCGGATCTCGGCCGCGTCGGCGGGATCACCGGCTATCTGGATATCGCCGCCGTCGCCCGCGCGAACAACCTGCCAATGACGCCGCATTTTGTCATGGAGCTCAGCGCCAGCCTGCTGGCAACGGTGCCGAATATCTCATACGCCGAGATGACCGACGGCGGGCGCTGGAAAGATCTGCGCATCATCGCCGAAGCGGGCGAAGAGGTGGACGGCTACTACGTGCCGAGCGAAAGGCCGGGCCACGGCATTATTCTCGATCGTGATTACCTCGCAACCCACAAAATCTAACCACGCAGTGAGGGGAAAGGACAATGGAAGACACGTTATTCTCGGTTAAAGACAAGGTCATCATCGTGACCGGCGGCCTGGGACAGCTGGGGGCGCAGTACGTGAAGACGTTACACGACCGCGGCGCGAAGGTGGCGGCGCTGGCCACCCGCGTCGATGCCGCGCGCGTCGACCGCGTGCTGGGGGCGATTAAGGACTCCGACCGCCTGCTGTGCGCGGAAGTGAATATTACCGATAAAGCCAGCATTAACCGGGTGCTGGATAGCATTGAAGCGAAGTGGGGCGTCCCGGATGGCCTGGTCAACAACGCGGGCGTCGACACCCAGCCCAGCGCGCCGCCGGAAGTCTCCGGCCCGTTTGAAGAGTTTCCGGAAGAGGTGTTCCGCGAGGTGGTGGAAGTGAACCTGGTCGGCACCTTCCTGATGACCCAGCAGGTCGGCAAGCGCATGAAACAGGCCGGCAAAGGCGGCTCGATCATCAACGTCGGTTCGATCTACGGCGTGGTCTCCCCTGTGCAGGATATCTATAGCTACAAAAAAGAGGACACCGGCATTCCGTTCGTCAAACCGGTGGCCTATTCGGCGGCAAAGTCCGGGCTGTATAACTTTACCCGCTACTGCGCCACCTACTGGGGGCGCGACGGCATTCGCGTCAATACTCTGACCCTCTCCGGCGTCGAGCGCAGCGATCAGGACCCGCGCTTCCAGAAAAACTACACCAACCGTATCCCCATCGGGCGGATGGCGAAAGCCCACGAGTACAACGGCGCGGTGGTGTTTTTGCTCTCCGACGCCTCGGTCTATATGACCGGTTCCAACGTGGTGGTGGATGGAGGCTGGACCGCATGGTAAGCGATAAATGGCAGGTTTTTCGCGGCATTATCTCCGCCGTGGTGACGCCGATGCACGCCGATGAGTCGGTGAACTACGCGGCGCTGGACGCGCTCGCCCGCGCCCAGCTGGCGCGCGGGGTTGAGGGCTTTTACTGCTGCGGCTCCTCCGGGGAGGGGCCGTTGCTGCGTTTCGATGAGCGCCGGCAGGTGCTGGCAACGCTGGTGCAGTCGGCGGGCGGTCGCGTGCCGGTGATCGCCCACGTCGGGACGCCGCGCACCCGGGATGCCGTCGAGCTGGCGAAGCACGCCGAGCAGGACGGCGCCAGCGCGGTGTCGCTGGTGCCGCCCTACTACTACAAATATAGCCGCGAGGAGATTATCGCCTACTACCGTCGAGTGCTGGACGCCATTTCGATTCCGGTGATTTTGTATAACATTCCGCAGTTTACCGGCGTCGAGCTGGACGCCCAGAGCGCCGACGCGCTGCTCGGCGATGAGCAGGTTCTGGGGGTGAAGCATACTTCGCATAACCTCTATTCGCTGGAACGCATGATCGCCCGCTACCCGGAGAAAGTCTTTTTTAACGGTTTCGATGAGATCTTCCTTTCCAGCCTCGCGGCGGGCGCGACGGCCACGGTTGGCACCACGGTTAACCTGCAGCCGGAGCTGTTTCTCGCCCTGCGCAGCGCTTTTCAGCAGGGCGACATCGCCCGGGCGCAGCGCCTGCAGCAGCAGATCAACGAGGTGGTGGAGCAGCTGGTCGCGCGCGGCGTGTTCCAGTCGGCGAAGTATCTTGCCGCGAAAGAGACCGTCGATACCGGCCCCACCCGCGAGCCGTTTGTGGCGCTGACGGCGGCGCAGAAAGGCGAGCTGGATGACCTCTATCTGCGCTTAAGGGGGTATATCGCCGATGCCGGACAATGACGCGCTCTGTCCCCAGATCCGTCTGAACGATAGCGTCGTGTGCCAGCAGGTCGCGCGGTTTTTACAGGAGACGGAAAGCGATGCGCGAACCCGGGGGCTGGCGGTGGCGGTTGTCGGGCAGGAGGGCGAGCTCATCGCCTTTGGCGCGCACGCTCGCTGCCCGCCGCTACCGCGCCAGCTGGCACAGCGCAAGGCCTGGAGCGCCCTGCGCTTTCGCCGTCCGACGGCAACGCTGGCGCAAGAGGTCAGCGCCGGCGCCCTGCAGCTGGCGGTATTTAACGACCCGCAGCTGCTGGCGATGCCGGGCGGCGAGCCGGTGATCGTCGACGGGCTGGCCATTGGCGGCGTCGGGATCAGCGGCCTGCCGCCGGAGCTGGACGCCGGGCTGGCGGCGCAGTTTGTTCAGCGATTGACTTGATGAGGGATCGTTAAGGGTTCCCGGATTGCGGCGCCCGCGCCTTATCCAGGCTACCAGCGCGCGCAGGATGCGGTATCTGTAGCCCCGGCCAGCATAGCGCAGCCGGGGATTGACGTGTTCACACAAGCCGTGTCATTTACTGGCTCCGCTGCTTCTCCACCGACAGCGGGCGGTGAATCAGGGTCATCGGCACGGTGATCTTCACATCGGCATTTTCCCCCTGCAGCTTCTGCTGCATCAAATGAAACGCGTGCTGCGCCCAGGCGTCCTCATCCTGGCGCATCGACCACACCGCGTTCGGCAGAAATCCCAGCATCTGATGTTCATCGAAGGTGCCGATGGGAATATCCGACGGAATAAAGCCGTAGGTTTCCCGCAGCGCGCTCAGCGTCCCTTCCAGAATGGGCAGAGAGGAGGCGATAAACGCCTTCGGCGGCTCGCGGTGCTGACGGAGAAAATCGAGCATCAGCTGTTTGCCCTCTTCCTGACGGTTATGGCTGGCGGACAATATCCACTCCTTGCCGGCGGGCAGCTCGCTCAGGTAGCCCTGCAGACGACGCTGGATCGATGGCTGCTGGGTATCCCCGGCGATAAAAAAAATCGGCGAGACGTCCACCGCCTGGGTCATCGCCTGCACCAGCTTTTTGCTGCCGTTGTAGTTATCGCTCACCACCAGCGACACGTCGCTCTCGCCAAAATCGCGGTCGAGCAGCACCAGCGGCCGCTTGCGCGCCACCTTCTGATGATGCAGCTGCGTTTCCCGGGTAGAGGGTACCACGAAGAGCCCGTCAACGTTGCGCGCCAGCAGCCCTTCAACCAGACTGTTTTCATGCTCGCTGTCGCTGTAGGTGCAGGCAATCATTAGCTGATACCCCGCCTGACGGCAGCAGGCTTCGAGCTTTTCCGCCAGGGTGGAGAAAAACAGGTTGGATAAACGCGGGATCACCAGCCCTAAGGTCTCGGTTTTATTGAGCTTCAGGCTGCGGGCTATATGGTTAACGACCAGCCCGTTCTCGGCGATGTAATCATTAATACGCTGCTGCGTTTTGGCGCTGATGCGATACTGCTCAGCTTTGCCACCCAGCACCAGGCGCACGGTGGTAATCGAGATTTCCAGCGCCCTGGCGACTTGCTCAACGGTTTTGGCCATAAACTCATTTTCCATAACGAACAGAACGGCTTAATCATAAACTAATTCGAGTTAGCAATACATTAGCCGCGCTGTTATTTTGAACAAGGCGTCAGTTTTCTGACGCCACTGGCGCTGTCGATCGCGATCCCGCGACGCGGACGATCGTTAAGATCCTTCCCTGTCCTCCCTGTCGGCGTGTGTGCCGGGAGAGAGTCTGGCCGCGTGATTTCACTTTGCCGGTTTAACCTCGGTCACCCAGGTGGGGAGATCCCATGTCCCGCCGAGGCGAAGATAGCGGCACATTCCCGTGGTCGCTTCACGGCTTTTGCGGAACGTTGTGCCATCCCAGAGCCAGCTCGCCGTCCCCCAGCAATCGCCGAGCCCTCGCCCTTTCTGGCTCATAAAAATCTCGCCGTCGCCATACTCAGAACCGGAAACCGTAATAAGCGTTGGATTACCCTCAAGTTTGCTATCCACAACCCAATAGCCGTATCCCTCGTTATAGGCCGCCCGCCAGCACAAGGCCGAAATCAGGGAATGCGCGTTATCCAGCGGCGTCAGGCTGATGGTTTCAACCTCCTCCCCCTCCTCAGGCTGGAGGCGATCGCACCAATCATCGTTATTTAGCGTGGCCAGAAGCTTCGGCTTGAGCACCGCCAGCCCAGGCGCGGTTAACGCTCTCTCCTGCGCCTTCTCAGGCATGACCCGGTGAATGACCGGGGCAGGAATCGCTGCCCGGACGCTGCTTTCCGGCCTGTCGCCTTTTTTGGTCAACGCGCCCGGCGTGCCGATTCGCCCCTGAACATCGTCCATTTTCAGCAGTACCGCGTAAGCGCCTTCGCCGGAAAGCTCAAACGGCGCCTCCCCGCCTGTAAATTCGACCTTCCCGCTGCCTTTGATGGCGTTAACGATCGCCCGGGCCTGTTTCTCCGACAGCGGCCAGCTCTCTTTTGCTGGCTTCACATCGCCTGCCGGCTGGCCGTTGATCCACAGCGTCAGTTTGCCCGGCAGAACGTCGCTGTCGGTCACCTCCGCCAGCATCAGCTCTCCCGAGACGGCGGTGCCCGCTCCGGCCTGGCGGGTCAGCAGCACCGAACCTCCGCTTCCTTCTTCAGCGCTGTATCCCGCCGCCCGGCAGGTCAGCGTGTTATCGCATACCACTTCCCAGTCTTTGTGGCTGAATGACACGCCTGTTTTCGCCATCGCGGGGAGACTAAGTACGGCCAGTGCCAGCACGCCTCTCCAGAGTTCCTTTTTCATATCTTCTCTCCTTAATCGGTCATCCGCGTAGTCTGAGTAATCCTCCTCGCAGAGAGAAGCGTTTTCCCCTGCCGCGACATTTTTTCAGACAACGACATGGATGCCGCACCGCTTTACGCTTCGTCGGGCATATTCCCACCCGTTCAGCCCGGCTGAAAATAGCGGGCTTGAGAGTCTGGTCACCTCATTCAACATCATTTCTGGATTCACAAAATAACATCCGCCGTGATGTTAAATCATCTTGTGATATTCCGCGCAGCTGCGACCGGCTAACTCTTTTTACGCTCTCACTTCATCTTTGCGATTCATAGCTGAATTCCGCTCTGGTTATTCAGGGGGTTCTTTTATGCATCGGTTCATCTTTTCTTTGACGTCATCAATAATATGAAGCTATCCCGAGTATTCAGCGTTCTGCCGTCGCTATTTTTTGCCGTCGCGTGCGCTGCCGCATCATCCGGCGTGGATCATTGTGAAGTGGGCTGCCCGACCGGCGGAAGCGCTCAGACGCTGGTTCGCGAAGCCTATACGCTCAATAACAACGGCCAGCGCAAATTCGCTAATTGGGTGGCGTATAAAATCACCAAAGCCAGCCTGGCCAGCGGGCGTTCGCGCAGCTGGAAGCGCGATCCGGATTTACCCGCTGCGGATACCCTTGCCCCCGCGGCATACAAAGGGGCCAGCGCAGCATTGGCGGTCGATCGCGGGCATCAGGCGCCGCTCGCCGGGCTCGGCGCCAGCACAGACTGGCAGGCGTTAAACTATCTTTCCAATATCACCCCGCAGGCCTCCAACCTGAATCAGGGGGCGTGGGCGCGGCTGGAGGATAAGGAGCGCGCCCTCGCCGAGCGCCGCGACGTGGCGGCGGTGTGGTCCGTTACCGGGCCGCTGTTCGAACGGCATATCGCCACCCTGCCCGCCGCGCCCGAGGTGGAGCTTCCCAGCGGCTACTGGAAGATTATTTTTATCGGCTCCAGTCCGGATAAAGGCGAATACGCGGCGTTTTTGCTGGATCAGGCGACGCCCAAAAGCGCCAGTTTTTGTGATTATCAGGTTACGGTGGAGGAGATTGAGCGGCGGACTCATCCGGCGCTCTCGTTCTGGTCCGCCCTGCCGGCAGGTATCGCCCGCCGCCTGAAGTCCCGGAAGGGTACGCTGGCTAAAGAGATGGGGTGCCCGTAATTGGGCATGGGCATCCTGTTGCGCGCATTATCTCGCTTTTGTTTTTTGAATCTGCTTTGCGGTTATTTCCGCAATATCAGGAAAGGCATTTTCCACAGGCGCTAATTAATAGCGTCACGCATTCTGTTAATTCTTAATTTGCGGTTAAAGACGTTTATTATGTCCGATTAAAGTCTGGACTTTATTTTTATTACTGGTTAGGTTTACAGGTGTTATTTAGCGCGGTGCGAATGTGTTGGCGCACACCCGCACCGCTGATCACAATTACTATTTCGCGAGAATAGCAACCATGACTAATGATGATTGTATTGTAGATTCGTTTGATCCAGAAGTGTCGCCGAAAAATAAGCGTCAGTTGACGGTGAGTTATGTGAGACGTTTGCCAGATCGTCGTCTTGTTCCGGCGATGATCATGAAGGGCCAGTGGCTGGCGGCGGCAGGGTTTTCGACCGGCACCCGGGTGGAGGTGCGGGTGATGGAGGGCTGTATTGTGCTGACGGCGGTTGAGCCGGAACCGGAGCTAGAAGCCGCGATGCGCAGGGTGGAGAAGCTGTCGGCCAGGAAGCAGAAGCAGGTCAGAGAGTTTATCGGGGTGATTGGGGGACGGGGTTGAGGGGTCAGGATTGCGGTGACAGACAGGATTTTAATGTCATGCTCTATTGACTGAGATTCATCGTCATCCCGGGCCTGTACTCATCCATCAAATCCGTACAACGTTCGTGTTAGATAACGGATAAATACCTGTTAATACGACTGAATGAGGAAACCATCATGGAGACTTACCGATTACATCGCGGCAGGCTTATCGACCATATCCAGCTTGTGGTAAATGATTTCGAGGCCAGCAAAGCGTTTTATACAGCCGTGCTGGCGGTCCTTGAGATCCCTGTTGTGAACACCTACGACGATTATTTTTGGGCTGATGAGCTTGTTGTTTCATCGATGAATAGCCCCGGTTCCGCCGGGAAGCCAACAGGACGGCATCACCTGGCTTTCCAGGCCAGGGATCGTGAGACGGTGGATGCTTTTTACCAGGCAGCGCTGGCACACGGCGGCAGTGATAACGGCGCACCCGATGAGCGAACTTATCACCCGGGATACTACGCGGCCTTTGTACTCGATCCCGATGGTAACAATATCGAAGCGGTTTACCATGGCGAGGCTGAACGCAGTGCGGCATCGGTGGAGATTGGCTTCAGTCTTTAAGCATAACGGCCTCCGGGCAGGGGCCGTATTGGGCGGTTGGCATTAAGTCAGACCAGGAGCCAGCCCAGGAATTAGCCATATCGAAGCCCTCATAATAATGAGGGCTACATAAAATAAATTCAGTGTTGTAAATTCATAGCGTATTCATTTTATAAAGGAATAACGATGGGAGCTATTAACGAGATAGATATTGCAAAGCTGGTTTTGCTACCCGCGATTTTATATGTGGCTAAAAAGATCATCGACTGGGCGGGAAAAGTGATGTCCAGCCCGCCAGCAAAGCGAAAAATCCGCTTCGAAAAGGTACCTATTGAAACAAAAATAGAGGTGCTGAATAAAATCGCTGAGATAGCGAACGCTGAGATACCCGACACTAAACTCTCGAGGACGCATCAGACGGTACAAATGAAATTTTTATATGAGCAGATCGGGATTACTCTTCCTGTCTGGCACGCCCATCAGCTGATCGCGTTTATCGCTGATAAAAATATCGGCTCATATGATGTACGATTTATGAGTTTCCTTAAAAACCCATCCTTATATCGTTGTGAAGAAAATCATTTTTCTGTCGATGCTGAAAAAATAAAAAAATTTCACATCGTTAGCGGGGGGTTCTGGTTAATTTCAATCGTCATTTTTGCCTGCGCCTGGTGGACAACAATACAATCGTTACTGGCCAGCGGGGGCGTAAATTCAGCTATCGCATTTTCACTGTTTTACTTTATTTCCGCTATTGTGGTCACTGGCTTTATCTTGAGCCAGGTTGGAGAAACCTGGCAAAGCGTCAGATTCGCCAGGCTGTTTGAAAGGTGGTGTGAGGAGGAAGCGCGGGTGGAAAGTGGGGAGCGTGCTGTGCTAGCCGCATCGGAGCCAGAAGAACAAACGCCTCAACAGGAGGTTTTCAAATGATGAAATGCAGATACAAAAAAGTATTTTAGTGGACTGATTGGGGGATTTGGTGCGAAGGCCGGACTCGAATTTCAAAGCCAATAGACTGATATCAATGTAGTTTATAAGCAGGAATAATTAGTTATACCCGCACTTGTACCCACAAGTTAAAATCCGTATAAAAATAGACATTGCGAGTGGGTATAAAGCCATACCAGTAGAACACCGATATGGCTGTCAAAGCAATATTCGCGCAGGCAAGAAAGTTATCTTCAGAGGAATCAATTCGTATCCACTCAGAACAAAGTCAGATCTAGCCGAGATATGAACGTTAACATTAACCTTACTTTGCTATGCTAGTTCCCATGGCAAATCTCTGCGTCTATATACTGGTTTCAGAGTACCCTCGTTTCTCAACTGTTGAGCGGCCCAACGAATGTCATATTGCCACGTATACAACATATCGCCCGAATCTCTAAGCTCAGCCTCGTAGCTGTCCCATACATACTTTGAGACTTCACGTGGCCAAGCACTACCACCCCGTTCCTGAAGACACTCGATGATCCATTTTTTCATACTTTCCCTAGTTACAATCATTTCTCCTAACCTTCACTTGTAGATCGATACATCGCAATACTAGCATTGACAACTTCTGGTACAAGATGGCGCTTGTAGCGCTGCTATGAGCGAGGAGCGGACTTTGTATTTGACACCTACACGCTCTGTGCCTCAGGTGTTCCCTGATGGAATACCAATTTCCATTGCCCGTTCTTAGATATTTCCCAGCATGAAGAACGAAGGGATGCATGACTACCATCTGGATTGACAGTTCTGTAGTGCAATATTGCGAAATTATCTCCAGCGCTGATAAGCCGAAAATCAATACTAAGAATAGCTGGAACGTTATCTTCACTCAAAAGGGCTTCAATAGTCTGTGCACGATCAACTAATACACCTGAGCGCGTTATTTCGCTAAATTTCTCATGGAGTATCTGTTCAAGCCATTTCCGTTCTTTCCGCCTGCTGCCATGAAGAGAACATTCGAGTCTTTTTAACGTATCAAGTAGCATAGTCTTTGCCCTGATCACAATCGAACATTAATTCTTAAGCAATATTCGCTGGAATGCAACGTCCGCTCTCAGCACAGATCTAATGCGAACAGCGGCGCTGAGGTTCTACTATGAGCGAGGAACGGAAGTTCGTTTTCAGGTAACATAATCCCTATGCAAGAGGATTTCTAAAAGAGAATGGGGCGTCTAAGCGGGATACTTACAACGATTCTTGCCGTATTCACAGTAAGGACTCTGTTTGGCGTATTTTTATTCAAATAGCAAACACCAATGAAAGGCATTTTCATGAACAATATTCCCTCTATGCCGCAGTTAGGGATTTATGTATCAAAAATAGATCCCACCCTTCGCATCACTGTAACCGACGTTGATATTGTTGATGACTCTCCTGATGATGAATTGTTTTATCTAGTCCGTTGGATCGAGGGGGAAGATGAAAGTGATATGTCTGCGATAGAATTTGAGCTAGACCCAGTAGAGTGGCAGGCTTTCGTTGAGTCTGAGCAATTAGTGTTTGAGCGCGATCCATACATGGATTCAGCCCCCGAAAATTCAAACGTTGCGAAAATTCGGGATTTTCTCATGAAGACTAAACAGAATGATCGTTCGTAAGCACCCATTATAAAAGTGGCTTAGCGAGTGTTACTTATTTAGGGCAAACGGCAAACGAATTTGCAAGCAATTTGCCACCATAGGTGAAGCACTTTCACATGAACGCTGTATAATGAATAGCGCGTCCGACCTGCAGTCTAATACCCTCCTTCTACGGAGTTTGTGCTTTATGAACCTCAATCTTAACTCAGGAGTAAGATAGTGGACACTTTGTCTATTAGATAGTTTCCTCATGAATGATGAAGTTAATCCGCATTACTTTGAACCAGCC
>ENA-UOJP01002464-UOJP01002464.1-human-gut-metagenome-genome-assembly--contig:-C102-NODE-2464-length-14378-cov-7.446205_pt1 | contig 14378 bp, 8 predicted proteins | sample MGYA00242353_ERZ723900 | MGnify/ENA metagenome assembly ERZ723900
TTGGCACACCTAACTCATCACTAAAGTAACGAGAATGCGGTGTGCCGTTTTTCAATCAACTTAAAAAGAGGCACGGCATAAATTATTCTGATAGATTTTACATCAGATTGCTTTATGCCGTGCCTTTTATGTTATCATAATGATTGCTACATACATATAGCAGGCTTCACCCTCCGTTATACACCGGATTCGCATTGATTTTCGGTACGAAGGCAACAGCCGTTCCGCAATTTTCACCATCCTCCCCTCATACTTCTTCATAGAGCTGTCCGGCAGAAAATACCCAGGATGAATGTTTTGCCAAGTATACCAATGTTGCAAATTCCCGACGAGTCATAGAAATCAACTCACCGTTTCGGTATACTGTTCTCTCCTTCAGCCGAAGCTCCAAACCCGAAAAAACAAGAGTGTTACAAGGGTGGGATGTCACAATATGGTCAAATCCTGGCTCGACCGCAATAATCTTCATAATTCTACTGAGTATATATTCTTCATGGTCGGTAAGTGACAGTACCAGAAACTTGCCCATATTGTTCACATCTCTCTTTATTGATATTATTTTTGCATTACATTACGGGTTCATTTTTCATCTGTCGGATGCGGTATTCACCGCCATCGTCCCGTCTGCATAGAAGTAGTACCACTTACCATCGATCTGCTTCCAGTCTCCGGCAAACATTATTCCGGTAACCTTGTCCAGCCAGTACCACTTCTGATCCTCGGAGAGCCAGCCCTTCACTGACTCCCCGTTTCTGTAATAGTTCCACTGGCCGCTGTCATTCTGCTGCCAGCCGTTTGCGGCCTGCGGGTCAATGACGATTTCCACAAACCGCCGCAGAACCGTGGCGACCTCGGCGCGGGTGGCGGTTCCCTTGGGGTCAAACTTATTTTCATTCTTCCCGGCCAGGATACCCGCCTGCTGCATGGACTTGACCGCATCCTTCGCCCAGCTGCTGATCTGTGTGTTGTCCGCAAAGGTCACAGCCTTCAAGGTCTGGGGCAGGTCATAGCCCAGCTTTGCAGCGTAATTTTTCATAATCATCGCCATCTGTTCCCGATTGATGTTGGTGTCCGGTGCAAAGGTGGTGGCAGTAACGCCTTCCACAATACCGGTCTGCGCCGCCCAGTTCACATAGGGGGCATAGTAAGCGTCGGCTTTCACATCGGTGAATTTCCCGGTCTGGTAACTGTCCGGGTTGATGCCCGCCAACCGCCCCAGAGCTGTCACAAACATTCCTCTGGTCATGCCGGTGTCCGGGCTAAAGGTGGTGTCGCTGGTGCCGGAGAGCAGTCCCCGGCTGGCTGCAAAGAGGATGTTATCTGCTGCCCAGCGGCCGGTAATGTCGATAAAGGCCGGGACAAAAGTTTTGTAGCCCACGCCGTAAACGCTGAAATGACCGGTTTCAAAAACCACCGCTTTCAGGCTGGCATTGTAGCTGGATTTGGTGATCCATTCCACCTTGCCAGCGTCATCTACATAGACTGCATAGAGATTACCTGTCTGCTCACCATTTGCCGGTGTGTAGGGCAAACGCACCGATATAGTGTGACCATTTAAGTTGGCAATCGGTGTTTCTTTGCCGCCGGAGAGGCAGACCAGTGACAGGTCATAGGTCGGTCTTGTGCCGATGGTGGCTTGGGCCTCAGTGGAACGCAGTGCATCCACCTTATCTGCCCGGAGAATGATGTCCCCGCCAGCGTAGGCGGTATCCAGCTGCTTCAGAGTATCCAGGCCGATATTAACCGAAACCAGATGGTCTGTTGCTACGGTAAACTGCCGGACGTTTTCTTTAACCAGCAGATCCAGTGTCTGCGCCTTGATGGTCACGTTAAAAGAGGTCTGGCCTGCCGCCGGGGTGATGGGAACAGTAACGCCAATCCCGTTCTCTGTGGTGCCGTTCTTTTTCGCATCCTGTTTGGCCTTGTCGATGGCGGACTGGACAGAGCTGTTATCCACTGCCGCATTGCCGTTTTTATCCGGCTGTATGGGTTTGGTTTCACCGGTGACAGGGGCTTCCGGCTGGTTGGTGTTATCCTTGCTTCCGGAACCGTTAGAACCGCCGGAGGATGAGCCTCCACCGCTGCCCGAACCACCAGAGGAGGAACCGCCGTCGCTGGAAGATTGCTTGGAAACAGTCAACGTTCCAGAAACATAGGTGATCGCATAATTATCATTTGACAGCGTACCAGTAATGTTGATCGCGGTTTTTCCGGTTTTGCTCATATCCAGTGTCTGTGCGTAGTCCAGTGTTACCGTGCCGCTCAGGGTATCTGCACCAACCAGACCTTCCACCTTGTAATCCTTATCTGCTTCCGGGCTGCTCAGATCGGGCGCGGTGCTGCCGGTGTAGGCGCTCTTATCAAGCGCCGTAACGGTAACTGACTTTTTCGCTACGGTCACAGTCACGTTCTGTTCTGCCACATCTGCGTACTCTGCGTTTCCCTGAACCTTATACCAAACAGTGTATTCCCCCGCGTTTTTCGCTGTGGGGATCTGCTCACTCCACTCAGAATCGCCAAGCCGGTAGAGCATCGTGCCGCCAGTGGTCTTGCCTGCTGTAACCAGAGCCTGTTCTGCACCGTTATAGGTCAGGGCGTTTGCCGTAGGTGCCGTAACAGTGGGGACAAGCTTGTTGGTCGCATTGACATTGACGGTCAGCGTGATGTCCTCATAGTTTGTGCTCTTGATTACCACGGTCACTGTGCCCACAGAGCCGGTGGTTTTCACGTCATTTTTCTGAATGGGCAGGGTCAGCTCGCCGTTTTCCACCTTCGCGCCGCTGGTGTAGTAGCCGTCATTGAGTTTGATCTCACCCAGCTCATAGGTGGGTGCACCGTACTCTTTGGGCGTTTCCAGCTTGGGCAGGGCGGGGAGCGTCACAGTGTAGGTCTTTTCGTGGCCGTTTACAATGGTAAGCGCAGTTTCCTTGACGAAGTCAGGCGCAGCGGCCTTGATGATGCTGCCAGTCGTGGTGAAGCTGCTCTGCTCCAGGGCGTAATTCTTCGCGGCCTGCCCCATCAGGGTCACTGTGGCAGTGACGTTCTTGCCGTTGCCCACGCCGGCATCGTCAAAGCTGGCGGCCACGGTGTAGTCTGTGCCTCGGTTCAAGTTCATGCCGTCGAAGGTTACGCTGGTAATGCCTGCGTCTGTCGTGCCATCATAGGGCTTGGACACAGCCGTTACCCCGCTGATCGTCAGCGGTTTCTTTCCAATGCTGACCTCCACGCTGGCGGGTGCGGTATCATTGTGGTTTGCATCGCCAATCACCCGATACCACACGGTATACGTTCCGGCATCGGTGCCGGCAGGGATGTCCTGGCTGTATGTACCGTTCTCGGTCAGGCTGTACTGCATGATGCCACCGCTGGTCACGCTGCCCGCGGTAATGAGCGCCTGCTCCTGTCCGGTATAGGTCAGATTTTCCTGCGCTGTGGGAGGCGTGATGCGGTTTGACCCGATGTCGGCCTTTTGTACTGTCACAACAATATCCTTGCTCATCTTCTCGTAGCCGTCGCAAGTGGCCAAAAAGCGGAAGGTATGATTGCCTGCGGACAGCTTTAGCGCAGAAAGATCAAATTGATTCTTTGTTGTTGCAATGCCAACTGCTGTCTCTTTGCCGCCCTCCACCTTGTACCACTGGAAGCTTACAGCGCCTGTGCCGGTTTCCTTCGCTACTGTGACATGAAGCGTCCCCGCACCGCCATAAGTCATGCTCATCTCGGTGGGATAGTTCACGCTCTTGATGGGGATCTTGGCCATAGAAACGTTGGTCAGCTCCGTACCGCTAGGGTCGCTGATCCAGGTACTGCCGCTCTTAAACACGTAACCCTCCGGCAGCAGGGATGCCAGCGTGACATCTCCGGTAACGGTCAGCTTTGCCGCCGTCTTACCGTTCAGATTCAGCTTGAGCGGGCTGCCGATGGTGATCTCGCCTGCATTTGCCAGCAGCTTCACCGTACCGCCGTCGGCTGCGGCGATGGCGGCGTCTGCCGTCCGATGATAGGAAATGCTGCCGTCCTTCTTTGTCACCTCAGCGGCATAGCCGCAGTAGGGGCAAACATTCCCGCCGGAAGGGTCATCCGGGTGGCTGCACTTCACAACGGTTACGGCAGTATTCTCATTCATCTCCGACAGCTTGACCCATGTGCCGTCTTGCTTCTGATAGGCATAGCCCTCTGCCAGCAGGGACTGATAATTTGCGCCATTCTTGATTTTGATGCTGTCAAAGGAGCCGCCGGACAGGATCACTGGAATATTGTCAAGAAGTCCCAATTCCAGCTGAGCCGCGCTGCCGCCGGACATGGTCAGCGCTCCCTCCGTGTAGATGCCGCCGATGACCTTGCCGCTCATTACCACAGCTTCGTTCCCAGAACAAATGAAAAGCCCACGTCCACGGACGCCAGTTCCGCCGCCTATGCTGCCCTCCAGGGTGACATTGTCCAGCGTCAGCTTTGCGCCTGTGTGGTCAAATTTTCCAACTTCCACCGCATTAGCGGACTTGGAGACACAGGTGCTTTGCACCTTGCCGTTTGTTATGGCTACATTGGAGCCGAGGATACGTAGAGGCGCCTCCTCACGGGATTTGCTCAGGGTGAATCCATTCAAGTTCAGTATAATATTTTTGCTGATTTCGATAGGCTCTGGGTTCTCGATGTCCAAAGGCCCCCGCAGCGTGATCGTGTCACCGTCCTGCGCGGCAGCCAGCGCGTCTTCCAGGCTGGTGTATCGTGTGCCGCCGATTTCAAATGCCTCCACCAGCGCTTTGCAGAAGGTGCAGTAACCATCCTTGTCCACCTTGCCCGCATGGTCGCAGACTCTGCCGCAGGCACATTTGCCGTTATGATACTGGTCGGTATGCTCGACCACCTTGACCGCTCTATTCGAAATATCTACATGGGAAACGTTCAGAATTTCGTCGCTACCGGCGTCTGCAAAGGCATATCCGTCTGCCAGCAGAGCCAGGGCCTCCTCACCAAGTGCTGCATTGATTCCACGTTGGAACGTGCCGCCCTGGAGCTGGGTTTTCCCGAGGAAATTCACCTGACTCTTAAACACGCAGTCGCCCTTTACCGTCAGGGTAAACAGTTTATCAAGGGTGCCCGCGCTTGTTGTAACGCTGTCTAATATCAACACCGCGGGGGCGCTGGTGGCAATGTCATTTATCGTGCCGTTTTTGATGGTAACGCTGTTGTACGGGAAATTTTGCAGATCCAGCGCCTTGACCTTGTGGCCCTGCAGGTCCAGCGTAAGGTCCATGTTCGCCGTATCGCCGTTCCCCGCTTTCAAGGTTGCGTTAGTATCCCGCACAAAATAAGCGGTTCCGCCGGAGACCAGAATGCCCCCAGCCCCGGCCTCATTGCCTTCAAACGCATAGGGGAAACCGTTGCGAATAAAGAGCACTTCCGCACGACACGGTTCGCCGCACTGTTGGCATTTGCCCTCGCGGGTGTATTTTTCATGGGTGCAAGTGTTAATGGTAACGGTGACAGTTTTTGTATCTACGGTATAGTTATTATAGGACAGCTTGCAGTAGACCTGGCCGCTGTACTCCCAGTTCCTGCCCTCCACTGGGGTCAGGTTGGACTTGGTCAGGACGATTTTACTATAACTGCCGCTGCCTGTGCCCTGACATTCTTTTCCGTTCACATACCACTGAAAGGTGATTTGACCGGACTGACCGCTTTCCAGAGAGGCTTTGACATCGACAACCGCTACACTTTCCCCACCTAATTTCTCATATACGACCTCCGCCTGCTTTTTTATGGTAATGGGGTTTCTGGGCGCGGCGGCGACGGTGACCGTTGCGGTGGCGGTCGCCTTAGCGGGAGAGACACCTTCTATACCGTCTGCGGTCAGCTTCAGCTTATAGCGGCCCTCCTTGACGGTGCTGTCGGCGGTAACGGTGATGGTCCGGTTGTCAGCGGATTTTTCCGCCGTCAGACCGGTGTGGTCGCCCACCCATTCCACGTTCAGGGTATTCATCTGGACCTTGCTGCCGGTCACGGAGAAGGTCGCCGTCTGACGGCCTAAGCTTTCCTGTATGGTTCCCTGCTGCGCGCCGACAATCAGGCTTGCGCGGGGCCCCATCTTGGCGATGTAGATGGTCTTGACGTCCCCTTCTCTTGTCGTATCGGCCGCTGTGCCGACCGACATATCGTCTGTTTTTGCATTCTGACTTTCCGAATACAGAATGGTCAGGTTGTTGTTGATGTTTCGGGCGTTTCCATACCTACTATTCGAAATCGCACCATATTTTCCGGTGGCGTAAAGGGTTCCTCCGTTCATGGTCAGGGATGCAGTGTCAATACCGTAACCGGAATCTAGATGCAGCGTTCCATTCTCAATCACGATGGTTTTAGCGCTCAAGCCGTTCCGACCGCCGTTGGTGGTTATCTTTGCCCCGTCTTTTATGGTAAGCGTCCCGCCGGCGGTGTCGCTCCAACTGCCGTCCTCAATACCACCTTTCCCTTTAGGAACATTGACTGTCAGACTGCCGCTTCCCTGAATGGTCAGATTGGCGGAATACATATCCAGAGCGGCGGTATATGCGGTCTCGGTAATCGTAATGGTATTCTTGCCTTTCAGCGTGATTGTTGTGTCGCCCTGCACCACCACCGGGGTAGTTATGTTTCTGTTATCCCAAGTAACCTCGCCGGAGATGGTTTCTTCAGTGTCTGCTGCAGCTGCCATCAGGGGCGTTGCCTGCTCTGTTCCTTTGCAGGCAGAGAGGTCTGCATCTTCCGCAGAGCAGACCGGACAGTCGGGATTGACCGCCTCTTTCTCACAGCGAGTTTCGCAGATGCACTCTGCTGGAGCATTCCCGGACACGCCGGGAACAAGCCCACTGTCCTGAGAATTACACTGCTCACAGATATACCCGCAAGGCGTCCCCTCTGTGGCCGGGATGTAGCCGCAGCTATCGTCATGCTCGCCGCGTTCATGAAGACAGCTTAATTTTTTTGTTTTACAGCCGCTTTCCTCACTGCATTCATGGGTACACTCGGTCGGCTGGGCCTCCTCTACTTCAGATGAGGTCGCCGTATTTTCTGATACGCTGCCTTCCAAAACAGGGTAACAGCTTTCGTCATGTTTATGGATACACTTCTTCACAAGGGTGTAGCAATCCTCAGTATGCTCATGTTTACAGGCTGCCCCTTCGGTTCCTTCCGTATATCCGCAGTCCTCTGTATGTTCCGGGTGATGCTTGCACAACCCCGTATGGACGGCGGATACACCCGCTTCCACCGCAGATGCCGGAACTCCCGGCATCGTAAAAATCATTGCCGCCGCCAGTAAAAATGCGGCCGGCCGTTTCCATTTCCATATCATTTATTCATCCTCCTCACGCGGTTCGTTCCTTCTCGTTGTTTTCTGAAGCAGCTGGGATACCGCCTCCCGCAGCTGATATTCTGTCACAGGCTTTACCAAAAAGGTGTCCGCCTGCATCCTGCGGCTTTGGGGTTCAAATTCTGCCTGATCGCTGATCCAAAGGAGCGGGACATCCCTGCTGTACCCTCGTATGCTCATGCAGAAATTCATTCCCCTGGCTCCGTCCTCCATGACCACCACAGCATCATAAGGCCCATCCCGCTGCATGGCATAGACGCAGAATACGCCATTGTCAAAGCGGTCTACTTTGCCAAGCTTCATCAGTAACGCCGTTTCTTTCTCCTTCTGACTATAGCTGCATAGCGCAATTCGCATTTCCATACCTCCGTTTCCTGATGGGCTCCATCGCCTCATATAGCTCCTGATCACTACAATCTATGGAGAGGAATGCCGGGATACGAAGCTGATACGCGATCAGGGCGAAGTTTTTATCATCGCTCCACCAGACAAGCGGTGTTTCCGGTGCCAGCTGCTTTGCCTGAATGGCAGCCTCCAATCCCCTTGCCCCGGTCATGGCGATGACAACCGCATGATATCGGCTCCGCCGCAGTGCCTGAGATAGCTGCTTCTCATTCCATAGCTCGTCGATGACAAGCTGTCCGTCCCCAGCAAAAAGGGAGCGCAGCCTGCTCTCAAACCATTCTGCATTCCTTAATTCCGTACAAAGTGCGATTTTCATGCTGAGCCTCCTTTCCTGAAAAGAAAAACAAGAAAGAATGTGCCTTGGCACATTCTTGCGCCTTGCGCGGTCGCTTGCGACAATCTACATCTTCGCGCAAGTGCGCATCTTTGGCACGTTAGTGCCTTTTTTATGTGACAGGGAATTCTTCGGAATTTCCTGTCACATAAAAAAACCAGACCTTCTCATCGGAAAGTCTGGTAGTATAATTAGAGTAGCATCTTGTCAAGGGAAATGCAACCGACTTTGTTTAAGACGCAGGTTTCCTGTTTAAGACGCAAGTTTTTCCTGCGGTTTTATGTTATACTAATATTGGATTATTGTGCAAAGGAGATGGCACGATGCAGATTGCGATTGTGGATGACAGAGCAGAGGACAGAGCAGAACTGTCTGCCTGCCTGGAAAATTATATGAAAAAGCATCAGCTGGACTATACGCTGACAGAATTTGAGGACGGAGAGAATTTTCTGAAAGCTGCCGCCCAGGTCAATTTTCAGCTTGTCTTTATGGACATCTATATGGAGAACATGGATGGAATAGAGACCGCCAGAAGGCTGCGCCAGAAAAACAGGCTCTGTAAGATCGTTTTTCTGACCATTACAGAAGATTATGCCCGGATGGGGTACAGCCTGTCCGCCAGCTATTATCTGCTGAAGCCGCTTTCGCTCCATCAGGCAGATTTTGAAGAAGCGATGGAGCTGTGCCAGCTAAAACCGCCCTATGAAGTGATGACACTTTCGGTTATGGCTGACCGTCAAAAGCTGGAACTTCCCACAGAGAAGATTCTATACATAGATTATCAAAACCGTATGACACGGATTCATACGGCGGAACGCGTGATACCGGTAAGCGGAGGCTTTCAGGAGGTTACTGCCGCATTGCAGAAGGACAAGCGTTTTTTGCCCTGCTACCGGGGCATTTTAATCAACATGGATTACATCAGCCAGGTTGACAGTCAGACCTTCCGTTTGATAAACGGGGAGGAACTTCCGATTGCCCTCCGCAATGGAAAACAGCTGCGGGAAACCTACCGTCAATATGTTTTCTCTGGAATGGGGGGTATCGTATGAGAATGAAGCAAATGCACAGGCGTATTCTGGAGGGCTGTCTGGCCTGTCTCCTCTGCTTCACCGGCAGTATCCCCGCATTTGCCGCTGGAACTGCAACCCCAGCCAATGCCGATGAAAGAAGGGAAAATCCGCCGGGTTTAGAAAGCGAGGCTTCGGAGACACGGAAGAGCGGAACCCCGGAAACACCGGAAGAAGTATCCCTCGTCCTTGTCACAGAAATACAAAATGAAGACGAACTGCTCTCCCTGCCAGATTTCACCCTGCCCCTTAGAACCACACCGTCTGATGATGACCTGGAGGAAATTTATCAGCTGGCCCTTCGGTATCAAACCGTCTGCGCCACTGTAACAGCAGGTGAAGAAATCCGGCAGGAAACATTTTCTGTCGCATGGGATTTTTCGGCCATTGACCAGACCACTCCAGGCGAATATACCGCAGCAGGCCGGATTGAACTGCCGAAGGGGTATGCCTTTGGTGAAGCTGTCTTGCAGGAGCTTCAGATTTCCGTCCGGGTGGAAGAAATGCCGCCTGCTGTCATCACCTCCATAGAGCAATGGTATCCTTATACGGACGCGTTTGCGATTCAACAGGGCAGCGAAACCGAAACGCTGGAAAATTTGTTTGCCTTTTCCCCTTACTATCTGGAATGCTATGCGGAAAATGGAACCAGCTACACCGCTGTGGTGGAATGGGATTTTTCTGGTATTGATTTGAATACTGTGGGACTGTACCATGCAGCAGAAAGGCTGACTGCACCGGAAAATACCATATTTGCGGATCGTGTCGATTTCCCTGAAATTTCAATTCCTGTTTCTGTTCAGGCTCCGGGCAGCCCAGACATCAACTGCTTCCTGGTTCGCAGAGGAGGCCTTTATTTTCCCTGGGTCACACCGCCGGGGAATCTGGACAAGGTCAGTATATGGCTGTCCAAAAACAACGGTTCATGGAACCGTCTGGAAAGTGGCGTTTATGTGGGTCAGGAAATGCTCTCGATTGCTACCCGTCTGCTGATGCCGGGCAGCAGTTACCGCCTTCAGGTGGATTATGACGGCGGACAGACCGGCATCCTGTCCTTTACCTACGCAGATGAAATTGTCCTTAAAGGGTATCATGAAGGCGACCGGGATGGAGGGGATGCAGGCGGGAATCCACCCGATACCATCATTCAGCCGCCTCCTGAAGATACCGACGATCAGGATGACGGTTTCGCAGACAGGCCCTCCACAAAGCCTCCAAAACCGCCTGCAACAAATGGCGGCAGAGTGGATTCCAACGATTCTGAAAAAACACCACCTGTCAGTGAAGAAAATGATCCTGCGGATCATGAACCATCCCACAAGTCTTCCGAGCCATCCTGGGAGGGAAAGGATGATTCCATAGATATAGATAAAGACGATTTCCCATCGGAACAGGCAAACGGTGATACAGAGGAAGATGCGGATTCCAAAAGCCCTGATTTTTCAGAGTTCTTCGATGAAACCACCGACCGGATTTCCGGCACGCGCTTTTTGATGATGCTGCAAACAGGGGAGCAAAGAGCCGTCTTTTCCAAACAGGGAATAACCATCAGCATACCAAAACACGCCTTGCCGGAGGGCATCCAAAACGAAGATCAGATTGAAGTCATCATCCAAAAGGATACGGACGGCGGTTTTTCTTTTTCGTTTTCCATCAATGGAACTGCACTCAGCTCCCTGCCGGATGTTTCTGTCATGCTGCTCTGTCCAAATGACCCGGCAGCCGGCACATGGTTCCTCTGTGATGAAAGCGGCGTGGAAATTCCCATGACCGGTTATGACGATGCGGCAAAAGCCGCCTCCTTTCAGATCAGCCATACAGGGGCATACACCATTATTGGAAAGGAAGATGCCGTTTCCCTGGCACAGGCCGCCGACACAGAGCATAGCCGGTCGCCCATACTCCTTTTGATTCCGGCCTGTCTGCTTCTTCTGTCTGCCGGTGTGTTTTTCCTAAGGAGGAGGCGAAAATAAGATGGTATCTTCTGCAGTAAAAAAATATGCTGCCTTATGTATGGTCTGCCTGTGCTCATCCCTGTTTTTTCTTGGCCTGTATCAGTTCAATAATAAATATAGCCAGAACACAATCCAGGCAGCAAATGGAATTCTAGCGCTTTCTGAGGAAGAACTTCAAAAGTCACCGGTGCGCTTTCTGGTATCCGGCTGGGCATTTTATCCTGACGCGCTTTTGACCCCGGAAGAAATACGGGATGAAAGCCATTATATGCGCTACCTTTCCATCGGAGAGCAGACCAATTTCTCCAGCCCTGCAAACCCTTCTCCCTATGGCTGCGGGACTTATCAGATGACATTCTTTCTGCCGGAACGGAAGGAAACATATGCGCTGGAAATCCCGGAAGTGTTTTCTGCTTACAACCTTTATCTGGATCATGACCTGATCCTGCAAATGGGGGAACCGGCACAGGGGACACCATTGGTTCAAAACCGCATGGTCACTTTTCATGGCGGAAAACCGGTCACACTCACCATAGCGGTCAGCAACTATGACCACTTTTACGGAGGGATTGTCTATCCGCCTGCTTTCGGAACGATGCTGGCGGTCAATACAACCAGAGGAATCCGGTTTGCATTCTGCCTGTTTGGCTGTACAGTTACCTTTGTCTGTGCGCTGCTGTCCTTTTATTTCAGCCGCCGGATGAAACAGAAAAATACATTCCTGTTCGGACTGATCTGCCTTGCCATGTGCGGCCTGTCATCCTATCCTGTGCTTCATATGCTGGCTGCGGTTCCCGTATTCCCCTGGTACACGATTGAACTGTTCTGTATCTATCTGGTTACCTGGCTGATCGTAGTTCTGCAAAACCGGATATGCAGGCCGGGCTTCCTGCCTGCGGCCATCAGTAATGGGGTGGGCGCTGCCTTCCTGGTATATGCGTTTGTGTATGGCATGATGGCTTCCCATCTCTCCCTTGGAGCCATTCGCTTTTTCTCTGCATCGGTCTTTTGTTATAAGGCGGCATCTGCGCTCTATCTGCTTATCATCGCTGTGCTTGCCATTCACAGAGGAGAAAAACGGAGCAGGCCGATCTTCTATGCTGCGGCAGCCGCAACCTGCGCCTTTATATGGGATCGCCTTCTGCCGGTTTATGAGCCGGTTATCGGCGGTTGGTTTTTGGAATGGGGCAGCTTTTTCATAGCAGCAGCCATCGGTTATTCCCTCTGGCGCGATGTGATAGAAGGATATGGAAACAGCCTGATTTTCCAGGAAGAACGCAAGCAGGTCATCCGTCAGCTTTCTATGCAGACCGAATACAGCCGTCAGGTTTCTGAGGCAGCGGCAGAAAACAGAAGGCTGATCCACGACATCAAACACCATCTGCGCACCATAGACCGCATGGCCTCTGAACGTGGGCAGACGGAGATCTGCTCCTTCCTGTTACAGGTAGAGGAACAGGTTGCGGCATCATCGGGTCACTCCCCTGCCCAGTTCTGCAAAAATCCCGTCGTAAATGCACTGATTGAATACTACTACGGCATGGCGCAGACACAAGGGACAGAATTTCAGGTACGGCTCGATCTTCCCGATCAGATGCCGCTTACCGATGTGGAACTGTGTACGGTGCTGGGCAATCTTCTGGACAATGCCGTTGAGGCGTGCAGCCGCCAAAAGCAAGGGGTGCGCCGCGTTTTCATTGCAGGCGAAACCAGAGGCAATATGTACTTTTTGAAGATTGAAAACACTTACGACGGTCTGGCCTTGCAAGAGGGAAAAACATTCCTCTCCCGAAAGGGTACATCTGCTGATCATGGAATCGGGCTTTCCTCTGTCCGAAAAATCATTGAAAGCCATGGCGGTGATCTCGATCTTGTTCCCGGTGAGGAATCCTTTCTTGTTGGAATTACAATACAGATGTAAAAACTGTTTTTTGAGGCGCATTCAGATAACATAGGCAAGACCTGATGGATGGACTTTGCCCGGAGGGTGTGGGGTATCCCGGATTCGGGATACCGTAGACGAGCAATGTATCGGAATATCCTTTTGGACATTCCGATACATTGCTCGTTGGGGGTCTCGGCTGCCGCCGCCAGAGGATTTACACATTTTCGTTTGCCGCGTATAATAATAGTTTGTTCATATACATTCATTATTTCTGCATAAATTCAAACACCGCCTCTTTCGTCGGAATCGCAGGGATTCCACCTCTCTTTTGTACACACAATCCTGCAACTGCATTTCCCAAAACAGCACACTTTCTGATTTCTTCCCATTCCATTTTTTCAACATTCTTATTCACGGAAAGGATACTGCATAATACGCCTCCCCAGAATGAATCACCTGCCCCAGTCGTGTCGACCGCATGTATCTGAAATGCTTTGATGATTTCTTTTCTGCTTTTTGTTGCCATAAGAACGCCCTGTTCTCCCAATGTAATGGCAACCAGCTTTGGTCCCATGGCAAGGAGTTGATCTGCAGCCTGCTCATAACTTTTCGCCTCTGTCAACAGAGTACTCTCTTCATCCGATACCTTCATGACATCTACCAATTCTATGACAGATCTCATTTTTTTCACTGCATCCTCTTTGCTCTTCCAAAGAGACGGTCGATAATTCGGATCATAGGAAATAAGTGCACCCGCTGCTTTTGCCATTTTTACCGCTTCAATCGTTGTACTTTCTGCCGGTTCATCTGTCAGCGATAATGATCCAAAATGAAAAATTTTACATCCGGAAATTAACGTCTGATCCAGTTCTTCTTTTTTTAACTGTGTATCTGCACCTGGTTTTCTTGCAAAAGAAAAATTCCGTTCTCCATTTTCACCGATTTCCACAAATGCCAGTGTTGTAAAATAATCTGCATCTTCGACGATAGCATCTGTATTGATTCCTTCCGTTTGCAGTGTCTTCTTTAAAAATTTACCATGCATATCGTTTCCAACTTTTCCAATAAAAGAGGTGCGATACCCAAAGTGGCTTGCAACGGTCAGAAGATTTGCCGGAGCACCGCCGGGATTCTGTTCGAACAATTTTCTCCCACCCTGACTGTGTCCTGCTTCCGTAAAATCAATCAGCAATTCTCCCATTGCCACGATATCAACTTTTTCTTCCATTTTTCAGTTCCTCCACAATCTCGTTATAACGTTTTTTATTTAACCGGTAGAAAAATAATACAACCGCAGTCACAATCCACAGTGCACCTGGAATCGTCGTAAATGCATGTTTCATAATTGAAAGTACAATTGCATTTTGTGTCTGATTTGCAA
>ENA-UOJP01002469-UOJP01002469.1-human-gut-metagenome-genome-assembly--contig:-C102-NODE-2469-length-14315-cov-4.690182_pt1 | contig 14315 bp, 20 predicted proteins | sample MGYA00242353_ERZ723900 | MGnify/ENA metagenome assembly ERZ723900
CGTAGCCCTGGCTTTTGAGGTAGCCGCCGGTGGCAGTCAGCACCTCCATTTTGGGATCGGTGATCACATAGTTGGTGTTGGCCTCCAAAATGTTAGGCAGGACATAGCTGCGGGTCTTGGCCGCGCCGCTGCCGCCGATGACCAGCACGTTGAGGGACCTGCGGTGCTTGTGGGTATCCAGCCCCAAACGGACATTTTGTGTCAGGGGCTTATTCTGCTTTTGACAGAACATAGCGTTGACCTGTTTGGGAGACGCCCACTGTGCCGAGCCGTGTTCCTCGCCGTCACGGGTGCGGCCCTGGGTAGTGTGGTAGAGGCAGATCCCCATGACATAGAGGCCGGTGCAGGCGAGAATGCTCATCAGGCTGTGTCCCGTCCAGCGGATCTTCAAAGGGGTCTGCAGGGCTGCGGTCAGGTTCGTCAGCAGTTCCGGCAGGCCGTCCCCGAGGGACTGGGCGATCAGGAGCGCGGCCCAGACCACGGGAATGTAGAGAAACAGATACGGGAGGATCCCTCCCGATCTGCCCGGTTGATTCAGCGGCATTCACCTCCAAATGTGAAAAACAGGGGCGTACCGCATTGGTACGCCCCGTAGGTTGATGGGATGTATGCCTGTTTGGTTAGTCCTGTTCGAAGGGGTACAGGATATCCACGCCGAGGGCGTGCATGTGATCCTCATACTGGAGGAGGCCCCGCAGATCGTGGCCACGGTAGATCCGATTCCGGCTGCAGGACAGGATGTAATCCATTTTCTTTTCAGCAGCCTGCTGCGTCAGGAACCGGAGGCTGGGCCTCTGGAGATCCCACCCGCACATATAATCTTTGTATACGCCGACGATCTGCATGCTGTTTACTTCTGCAAATTGGCGCAGGTAAGTGTCCTGTCCGCTGATGCCGATCTCGTCTGCTGCCGGATTGTTCGTGTTCACCCGGAGATACAGCCAGCAGCGTTTCCCTCGCAGCTGCGCTTTGGGCGGCAGGCTCCCGTGCGCAAACAGCCTTTTCAGCAGTGCCATATCCTCCGGGAGCAGGAATCCTGCGCTGCCGGTGCGTCCTCTGTAGTAGTAAACGACCTTCATGGTATCTGGCCTCCTTCACTTTTTCTGTAACGCAACCATACCTGAACCGGCCCGGAATATCCAGCACTTTCCCCAAACAGCACTCAATTATCTGGTCTTGGTCCGCGTCTTGGTTTTCTGCCTGGCCGGGGCGCGCCGCCGCTGTTCCTCCAACTGTGCGCGATAGTCCTGCAGGCGGCCCTCAACGGAGGGCCGCTCATCACTCGTCGTCCTCGCCGCGCTCCCGGCGTGCATAGGAGAGCTGGTGCTGGTATCGCGCGAGGCGCGTCCCGACCGGGAATCTTTTTTTGGCGTTCCAGGTTCCTTCTCCGGTTGCCGCTCCCGTTCCGGCTGCTCCTTCTGGGGGGCCTCCGGCTGCTGGTACATCATCTTCTGGAACACCAAGTTGGCCCGTTCCACCTCTGTGGCCGGCATGACAACATCTACCATGCTTTTGGGGTCATTGGGATCTCTGGAGTTTTGGATGGCCGCATAGAGCAATTTCGGTTCCCGCGCCTTGTGCCTGAACTCCCGGTATTCCTCCTGCGTCATGGGGAATACCCGCAGATCCCGTGTCTGCTGCAGCATTTTGCCCATGCGGACCTTGCCGCTGATCTTCTTGTGGCTTTTCGCCAGCGCCAGCGATATGGCCAAAAGATTTTTCACTGCCGAACCGGTCAGCCGAACTGCGACCTCACCACCAGAGAGCATCATGCGGACCAGCTGGTCCGCAGCTTCACCGCCTCCGATATTCATCTTGTTCCACCTCCTTTGCCTTGGCCTCGGCCACATGGATGTCGTGTTCCATCTGAGGCCGGTTCCGCTCAATGGTATCGCACATGGAAATCTCCTTCCGCGCCCGCCGGATCTCACGGTTGACGTCCGCCAACTGCCGGTACAACTCCGCCTTTTCCGCCATGAGCTGCTCCCTATGGATCCCACACTGCTCCAGCGCGGAGACGGCGTCCATGTAGCGGGCGAAGGGTTCCTCCATGCCGGGCATGCCGGACTCATAGCAATCCCTTGCCGGGGCGAGGGCCTCCGCGTCGGAGAGGGCGTCGTAGAGCGCCCGCCGTTTCTTCTTCCGCACGTTGAGGATGGTGCGCTGTTTCATCAGGCTGGCCAGCGTTTCCTCTGCGCGGGCGCGGACGGCACTCAAATCCTCCGCCGTAGTAATACCATGCGCCCGCAGGAAGGCGAATTGTTCCTTGTAGCTCTCAAACTTCATGATCTCCCGCCTGAGATGGGGCGTCATCTTCGGCGGGTACTGCCGCTGCCCGGCCTTGCCCAGCAGATAGAGGTAGTGGACGTACAGGGCCATAAATCCGGTGTACTTCTGGGGGTGGCGCCTGCGGTACGGCTCATACCGGGGCCGGTAGATGATGGCAGGGCGCGTGCCCGCCTCGATGGCGGTGAGGTTCCCCTCGATAGCGGCGCGGATGCCGTCCTCGGTGAACAGCGGGTTTTTTCGGCCCGGTACCATGAACCGATCTTGGCCCCGTAGGCGGAAACTGAGACGGGTGCCATGCTTTATCTCATACCCCTTGTGCTCCATGATGAGGAAGAAGTGGCCGATGTCGTTGGCGTCCTCTATGGCCTCCCGCAGATCCGCCTCCAGCATTGCCCGGAAGGTGGGCTGGCCCCTGCTCTGCCGCAGCCACTCAATGTAGCTGACGGCCTTATCTGCTTTTCCCTCCATGATGACGGACAGGCCATGTTCCCGGCACAGCCGGTCTGAGATGGCGCGAATCTGGCTGTAGTAACTGCGGGCATTGCTGTGGTACTTCTCGCCGGTATCCGCATTCACGGAATTGAAGATGGTATGGGCATGGATGTGCTCCTTGTCCACATGGACGCCGATGACCGCCTGGTAGCCGGGCAGATGCTCTGCCGCGAACTCCCTGGCGATCTCCAGCGCCAGCTCCGGGGTGATCTCGCCGGGTTTGAAGGACTGGATGATGTGATAATACTGGACGCCGTCTGTTTTGCCCATTGCACGTTTCGTATCCAGCATCTGCCTGCATGCGTGGCCGGGATCGCAATTCAGATAGGCTGTAAGAATCTGCTCGTTAGTCTTATCGCCATTGAGCACATAGTGGATGCCGACATCCAGACGACCTTTCCTGGCAAGAACTTTTGTAACAGCCATTTACTTTTTCGCCACTTGGTACATGAGTTCATAGACACGATCCAGCATATACAGCCCGTGTTTGGCATCGTCCGGTTTGGCAATTCCAGCATTGACACTGCGGGCGATTTGATTGATATTGTTGCCGATATGATGGATCTCCGTGCGGAGGGCTTTGATCTCCTGAGAAGGGAGCGCGCGAACCTCCGCCCCCAGAATGAGGCGCCGGAGGTAGGCGGTTTTGGAAAGGCCGCAACATCGGGCGCTGTTCTCCAGCAGCGTTTTTTCCTCTTGGGACAGCCGTAGGCAAATCTCGTATTTCTTCTGCATGCTCACTCCTTCCACGGCTCACAGCCGGCAATTTTCCGCCTGCAGGCGGCATTGGGGCCAGGGGGATCCCCCCTGCAAGCGCGCAAAAGATATCTTTGCGCTATGCTTGCGCCATCGCCGCCGAAGGCGGCGGTGGCCTCGCCGCGCAGGGCGCGGCCATTTTCAAGCGGGAGGTGGATTTCAATTCCCTCTCCTGCGGAAAAGAAAAATGCTCACCGCTCACGGGCCTTGAAGTCCAGGTTATCCCGCGGGACGCCGGCCAGATCCAGTTCGCGCTTGTCCCGCTCATACGCCGCATAGCGGGCGTAGGCGTATCCTTCGCTGTCAACGAGGATGACGTCATGCCGCCTGCGGGCGGTGACCAGCAGGCAGCGGATGCGTCCGGTATTCTCGTTGTATCCGGTGAGATTGGTCCTGGCAGCAAGGAAAGGCGCGTCCGCCAGCAGGTCCGCTTGAAAGCGGCGGTATTTGGATTCCGGCAGGATAATCTCCCGCACCACCGTAAAAGGCGCGGCCTTAATGATTAGGGTGTCGTTTTGCAGATCAGCAACAGAAGCCGCCTTTCTGAAAAATCGTGCTTGCTGTTCTTTTGCTATGGTGCAGACCTCCCTTCAAAGGCAGGGCGTGTCATTGGACGTCCTTGCCGTCCGCAGTTGGAAAGCAAGGACGTGTCATTGGACGTCCTCCAGCTCCTGCTCCAGCGCCTGACGGATCCGCCCTCTGGCCAGTGCGGCATAGGCATCCGTGACCTCGATGCCGGTAGCGGAGTAGCCCTCCAGCACAGCGGCCAGCACCGTGGTGCCGCTGCCAGCAAAGGGGTCCAGGATCCGTCCGCCCGGCTCGGTGATCTTCACGATGTCCCGCATGAGCTGCAGGGGCTTTTCCGTCAGGTGGATGCGGTTCTGGGGATTGCCGTACTTGAACACGCCAGGCAGGCAGGGCACGGGCCGGTTGATGGGCATGTCCCCGTTGGATCCCCAGACGATGTACTCCGCCTGCTGGCGGAAGCGTCCCTTCTGGGGCCGGCTGTTGCCCTTGTCCCAGACGGCAGTGCCGCGCCAGATCCAGCCCGCCCACTGGAGGGCGTCCGTAGCTGCGGGGAGCTGCCGCCAGTCGATGAACATGCACACCGGAGCGCCCGGCTTGCAGGCTTTCCGGGCATCGTACAGCCACTCCGCCGCCCACCGGGTCCAGGACCGCTGGTCCTTGGCGTCGCCATCAAAGGGCGGCGGGGCATGGTCGCCCATACTGGAGTATTTCTTCGCCGTGGATTTGTTCTTTTCCGCCTGGGTGCGCCCGCCGGATGCGTAGGGCGGGTCTGTAATCACCGCGTCGAAGATCCCAGGCGCAAAGCCGGACAGCACCTTCAGCGCGTCGCCTTGGATGATTTCCCACTGGGGGTTATCGCTCATAGGCAGGTTTCTCCTTCTTCTTGTTTTTTGTGGGTTTTGGCAGTATAGTTTCCTGATATTCTTCCAAACGTACACTTCCGGCTTTTTCCGTTATGATTGCAGGCCGGTAGACCCGCTGGCCGAGATCCAGCAGCGTTCCTTCAATGGCGTCTGCTACTTCGCCTATATAACGCATATCCCAGGGAAACTCATCTTCCGTCTTGTTGAGGAAGGTTAGGATCGTTTGATAAACGGCATTGTCGATTGCATCCAATTGCTCGATCTGCCTGCCTGAAAATTCGATTTCCAGTTCTTCTGGCGGAATGTTGTCCACCATCACATCATCGCTCCTTCCCTTGCTTGGTTCGCCGGCGCGGGGGCTTTCCCAGCTCCTTCTGGTCTGTCAGGACAGGGATCCCCAGCCTCTCAGCGTGGTTGATCTCCGCCCACATGCCCTCCGTCCAGACGGGGCCGTAGACATTGACCTGCTGGCAGGACTCTACCAGCCGTAGGCCCATCTCTCGTGCCGCCTGATCCTGTGCCGGATTACCAGGGTCAGCAATCGGCGGAAATAAGAGGTGTGGGCAGATAGGCACATCACCCTCCGCGAACACCTCCCGCGCTTTTTCTCTGGCAAAGGTAATATTCTTCTCCACCTCGCCGCGCAGCGGGGCGCAGATGTAAATGAGTTTCGGGCTGTCCTGCCGGCGCTCCGCCGCACGATCCCGGAATACATCCAGGTACCCACTCACGGCATGCCGCATGGCGGAATAATCCGCTGCAGATGGGCGGAAGGCGTACCACTCCGCTTTCCCGCCATCTTCCCAGATATGCGGTGCTACGCCATTGCGGAAGTTGGGGTTGCCCGGCACCTGCTTGACGCCGAGGATATCCTTCAGCCGGAGGCGGAGCTTATCTACTACGCCGTCTGTGCGGTTCAGCACCGTAACGCTGATGACGTCATAGTGATCCGCGTGGCCTGATGTCACAAACTGCACACGGGCACGGAGATCCTTTCCCAGCGTTCCCAAACAGGCCCGGCCCGCAAAAGTGGGGCTGCCGATCACCGTGCCGTCCGCAAACAGTTTCCGAAGTTCCTGTTCGTAAAACGTCATCTCGCCCGCCCATCCTTGGTGCGTTTTGTTTTGGGTGGGTCCTCATGGTACTCATAGGTGCTTTTATCCGCAGAGAGATAGAGGTCAAAGTCTGCAAGGTCGATCCCCATGATATCCGACGCCAGTTCATACGCCTCTCTGGATCCGGGTTCCGGGATGTTTGCATCGATCATTTCTCCGTTTTTGTATACAGCCTCTCCCACATTGCTCCCAATGTCCTCGTCTGCCCAGCGGTAGGAGATAGTCTGGTCCGGGTACTTTCTCGAAAGGACCTCCAAAATTGTCGGGACGCTGCTCCAGGCAGTAAAGAACTCCAGGGTATCATCATCCTTACCCAGTTCCACACAGGAATACGCATTCCATTTGGTTCCCCAATTTTTATTACACCACTCGTACCAGGTGGGGGAACCGTACTGCTGAATATTCTCATACGCCTGTTTCCCAAGCGCCCATTCCTCCGGATGTTCTTTTTGGAAAGCCTCCGCGCCGGCTTTGTCACCAGTTATAAACCGGCGATATGCGTCAAGGCCGTTGGTTGTTCTGGTTCCGGATTCAATGTCTAAGGCTTTTGGCATAGGGATGAGTTTGTTAAAATCGATGCTCCCGTAAACACCATCCTTCTGGCGCAGATCCCGCAGCATTTGATGGAAAGCGGCGACCTGCTCCGGCTGATCTCCAAATGAGATCAAATTTGTGATATGATTTGGCATGAAACCTCCCTTCGCCGCTATGCGGCGTTTTTCCATAGGCTGAGTTGTTCATCTTCACGCCGAAAACCTGCGTCAATTTCCGAAAATGTCGTGGTCCGGTTAAACTTCTCAGTGACCTTTCCCGGCAGGGCCTGCAGTTCCAGCATCCTGGCCCACAGATCCGGGTGGTGGTCATAGAGATGGCGGAGTTCCCGTCGCCTGGCGTTGGGGCAGAACCAGCAGCCGCCCCTGTCGGTGAAGTCATAGACAGGAGAAAGCAGCCCCGCCTCCCGGCAGAGCTGCTTTGCGTCCTGTTCCGTATAGCCATACTTGTCCAACAGGGAAACACGGCGTCCGTCCAGCCGGAGCAGCCGCTCCTGCTCATCCCTGGCGATGCCGATGTATTGGACCGTGTCCGGCGGGAGGCTTCTCTGGTACCGTAAAATCGGTTTCAGTTTGCAGTCCCGCTGGACGGCGCATCGCCCACAGATGGGAAAGGAGCGGAGCAGGCCCTTTTTCGGCCCGCGGGTGATCCGCCCGGTGAACAGCCCCACATAGGTCTGCAGCCCACGAAGAATGCGGAACTGTACGCCCATGCGCTCCAGTGCGGGGATGGCCGTGCCATAGATGAAGTCCCGGTGTTCCGGCACCTCGCCGGAGATATGGCTGTCAAACATAACTTCGCAGTACACCGCCTCATCCAGCGGTTCCCCGTAGCGGAGCGCCAGCAGGATGGTGGCGATGCTGTCCTTACCAAAAGAACAGGATGCTATATATTTCAGCCGCCACCATCTCCGTGATCCAACTGCGCACACAGCTCCGCAAACTTTCCGGCCTGACCGGTCTGCTCCCACGGCAGGTTTGCCCTGGTAAAGTGGCCATAGTTGCAGGCGTCCGCAAAAATCGGCTGGTTCAACTGCAGGGTATGGATCATACCTGCGGGCGTGAGGTCAAAGAAACCGCGGACCGCCTGTTCCAGCAGTTTGTCCGAGTATGTACCGGTGAGGTGGGTATCCACGTCGACGGCCACCGGATCGGCCCGCCCGATTGCATAGGCCAGAGCGACTGTGCATTTCTCCGCGAGGCCGGCGGCCACAATATTCTTGGCGATGCAGCGGGCCATGTAGGCGCCGCTGCGGTCCACCTTGGTCCCATCCTTGCCGGACAGCGCGCCGCCGCCGTGGGGGGCCAGCCCTCCATAGGTGTCCACCATCAGTTTGCGGCCGGTCAGGCCGGTGTCCGCCTCGATCCCACCCAGTACAAAGCGGCCGGAGGGATTGATGAAAATCTCCGTGTCCTCATCCGCGGGGAAGATGCGGAGGGCTGGCTGGATGACGAATTCCAGCAGTTCCTCCCGCAGTTGGGACAGATCCTTATCCTCCGCATGCTGGCAGGAGAGGACGATGGCGGAGATCCGCCGGGGTGCGCCGAAGACATACTCCACAGACACCTGCGCCTTTCCGTCCGGCCGCAGGCCGCTGATCCTGCCCATCGTCCGCGCACAGGTAAGCAGGGCGGTCAGGCGGTGGGCCAGCACTACCGGCAGTGGCAGGAGATTTTCTGTTTCACTGCAGGCGTAGCCGTACATGATGCCCTGATCGCCGGCACCTGCTTGGCCGCTGTCTGCGACAGCGTCTGCAATGTCCGGGCTTTGGGGGTGGATGAGAACCTCCACATCAAAGTCCCTGCAGTTGTATCCGGCCCGGCGCACCGTGTCGCGCACGATGGAAGAGATATCCGGGGTCGTCAGCGCGCTAATCTCGCCGGCCACCACAAATTTGCCCGCCGTCGCCAGAACTTCACAGGCGACGCGGGCGTTGGGGTCGTGTTCCAGGCAGCAGTCCAGCACAGTATCCGCTATGGTGTCGCACAGCTTGTCCGGGTGGCCCGCTGTGACGGACTCCGCTGTCAGAATGGTCTTATCTTTCATGCTCATTCCTTCTCTCTTTCTTTTTGGGGAGTGGGAACAACATCTCCCGGCTGTACAGGGATTCATATTTTCGAAGCTGTTCCGGCGTCAAAGACACAAAGGTTTCCCCGCCGAGGCCGGCGAGGAAAAAGGTGCCGCACACAACATCATACGGATCCCCGTTTTCCAGCCGGAGGAGGCGGTTTGGCTGCAGGCCAGCAAACTTGCCGCTGCTGTTAAATATAAGCGCCACGGGATCCTCATAGGGGTATGTGGCGTCGATGTCCCCGCCGACAATCTCCTGCATGGCCTGCAGGGTGTCTGGGATCTGCCGGGGATATGGCGGTTTCCCCGGCTCTACAACGAGGATTGTCAGATGGTTATCGCTCATGGCAATCCTTCCTCTTGGCGGGAGCGCCCTGTTGACTGCTGCGGCCTGTATCCCGTTGCACAACTTCGCGCTCCCGTTCTATCTGTTGGAACATTTTTAGCGTTTCCCGAAATGCCACATATTGCCGGATCCGTTCCGGGTCATCTGTAATGGTACGCACGGTTTCCCAAAAGGGACTTCCATGCAGGCTGACATCTTCCTGAACAACCAGTGCCGGCCGCTCACCATTCTCCAGTGTGACACGGCAATCCCGCAGATCTTCCGCATGGTCATAAACACCATATGCGATACCAACGATTTTCAATGTTTCCAGTGCATCTACGGTTACGGAAAATCCTGTGGCATTCATGTGTAGTTCTCCCGTCAGAGAGATGGTTTTTCTTGCCATACCGCGCCTCTCTTTCCTTTATCGCTCATGGTGGCCCTTCTTCCTGCCTGGCTTTTCGCCGAAAAACAGGTCCATTTCCTGCATGCGCTCAAAGTGCCGGGCCTGCCGCACCTCGTCGTGCACATTTTTCAGCGCGGCCTCCAGTTCCGGCACCGGCAGGCCGTTTTGGCGGTATCCCTCCAGAATGCCGCCATAGTAGGCGGGAGAAGGGATAGTGGGATCCCGCCATAGTTCCCCTGTCATGATGTAGGCCATGACGACCACGTCTTTGCCGTCCCCGGTGCGGACCGTGATATTCTCTTTCTCATACAGGCGCGGGTATCCCTCATAGACGTCCAAGGATCGCTCACACTCCGGCGTCAGCTTCCACAGAAGGCCGTGGACCTGGCTGCCAGGCAAAGGCTCGATGGTAGCGACGCCGGTTCCGCGCCGGTTGCCGCGGAACAGCAGTTCATAGCCATCCAGCACCGCAGGTCCAACCACTTGAGCGGCGGGACAGCGGACAGCCATCTGCTCCAGATTGATATTGCTGCCATAGGCAAAATACAACCGTTCCGCCATATCAGTCCTCCAGAATCGTGAGGGCACCTACTTTCGCCAACTGGGAGAACATCATGCGGGCCTGCTGCTCCACATCCCCCTCTGGCAGTGGGAAGTCCAGGCCGGTGGTACGCACCACATTGTTTCGCAGGAACCAGATGTAACTCTCCGTGTCAGGGAACTCCGTGGGGTCAAATACACGGGCGCGCAGCTGGTCCATGATCTCCGCCCCGGTACCGGACAGGATATCTTCTTCAATGCGGATCTTCATCTCGTCACCTCTCCATCTCTCGGTTCTTTTTCTTCTTTTTGTTGACTTCGTAACTGTCCTTGTCGTAGCGCCAGGCACGGTCACCATCTAAGTTGGCCAGCAGATGGTCGCGGGTGTTCTTAAACTCCGGCCCGTTGAGGCCCAGGCGCACCAGCCATACACGGAAAGTGAATAGTTCATTGTCGCTGTGGGTTTTCCGCATGACAGTGCTGCGCTGGGCTATGGCCTGGGCCGACATGGCGAGGCACAGGTTGATGTACGCCGCGGCACGGCCTGCATGGAGGGTGGAGTTGAAACAGCGCCACTCCACCGTGCCGCGATAGAACACCGAGTGCAGGTTTAAGGCATAATAGCGTGTCCAGTTGTAATGCTCTCCTGCGCTGACCTCCCCTTCATACCAAATGCTCTCCAGCTGTGTCAGATCCTTGGTTTCCTCAGCGGAGAGGGTGCGGGCCTGCCGCAGCATGGGTTCCCGCACCTTTTGGCACCAGCGGGCGGCACGGGCCTCATTCACCTGCAGGGCCTTGAACAAAATGTCCTCTTTGGCGTACATGATGCTCAGGAGGTTTTTCAAGCTCTGGCGGTTGTGGTTGGCCGCGTCCACATGGATGTGCAGGCCGCAGGAACTGTTGACCTTTGCCCCCGCATGCCGGATCTGCCGCACACACTCTTGGAACTTTGGCAGCTCCGCATAGGTCAGTTTGGGCGAAACCATCTCCACTTTATATTGCCTGTTATTTGTTTGTTCGTAGCCATGCAATGTCTTTCGCTCTGCACGGATGCTTCCGTCACTCATCAGTTTCCACTCTTTGTTTTCTGTGTCTTTGACGACCCATGCATCATAAACCCCACCTTTGTACTGTGGGATCGTTCCGAAATAATCTGCCAGCGCCTGCGCGGCCTGTTCACGGGTGATGCCGGTCATCTCCACCTCGACGCCGAAATACTGGTCCTTCATCCCGGTCACGCAGCCGCCTCCTTTCGCAAAGCCTCGTCCACGGCCCGGATGCGCCGGCCAATGGCCTCGATCACTGTAACGGTGACGCTGTTGCCTGCCTGCTTGTAGGCTTGGGCGTCCGAGTTGATGGCGAGGATCTTGTCGATTTGCTCATCGTCAAAGCCCTGCAGGCGCAGGCACTCCCTGGGCATCAGGCGGCGGATGCGTCCGCCGCGCTCCACAATGCCCTGCACACTGGCGGCGTCATGGGCGACACCGACCCCGACCCGACCGGCGCGTGTGGCGCTGCCCGGATAGCCCAAGTCCACGCTGTCGCCAGGCGCCGCCTCCTGATAGCCTTTTCGGGTGGCTTCCTTGATCAGCAGCGCCCCGGAGCGTTCCGCCTTATGATTGGACAGCGTCGTCTGCCCATAGCGGGCAGTGATGCATCGGGATTGCTGCGTCCGTTTCGGATGCCCCGCACACAGATCCACAAAGGGCGCGTCCGGCGGCAGCAGGTATAACCCGGTTTTCACACCGAGGCCGCCACCACCGGCTGTCTGGGTACAGGCTACTCCTTCTGGGTCATAGACCCGGTGTCCTTGCGCCCCGCCGATGAGTTGTATAAGAGCTTTTGCACCATTTCCGAAGACAGGTAATATTTTTCCGGCGCATCGGGGATCAAGATAGCAGATAAGGAACACCCTCCTCCTTGACTGCGGGACTCCAAAATGTTTGCTGTTAAGCACAGCCCATTCGACATGGTACCCCAGGTCAGAAAGCGCGGAGAGGATGGCCGCAAACGTCCGGCCGCCGTCATGGTTAAGCAGTCCTGGCACGTTCTCGAGCAGAAGATACGAAGGCCGTCTGGTTTCAGCCAGGCGGGCAATTTCAAAGAAGAGAGTACCTCTTGCATCGTCAAATCCTTTTCTGCGGCCAGCGAGAGAAAACGCCTGGCAGGGGAATCCCCCACACAAAAGGTCGAAGTCGGGCAGGTCGTTGGGGTCAATGGCTCGGGCGTCTGGATAGTATCGCTCCTCCTTCCTGATGTCGTGGATCGCGCGGTAACTGGCTTCGGCATATTTGTCGATCTCGCAGTGTCCGACGCACTGGAAGCCGCCGACGCGGGTCAGCCCCGCCCGAAAGCCGCCGATCCCGGCGAACATATCAAAATATCGAATCAGATGGTATCATCTCCCTCCTGCAGCGCACGGAGAAAGCCGAGGACGTCCTCATCGACGGCCCCGGCCTGCTCCTGCTGCGTAGTGGTCTTTGGGAAGGAAACGCCTGCCAGTTCCTCCCGGATCGCGCCGCGAATGGCCTCCAGCAGTTCCTGTTGTTCCATATAGCCGTTGATCATCCTGCACACGGCGTCCATGCGCTGTCCGGGCGCAACGGCGGACAGGCGCTCCCATGCGTTCCGCTGCTCCCGCTGAGTCAGGGAGAAGGAAAGACTGAGCCGTCGCTTTTCAGGCATGGGCGCCGCTCCCCGACATCTGCCGTACAAGCCGTTCATAGCCCTTGGCGTTCAGGGATACATCATCGAGGATCACGGGCCGACACAGGCCGTTTGTGGCCGAAACACGCCGCTTCATGAGCGCCGCTCCGCCGCCTATAAAAATAGTAGGCATGGCGCGGGTGTCCAGGCCGCACTCCGTGATGGTGGAGAGCAGGTTCTGCACATACAGGTCCGCCTGGGCATGGATGATTCCTTTCGCCTCGTCCGGGAGGCTGCTGGCATCACCCCGCAGGACGCACTCGATCTGCGCCGTTGTCAGAGAAAGACCCAGGACGCGTCGCACCTGTTCGCTGATCTCATCGATGCAGCGGATCATGCCCCACTCCAAGCTGCGGCAGGTGGCGGCATTGGGGAGGCGGTTGTCCAAGCGCATCAGGTCCACTGTCCAGCCACCGATGTCCGCCACGATGACGGACGGTTCATCCAGCAGCTCCGTCTGGGTCAGCACAGCGGCATAGCCCTGGGGGAACAGTTTCACATCCCGGACGGTGACGGTATAGTCCCGGCCCTCATAGCGGAAGGGCACCGGTTTGCCGTCCCGCAGCAGATAGGCACGGAACTTCTTCTTGTCCCGGCCAAAACTGGGCAGGGGCAGGCCGGCAGCCAGAATGACGGAGCAGGTGCGCTCGGCATTGCGGCAGTCCAGTTCCCTGGCGATGGCTGCCAGGGTCAGCAGATAGTAGTCCTCCGTCCGGGTCTTGTCTTTCTGCAGAGGCTGCCTGCCGCTGCCTACCACATAGTACGTACCGCCGTATTCCAACACATTCTTCTGGGTGTACGGCTCGTGCTCATAGGCCACCAGCCCCGAGGGGAAGGAACCGTGGACAGTTTTCATGGCTGCGTAACCGTGGTCCACGCCGATGACGTATCCCTCGCTCACCGAGCGCCGCCCCCTTTCTCTTTTTTGGTAGCCATGTCCTGGACCTTGCCCTCGTCCAGCAGCCGGCGGATCTCATGGAGGTCGTAATTCCATGTGGATGGCGCCGCCAGGAAACGCTCCGGCCCGCCGTATTTTTCGCACAGCCGGGGTAGGAACCGTGGCAGGTCCTTCGGCTCCCTGGGGTATTGGATGCCGTCTTTGTAGACGATATCCTTTTTTAGCTCGTCCCGCATCTTCTCGATCCTGTCTGGTTCCATCTCGTCGTAGGCGCTGCGGCCGGTGAGCTGCTCATAGGCGTAATCGCCCACATAGGACAGGCACTCGAAACAGCAATCGCCGTATGGCTCTATATCCGCCAGCGTGTCGGGATCCCTCAGCGCATTCATGTACACCTCTTTGCCCTGGGCGATCAGCCAGGCGCGGAAGTCGATAAAACCGTCATCCGAACAGCCATACTCCTTGATCACGCTGACGGCGTCCCACAGGCCGTATTGGTCCGCCAGATCCTCATAGGTTTGCAGAATGTCATGGAAATTTTTCGCCGCGGCAGGCCCCATAGACACAAGCTGCTCCCGCAGGTAGTCCTCCATAGCGTTCAGATCCTGGCCGCAGGCGGTTTTTGCCTCCTGAATCAGCGCCCAGAAGGCATCCTTGCTCATCCCATTGTCAGTTTTCTGTTCTATCGCTCAGCACCTTCCTTCCGTTTTTCTATTTGCTTGCCGATCCGCCGTTCCTGCTCCTGGGGCAGAAGGCCCTGAAAACCTAAGTC
>ENA-UOJP01002487-UOJP01002487.1-human-gut-metagenome-genome-assembly--contig:-C102-NODE-2487-length-14193-cov-5.214953_pt1 | contig 14193 bp, 7 predicted proteins | sample MGYA00242353_ERZ723900 | MGnify/ENA metagenome assembly ERZ723900
AGGACCGCATAAAGGAAGAGACGGTGGAGCTCCATGAGCATAACAGGGAGCTGAGAGTCAGGATGAAGACACTGTTCCAGTCTCAGAGGGTGCCCTCTTTTTGTCAGAGCGGATTTTATTACGCCCTCTATTTTCCCAGGGGGTTCAGGGAGATTATTACCTTCCTTCTGACATTCGCAGTCTGTTTTCTCCTGGTTCCGTATGGAGTATATTCCATGCTTCCCGACAAAAAGACGCTGTATCTGGTACTCATTTATATGGCCGCGATATTTGTCTTCGGCGGGATTTATACGGTTGTCGGAAATGCCACAAAAGGCCGTCATCAGAGTGCGCTGCAGGAAGGACGTTCCATCCGCAGCCTGATTAACTCCAATAATAAAAAAATCCGTGTTATCACGGCTTCTATTAAGAGGGACCGGAACGAGGCAATTTATAATCTGGAGAAATTTGATGATGAGATCGCACAGCTTGAGCAGGAGATGGCCCAGACAATCCGCAAGAAGAAAGAGGCGCTCAATACCTTTGAAAATGTGACGAAAATGATCATTGCCGATGAGATCACCGGGAACAGCAAAGCGAAGATCGAAAGTCTTCAGGCTGCTTATGAGGATGCGGGCAGCCGCCTCAGATATACGGAGACCATTGTTAAAGAAAAGAAGATTTTTATCACGGACACCTATGAAAGCTATGTCGGCAAGGAATTCCTGACGGCGGAAAGGCTGGAGGAGCTTAGGCGGATCCTGGAATCAGGGGAAGCCGGCAATATCAGTGAAGCGATAGAAGTATATAAGAATAGAAATATGTCGAGAAAGTAATATGCGGGGGAGAATATCCCCTGCATATTTTTTACATTGCCTGTTTATAATAGAATTAACTAATAAGACAGGCGGTAGATTATGAAAATTTGGGAATGGAAGACGATTCGGAATGATCAGGAAATTTATTACTATAATGCTTCCCGTAATTTTATTCCGGAGGAATTTGCCGGCCAACTGTTTGAAATGATCCAGGAGGAGAAGGAGCGGAAGAATAAGCGGGGAATCGTATTCCTGTGCATTGGAACCGACCGCTCCACGGGAGACAGTCTGGGGCCTCTCATCGGATATAAATTAAATCAAATGAAAATATCAAAGGCGACGGTTTTCGGAACGCTGGAACGTCCGGTACACGCGATGAACCTGGAGAATTACATGGCTGTTCTGAGAACATGCTATCAGGATGATCTGATTGTTGCGGTAGACGCCTCGGTGGGAAACCGGGAGCATGTGGGATATGTAACGCTTGGAAAAGGGGCGCTGAAACCGGGACTTGGCGTGAGCAAGGAGCTGCGTTCGGTGGGGGATATATTCATTACCGGAATTGTGGGAAGCTGCGGCAATTACGATCCCCTTATGCTGCAAAGCGTCAGGCTGTCCGTAGTCATGCAGATGGCGGACTGCATCAGCAGAAGCATCAGTCTTGTCGAAAAGTTCTGGGATAACACAGCCTTTGTTTGACAAGTTTCTCATAGAACCTGTGCTATGATCGCTTAGATTTAATAAAACGATAGCGGGGTGAGTCTATGGGAGAATTATACAATCCATTCCCCAGACTGCCGAAAAATATCAGGCAGATCGGTGACAGGGATGATGTGGTCAAGCTGTACGTGGAAGATTATGTAAATACATATCTGAAACGTCTGTATCCAACGGGCGGACAAGATCTGAGAGTTGGAATTTTACTCGGCAGCACGGAAACTTACGAAGGAGTGCCTTACATTTTTATTGACGGGGCGCTTGAGATGGAAGATGTGACGGCAGCAGGGGAAAAGGTTATTTTTTCCGAAGCCGCCTGGAAGAAAGCATACCAAAGCATAGAAGAAACTTTTCCAAAGAGGACCGTACAGGGGTGGTTTATTTGCGGAGCGCCCGGCTGTATTTTGAGTCCTCTTAATTATTGGAAGCAGCATACCCAGTATTTTGGCGGAAAGAATCAATTGATGTACTTAAACAGCGGAATCGACGGTGAAGAGGCCGCGTACATAACCTCCGACGACGGTTTTTACCGTCTGAAGGGATACAGTGTCTATTACGAGCGCAACCAGATGATGCAGGACTATATGATTCTCCGCAAAGACGTAAGACGCGTGGAAACAGGCGGAGGCGACAGGGTGATCCGCGACTTCCGCCAGAGGATGGAAGGCCGGAAAATAGAGGCCGCGTCCCGCCGTGGCACGATAAAAACGCTGGGGATGCTTTGCAGTGTACTGTCGGTAGCGGTGCTTGCCGGCGGTGTTGTCATGTTTAACAACTACCAGAAAATGCGTGAAATGGAGACGGTTCTGGTTTCCGTGCTGCCAAGCGGCGTTAAGGGCCTGGAGAATTATATCGGCAGGGAAGACGATGATAATCTGGTGGTAGAGCAGATTAAAGGGAAAGTGTATCCGACGGAAAAGTCGGCGGAGGAAGCGAAAACAGGGCAGTCTATCCTGAACAGTGGTGAGTCTGTGGAAAAGACGGCGATTCCGGGAAGTGAAACGGCAGGAGAGATGCAGCCGGAGTCAGAGGCACGGGAAACCGCGGGCCAGGAACCGGCATCAGCGCAGAGCCGGGCGCAGGCGGAAGGACAGACCCAGGCAGATGGGCAGAACGGCGCTGCCGATTTGACAGGCGCTCAGACAGACGGACAGGATCAGACGGGCGGACAGGCTCAGACGGGCGGACAAGCCCAGACGGATGGACAGGCCCAGACAGACGGACAGGCTTCCGGAGCAAAGCCGGAAAACGGCGGAGGAAGCGCTTCGTCCCAGAGCGGCGGCACAGGATCGGAGGAGAGCGGGCAGAACGGAAGCGGAGGCAATTCAACGGCAATCAAGGACTATCCGGTGACAAATATGAAACCGGGTAAGACCTATATTATCGGGGACGGTGAAACACTCTACGGAATCTGCTTCAAACTCTACAATAACCTGAATTATCTCGAGGACATCTGCGCCCTGAATAACCTGGATGATGTTAATAAAATCATAGCGGGCCAGGAACTGGTGCTTCCTGCTCTGGAAGGAGAATAGGTGTGTGACAGTAACACGAAATCTAACCCGGCAAAGTGTATTAAGAAAGAATTTTAATGCGTATCTCCTGAAAATAGTGTATAATTGTTAGCAACCATTGTGGTTACAGGAGATAAACGATGAGTAATATGAACTCGATGGAACGAGAACAAAAAAAGAGGCAGTTAAAACGCCGTATCGTCGAGCCGGGCTCCGCTCCGGGCGGAAGGCCCGGGAAACATCAGGAAGACAATGAGGAAGAAATTGTCCGTAAAGCCGAACGCAAGACACGGCTTAAGAGGCTGCGGCTGATCCTTATCCTGATTATGCTGGCGGCAATACTCGTATTTCTGGCGGTACGCTATGTCCGGGGACACCGGTATATGGAATATACGGTTGCCTGGGAGAAGGAGATTCCTGCCAGTGAAAGCAGTTTTACCGGGTATATGAAATTTGGTGAAAATCTGCTCAAATACAGTAAGGACGGGGCATCTTATATTGACAAGTCGGGTAATGCTGTGTGGTCGTTAAGCTACCAGATGAAGTCACCGGTATGTTATGTGAATGGCAATTTTGCAGTTATAGGAGATCAGCAGGGCAATTCCCTTTATATCTGTGATATTACAGGATTGCAGGGGGAAGCGACAACGCTGCTTCCGATTCTGCGGGTCAGTGTGTCTGCTTACGGGGTGGCGGCCGCCCTGGTGGAGGACAGTACATCGACCTATATCACGTTTTTTAAGAAGGACGGAAGCATGCTGGACTGGAGCATCAAGACGGTCATGTCGAAGAACGGATACCTGATGGATGTATCACTGTCGCCGGAAGGCACACAGGTTATGCTGTCGGACGTATATATCCAGGACAGCACTTTAAAGAACAGAATCGTATTTTATAACTTTTCCGAATTTGGAAAGAGCTATCCGGATCGTCTCGTGGGAGGCTTTGAAGAATTTGGGGAAAGCTTGTGTCCCAGGGTGCGGTTTTTCGACGAAGATCACGCATGTGCGGTGACGGACAACCAATTGGCATTTTTCTCTCTGGTGAATGTGACTTCCCCGGAACTGGTTAAGCAGGTGCCGGTGGAAGAGGAGATCCAAAGCGTCGCCTATTCCGACAGCCATGTGGCAATTGTCGTAAACGCCCCGTCAGGTGAATACGACAACAGGCTGGATGTGTATAAGTCGAATGGAACACTTGCTTTCAGCAGGGAATTTACCTATCTGTATCAGAACCTTGATATTGACGGTGATTTTGTATTTTTGTATAATGATAATTCGTGCAAAGTCTATGACATGTCGGGAAGAGAACGCTTCTCCGGCGAGTTTGATTTCACGGTATCCAAAATTACCAGGGGATCACGGTTCAATACCTTAATCATTACAGGCGGAGACAGGATCCGCGAGATCACGTTGAAATAGAAGTCAGGAGGAATTACAAATGAACCAGATTGACAATCTTTCCATTAATTCAATCAGAATTTTGTCCGCAGACGCCATTCAGAAGGCAAATTCAGGCCATCCGGGACTGCCGCTCGGCTGTGCAGCCATCGGTTACGAGGTTTGGGCCAATCAGATGAATCATAATCCGGCCAATCCAGGCTGGGCTAACAGGGACCGTTTTGTGTTGTCGGGAGGACACGGCTCCATGCTGCTGTATTCCCTCCTTCATTTATTCGGATACGGCGGACTGTCTAAAGAAGATCTGATGAACTTCAGGCAGCTGGGGTCCAGGACACCGGGCCATCCTGAGTTCGGGCATACGGTGGGCGTTGAGGCGACAACCGGGCCGTTGGGAGCCGGAATGGCGATGGCAGTCGGAATGGCAATGGCGGAAGCGCATCTGGAATCTGTATTTAATAAAGACGATTATCCGGTAGTAGATCATTTTACCTATGTACTGGGCGGAGACGGCTGCATGATGGAAGGTATTTCCTCCGAGGCATTTTCACTGGCTGGAACGCTGGGACTTTCAAAGCTGATCGTACTCTATGATTCGAATCGAATCTCTATAGAAGGCAGTACGGATATTGCTTTTTGCGAGAATGTGGAAGAGCGTATGCGCGCTTTTGGTTTCCAGACAATTACGGTGGAGAACGGCAATGATACCGGAGCCATCGGCATGGCGATTGAGGCCGCCAAAAGAGATACGGCCCGTCCGTCATTTATCACGATTAAGACGCAGATTGGATACGGCTGTCCGGCGAAACAGGGCAAAGCCAGCGCGCACGGAGAGCCGCTTGGCGCGGAGAATGTAAAAGCGCTCCGGGAAACTCTGGAATGGCCATACGAGGAACCTTTCTATGTGCCGGATGAGGTATATAAACATTTTGCTGCCATCGCGGAGGAGAAAGCAGAGACAGAAGCGGCCTGGAACGTGATGTTTGCCGCATACTGTGAAGAATATCCCGAGATGGAAGAACTCTGGAACCGGTATTATGACGTTCATGCCGCAGAAGTGCTGGATCAAGACGGGCAGTTCTGGAAAAGGCAGGAAAAAGCAGAGGCAACGCGTTCTATTTCCGGCTCTGTCATTAACTATCTGAAGGATGTCATGCCGAATTTGTTCGGAGGGTCGGCTGACCTGGCTCCGTCTAATAAGACGGCGATGTCGGGCGCAGGTGATTTTTCGAAAGAAGACAGAAGCGGCCGCAATCTGCACTTTGGCGTCAGGGAGCTTGCCATGGCTGCAATCGGCAACGGCATCATGCTCCATGGGGGACTCAGGGCATATGTGTCCACATTCTTTGTGTTTAGTGATTACTGTAAGCCGATGGCCCGTCTTTCCGCACTGATGGGGACACCGCTTACTTACGTATTCACACATGACAGCATCGGTGTGGGAGAAGACGGCCCGACCCATGAGCCGGTAGAACAGATGGCGGCGCTCAGAGCAATGCCCAACTTCCATGTATTCCGGCCATGTGATGCGACTGAGACACAGGCGGCCTGGTACAGCGCCGTGACCTCAGAGCATACACCGACGGCTCTTGTCCTGACCAGGCAGAACCTGGAACCAATGGCGGGAAGCAGCAGGGAGGCCTTAAAGGGAGGCTACATCATAGACGACTGTGACGGAACGCCTGACACAATCCTGATTGCAACAGGATCTGAGGTAGCTCTGGCAGTAAAGGCCAAGGAAGCGCTGGCGGCAGAGGGGATGAATGTCCGTGTAGTATCCATGCCGTGTACAGACTTATTTGAAGAGCAGTCAGCCGAGTATAAAGAGTCTGTCCTTCCTAAAACAGTGAGACGCAGAGTTGCGGTGGAGGCATTAAGCGGCTTTGGCTGGGAACGGTACACCGGACTGGACGGAAAGACGGTGACCATGGACGGCTTCGGAGCAAGCGGTCCGGCGCCGCAGTTGTTTGAGAAGTTTGGATTTACGGTGGAGAACGTTGTGGCGGCTGTAAAAGGGATTCAGATTAATTAATCGGGCGAGGGCGCTGCCGGGCCGAAAGACTCCGCCAGGTGTATCTGTCCCCGTCCGCGTCCTCCCAACCTCAACTAAACCACCTTGCAATCTGCAAACGCATCTTTTATAATAAAACTGATTTAGAAAAATTGCGGGAGGCCGGAGCATGGGTAAAAAGTGTATAGGAATAGATGTTGGCGGAACTACGGTTAAGGTTGGAATGTTCGAGCTGGACGGAACACTGGTCAAAAAGTGGGAAGTGCCGACCAGAAAAGAAGAGAACGGTAAATACATCCTTCCGGATGTTGCAGCATCAATCAGGAAGGTTTTGAATGAGCAGAACATCAGTCTGAACGAGGTGGCGGGAGCCGGACTCGGAATCCCCGGCCCGGTTCTTCCGAACGGCTTTGTGGAGGTCTGCGTTAACCTGGGATGGCGTGAGATGAATCCCCAGGAAATCTTAAGCGGACTGCTGGACGGTATGACGGTAAAGACGGGCAATGACGCCAACGTGGCGGCGCTCGGTGAGATGTGGCAGGGCGGTGGTAAAGGATATCATGATATTGTCATGGTGACACTGGGAACGGGTGTCGGCGGCGGCGTTATCATTGATGAAAAGATCATCCCCGGCAGACATGGCCTGGGTGGAGAGATTGGACATATGCGTATCCGCGAGGGTGAGAAGGAACAGTGCAACTGTAAGGGATATGGCTGTGTGGAGCAGATCGCATCCGCGACCGGCATTGCGAGAGAAGCGAGACGAATGATGAAGCAGAGCGGTGAAGATTCTGCGATGCGTAAATTCGGAGACAGAATCTCAGCAAAAAACGTGCTGGATTGTGCAAAAGCGGGAGACAAGCTGGCAATGGAGGTCATGGAGACGGTTTCCTATTATCTGGGCTGGGCGCTTGCAATTGTGTCCATGACGGTCGATCCGGAGGTGTTTGTTATCGGAGGGGGCGTTTCAAAAGCAGGTACTTTCCTGACTGATATGATTCGCAAGTACTATGAGGAGTACACTCCCATTTCCGAAAACAAAGCGGGAATCGAGCTGGCCACGCTTGGCAATGACGCCGGAATTTACGGCGCAGCGAGGCTGATTCTGGACTGATTGCGGTACCCGGGCCATTCATGCCGGCAATAAACGGTTTAACAAACGACAGGTCTGCGCATAATAAGAGATAACAGTATACAGAATCATGGCAGCAGTTCAGACAGGTCTGCGCATTTGCCGTGAACACCGGATACAGACAGGAGATATATTATGGCGAAGACTTTATATTATAATGGTACAATCATTACAATGTCAGGCAGTGAACCGGAGTCAGCGGAGGCTGTATTGACGGAGAATGACAAAATTCTGGCAGTAGGCTCACTGGAAGCGGTGCAGGCGGCTGCGGAAAGCGGGAAACATCAGGACACACCTATATTAAAGGACTTAAAGGGAGCAGTGATGCTCCCTGCTTTTATTGATTCCCACAGCCACATCACCGCTGTGGCGCGTGTATTATCCTTTGCCGTGCTGCAGGAGGCGGAAAGCTTTGATGGAATTATCGGGATTCTTAACCGGTTTAAAGAAGAGAGAAAGCTGGAACCCGGCGACTGGATTATCGGAACGGGATATGACCACAATAATCTGAAAGAGGGAAGGCATCCCGACCGTTTTATACTGGATGCCGCATTTTCTGAAAATCCTGTGATGGTGACACATGCCAGCGGCCATATGGGCGTCGCCAATTCCCTTGCGCTTGAAAAAATGGGAATAACGGCAGACACCAAAGATCCTTCAGGAGGCCGGATTGGCCGTGCGGGAGGCAAAAATACAGGAGAGCCGGACGGTTATCTGGAAGAGACAGCTTTTACCGGTGCATCCTCGGTAATACCGGAACCGGGAACGGAACAGCTTGGCAGACAGCTTCAGGCAGCTGAACAGCTTTATCTAAAACACGGAATTACAACGATACAGGATGGACGGACCGGAAAAGAAGAATGGAAGCTCCTGAAATATGCGGCAGAACAGGGATTGCTGCACGCGGATGTGGTGGCGTATGCCGCACTGAACGATGCCCATGAACTGACGGAGGAGAACCCCGCCTATACAGGGGCCTATTGCAACCATCTGCGTATCGGCGGTTATAAGATCTTTCTGGACGGCTCCCCGCAGGGCAGAACCGCATGGGTGAGCCGGCCATATGAAGGCGAACCGGAGGGATACTGCGGTTATCCGATATTTAAAGACAAAGAGGTACAGTCCTATTTCGAGACGGCGTTCCGGGAGGGAAGGCAGCTTCTGGTTCATTGCAACGGTGATGCCGCCGCACAACAGATGATAGGGGCCTGCCGGATGGCGGCAGATACAACCGGTCAGGATCCGGCAAAGACACGGCCGGTTATGATTCATGCCCAGCTGGTAAGGCCGGATCAGTTAAAGGAGATGGAGCGGCTTTCCATTACGGCCTCATTTTTTACCGCCCATACCTGGTACTGGGGAGATGTGCATTTAAAAAATTTCGGTGAGGCGCGCGCTCTTAAAATCAGTCCGGCAAGAACGGCGATCGATGATGGCGTTAATGTGACCTTTCACCAGGATTCCCCGGTAATTCAGCCTGATATGCTGGAAACGGTGTGGTGTGCGGTGAACCGGATCAGCAGCGGGGGACATCCGATGGGACTGATGGAGAGAGTCACCCCCTATGAGGCGTTAAAAGCGATAACATCCAATGCGGCATACCAGTATGGGGAAGAAAACGAAAAAGGAACGATAGAACCTGGAAAAACAGCAGATTTTGTTATACTTTCGGCCAGTCCACTGACGGTTCTGCCGGAGGAAATTAAGAAAATCCGCGTTCTTGAAACAATTAAGGGCGGAAAAGTTCTGTATAAAAGCATATGACATGAGGAGACCCCGGAGCCGCTAGGCTGCCGGGGCAATTATGAAAAATCTATGTGCAAAATCACCATAAAAGTAAAGAAAAAATGAAATTTCTTATGCTTTTAGTATAAAAATTATATGTGAATAGATTGTGAACAACGTGTTAACAGATTATGAAAGATAAGAAGAATCGTCTGTCTTGCGGACAAATGCTTTTCATTGAAAGACATAGTATTGAGAAAAATAGTTAGTTTAAACTAATCAATACCGTTGACAACCAAATATTGCCAATGCTAAACTGTAAAATATGGTTAGTATAAACTAACTAAAGAGGAGACAGGAGGAAAGGCAATGAGAAAGTTTATGAGCAGGGCAGTCGTTCCGATATTGACGGCGGCTTGTATGACCTTCCAGACAGGAACGGCGTGGGCGGCTCCGACAGGGCCGGCACAGGAGGCTCTCTCCCAGGGAAGATGGGAATTTGGAGACGGAACATGGAAGTATTATGATTCGTCTGGAGCGGTACGGACGGGATGGCTCCAGACAGCAGGAGGCTGGTACTATCTGGATCCCGGCAACGGTTCACTGCGGACTGGGTGGCAGAACATCGGCGGACATATATTTTATCTGAATACCGCGCAGGATGGCGTGGAAGGAAAGATGCGCACCGGCTGGTTCCGGGATCCGTCCGGACATCGGTATTTTTTAAACACTTCCGTTGACGAAACATTGGGATCTGCACTGACAGGCTGGCAATGGATAGAAGGCCACTGCTATTTCTTTGAGACGGCGGAAGGCGGAGAAAAGGGCAGAATGTATGCCGGCAGGGAAACACCGGGAGGCTTTTTAACAGATGCGGAAGGGAGATGGATTGAAAAGGACGGAAGTGTTCATTACGAGCCGGGCAGAGGCTATTCTTCCGTTCAGAATACGAAAGCAGCCGTAGCCGGAAGCAAAAGCTCCGGAAGCAGAAGTTCCGGTAACAAAAATTCCGGAAGCGGCAGCTTAAACAGCGGAGGTTCCGGCAGCTCTGGTTCCGGCGGCTCAGGCTCCGGAAGCGGCGGTACCGGAAGTAGCGGTACAGAAAGCGGGAGCGGCAATACCGGGAATAGCGGTACAGGAAGCGGCAGCTCCGAAAATACGGTTAAACCGGGAGGGGAAGCTCAGAACGGCTCCGGCGGAAATACCGGTGACGAGGGAAAAAACCGCGATTTACTTGACAGGAATAAGACGAAATTTCTGAATCTGGGATGGACACGATATGCCGTCATTACATTTGAAGATGGAAATATTGATGATTACAGCGTCAGGATAGACGGCACTGATGTAACCGGCACACTGACCAAAGTAGATGATGACGGTTCGGTTGTGAAGTGGGAAAGCACTGTGCTGAAACCAGGCTCCGTCACCGTGACAAGAGACAGTGACGGCAGAGAGCAGACGGTGAAGCTTGCAGCCGCAGCCGCGTCGAAAGCGCCTGACGCCGGTGATCCGGCCAATGCGCCAAAAGCAATACTTACGAATGGACCGGTATCACGATTTGACTATTATCTGGACGTCTATGATAAGAACGGGCAGGTCAGGACCGAACCGGAGAGAACCACATTTGATCTGGGCGACCGGAGAGGAAATGCGTCAGAGGAGACGCCTGCCGCGTATTATGTTCCGGATACTCTGATTGATCAAAAGACGGGAACAGGGGAGATTACGGTCAAGCTTTCACTTAAGACAAAGGATCAGGAAGAGTGGTTTGACAAACTCAAGACAATAAAGGCCCTGGATCAGGAAAACAGGATTCTTAACAGTGAACTGGCATTCAGGAAGACCACGGAAAATACATACGGAAAAACGGGTGTGCTGAAAATCAGTCTTCCGCAGACAAATCTTTTTTCCAGAGGCCGCTACCAGTTAAATCTGGTATCCGGGTACAGCAGCGCAGCGATGACAGTGCCGGTTCACCTTGTTGACGGCAGGACATTTACAATGAAACTAAATACGCTGAACCTGAATCCTGAGCCGGGAGAGTGCTTTGCTTTTACAATAGAGGGGGAAGACGGAGCGGCGTTTGGAAATGAAATCCTGTCCCCGATTTACAGGGTGCAGCTGACCACACCGTCCGGAAAGACAAAAGAGCTGGAAAATATAAGTGAGTGGTATGAGATAGGAAATATGCTCCACATCTGCGGCACTAATACGAAGGAAGAGATTGTCACGGATGAAGCCGGAATATATACGGTTACAGCTTACGCCAACGGGTACAAGACAATGACGAAATCCGTTGAGATCGGTTCTGCCGTTACGGTATTTGGTAAACGTTCCGGCAGTTCGGTTTCCGGAGCCGATGCGGTTTCCGGCGCATCCTGGAACGGTTCATCCGGCTCATCGGGGGAATCCGGTTGATCCGGGGGCGGCAGTATTAACGCAGTCCTGATATTTGAGCATGATCTGATTGCCAATGCGCTGATACTTAAAAAGCTTGGAATGACAAACAAAGATGCCGATGCCGTTCTCGCGCGCTGGGAGGCACAGAGCCCGGTAGCGGTAATGGATGAGAATGCGGAGGAGCTGTATGATTTTACTGCGTATTTGAATGCGGTAAAGGATGCGGGACTCGGAGACGGGACGGCGCTCACCTTCCGCCGGTACGCAGACAGCGGCCAAGGAAAGACCGAAAACCGTCCGTATCAGGTGAAGCGTGTTTTAGAGGACGGACTTCTTGGCTCTTCATTCCTGTTCTCTGAGATGACGGGGAAACGGGCGCCCCGGCTTGAAGGTCTTAACGGAGCATTCGGGGAAGATCTCGTGCTGAGCTGCAGTTCGGATCCGTCATACCTGAATAAAAATACAAAGTTCTATCTGGACGGCAGCTCCATTGCCCTGCGAAGCGACAGTTATCTGGCCGGATATCTATTTGACGAGGAGACGGGAAAAGCTACCATCTATTCTGCAACAAAGGGGACAGCAGGAGGAAGTGTCCAGCTAACGGCGGGAGTTCATGAGCTGAGAGTGGTTTCCGGGGGATACCAGACGGCTGTGGCACAGATTCATATAAGTAAAACACCGGAGCAGTTTGAACTGTCACTGGCGGATCCGAACCCGGCGGCGAAAGAAGGCGCGGAGGATGAGTCGGCATACTATACCGGCCAGGACGTGCATGTGATTGCGGCCTGCAGAGAGGGGGATGAGAGCCAGAACACGCTGCGAGGAGACTTCATGAAGAATCTGAAGGGAATCGAGCTTAAGAGACCGGACGGAAGCAGCCGGAAAGTGACTTCCGATACGGAAGGTTCACTGTTTGGGGACGATAACTATATTCCCGGTAAATTTGGCTTTGTACTTCAGAAAGGGCTTTTTAAAGAGTCCGGAGTCTATATGGTAACTGTATGGTCGGAAGATTACACGCCTAAAACGCTGGAATTCAGGATTAATAAGGGAGAAGAGAACCAGAATCCTCCCGAAACACTGACCGCACCTGAGCTGGATAAAGTAGAGAAAAAATCGGACTTACTCAACGGAAAATACTACCGCGTATCATTTAAAGCAGCTTCCGGGCAGGAATTGGAGAATTACCTGAAGCTCTTTGAGGACAGCGGCAAGGCGGCAGTTCAGGTGAATGGGGAAAAATATACCTACAGCGGATTTTCCATAGGAACAAGCGATCAGTATAAATATACCGTATCCGATAACGAGACAAATGGAACCAGGCAGTACCTGGATCTCAGCATCAATGGTTTTACGGCAGGAAAGAATACCGTAACGATTGAAGCAGAGGGCTGTGATGATTTGAACTTTGATGTTTATCTGGATAAAAACGGGGAGATTACGGACAGCGGGTCTGAGGAACCGCCGGCCGGCTTGCTGACTGCTCCGGAGGCAGAGCCGGCGTCGCTCTATAACAGCAGATGCTACCGGGTATCATTCACTGGCTTAAATGATGAAGAATTACGGAATTACCTGAAGGCGCTTGCTGACAATGACAAAACAGAAATCGAGGTGAACGGCCAAAAATATCAATATAGCTCCTGGCTGATAATGGCGGCAGACAAACAGAAATATACCGTATCGGACAACACATACCTGGATTTCAGCAAAGACGGCTTTGGTGAAGGAGATAATACGGTTAATGTTAAGGTAAAGGGCTACGAAGACATAAGCTTCAAAGTGACTCTGGATGAGAACGGCGGGATTGCAGGAGAAGACGGACCGGCTCCGTCCGATAAACTGACTCCGCCGGATGTAAAGAAGGCAGAGCTTAAAACTTCAGTATTAGGCGGAAAATATTATCGTGTATCTTTTAAGAATCTGACGGAAGAAGAATTGGCAGCATATCTGACAATACTTAAGAAGGAAGATAAGACAGAGATACAGGTGAACGGACGGACTTACGAATACAGCAGCTGGTCAATTTCTTCAAATGATGAGGATAAATACAAGGTGTCGGAGGATGAATCCTTTGGCGGATTAAAATATCTGGACTTCAGCATAAATGGATTTAATACAGAAGAAGAAAACACCGTAACCATTGAAGCAGAGGGATATGATGAACTGAGTTTTGCGGTATACACCGATGAAAATGGGAGGGTTACAGAGCGGGAGGAGCCAGACAATAATGGCGCGGCGGCTGTCCCGAGCGAAAATGTTTCAACGCCCGCGAAAGAACCGGAACCCGACGTAACAGTCGATAAGACGGAGGATAGCGGCAATAAGGCAGAACCTGATAACAAAGAGCCGGAGGAAAGCGATAAAGAGTCCGGAACAGCCGGAAAGGAACCGGAGACGGACGATAAAGAGCCGGAGACAGCCGGAAAGGAACCGGAGACAGACAATAAAGAGCCGGAGACAGCCGGAAAGGAACCGGAGACGGACGATAAAGAGCCGG
>ENA-UOJP01002489-UOJP01002489.1-human-gut-metagenome-genome-assembly--contig:-C102-NODE-2489-length-14169-cov-51.107907_pt1 | contig 14169 bp, 12 predicted proteins | sample MGYA00242353_ERZ723900 | MGnify/ENA metagenome assembly ERZ723900
TTGCAGGAGAATCCCACGCAGAGTTTATATGCGACAACGTGTCGCTGCACTATCAAATGGAGCCAATCTGGCACCACAGGAAATCAAAATCGACTTTAAGGTCTTGCCCGCCGCCATCTTGAATTTTTTATACTGTCTGACAGCAAAGTGGTCTGGATTCCTGTTTTCAAGCTGTTCAAAGAGCAGGTCAACCGCTGACTTGAAGTTCTCATCATCTTCCCGGCACTCACAGGCATTGAGCATATCCAATAGGGTGTTCATGTTCTTTTCTTCGGCTGGGGCTTCGTAGAAGATATAAGCGATCAGAGCCTGATACAGCAGGGCTTCCGCTTTCTGCCAGAAATCATCGCCGCCTTTGGCTTCTCCCTGGGTGTTGGTCATGATAACCGTAACCAGCGTTAAAATGTCTGTTTCTGAGTGAAGATACACGAATGGGTTGTAGTGCATGGAGCAGGAAAAATCAATGGTATTCAGAACCTTGACTTTATATCCACCCCGAATCATCGCCCGTCCCACTTCCTCGACAACTGTACCTTTCGGGTCGGAACAAACAAAACTTGCATTCATCTGAAGGAGGTTCGGTTTGATGTGGTATCTGGTCTTGCCTGAGCCACTACCACCAATCACGAGTACGTTCAAGTTGACATTTCGTTTCTCCGGGTCTGCAATCTTTCCCAACGTCAGCCGTTCCGTATCAGACAGCAAAATGTTCTGGGAAAAATCTGGGGAGATGAACGGTTCAATATCTTTGGAATTCCCCCATCTGGCAGTACCGTACTCGGCTCCCCGGCGATATTTTCTGGCATTCTTGGCTTTCTGGTAGACAATGAACCAAATGAGAACACCGCAAGCAGCACCCACCATCAAATCAAAGGGGTGGAAACTGGGAAGGGGATTCTGAAAGGTAGTTCCGATGTTAAGGAACGCTCCCAGTGCTTTATCCAGTACATCGCCCTCCGACACCATGCGGTAAGCCTGCCCCAGCTTGGTAGCCACAAGCCCGATGAAGATATACGGCAGAGCCGCTTTTAACAGCTTGGCTGTATTGATTTTCGGCAGCTTCTTCATCTGTCCACCTCCTGATGTTTGTTCCGGGAGAGGGACTTTGCCATGTCCTTAACCGCTTCCTGCAATTTGGCAAGCTGTTTCTTGATGGACGGCTTTTCCTTTTCCTGCTTCTTGACTACCTTTCCGGAATACTCCTGAAAAGCGGCTGTCAAAGCATCAGCATCTTTGCTTTTGAAAAAGACCAGATACCGGGGCGGGCTGGAAGAACTGTCTTTTTTCAGAGCAAAATCAATCCCGTATTTCCGGGCGACACGCTCAAAGGACTTGATATTGCCGTCTGTGACTTCAATGTTGCTGACACCGGCACCCTGCTGAACCAGCTTCTTCACACTTTGTTTTCCCTTGTAGACCTTGGGATTCTTCTTGGTTTTCTCCATTTCCTCAAGAGCCTTACGAAGTGCCGCTTTCAGTACATTGGCTGTCAGCTTGGTTGCCTTGATGCTCAGGGCAACCGATTTGTTTTCAACTTCTTCCTGCATATCTCATCACTCCCTTCTTCCAACATGAGATTCAGCCAGCCAAAGGCAGTTCTCTTTGTTCCTCCTGTGAAAAGCGTTCCTCCAAACGCTCCACTGTCCATCTTTGCTTAAACTGCCCCAACGGGCCATGTCCGAATTGCTTTAATGCCCGTTCATCCATCTCCAGCAAATGTGCCCATAACTCCGGGTGGTGTATTCTCAACTTGCGAAGCTCATCAATCCGCTGGAAGGGACAGCACCAACAAGATGCCCTGTGATAAATCTCATACAAACCGCCAAAGTCAAAACTACGGTCATAGCAGATTTGAAGCGCTTCCGCCTCCGTGATTCTCCAATCAACCAGAGGATACTGCTCATCCTTACAACGGTTACGTTCATCATAGGCGATCCCCACATAGTGAAGCGCTTGATATTTACCCTTCAATTCGTTGACCTTTTTAGAAATCAAGTGAGTTTTGAGCTGACCGGTACACCAGCGAACCCGAATACCAGGCCAGCCGTTTCCATACAGGGGAATCCCGCTTTTGATTCGCCGTTCAATAGCAGATGCCTTTTGCTTTGGTTCTTCGAACATCAGCCATTCAAAACCATGCGGATGACGCAGCGTTGTAATATGGATTTTTCGTTTCTCATACAGAAATGCGTCCAGCTTCTTCAAATGTTCGTACATCTCCGGGAATTCCATTCCGGTATCTGCGGAAAGCACAATGTCGATGGGCATATCTCTTTCAATCATCAACAGAAGCATTGCTGTACTGTCTTTCCCTCCTGACAACGAAACCGCATGATAGCAATTCTCCGCTGAATTTAAGTTTTTCTCCTGTCTATGTGTCAATTTTTATCCTCCTTTTTCAACAAACAATCTGCAACCAATGCAGACACTAAGGAGGGAATACGAACATATACGAGTAACTAACTGGCATCCTCATTCCATCCCTGTTCTCTGATTTTGAGAATCCCCTCCAGAGTAGTGGCGGTAATGCCCAGACGCTGTGCCATGGCAATATCATTCTTAACCGTTTCGTCAATCTCGTCCCCACAGACGATAAGGACACGGCTGCGGCGCAGGAACTCCCTGCCGATGTCAATTCCGTCCTTATGCTCGGCAGGAACACTGTCACGGAGGAAGTGGGGAAGATACAGAACCGGGCAAAGCGGTGTGAATCCCGCTTCATAAACTTTTCGGCAGTAAACAGTCGCCTGATCGGTCACTGTGAACTCGCCGCCTTTCCAAACCGCCGTAACGTAGGCAAAAGGCTTTTTCATTGATAACTCCTTTCTCCGGCAATGCCGATGGCAAAAGAAGCAGCCCTATGTCAAGAATGAACTGAACGCACACCGTGTGCGTTCTTGACACAGTGCCGTTCATTTGCAGATATGGTAATCAAGAGGGCTGACCGGAAACCGGCGCAGCCGCCCAGATGTGAGTATAAAAAAACAGTTATCCACCGCCGTAAAGGTCATGGTTGACCAAAGCTGTGTAATAACTGTTCATGGTTGTGGGAGCGTTATAAAGGGTGGTTAGCAGGTAAGCCCGTATATTTCGGACTTTCGTGGTATTTTCTTGTATGCTGTCCACTACATATCCGATGTGTTCTGAATTGATTTTCAGAAGCCTGCTCTTTACAACTTCTTGTGGGTAATCCTCACCGCCTATGCGTATCATGTGTCTGGAACTGCAAACTGTATCCACCATAATGTCCAGGATATTTTCCAGAAGATCTGCATGGTAGCCAAGCCGTTCCCTCATAATGTCATATTCGATATTCTCTTTTATGATTTCTCGATAAACCCGCATTGTATCCATCGAATCAGCCGCCGCAGGCAATCTATCTTCCGGCAGCTCCCTGTCCGGATAGATAGATGGATCAGTATCACTCAATTCAGTATTATTTATCTCAGTATTATTAGAGGTCGTTTTCCGGAAGTCAAGACTTCCAGTTTGCGAAACTTTAGACTTCCGTTTTTCGGAAGTCAAGACTTCCATCTTCCGAACAAAGTTCTTCACATAGATTTTAGTGGGTTTTCCCTGACCCTGCTTTTTACGCTCAATCAGTCCGCCCTTATCCAGTTCTGCAAACAGCGACACCGCCTTTGTATGCCCGCAGCATAAATACTCCAGAGCATCCTCCAGCGTAAAGTAGATGAATACCCGTTGGCAATCGTCCAACCAGCCATTCCGAACTGATAGTCCCATGCGGTCGAGCATAAGACCATAAAGGATTTTAGCGTCGGAAGAAATACGCCGATAAGCCGGGTCTGTGAACAGAACTTTGGGTATCCGGTAAAATGTGTACTGTTCCGCTTCATCGCCGTAGAAGTAGTCCAGCATGGCGGGTTCTGGCATTTTTCACACCTCCTTTCTGCCTAACTCTCTTAATAGGCAAAATAAAAGGTGCTACCCGAAAGTAACACCTTTTGAATCTGCAATGCCTGAGAACGGCATTTATTTAATTCTCTAAATCATTTGAAAATGCTTGAGTGCGTCCATAATTGCCGCTTCTTTCTCTGGCGGGCACTGCGGTACTTTGGCATCTTCCTTCTTTGACTTGTTGTAATTTATCCTCTCGATAATTCCACACTTCCGTTTTATCTGAGCGATATAAAGCTGACTGACTTTCAATCCGAACTTCTCCAGTACATACTCCTTGATTTCCTCATAGGTGGCTTTGCTCTCCGCAGCTGTAATATCCAACTCATCCATTTTTACCTCAACCTCAATGTGCTGTTTTGAATTGAGTTTGGACAATAAACATACCGTCTCGACATGCACCGTCCCCGGAAACATATCCACCGGCCAAGCCTCCACCGCCCGATACCCCAGCTTCTTCATATACCTCACATCCCTGGCCAGCGTTTCCGGATTACACGACACATACACCACCTTTCCGGCTCCCAGCTTTCCTACGGCGTCCATAAACTCCTCCGTACTTCCGCTTCTGGGAGGATCCATGATAACCACATCTGCTTTCTCACCCTGTTCAGCCATATTCACCAGAAAACGGCCGGCGTCATTACAATAAAAACGAATATTATCTATTCCATTCATCTTCGCATTATTAACAGCATCCCTGACCGCATCCTGATTCAGTTCCACTCCAATAACCTTCCCGGCAGCCTTACTTGCTATGATTCCAATGGTTCCGATACCGCAGTACGCATCCACCACCAGTTCCCGCCCGGTAAGACCGGACAGTGACAATGCCTTTTCATAAAGAATTTCTGTCTGCACGGAATTCACCTGGTAAAATGACTTTGACGATATACGGAACCGGCATCCGCACAGTTCGTCCACAATATATCCCTTGCCATATAACACATGCTCCTTATCACCCAGAACCATGCTTGTCCCTCTTCCGTTAATATTCTGGACGATGGTGGTAATCTCCGGATGTTTCTCCCGCAAAGCCTTAACAAAGTTATTCTTAGACGGAAACACTGGAGATGCCGTAACCAGCACTACCATAATTTCCCCTGTGGAAAAACCCTTGCGGATTAAGACATGTCTGAGAAGTCCAAAGCCCGTATCCTCATCATAGGTCCGAATTTTAAAAGATTTGAGCATTCCGCGTATAGTACCGATGATTTCATCCGCCTTCTGGTTCTCTATAAGGCACTTCTCCACAGGAACTACATGGTGTGTATTTTCTTCATATATTCCGGAAATGATATTTCCTTTTTTATCTCTGTCAAATACAGCATGAACCTTATTGCGGTAATGAAATGGATCCTTCATACCAATAATAGGCTTAACAGGACAGAGCCCTTTTAGCAGTTCCTCTACCTGCTTCTGTTTGAAATCAAGCTGCTTAGCATACTCCATATCCAGCAGCTGGCAGCCTCCGCACAGATTCAGCACCGGGCAGATACTGTTGCTCCTTCTGGTTCCCCGTCCCCCATATGAACCGCCTCTTTTGGAATCCTCTCTCCGATATCCAGCACTTAATCCCCTTCCATCTTGTTTTTTTGGTGCAGACAATCCATCCGTCCCTTTGCGCTCTCTTGGCAAACTGCCATCCCTGCGTTTTTCTCCACTGCGCTGTTTGGACAAAGCATCCCCATCTTCTGCAAACCGTTTCCCGCTCTTACCCACACCAGTCTTACCTTCTCCGTCCCTCACCTTATGTTTACTATCCTTTGCTCTGTCTTTATCTCCATCTACGGCTTTCCTGCTTTCTTTTCCCGAACCTGTATCCATTCTTTTAGCCGTCTTTCCAGCTATTTTTCCAGCCATCCCTCTCTCCATCCTTTCAGCCATCTTTCTATCTATCTCCTATATTCGTCCATAATTTTCTACGCCTATAACTATTTCCAAGTCACTTCAACTTCATTCAAAAATACCTAACCTCCCTCAAAATCAAAATCCATATGGCCATTCTACCATATATTTCCCCTAATGTATAACCATATAAACTGAATAAATCAGCGAATAAATCACATACCTGCTGTCAGCTAACAAGTCAACATAACCTTTTACCCTCCCCATTATAAGGGTCCTATCTCGTAAAAGTGTTCATGCTGCCGGATACTACCCCCATCCCCCACACAAACCCTCAAAAAATCCCACCACCAAACACCTCACCCTTTCCCGCAAAAAAGGCCCGGCATCTCCCGCAGCACTGCTCTGCATTCTGCAATGCCGCGGGATTACCCAGCCATTTTACACCCATTATCTATTTCAGTCTGTCCGGCCCTTTTCTCCGTATCCGGCCATCATCAAACCGCTCTCGTAACCTCCGCCAGCCACACTCTCTCATCCTCATCCAAATATGGACTAATCTTCTCATACACCTGTTCATGGTACCGGTTCAGCAGTTCCACATCCCGGTCGGACATAATCCCCCTGTCAATTACCTCCAAATCAACAGGAACATACGTCAGGTACTCAAACCGCAGGAACTGGCCATATTCATTCTTTTCGTCCTCAACACACAAAACCAGATTCTCCGTTCTGATTCCGTGGCTTCCCTCAATATACACGCCAGGTTCATCCGATGTAATCATACCCGCTTCCATCACCGCATTATCCTGGCGCTCCGGGACCATTTTGAAGCGGATGCCATTGGGGCGCTCATGTACGCTGGACAGATAGCTCACCCCGTGTCCGGTGCCATGTTCATAGTTAAGTCCCCGTCTCCACAGCGGCTCTCTGGCCGCATAATCTAGGCTGAGTCCGCGGCAGCCATGGAGGAACTTAACGTCTCCCAAGCGCAGCATACTCATAAGCACCAAAGTAAAATGTTCCTTTTCCTCATCTGTCACCGGCCCCATGGCAATGGTCCTGGTAATGTCGGTGGTCCCTTCATAATACTGACCTCCGGAATCAATAAGGTACAGTCCCCTGGGCTCCAGAGAGATATTGCTCTCCGGTGTGGCGGAATAATGGCACATGGCTCCATGTGCACCATATGCGGATATGGTTGCAAAGCTCAGGCCTATACACCCCTCCTGGTCCATGCGCAGCTTCTCCAGATAATCCGACACACTGATTTCATCCATGGGAATGCGCCCCATATTCTTCTTCAGCCAGTAGATAAACTTGGTCATGGCCACGCCGTCCTTGATATGGGCCCGCTTTTCATTTTCTATCTCCACATCATTTTTAACCGCCTTCATGGAAGCAGTGGGATTCATTCTGTCGATTACCTTATTGGCTCCGTTAATCAAGCGGTAAACGGCATAGTTGACCCTGCATTTCTCCAGCAGGACCTTTTCGCCCTTAAGCTCCTCCACCATGTCATATACTCCGTCATAAGGCATCACCGTGACACCCATCCGTTCCAGATACTCCCTCACGCTTATGTCCTCCGCATCCTCCAGATACGGATAAGCTTTTCCCACCAGCACACTGCTGTTGACAAACAGGTACAGTTGGTCCATGGTCAACAGCGCGTACGACAGCACCACCGGATTGTACAGGATGTCGTTGCCTCTGATATTTAACAGCCATGCTATATCATCCAGGGAGGTAAGCACATGGACCGATGCATGGGCCTTTTTCATAGCCGCCCTCACATCCGCGATCTTTTCCAATGCGCTCTTTCCCGCATATCTCTCTTCCAGAACCCATGCAGGCTCCGCCGACAGCTCAGGCCGTTCTTCCCAAATCATGCCTGCCAGGTCTTCCCCGTAGGAAATACGCGCGCCCCGCTCCTTTAACAGTTCCTCCAGGGCAAGCCCTTCGGCCGCATTTACTACCCTGCCGTCAAATCCCAGGCAGCCGCCCTCAGGCATTTTGTCGTCCAGGTACGCTCCCAGGGAGGGAACGCCCTCCTGTCCCATTTTCATCATGGTCATCGTGGAATCCTTTAGCTGGGCAGCTGCCTGCACATAGTAGCGTCCGTCTACCCAAAGGCATGCTTCGTCCATTGTAACCAGGGCCGTACCTGCCGATCCGGTAAATCCGGTCATATATTCCCTGCATTTGAAATGCTCTCCCACATATTCGGATTCATGGAAATCAGCCGTGGGTATCATATACGCATCCATTCCCCGCTCTTTCATCAATTTCCGCAATGCGTTCAGCCTGCTCTGAATCACAATCATACTATTATCCTTCCTTCCATTTCTTTCTGTCTCCCCCGCACCTATTTCTTCCTCATGGCATCCTCTATAGCCGCCCCAATGCCTTCATTGTAAGTAGGCTGCGCCCGCATGGCAAAGGACATTTCCTCTGCGCTCAGTCCGTTGGCTATGGCCGTGGCTATTTCTCCAATCATATCCGTGGCCCTGGGACACATCATCTGCGCCCCCACAATGGTGTTGGAATACGCTTCAAATACCAGACGGATAAATCCATTTTCCCCGCCGGTTATGATGGATTTTCCATTTTCTCTCATGGAGAAATGCCCGCAGCGCACCTTCAGCCCTTTTTCCCTGGCAATTTCCTCCGTGATGCCGACGGTGGCAATCTCCGGATCCGTATAGATACAGTTTGGCACGATTGGAAGGGACACATACATGCCATTGGGCACTACCTCCAGCTTAATGCTGTGGGGTCTTCCGGCTATCCTCTCCACCACATATGTGCCCTGGGCCGCTGCCACGTGGGCCAGCTGTGTTCTGGCGGACACGTCACCAATGGCGTAGATTCCCCGCACGCTTGTCTCAAAATTGCTGTTTACGGCAATCTTCCCGCCTTCCATCTCAAGAGAAATGTCCCTGCCCAAAAGCTTTTCCACATTTGGCCGGCGCCCGATGGCCATGAGTATCTGGCCTGCTCTCATTTTAACGGGCTCTCCCTCCCCGTTGGGAGTGATGACGCAGCTGAGTCCGCCCTCTTCCTCCAGTATCTCAGTAACCGTGGCATCACAGTACACGTCAATGCCCTTTTGGCGCAGCTCCTTTTCCAGCTCCGCAGACATTACATCATCCATGGGCGCCATCAGATGCTTCTGCTTCTCCACAATGGTCACATGGGAACACAGGTTGTTGAACATGGTGGCAAACTCCACCGCGATAACGCCTCCGCCCATGATTGTCAGCCTGTCAAAATTCCAGCTCTCCGCTGCCAGCAGCCTGTCGCTGTTCCATACGCCTGCCAGGTCCGCGCCGGGAATCCGGCTCATGTAGGACACCGCGCCTGTGGCTATGATGACTGCGTTTCCGCGGAAGAATTCCCGGCCGCCTTCCTTTAGCTCCACCTCCACGGTCCTGTCCCTGCGAAGCACCGCTGTTCCGTAAACAATTTCCACATTCAGCTTTTCAAAGCCATATTGAATGCCATCCCGGTATTTAACCACTGCTTTTTTCTTATACTTCTGCATTTTCCCAAAATCAAAGGAAATGAAATCAGTAGACACGCCAAATTCATCGCAGCTCTGCATCATATGAAACATATCGGAGGCATGCAGCAGCGCCTTGGTGGGAATGCATCCCCGGTTTACGCATGTACCTCCAATCTTCTTTGCCTCTATCACCACAACCTTGAGGCTAAATTCCGCTGCTTTAAGCGCTGCCGTATAGCCCCCTGGCCCGGCTCCTATAATCACTACGTCAAATTCTCTTGCCATACCCGTTCTCCCTTATGTTCTTAATAAATTATTCTTTTAAATTATCTTGATTACATTATGTTTTAAATAATTTCTTCCAAGCATTTCTTCAAAGAAGGCGAACCTAAATCAAACTCAAATGCCTGCAGGCCTTCCATATCCCGTCCCGGTCAATATCATCTGTAACATAATCCGCCACGGTCTTCAGCTCCTCCACGGAATTTCCCATGGCAACACCGATGCCTGCCTCACGTACAATCTCATAGTCATTCATGCTGTCTCCAAAGGCGACTGTCCGCTCCAGGCCTATGTCATAGTACTGGCACAGCCGTTTCAGTCCCTCTGCCTTGGAGGCCTCCCGTTCCACCACATCCGCCCCCATGTTCCCCGAGAACATGGGAAATTTGAATTCAGGAAAATGGTCCTCCAGCTCTCTGGCGCCTTCCGGACCGCCTATGTACACCAATGTCCTCACCGGTATATCCATCAGTTCCCATCCATCCATGAAATTGCGTTCCGAAACACCCCAGCGAAGCCGGTCCATGCGGACTACGCCCTCCGGGTGTATATAATAATCCTTTCCCTCCTGGCTGACGCCCAGGGAAATTCCGTGGGTATCCCCATATTCCAGCAATGCCCTCAGCCGGCCCTTGTCCATCAGATGTTCAAAGAGGACATTGCCCTCAGCCACGACCCGCGTTCCGTTCATGTGTATCACTGCGTCCGGCATAATCATATCCCGGTATACCACACTCATATCATGGTCCATGTTCCTGCCGCTTCCTATGACAATGACCGAGTCTTTCCGCAGCAGCTCCAGGGCTTTCATAGCGCTGTCCGGAATTTTCCATGTCTTATGGTCCAGCAGTGTCATATCTAAATCAAAGCTGACAATCCGCTTTTTCTTACTTGGTTTCTGTGTCATTTTTAAATTCTCCGAATAAATTAAAATTAGGTCTTTTCAAAATGAAAATTATCTGATATAATAAGTGAGGTTCGAGAACGGAGTATGGCGTAGCTTGGTAGCGCGCTCGGCTGGGGGCCGAGAGGTCGCAGGTTCAAATCCTGTTACTCCGATTTTTTCTTTTAATTCATAGGTTCCTGATGCTTATCGGTGTCAGGAACCTTTGTTTTTTTGATTACCTTTCTGCAATATATTGATTACCTGTTACCCAGATTGGGCATTTCAGCATTAATACGCGATATGATTTCAGTCTTTTCCTCAATCCCGCTAATATCGTATGTATAATACCGTTCATTCACATCTTCCGTATGTCCGAGAAGTGCTGCTGTAGCCGATACCCCCTTACACCGCTTTTTAGAGTTTACCGTCCTGCGGAATGCGTAAATCCCCTTTTCACTGTTTCCTACTTGTCTACATTTGTTCTTTGAACAGGAGGATATCATTGGCGCATGCACTCTCCCGTTCTCATTTAAAAAAACTCTGACTCATATCCCCATTGAACCTCCAATGTCCTTTACTCGTTTAAGCAAATTCCTGATTTCGTTTGTCATCGGAGAAATACGCGCTTTGCCAGGTACTCTTTTCTTTGTTCATTTTTACTTTCTCTTGTACGTATGACAGGTCAATAATACCATTTTCCAGGGCGTAATGCAATATGCCCAAATTGTTTTCTGCTTTCATCATCACTTATCAGGAACCGTGTATACACTCACCGGCCGTGGGGTGGGGGGCTACTCTTGTATCTTTAATTTTATGTCTGTTAAATATATAGGGTCCGACATTTTTGGGGCTCTCGGACACTTTTTTTCTTCAAATTCTGCGGTATAGCGGCACACAAATAACTCCCATCAGAAAGAACATCGGATAATACCTCCGCATCATCTGGCTCCATCTTATCAGACGAACTAACGTTGCGGACATATAAACACGAACAGCACCATGGAAGGCCTTTGGAATATGTGTCAGATAGGTCACTGATGGTGATAAGGCACATCATTTGCCTGGCATATTTTTCGGATCAATTCTCTTGTCCTTAGTGCTACCTGACCCATCAGGACTGGCTTCCCATATAAATATTCATAATGTTACCTTTCACTTTTCTTTATTCCTCAACCATTCCAATCAGGTCGAATTTCTCCGTTGAAACAATGACATCATACGATTTTTTCTCCGGTATCTCATACTTCACCCAGATGGTTCTGTCGGAAAGATTGTAATACCATCCGGTTCCGGCTTCCTCCCAGCCGTCCCTTACAAGATAACGCGGGATGCGCTCGCCGTCAACCGTTACCCAGAATGCACCTTTTTGCTTGCTGACAAGCCGGATTGTAACTCGCTCCAATGGGCTTTCGTAGGTTCCCCTGGTATCAAAGTGAATTATCGTCTGATTACCGGCAGTTACATTAACTGCGGTTTTCGCGTAAACACCCTTCTTATAGTCCTCCGTGTGTCCGTCATCGTCATAGAATACAAAGCTGGTGTCCGTATCCGCGCTGATCAGGAAATCCGCATGACGCATCCTGTCCGACATAATATGCTTAACATCCTCGCTGGTCACATAAACCGCACTTCCCCTGAGGAACATGGGAATGCTGCCCAGATTTACCGGAAGCTCGATAGTCTGACCGCCCGAATACTCCTTCAGGTTGTCATTCATGTCGAACCATCTGCATCCTGACGGCAGATAGATAGTTCTTGTCCTTGCCTCCGGCTCCACCACATTGGCAACCAGCACGCTCTTTCCGAACATAAAGATGAAATTATTATCGCTGTAACACTTCTTATCTTCCGGGAACTCTAAAAACAGCGGGCGCATAGCCGGCATGCCGTTCTGGTTTGCCTCATACATCAGGCTGTACAGATACGGAAGCATCCGGTATCGCTGGGCGTAAGCCGCCTTCACATATTCCCGATTCTCCTCATACATCCAGGGCTGTGTCACCGTGTTGTCGTTATTTGCCGAATTTAAGCAGAAGCGCGGCTGGAAAATACCGTTTTGAATCCAACGAAGCAAAAGCTCCGCCTCCGGCACAGATCCCGCGAACCCGCCAATGTCACAGCCCATGTTGGCACAGCCGGAAAGTCCCATGCCCACGATCGTGGCGATGTTGAACTTCACTGTACGCCAGTCTGTCAGGTTATCTCCTCCCCATACCTGCGCGTATCTCTGGATGCCTGCATATCCCGCACGGTTGATTATGTAGGGCCGCTCTCCCGGATAAACGTGGGCAATCGCCTGCTTTCCAAGAAATGCCATCAAATTGGAATGCAGAATCTTGAGCTCCGCCATTGTCCCTCCGGCGCCTTCAAAATCACAGTATGCGTCCCGATCCTCCACGCCGTCCATCTCACAATTGTCATTCCATACGGTCTTTGTTCCCATTCTCAGAATCCGGTCTTCCAAAAGCATCTTCCAGGTTTCACGGGCATTCGGGTTCGTGAAGTCTAAAAACCTGCCTTCTCCGCCCCACCATCTTCCATAATAATCCCCGTCACCGCCCGGGTTTTTAATAAACACGCCGTTCTCCTCAAACAGGTTCATATAAGGATGATTTTTCAGAATACCCGGTTTCAGATTGGGAATCACATTGATTCCTCTGGCATTCATACGCTCAAAGAAATCCTCAGGATTTGGAAATCTCCTGTAATTCCAGTTAAAGATATAGCGGAGGTTGTCCTCCTCGCCGCTGGAATAGCCGGATGCCAGCCAAAAGTTATCGATCAGGATGCCCTCCTTCTCATGCTTATCGATTACCCGATAGATTTCCTGATCACAGTTGTCCTCCAGTTCTGCGTAATACATAGTCGAGGCACAATACCCCAGAGACTGTTTGGTGGGCAGCGCGCAGCGCCCCGTCAGCATCGTATAGCGGTCTAAAACCGCCGAAAGCTCAGGACCCTTGAGCAGGAACAGGTCAATATCTCCCCCATCCGTCTGATAATAGCAATACCGATCCCAATAGCCGGAAACCTCCTGCCCCATATCAAATACGCTGTCGTAGGAATTATGATAAAACAAGCCGATGGCATAGGCTGTTTTCTCGTTGATCCGGATATAAAACGGTATATGCTTGTACATGGGATCCCCAAACTCCGGATCGTGGCCAATCGCGTCCTTGGGTGACATCCTGAGTCTTCTCCCTTTCTTGTCCAGACAGCCCGTCTTTTCGCCAAAGCCGTAAAAGTGGTCGTTAACCGGATCCATTTTGGAATAGTGGGCCAACCGTCCCAGATGATCCTCCTCAAACGCCCTCTCCTTCAGATCCTGATAAACGACAGCCCCGTCCAGGGTCTTTAACGTCAGGAAAAAGGGGGTTTTGCTGATTTCCAGGATGCAGGTGCCTGTTGTAAATACAAGCTTTCCGTTCTTCTCCTCGCAGGGAATATCCAGGGGCTCGATGCGTGTGCGCTCGTCCTTTAAAAGTTCGTCCATCCGATCCTCCCAGGCGGTAGTCACCAGCGTATAGGATTCTTCCTTAAAATCCCGCCGGAAGCTCACCCGTACCCGAATCACGTCATCCGTCATAAAAATCAGCAATACATCTGCCGCATCCCCGTGCAGAATATAGCCGGAACCAGTCTTTTCTATTGATTTCAGTTCACGTAAAAGCATCGCGTTCCTCCATAATCATAAAACTGCAGCCGCCCGAACTCAGACGGCTGCGTC
>ENA-UOJP01002490-UOJP01002490.1-human-gut-metagenome-genome-assembly--contig:-C102-NODE-2490-length-14163-cov-32.539977_pt1 | contig 14163 bp, 12 predicted proteins | sample MGYA00242353_ERZ723900 | MGnify/ENA metagenome assembly ERZ723900
TATGAAATGATGAAGCCTTTTGAAAAGAAATGGGCCTGCTACAATGTGCCAATGAAGGCTGTACAACCGAATGGCTATGATGTCATTATGGCAAGTGGTATGTTGGGCTTTCTTCTGCCAGAAAAAATTGACGAAAAATCGGCGGAAAGCATTATCCTGCTAAGAGACAACCAATTTTGGAACAACTGCCAAAAATCAATCGAGCGTTCTTTAAAGTGTTTTACTGATGCAGAAATTGAGTTGCCAATAAAAGAATATCTCTACACCATTTTGCTGGCTGATCCAGAAAACCCTTATTCGATTATGAATGATAATTACTGTGGTGATGGCGGCATTCCCGGATACATTTTTACATGGCTTGTTCCATCTGAACACACAAAGCGCAGACTTCCCGTAGCGCTGGCACATGAAACAAATCATAACGTCCGTTTCCAGTTTATTAAATGGCACAATGATATTACTCTTGCTGAAATGATGATTAGTGAGGGCCTTGCTGAAAACTTTGCTGCCTACCTATATGGTGAGGAAAATGTTGGGCCGTGGGTAAGCAAGACAGATATGGAAACTTTGAATGGATATATCAAGCCTATCATTAGGGAAGGTCTTGATGTGCAGGGCTTAGATAACCTGACAGCATATCTATATGGTGATGAAATGGCAAAAATGCAAAACTATTTTCCTGTTGGTTTGCCCTATTGCGCCGGATATGCCTGTGGCTATCATATGATAAAATATTATTTACAAAAGACGGGTAAATCTATCATTGAAGCCACTCTAACACCCGCTGAAGAAATACTGAAAGAAGTGGAGGAATTTTGGAATGAGGTCTGAAAAAATGACAGTACATGAAGTTGCAAAGCTAACCGGCATTACGATACGGGCACTACATTACTATGATGAAATTGGCTTACTGGAACCCGCCAAGGCAGATAAAACAAAATATCGTTTGTATACTGAAAATGATTTAGAAAAACTACAACAGATTTTGTTTTACCGCGAAGTAGGCTTTTCATTAAAAGAGATCAAAGAACTGTTATCGGCACCTGCATATAGTAAACGAGAAGCATTAGAAAGACATTCAGAATTGCTTAAACTTAGAAAAAAGAAAATAGAGGAACTTATCTGTTTAGTTAATGATACTTTGGCTGGAAAAACCGACTATTCCTTTACGGCATTTTCTAACTCTGAAATTTTCGCTCTACAAGAGAAATATAGAAATGAGGTCATTGAGCGTTGGGGTAGTACACATGAGTATCAAGAATTTTCTACATTATTTTCAGCCAAGGCCGAAAAAGAAAGGAACCAAAAATGGAACGATTTTCTGATACGTTCCCAGGACATTTTTGAACGGTTGGCTGAATTCCAAGGTGAAGAACCTACATTACCTGCTGTTCAATCCATTGTTATCGAATGGCAGGAGTATATTTCTGAAAACTTCTACCCTTGCTCGGATGATATGTTGATGTGCTTGGGCGAAGTCTATCAAACGGATAAACGATTTTCGGACTATATCAATAGATTTGCCACATGGAATATCGCGGAGTTTTTCGGAGAGGCAATCAAAGCACATTGTCGTAATAAATAATAATCTATAACTATCTGCCGCACAACGGCTAAAGGATGTTGCGCCGTGATGCGAGATAATTAACAACAAAATGTGACAAAAACAGGATTAAAGGAATTTGGGCTGGTTGATAAAAATTCTTATGAAGTTTCCCTTTGAAGGTTGAATATTTTTTGCCTGAAAGAGGCAGAAAAATGTTGACAGCGATTAAAATAATTCAGCATATAGTGCCAGAAAATGCCGACTTTTTGCTCCAAATACAGAAGACGTGGAAGAGGGTACAAATATTAAGTTATTTTTTGCAGATGACGACAATAAGTGTCAGCAGTAGGGAAATATGGGAGATAATTAAAATAGATTGTACTTGTTTTCAGATATTGGATGCTGATATAATGATATCCAAGGAGTACCCTGTACGCCCCCTTAAAGAAGGTGCGAGGTTTGCGACTTATGCTCTGCGGCAATGCTTTGTGTAAGAAGTATCTGTAATGAGGATAGAAAAGGGGATTACCATGTATTTAAAACGAGATATATATGAGAAATTGCTTTTTTGGAAAAACCAGAATACCGGAAGGGTCCTGGAGTTGGAGGGTGCCAGACAGGTAGGAAAAACCTTTATACTAGAAAAGTTCGCCAGGGAACAGTATGACCAATTTATCTATATTAATATGATTGGAAAATCCGGACAGGATTTCCTGGGTTACTTTCATGAAATATATGAAAACAGAAATGCGGTACGCAGCCAGCCTCTGCATCAGGTGATAAAAGCCTACGATCCGGAATTTAAGGATGATAAGTCAACCGTGGTAGTGATTGACGAAATCCAGGAATCCGCGGCCATATACAGCAGGATCCGGGAGTTTGCACGGGAGTTTGCCTGTGACTTTATTGTAACCGGCAGTTATTTGGGCCGAACCCGTGAGAAAGGTTTTTTCTTATCCGCAGGGGATACGGACAGTCTGATTTTAAATACGCTTTCATTTCCTGAATTTTTAGAGGCATTTGGCCTGCGTGAACCATACGAACAGCTATCATTAACCGGGGAAAGCTCCCATGAGTGTTACGATGAGATAAACCGGCTTTTTGAAATTTACTGCCAGATTGGCGGCTATCCCAAGGTGGTGGAGACGTACCTGGAGACAAAGGATATCAGTCAGTGCCGCGCACAGGTGGAAAAAAATGTTGAAATATTTATTCGTGAATCCTCCAGGTACTTTGAAACAGCTCTTGAATTGGACTTGTTCGGCAAAATGTTCTCGGCCATTGCAATTTCTCTGGTGAAAGAGAAAAAGGGGACGGACGATTTTGTAACTGATTTTTCTAAGATAGTCTTTAAAGAGGAGAGCGGGAAGATCTCAAAAAAGATGGTGAATGCAGCCATCAGCTGGCTGTATTTATCCCATGTTATAGGCTATTGCAGCAAGAGTATTGACTGTAACCATCTGGACCTGGTTGACAACTGCCGGTTCTATTTTCTGGATCTTGGTGTCGCTGCCTATTTTTTGCGGAGGACCGGCGAAACACGGGACACCATCCGAGGAATCTTATGTGAAAACTTTGTCTACCTGGATATCTTAAAAAGAATAAAGACTACAGATACCATTGCAGGTGACGCTCCCTGGTTTGCTGTTTACCGTGCGACCGGAGGAGAACTGGATTTCTACGTAAGAAGCCTTCTTGATTACAAAAACTATGGACTTGAGGTAAAGGCCGGCAGGAATACCGGAAAAACAGTCAGCCGGCTTCTGAACGATGGAAAGCTGGATTATGTATATTATCTCAAGGGAGACACTTATGAAGGAATTGCTGAGGGTAAGCTGATAACGGTTCCGATTTATCTGGTGAATCGAATACATTTTAATCTGGGTGACCAGCAGTGTTAATGGGAAAGGCATCGCTTTATATTTCAGGTCGTCCGTGGCCTCCAGGAGCCTGTACACCTCATCAGCCGTAAGGACTGTGGGAAGCTATCCCTGACGTCCTGGCAGGTAAGGGAAGATGGCTCTTTCCCTACGTAGTTGAGGAAGTAAGAAACATAGGTTTTATAGCAGGAAATGGAACGCTCCTTTAGGTTCCTGATTTTTCCAGCTTCTTCAAGCTGGCGAAAATATTCATCATACATAAAAAATCCTCCATGAAATCAAAGCAGTAAGCAGGTATCAGCTCTACTTTTAGGACTTGCCCGCCACTGCTTTTTTAACGGAAAATACTGCGCCACAGCCTCGACAGGCCATCGCGCAGCGATTTTGTTCAATTAAAATTGCCAGTACAGCAAAAATATGAGCTATCTGTAATTGTAGAATTGTTTTAGTTAAGCTATAATAATTTTGTGATAGGGAGGCGGTAGAATGTTCTCGTATGAAGAAATTCAAAAATTTAACGAAACAGAAATTTTGATTTATAAATTTATCATTTCTAATATCGAAAAAATTCCGTATATGACAATTCGAGAATTAGCAAGTGATATACACATTTCAACTTCAACATTATTGCGTTTTTGTAATAAAAATGGTTTTGAAGGATATTCCGAATTTAAGAAAGCTATAAATGATGAAATACATCTCCTTAAAACACAACCGCCTTTAGAAGATTTGCAGGAGCTTAATCTTTTCTTCCAAAGGACAAATTCAAGTGCATTTGAGAGGAAACTTTCGTCGGCTATAGAAATAATAAAAAATTCTGATTATCTGATTTTTATTGGAAACGGCTCATCAGGCACTTTGGCAAAATACGGGGCGCGGCTTTTTTCCAATATGGGGAAGTTTTCTGTTGGATTGGAAGATACCTTTTATCCAATTGAAACATATTCTTATAAAAATGCAGTGATTATTGCATTATCAGAAAGCGGGGAAACCAAAGGTGTAGTTGATATGGTTCGGCAATTTCAGCAAAAAAAATGTATGGTTTTAAGTATTACCAATGCACCAAACAGCACTTTAGCCCAAATATCTGATTGGAGTTTTTCATATAATATAAAGGAACAACGTGTGAATGGAGATTATAATGCAACCACACAGGTTCCAACCCTATTTATTTTAGAATGTCTTGCGAGAAGAATATAAAGAAACAGCCTGTTACTTTGTTTGTAACAGGTTGTTTTGTACCATTAAAGCAGGAGGTGTAATAATAAGCGAATAATAAATCACTGATATTATTCAAGAAACTATACTTAAAACAATTTCACAGGAGGTTTAGAATGAAAGTAAACGCAGCATTTATTTTTGTCGCACCAGAAGTAGACTACAAGAAACATAGAACAGTTATAAATACGCCAACAGTCAACTTGACAGTTGTTGGGGTTAAAAACTATTCTGAAGCCGAAACTGTTGCGCGGGAACTATCAGAACATGGAGTAAAAGCAATAGAACTATGTGCAGGGTTTGGAAATGAAGGTATTGCGCGTATTAGTAAAGCTGTAAAAGGAATGGCAAACGTTGGTGCAGTAAAATTTGACCTTCACCCTGGATTTGATTTTAAAAGTGGAGATGAATTATTTTAATAAGCGCGTAGCGATAATGCCTACCATCGTGCTTCTTTCCCGATTTATGGCAACAGCTTCAGATGGGGCAACCCATACGCTTCTTAATTTTTCTGCAAACGTCATCTGGAACAATCTGGTTTTAATCTATCCTGCAACAATCGTTCTGATTGCTGGATATATGATTGATCGGGAACGGACGGACCACACTCTGAAAAACATTCTGACAATCCCTATTTCCTTTCGGAAGATGCTGATAGGAAAGTTGGTTGTCATTTCCCGGATTTTCTCTGGGTGGTATGGTACAGATGCTTTTTCAGATGGCTGGTATCAATCTGATTTCTTACATACATCGGGACTTACCTTAATCGGTTATCAGGATGGAAGCAGTGCCCCCACTGGAAACGTCTTGTTAAGTATAGTGTCCATCCTGTTTCCGCATACATCGTATAGTTGAATTATGGATTTACTTAATATGTATTGACGTATAGTTTATAATTCACATTTTCTGCCTTGTCCTGTCCCAGGGGCTGTCCTATAATAAGTGAAAGGCATTTTTTGAGAAAATCCATCCGCTGTAACATTTCGCGGACATTTGCCTGTTATACTATCTGCAAAAAGCAAAGGAAGTGACAAGATGAAGCAGATTTTAATTGTCGAGGACGACAGTTTTTTGAATAAGATGTTGGCGTATAATCTGACCGCAGATGGCTACTTTGTGACCGCCGCCTTAAATGCCAGAACCGCCGTCGAAGCCCTCCGCCAGCGGGAATTTGACATGGTGCTGCTGGACATCAACCTGCCGGACGGGAACGGGTTTGAATTGTGTAATCTGGTAAAGCCCCAGCACCCGGACACCATAGTCATTTTCTTAACCGCCAACGATCAGGAGAGAGACCAGATACGGGGCTATGAGGTGGGCGCGGTGGATTATATTACAAAGCCCTTTGTAATCGGGGCCTTGCAGCGAAAAATCAAAGCCATGTTCGCCATGCTGGAACACCACAAGCCCGCAAAGGACATTTACGATGATGGGCGGCTGTTTCTGGACTTCTCCGAGCAGGCCGCTTCCCTCAACGGCAAGCCCCTGTTGCTTACCCCGATGGAATATAAAACACTGAACCTGTTTTGCAAACACCCGAAGCAGGTCTTGACCCGCGGACAGCTTTTGGAAAAGCTGTGGGATATAGACGAGAAATTTGTGGACGAGCATACCCTGACAACCTCCATCAGCCGGATTCGCGGCAAGATTGAATCCGATGGCGGCGCGCCCTACATCAAGACTGTTTACGGCATGGGCTATCAATGGACGGGAGGCGAGGCAAAATGAAGCTTAAAACCCTCTCGGTAAGGCGGCTGTTCCGATGGGTGGCAATCGGGCTGACCCTCTCCATGACCGCCATCACTGTACTTTTATTTCTTGTGACAAAGCATGTGGCGGCGCTGTTTGCAGGCGGGGGGCTGCTTCTCTGCGCCCTTATCTGGCTCTTTGTGCTGACACAGGCATTTGGGAAGCGGCTTTCCCTCTTTACATCTGATCTGTGTCAGACCCTTGACCACATGATCGCCGGGAATGAAGCGCCAAAGCGCCCGGAGGATAGTGAAACCCAGCTTGCCAGAATCGGCCACCGGCTGACCCGGCTTTATCAGATCATGCAGGAGAACCGCCGCAGGGTGGACGAAGAACGGCAGGAGTTACAGACCCTTGTATCAGATATATCCCATCAGGTGAAAACGCCGGTGAGCAATTTGAAAATGGCAACGGACACCCTGCTTGCAAAGCCCGTGACCGAAGCGGAGCGCACCGACTTTATCCGGGGAATCCGCGCCCAGACGGATAAGCTGGACTTTCTCTTTCAGGCGCTTGTGAAAACCTCCCGGCTGGAAACGGGCGTTATCCAGTTGGAGAAGAAACCGGGCCGCCTCTTTGACACCGTGGCACAGGCCATGAGCGGCATTGTCTACGGGGCGGAGAAAAAAGAAATCACCGTGTCGGTGGACTGCCCGGAAGATTTGCCCCTTTCCCATGACAGCAAATGGACAGCCGAAGCATTGTTTAATCTGTTGGACAATGCGGTGAAGTACACCCCGGCAGGCGGAAAAATCTCTGTGTCCGTGATTCAATGGGAAATGTATGTGGAGATCAAAGTAGCCGACACCGGCAAGGGCATTTCCGAAAGTAATCAGGCTGCCATCTTCCGGCGCCTTTACCGGGAGGAAGAGGTACACGAACAACAGGGCGTGGGGATTGGTCTGTATCTGGCCCGTGAGATTGTGACACGGCAGGGCGGCTACATCAAAGTGGTTTCGGAGCCGGGGCGGGGGTCGGTATTTTCCATTATGCTTCCCCAAGATAGAAAGCGGCGGATGGCCTTATAAGCTGCCCGCCGTAAATTTTTGAAAAAGTTTGTCCGTTGTAACATTTCGCGGACATTTGGGTTTTACAATGTCCTTATCAACAGGCAGGAAGCCTTGAAAGGAGTTTTTTGAATATGAGCGTTTTACAAACGATTGACCTGAAAAAGTATTACGGCACAAAGACGAACATCACCCGAGCCCTTGACGGCGTGAACTTCTCCGTGGATGAGGGCGAGTTTGTGGCCATTGTCGGAACTTCCGGCAGCGGAAAATCCACCCTGCTTCACATGATGGGCGGGCTGGACACTCCTACCAGTGGAAGCGTGATCGTCCGGGGTGAAGAACTGGCAAAGAAAAATGATGAAGAACTTACGATTTTCCGACGCCGCAACATCGGTTTTATCTTCCAGAACTATAACCTTGTTCCCATTCTGAATGTGTATGAGAATATTGTCCTGCCAGTGGAACTGGACGGGGACATGGCAGATGAGCACTTTTTGGAGGAGATTGTTTACCTGCTGGGGCTGGAAGATAAACTCAAAAATATGCCGAACAATCTCTCCGGCGGCCAGCAGCAGCGTGTGGCAATCGCCCGCGCCCTGATTACTAAACCGGCTATCGTACTGGCTGACGAGCCCACCGGTAACCTTGACAGTAAGACCAGCGCCGAGGTATTGGGGCTTATCAAGCGCACCAGCGCGGAGTTCCACCAAACCGTTGTGATGATTACCCACAATAACGACATTGCCCGCCTTGCAGACCGGATTATCCGTATTGAGGACGGCAAGATTGTGGATTAAGGAGGTGGCACGCTATGACATGGCCTTTTGAGAATGATACAAGCGCTATTACAAAAAAGCTGGCTAAAAACAGTTTGAAGTCCGGAAAAATGAGAAACCTTTTGATTATCCTAACGATCTCGCTTTCCATCGCATTAATGTCTGGACTGGCTCTCTATATAGCCTCCATGCAAACCGCAAATAGTCGGCAACTGGAAAATTTGCAGCAAGTATTTTTTTACGACATTACAGAACAGCAATGTGATACGCTTCGGCTGGACAGCCGCATTTCGGAAATGAGGGTTACAAAGTACGGCAAGCGTTCTGAAATTGAAAACTATGTAATCTGGCCGATGTATATTGAGCAATCCGAGGGAAAAATTCAAAGCGCAGAAATTTCCGAGGGACAATACCCATCGGCTGAAAACGAGATTGCCGTTGATGTGTCTTACTTAGAACGGATTGGAGAAAACCTTGAGATTGGTGATACAATTTCGTTTTCTTTTTATGACGGAACACAAGAATCCTTTGTACTTTCTGGTCTTACAGATACCGGCTCTACTTCTGATGTGTACCCGGTTTATTTCTCTGAACAATATGCGGAAACCGGAGGCCAACTGAAAGATACTTTGTTTGTAGCCGCTGCACAGATACAAGAAGCAAAAAGTATGACGGCAAATGAATTTCTTGATACCATTCATGCGATTGGAGCGGATTGCGGTATTGAACGACCGAGCATTGGTGAAAACAGTGCTTTTGTCCAGTCTTTGACCTTTAATCCGAAAAATATGCTTATTGCCGTTTGCATTGGCCTTGTAGTTCTATTTGCCGGCGTGGTGGTGATATACAGTATTTTCTATATCTCCATCATTAACCGTATTCAGTATTTTGGACAGTTAAGAACCATCGGAACCACTGGAAAACAGATTAAAAGAATCGTAAAACGGGAGGGTACTTTACTATTTTGTATAGGCGCGCCATCGGGGTTAGCCATGGGCTCAATTTTTGCGTGGATTCTCAATTCAGAGGGATGGTCATGGATAAACTTTCTCATTTGGGGTGCATTGATTATCTTAGCAGAGTATATCGCCGTTTTATATTCTATTAGTAAGCCTGCTAAAATTGCAAGTAAGGTATCACCTATTGAAGCATATAAAACAAAAGGAGTTTTGCAAAAATTCAAGACGCCTAAGCACCTGTTCAGGAGGATTACTCCTTTTTCGATGGCAAAAATGAACACTTCCCGCAACAGAAAAAAGTTCCTTATGACTTCTTTCTCTTTGGCAATCAGTGGAATTATCTTTATGGTTGGTTCTGCCTTTTTGACTTCCTTTAATCAGGAGGCTTATGCCAGAAATGGAATTATGGAACATGGCGAAGTTAGGATTTATTTATCAGAAAACGCTGCACAAGTGAATGAACAGGGATATGCAGGAATACAAGTCAACAATCCGCTCAATGATACTTTTGTGCGGGAAATTTCCCGGGTGAACGGAGTAAAAGAAATCATACCTTTTGAGAAGCTGTACTGCACATTTGAATATAATGGCCGTCGTGACGATGATTTTATTGTTCCCTTTACGGAAGAAGAATTTACTCATTTATCAAAGTATATTGAAACGCAAGACCGGAGCTATTTGGATATTGTAGAAAACAAGGAAATCTTTGTCTTAAAGAATGACGCTGTGGAAGAGATATACGGCTGGAAATTCCAGCCCGGCGACACTATAAAATTTGAATGGTTTGACGGCACAGAATACCGCGAAGATGTATTCTCCATTGGCGGTGAAATTACAAGTGAAAAAGCATACAGCAATCCAGAATGTTTTACTGCCCTCGGTGTATCTGGCTGGTTTATAATGCCTGACGAGCTCGTTCATACAATGCTGCCGGAAAGCTGCAATATCAATTCGGAAGTGCTTCTCTCGACAGAATGGGATTCCAAAGAGTCGGAAATCACGCAACAGTTGAAGGCAATTATTGCCAACGCAGATGATTTGCAAATGCGCACCTTGAGAGATTCTATCAATAGCAAGGCAGGAATGTATAACACGCTTTTTACTTCAATCATTGGCATTAGCATTTTTATCATGATGTTCAGCCTGATCAGCCTTATCAATACTCTGGTGACAAATATTATGACCCGCAAGCGGGAATTGTCGGTTTTACAGTCTATTGGCATGACAAAGCGGCAGCTCAATAACATGGTTCAGTATGAAGCCGGATTGATTGCTGTATGGAATATCATTATCACTCTGTTAGTAGGTGGATTTTTAGGGTTTATGCTTATTTGGGGACTGAACAGTATTGGCATGAATTATTTGCACTGGGCGTATCCGATATGGTTTGCACTCTTGTATGCGGTTGTTGTTCTTGTGATGCCAGTGATTATTACAAAGGCAGCAATCTATTTTCTCCAAAAGAAATCCATTGTGGAGAGATTGCGCGAAATTGAATAAACGATTGGAAATGTCCAAACAAGGTGGCACGCTATGACATGGCCTTTTGAGCATGATAGGGATATAGCGTAAGCAGCACTGATTTTATATTTTTTAATAAATCCGGTAAAGGCGCTAAATATGTGTCATTCAGCGCCTTTCTATACTTAAAGTTTATTTTCTCAGTACACCCTTCAAATACTTCGCAATTTCCTTCACCTGGCAGTTTTTGAAGAAATATTCCTGAAATTTCTCGCCGCTGATTGCGGCTTTTAAAACTTCCTGGTCAATGGTCTTTAAAATTGTCATAATATCTTTGTAGGTAATTTCCTTTATATTGTCTAAAATCTTCTTGTTTCTCTGTTAAATATTATTTTACCAGAAGGTTGGGTAGCCATATAACGATATCCGGGATATAGGTACACATTAGTAATACAATGATTAACGGTGCCAGGAACGGTATAATGGATCTATACAGCTTATCAAGCTTGATCTTAGCTACGTCGGATATGACGAACAGACATACACCAAAGGGCGGGGTTACCTGGCCAATCATCAGATTCAGTACCATGACAACTCCAAAGTGTACCAGATCAATATTCAGATCCTTGACAATAGGCAGCAGTACCGGAAGCATCAGGGTTAGGATTGCCCCTGGTTCCATGAACATACCCAGTATCAGAAGTACCACATTAATGATAAGCAGAATCACTTCAGGATTGCTGCTGATTCCCAGAATAAAGTCTGCAATAGCCTTGGAAGCCCCCTCCTTCACCAGTACATAAGTGAACAATGTGGAGGTTCCGATGATAAAAAGGGTGTTGGCAGAGGTGATAGCTGATTCCAGCAAACAGTTTTTGAATGCTTTCCAATCTATGGTGTGATATACCACCACTGCAATCACCAGGGAGTAGGCCACAGCGATGCTGGAAGCTTCCGTAGGAGTGAAGCTTCCAGAGGTGAATCCGGCCAGGATAATCAGTGGAGTGATCAGGGACAGGATGGAGCCAAAAAACTGCTTGATTAGCGCTATTATATCGAAAGGATGACGCTCAAACCTATATTTCACTGCAAAGATAAAAACCAGAACCATCAGGGCAACCCCCATGAGAAGGCCAGGCAGTACGCCGCCCATAAACAGCTTTGCCACACTGACACTGGCAGTAGCACCGTATATAATCAGCGGAATACTGGGAGGAAATATAGGCCCGATTACTGAGGAGGCTGCCGTTACCGCGCCGGAAAAATTATCCCGGTATCCATTCTTGGTCATAGCTTCCATCTCAATGGTGCCGAGGCCGCCAGCATCCGCAGCAGCGCTTCCTGACATGCCTGCGAAAATGATACTGGCCACAATATTGGCATGACCCAGGCCGCCTGGAATCCAGCCCACCAGTTCCTTGGCGAAACTGAAAATCTTGTCAGTAATCTTACCGGCGTTCATCAGGTTTCCTGCCAGGATAAACAGAGGGATGGCAATCAGCAGATAGGAGTCAACACCTGTTACCATCTTCTGGCCAATGACCATCAAAGGGTAATCCAGTACCAGACACCCCAGGACCGCACTGGCTCCGATGGAGATGCTGATGGGTACTCCTATCAGCAGTAATATTATAAAAGTGATGAAAAATATTGTCATTTTACCATCCCTCCTTTGCTGTTGTCCTCTGGTGTTTTAACCATAATCCGCTCCAGAAGCTGATAGATGGTTTTTAGTGCAATGAATCCGCCTGCGATTGCCATAGGAAGAAAATGCCAGGCCTTCGATAAGAACTGCATAGTTGAAAAATGGCTGGTACTGTTGATCTTATACATGCCTGCGTAGGCCACGATCATGACAAGGCCCAGGCCCAGGCTGAAAATCTTGTTGATGAACCAGAATATGTTCTGCACATTCCTGGGAGCCCGTACATAGAGCATGTCCAGAGTGATCAGACGATCCTTGTCATAAAGTACAATGATGCCCAGAAATGCCATCCACATAAACAGGAATCCGCAGGCTTCCGTTGAAGCGCGGAAAGACTTGTTCAAGAAGTTGCGCAGACACAGCTCGTAGAGCATGATTCCTACAATGCCTGCCACCAGAAGCATTAGGACAGCGGAAACAATTTTCACGAAAATGTCTGTGATTTTCTTATATATATTCACTGTAATCACTCCCTTGAATTTAAGAGGGGCTGCATCCCGGGCGGGAGTGGAGCCCCTGTTTTATCAGTCAGTCTTATTATTTAGCTAAGATTTCATCCAGGATCTCCTGGTTGAACCAAGGCTCGTTGGCATAACGCGCATAGTATTCCTCGCCGCCCAGCTTATCCTTGAAACTTTGGATATCAGGATTTTCGTCAAACTCCACGCCCGCCTCTTTTAAAGTTTTGGTTGCAGTTTCATTATCAGAAGCGATGGTATCAAAGGAGTATTTGGCGGCAGCTTTAGCCTGTTCTTTTAAGATCTTCTGATATTCGGCTGGAAGCTTGTCGAATGAATCAGAGTTGACAGCCATAGTGCAGCCCATCCACATATAGTTGATAAAGCTGAAATACTTGATATCATCGTAGGTGGCATTGGCTACCAGATGATAGGTGGCATTGTCCTGGCCTTCTGCGGTGCCGTTGGAAAGTGCAATTGCCAGTTCGTTTAAAGCCAGGGCTACTGGGTTGGCGCCCAGGGTCTCCCAGCAGTCCAGATACATCTGGCTGGTGGGAACACGCAGCTTCAGTCCTTCTACATCAGCAGCAGTATGTACGGCTCGATTGGTGGTGGATACCTGACGCATTCCGTTGTCGCCCTCTGCCAAATAAACCAGGCCGGTGGAAGGAAGGTCTGCGAAGATCTTTTCACCGATTTTCCCGTTTACAACCTCGTAAGCCTGCTTTGCACTGTCAAAGATAAAGGGCAGATCCAGGATTTTGGCCTTGTCATAGAACTCTGTAAAACCGGAGGTCCCTGCAAAAATGATATCAATAGTACCCATACGCGTGGACTGAAGAGCTTCAGCATCGTTGCCCAGCTCACCGGAGTGGTGCGCATCCAGGGTGATTTTGCCGCCGGAAGCCTCCTCGACCAGCTTTTTGTATTCGAGTATGGTCTTAGTAGGAACGGAATTTTCGTTACCGGGAGAATATAATGTCAGTGTAACAGGTTCTAATGCATCTGGATTGGATGCAGCTTCGCTGGATCCATCGGCAGGTTTGTCAGCTTCTGTAGCGGTAGTGGTGGAATCAGTAGTGCTCGCGTTTTTGTTTGATCCGCCGCAGCCTGCTAAGGACAGCACCATGGCAGTGGATAGAGCAATAGATAACATTTTTTTCATTTTAACCCTCCTGAAAGTAGTAAATTGTATGATTGTATGATGTCTGATGTACTAACAATATTATAACATGATAAGGTTGGTTGTCTATGCATAAAAGATATAAAAATACATGTATATTTTATGCGATATGCACAAAAACGTGTCAGCATAAAGACTCACATCCAACAGGCTAAAGCCCATAACAAATCGAGTAGGAGGAAGGCGATTATTTCGCCTTCCGACCTCTCACACCACCG
>ENA-UOJP01002496-UOJP01002496.1-human-gut-metagenome-genome-assembly--contig:-C102-NODE-2496-length-14128-cov-81.924892_pt1 | contig 14128 bp, 8 predicted proteins | sample MGYA00242353_ERZ723900 | MGnify/ENA metagenome assembly ERZ723900
CGTTGACACTGAACCGGTATAATTATGTGAAGAGCAGCCCGCTGAATTATATTGACCCAAGCGGTAAGAGTAACATCCCGTATGTTGGTGACCTTTATGACTATTTTTCCGGAAAGATGTTGTCCGACTTTTGGAATGGTTTATGGTCATATCCGGGTAAGGTTGCGGAAGACATAAACGAGAATGTTGGGAAGAAAACCAGTGAGATAAAAAAGGCCATGGATGCAGCGGTAGAAAAGGCATCCCCCTATTTGAAACGGTGTGATGATTTTATAACGGGAATCACAGTTACGGTAAAATTAGGAGATGAAGCGATGGATAGCCTTCTGGGGATGAAAGCAGAGGGTAACACATACCTTGAGGAAACCGGAGATGTAATCTATTGGGATTGGTATGATGCAGGAGAACAGATAGGAAAAATACTTGCCAACTGTAAAAATGCAGGTACCTTATTTGTGTTAGTGATGCATTCCATGAATGGAACTGGGCCACAGACGGTAATGGTTGTAGCTGATGAATATGGTAACACAATGGTAATGGATGGCGATGCTATCGCAATAGAAAACACTGGTATTGTGATGTTTGGGGGTGGAAAGAATAATAAAGATGATAAGGGGGATTCTGAGACTGATAAAAAATACAAGGTCAGTGATTCTAGGAGAGAACATATCCTGGAAGGAGATCCGCCAGGAACAGGCCATGGGCCAAATAGAGGAAATTCAGAAGGTGCTTTCCCAGACACATGGACGGATGAGCAAGCTATAGATGCAATAGAGCGTGTAGCAAATAGTCCAAATTCAACATGGAAACAAGCAACAGGTAAGGGCTTTGATACAGCCCCAGTCACCACTGGAGGTCCTGACATTAATGCTCCACTCACAACAAATAATGGTACACCTGTACGATTTAAAGTCCAAGGGCAAGACCACGGAGTGAGTATTGAAGTTATTGTAGAGCCAAATGGAGAAGGGATTATCACGGGTTATACTAAAGGAAGATAATATGAATAAAGAATTTGTAGAAATGTTTATTAATCAAATTGAAGACTTAATGAGAGCAAGCGATAAAGAAGAATACGTTCAAGATGAGGCAGGTATGTATTTAAAGGTTCCATATTTAGAACATTTAATTTCTGAAGCCAGAGAATTGATTAAATATGGAGAGAGTAAAATTGCCCTTGAAAATATGTTGGAAAATCTGAATGAGGTATCAATTTTGCTTGATGAAAGTGTGGTTGATTTAGCACGTCGAGCATTTGAAGACCAGGTTACGACATATATGGATCGACTTTTGAATAAGCTGGTAATGCATAAGTAATTCGTTCGCTCGGCTTTGCCGGGCGATGTCCTCTGGTCGGGTGGCGTCAAGCCACCCGGCCTTTAACCTGCACACATTTCGACCCTGCGATTTTCTCGGATTTTGGGGAAATGTCTTCGTTTCACATCGGGCCAACGAGCCGATATACTCGGTTCATGGTACATCTCTTCCGAGTCCGGCAGGAAAAGGGCAACACGGGCGGTCACAGCGCGGCATATGGGCAAGAAAATCGCCAGTCAGAGGCATCTCACTGAAAGTAGCGCCTTTGGCGGAAACACTGCTATTAGGTGGTCAAACTTCTGCGCCACCCAATAATCCTTTGATTTTGCGGTATTTTGGGGCGTTCTGGGTGGCAGAATCCAGTTTATTACAAAACCTGGGTGCCGCCAAGCCACCCAAAATAAAAAGATTCAACCCTGAACACAATGCTGTCAGTAAGATAGTGGTAAGAAAATTGCAAGAAAAAGGGAATTGACCTGTGGACTGGTTTCATGGTAAAATGGCGCACACCAGGGGGTATAAGGGGGAGAAGGACGTCTGATTAAAGCAGCCGGAAAGAAAAGAAGTAAGAGGGAACCAGTGGTCAAACGATAGTGGCTGCTGGTTCCTTTTCTTTTCTGATGATAGCACTATGTTACAAATCCACCTGTCGTTTCTGTATCACATTTCATAAACATTCAGAATCGTTCCGGAATGACTTGTCACATTCTCTTTTCAGAGTTAACATACGACAACTCCGACAGGAGAATAACCTGTGAAATCCAAGGTTAGGGAAGCAGACAGGCTTAATCCCCCTTGCGATGGCCGTTGCCGTAGGGCGTAATTCGGCACATAACGCTTATCAGCTGAGGTTGCCGGTGGTTTTTTGATAGTGGATGGAGACAGGGCAAAAAGGAAGAATTCAGACGAGAAAAGAAAACATCATCTATGTGGGGATTGACCTGCATAAGGAAACACACACGGCGGTCATGCTTGACTGCTGGAACCAGAAATTAGGCGAGATCACCTTTGAGAACAAACCATCAGAGTTCCATAAGCTGACGAAAAAGGTCAGCCGGTTTGTGACAGAAGAAAAGACAGCGGTGTATGGGTTGGAGAATGCCTACGGTTACGGCCGTACACTGGCGGTGTGGCTTTTAGAAAAAGGCCACGCTGTGAAAGACGTAAACACAGCGTTATCATATGCCCAGAGAAAAAGTGTTCCGATGTATCAGAAAAGCGACAGTTATGATGCGGAAGCGGTGGCTCTTGTATTAATCAATATGCTGGACAAACTACCCGATGCCGTTCCGGATGATGCTTACTGGACTTTAAGCCAGTTAGTGAACCGTCGGGACAACATCTGTTCCCATCAGCAGAGATTAAAGAACCAGCTTCATGAACAGCTCTGTGTGGCATATCCCAGCTACAAACAGTTCTTTGGGGATATCAGCCGCAGGACAGCACTTTATTTCTGGCTGAAATATCCATCACCGGAACATCTTAAAGGAAAGAGCGCAGAAGAACTGGCAGCGGAACTGCGTCCGGTCAGCCACAATAATTGCTCCGTGAAACGGGCAGAGAAGATACTGGAACTGGTGCGCATGGATGGTCAGACCACCAGAGAACACCAGGCGAGCCGGGACGTTATCACACGCAGTATCGCGGGAGATTTGGAGCATTACCGGGAACAGCTTGAGATTGTGGAGACAGCGATAGTAAATATGCTGCCATCATTTAACTGTACTCTGATGACTATGCCCGGAGTGGATGTGACAACAGCGGCAAATATGCTTGCGGAGATAGGAGATATCAACCGTTTTCCCAACGCCAATAAGCTGACGAAGTTCGCCGGAATATGTCCAATTTACTTTTCATCTGCGGGAAAAGGCAAGGATATGTGTCCGAAGCAGGGAAACAGGCGGTTACAGGCAATCTTTTATTTTCTGGCAATCCAGATGATTCAAGTTTCCACCAACGGGACGCCGAGGAATAAGGTATTCCGGGAGTATTATTTAAAGAGAGTAGCAGAAGGTAAGAATAAACAACAGGCGTTAATCTGTATTTCCAGACGTCTGGTGAATATCGTGTACGGAATGTTAAAGAATCACACAGAATACCGGGAACCGGGGCAATAATGGTTGTCGGTTACGTACACTTTGTGCTAAGATGAAAACAGCAGAAACACAGTAATTGGTTTACCGCCTTTTCCAAAGGAACAGAGAAAAAGGCACGACATCTTACACCTATGATGCACTTGACCGGCTGACCGGCGTCACGCAGGCAGACGGAACCGTGATTTCATACGAATATGATCCGGTCGGCAACCTGATTAAGACAACCGAGCCAGGTGAGGCCGTCTATACCTATGCATATGACGCCATCAACCGGCTGACAGAGAAGGTGAACCCGTTAGGGGCTGCCACGACTTTCCAGTATGATGCAAAAGGCAACCTCACGGGGAGCGTTGACGGGGAAGGGACTGCGACTGCTTACGCCTATGACGCCATTGACCGTCTGACCCAGTTTACAGACGGCCGCGGTAACAGCACCCTGTATGAGTATGACGAGTTATCCCGTCTCCTGGCATATACCACGCCGGAAGGGAATAAGGAGGAATACCGGTATGACCCGTTAGGCAGCCTGACAAAGCGTAAGGACGCAAACGGCCTGATTACGGAATACCAGTATGATGTCATGGGGAACCTGATAAAGGAAATCTCCCCCAAGGGAGCCGTGACCAGCTATACCTATGACAAGCATGACGAACTGACCAGTATCACGGACCCGGCGAAGAATGTTACGACCTACGAGGTGGATCTGAACCGCCAGGTGACGAAGATGACGGCCAAGAACGGCGGCGAGTATACTTATGGCTACGACGCGGTCCACCGGCTGACGGATATCACCACACCGCTGGGACTGACCAGGACCTTCACCTATGATACGGCGGATAACGTGGTAAAGGATACGGATAACCTGAACCGTACCACTGCCTATGAGTATGACATCATGCACCGGCTGACTAAGTCCGTGAATGCCAAGGGCGGGGTGTCCACCTACACCTATGATATACGTGGCAACCGGAACGGCATGACCGATGCCCTGGGATACAAGTGGAATTATACCTATGACCTGGTAGACCAGCTGACAAAGAGCGTGGATCCGGAGGGCAAGGCAACCGAAGTGGCCTATAACCTGGTGGGAGAGATTTCATCCATTACCAAGCCAGGGGACCGCAGGACCAGCCTGGGCTACGATGGCAACTATAACAGGACCACACTGACCGACCCCAAGGGATACGTCTATGAATACACGTATGACAAGGACAACCGTCAGGTAGGATTTAAGAACCCGCTGGAGGAGACAATCATGGCCGCCTATGACCCGGGAAGCCGTGTCACCAGTGTGACGGACCGCATGGGGCTTACAGAAGCATACACCTACGATCCGCATGGGAATACCCTGAGTGTGAAGGCCACCAATGGCCTGGTGACCCGGTTCAGCTATGATATCCTGGATAACCTGGTGCGTGTGACCATGCCGAGTGAGCTGACCACTACCTACACCTATGATGTGATGGGGAATGTGACCTCCATGACGGATACCATGAAGCGCACCACTGCCTATACCTATGACCTGGAAGGCAACATGACCAGCATACATGACCCGTCCGGACGGACTGAGAGGATGGGATATGACATCGGGGGGCGCATGACCTCCTACATAAGCAATGGCGGGAACAAGGTATCCTATGATTACGATGTCCTCAACAGCCTGGTGGAAAAAGCCTATGAGGACGGGGACGGCAATGCCGTAAATGAAGGTGTGGTTTATGGCTATGATGTCCTGGGCCGGCGTGTCTCCATGATGGACCGAAGCGGTGACAGCAGTTATGAATATGACGGGCTTGGACGGATTACCAAGGTGACCACCGGCTCCGGTGAGGTCACCACCTATGCCTATGACGGATGTGACCAGCTGGAGAGCATCACCTATCCGGATGGGAAGAGTGTCCGTTATGAATACGATAAGAATGACAACCTGACAAAGGTGACAGACCGAACCGGCGCCGTCACCACCTATGTATATGATGCCATCAACCGTGTGACGGAAATCCACCGCCCCAACGGGGTGAATACCTACAACACCTACAATGCCAGGGACCAGATTGTATCCATGGTCAACCGGTGCGATGAGTGTGAATGGATTGTCAGCCGGTATGATTACACCTATGATGACCGCGGGTTCATCGTGGCGGAGGACGCGGTTGAAAGCCTGTATGCGTATGCCTGGGATGACAAGCATGACGGGAAGCATGAGAGCTGGCACGATGACCTGTTCCCGCACGGCAACAAGCATATCAACAAACATGACAAGGACGGTATCTACAACTTCCAGATCATAGAAACGAAACGTGCCTTCACATACGATGATGACGGCAGGCTCCTGACCGCAGCCGAGAATGAGGACCGCCAGGGCCGGTATGACTATGTGTTCAAATATGACGACATGGGAAACCGTATCTTCTACAGCAAGGCGCGGAACGGAAGCGTGCAGGAAAGCGCGGAGTACACCTACAATGCATCGAACCAGATGGTAAAGGTCCGTGAATACGATGGGAAGCATTACAGGAACGTGGAATATAGTTATGATGCCGATGGAAACCGGATCCTGGAAGAGGAAGTCAAGCCGGATGGGAACCGCAAGGTGGAGAAGAGCTATGAGTACAGCGTGGAGAACCGTCTTAAGGCAGTGCGTGATGCCCACGACCTTTTGGTGGCCATGGCCTATGACGGCGACGGGAACCGCATATTCCAGCTGAACTACAACCTGCATACCGATGATGACTGGAAGGGGAATTCCGGAAATGGGAACGGAAACAACAAGGACAACACCGGAAGCGGCAACAACGGCAATGGAAACGGCAATAAGAAGGGCGCCGCGGCAGCCATCGCAGAATTCTTTACCGGTGAAGAGCCGGAAGCGGGGAAACTCGGTGCCGGCGTAAGCCAGGCATTGGCTGAGCGTCTCTTCAGTGAAGAAATCCTTGGAGGCCTGGCGGAAGGTTTAGGAATCCCGGAGGAGACTGTAACAGCCCAGGAGGAGGCAGGAACAGACAGCAGTGATACGGCCAACGCTGACTATGGGCAAACCATGACTGCGACACCAGGCAATGCAGCCCCGGGTGCCGTAAGCCCAGGCAATGCGGCAGCCAGCTATGCCGGAAAGAATGATAACGGCAATAACGGGAACGGCGGCAATGGGAACCATTATGGCTGGGGGAACGGAAACAATGGAAACGGAAACAATGGAAACGGAAACGGCAACAGCGGAAATGGCAACGGCAACAGCAGCACCGGAGGAACCAATGACAATAACGGAAATGCCAGCGGAAACACCAATAATACAGGCGGGAGCCAGAATCAGAGCGGCATCCTGTTCCCGGTGGCGGGCGAGGTATCCGAGCTGGAGCAGGAACTGATTGACATGATTAAGACCACCGGGAAACAGAAGAATTATGAGCTGGTGGAATATGTCAATGATGTGAACCGCGACCATGTGGAAGTGTTGATGGAGCTGAATATCAATGGTATAATGGATACGGCATACAGCTACGGGAATGAACGCCTGACCAATGAGCGTTTCACTGGCTGGACCGGCTACTATACCTATGACCCAAGAGGCAGCGTGACCGGTGTGACAGGAAGTGATGGATATATCTGGCAGTCGTACCGGTATAATGCCTATGGCGACATTACATTTGGAAAGCCGCAGTATAACAATGTATACAGCTACAATGCAGAGAGCTTTAACCCCAATATAGATGCCCAGTATCTGCGGTCAAGGTATTACAGTGTCAAGACGGCCGGATTCATCAGTGAGGACAGCTATCTGGGGAATATCACAGACCCGCTGACCCTGAACCGGTATAATTATGTGAAGAGCAGCCCGTTGAATTATGTGGATCCAAGCGGGAATTGGCCGGAGACGGAAAGCCATATAGTCCGGACGGATCATGTACCAGTAGCAGACTGGAGCAATGCGACCCGAACCTCCCATGCACCGGAGCGCCCATCGTTGGATGACTGGCTAAGCGAGATGGCCGTCAAACTGGCTGTCAGCTCAAAGAAACGTCAGATGGAGCGGGAACTGGAAAAGAACATGAAAGCGGCCCAGGCAGCATCCCAGTCCACCGGTTGTTTTGAAGCGGTGGTGGTGGCGGACAGCGTGCTGAGTTTTCTGATGAGCATGACGCTGGGAGCCGTTGGAGCGGTCATTGAAAACGGAACGGCACTCGTCCGACAGCCCAAGAACTTTGTGCAGGATGTGACGGGGCAAGCGCGTGATAAGACCATGCTGGACCTGATGCGGGACTTATCAACCAATAGCCTTGGATTTGAAATCGGCCGCCTGATAGGGGACCTGGCAAGCATCATGATAGGCTATCACACCACCCTGCTCGGGCTGGGGACCTTGGTAGCGTCAGGAGCAACCGGGCAGATACAGGTTACGCCGGCCGGCATCGTAATCGTTGCGGAAGGGGTGGCAATCACCATATCCGGAGCGTTGGATACGGCGGATGCATTGGGCGCCGTTGAGGTAGAGCTAAGCAAGGCCACCTCTCCAGGAGACTCTAAGCCGGGGAATGAGGATGAGGGGGATTCTAATTCTGATCACATGGTTGGGGAAAACGGAACTCAGACATCAAGCAAGACGACTTGGCAAAACGGTAAGACGGAGCGGATTGATGTAGAGAACCCGGCTCCAGGAGAGCGACCTGGACAAATTCACTATCATGATTCCAATAATAATAAATGGTATTATGACATTGAAAATAATACTTTCTATGATCAGAAAACAGGAGACTTAGCACCAAAGAGTGTGCAAAAATTACTAAAAGACAACAATTTCATGAAAGGAATAAAAAAGGCATTGGGAATTTTAGGTGAGTAATATGATTAACATGAATGATACGATGAAACAATTATTACAGAAAGAGGGACAAGGTAAAGAAACACCAAGAACCAAAAAAATAGCAGAAGAGGTGGTGAATAAAACGAGACTCATCAGAGATTGTATTATCTTTGATGAGAATGAAAAGCTAGATGAAAATAAAATAAATTTTAGTAGAATTCTAAAGATTGTTAAGGATTGGACAGGATATGAAATTAGCTGTAATGAATTAAGATTTTCAAAAGAAGAAATTCCTTCAAATCAATTTTTGTATTTAGCGGAGAATTTACATTCTATGTTATCACAGAAATATGAGGGGAGAAAATTTGGAATTGTTATATCTTTATATGATGAGGCTATTGATTTAAGATTTCACACATATAGGAGTGATGAAGGACTATGGCTTGATAAAGATTTAAATAAATACGATAACCCTATTCTTTACCGAGTGTAGTTTTCGCCCGGCTTTGCCGGGCGATGTACTCCGGCCTGGGTGGCGTCAAGCCACCCGGCCTTTAACCTGCGCACTTTTCGACCCTGCGATTTTTCTTGATTTTCGGAAAATGGTGGTTGTTTCACATCGGGCCAACGAGCCGATATACCTGCTCATGGTACATCTTTCCGAGGTCGGTCAGAAAAGGGCAACACGGGCGGTCATGGCGCGTCACAGGGGCAAGAAAAATCATAAATCAGAGACATCCCTGCTAAAGGTGCCGCTTTGCCGGGAAAACTACTATTAGCCGGGAGTACTTCTGAGCCACCCCATAATCCTTTGATTTTGTGGTGTTTCGGGCGTTTTGGGTGGCAGAATCCGATTTATTACAAAACTCGGGTGCCGCCAAGCCACCCAGCAGATTATTTTTCGACCCTTGAGATATGAGCTGCCAGTAAGAAACCGGTAAGAAAAACGCAAGGAAAATGAAATTCACTATCGGGATATTTCCATGGTAAAATGGCGCACACCAGGGGGTATAAGGGGGAGAAAAGCGGCTGATTGAAACTGCCAGAAAAACATAGTAATGAACCAGCGGTCATAGGATATTGGCTGCTGGTTCCTTTTCTTTTCTGGCGATACCACTATAACACAAATCAGTCCGCCATTTTTGTATCACATTTCACAAACATTCAGTACTGATCCCAAATGACTTGCGGATGTTCCTTTTCAGAGTTAATATACGACAACTCCGACAGAAGAATAACCTGTAAAATCCGTAGGTTAGGGAAGCAGACAGGCTTAATCCCCCTTGCGATGGCCGTTGCCAGATGGCGTAATTCGGCACATAACGCTTATCAGCTGAAGTTGCCGGTGATTTTGTAAATGAGGATGGAGACAGGGAGTAAAGGAAGGATTGATACGAGGAAAGAAAATATCATCTATGTGGGGATTGACCTGCATAAGGAAACACACACAGCGGTCATGCTTGACTGCTGGAATCAGAAATTAGGCGAGATTACTTTTGATAACAAACCGTCAGTGTTCCACAAACTGACGAGAAAGGTCAGCCGTTTTGTGACAAAGGAAAAGACAGCAGTATACGGATTGGAAAATGCTTATGGCTATGGTCGTGCGCTGGCGGTGTGGCTATTGGAAAAGGGCTGCGCTGTGAAAGACGTGAACACGGCGTTATCCTATGCCCAGAGAAAAAGCGTTCCGATGTATCAGAAAAATGATAGTTATGATGCAGAAGCGGTCGCACTCGTATTAATCAATATGCTGGACAAACTGCCCGATGCCGTGCCAGATGACGCTTACTGGACGTTGGGCCAGTTGGTGAACCGCCGTGACAACATCTGTTCTCATCAGCAGAGATTAAAGAAGCAACTGCACGAACAGCTCTGTGTAGCTTATCCCAGCTATAAAGGGTTCTTCGGAGATATCAGCCGGGCTACGGCCTTGTATTTCTGGCTTAACTACCCATCGCCGGAACATCTGCGGGGAAAGACAGCGGAAGAACTGGCATCAGAACTGCGCCCAATCAGCCATAATAATTGCTCCATCAAGCGGGCAGAGAAGATACTGGAACGGGTACGCACAGACGGTCAGACTGCAAGGGAACACCAAGCGAGCCGGGATGCCATCACTCGTAGCATTGCAGGAGACTTGGAGCATTACCGGGAACAGCTTAAGATTGTGGAATCAGCGATAGAAACTATGCTGCCTTCATTTAGATGTACCTTGATGACCATGCCCGGAGTGGACGTGACAACGGCTGCGAATATGCTGTCAGAGATTGGAGATATCCACCGTTTTCCCAACGCTGACAAGTTGGCGAAATTCACCGGGATATGCCCAATCAATTTCTCATCAGCAGGAAAAGGGAAAGATATGTGTCCGAAGCAGGGAAACAGGCGGTTACAGTCAATCTTCTATTTCATGGCAATCCAGATGATTCAGGTTTCCACGAATGGAACGCCGAGGAATAAGGTATTCCGGGAGTATTATCTGAAAAGAGTAGCAGAAGGGAAGAATAAACAGCAGGTACTGATTTGTATTGCCAGACGTCTGGTGAATATCGTGTACGGAATGCTAAAAAATCACACAGAATACCGGGAACCTGAGCAATAATGGTTGTCGGTTACGAACAGTCTGTGCTAAGATGAAAGCAGCAGAAAGACAGTAATTGGTTTACCGCCTTTTCCAAAAGAACAGAGAAAAAGGCGCAAATGTTATGAGGGTTCAGCGTCAGTGCCGAGGGGGATTCTAAGACTTAAGGAAATGGTGTTCCAGTAAAAGAAAAGACTACAGCATCAAATGGGTTAGATTATAAATCAAATCCTAAGCATACACCCGTTCAACCTGGAAATAGACCAAATGAAGGAATAGAGCCTAAGAATTCCTTAGATTTGTTTGGTGACTCAGTTCCTTCAACATCAACCAAATCAGAGATATACATATGATGCGGATACTAACACATTACATCGTTTTTATAATGGCGGAAATGGTATTTGGCATTGGAGTGATTCAACGAATCAAGGAGCAAATTCCATAAATGGAAGTCAGGTTCCAAACGACATAAAGAATATATTTGATTTACCAAAAAAGGGTGGTAATTATGATATTAGGAAATCCGTATAGCTTTTCAGTTTTTATCAATACAATAAAAGAGTGGAATATAGATAATGAATTTTGTAATGGTATTTTGCTTTTTTGTGTCGATGGGGATTTTTTTCCTAAGAGAATTGTAACTGCGACTCTTAAATGTGAAATTCAACCATTAAAAGAAAAGTTGATGAATCTTGTTGTTGATGAAATATTATATAATATGCCAAAGGATAGAGCCTTTGCGAATCTATATAGTATTACGTTTCCAGAAGACACTGACATTGACAATGATTATCGTTTTGATATATCACCAGATTCATTTACTGATGACAACTGTTTCATTTTTGCTGTCAGCAATGGTGAGAAAGTGCGAATTCTGGCAGCCGAGTTGTATTACAATATAGAAGAGTCAAGACATGAAGTTACAAATGTTGATATAAGTGAAGCATATATTACAATTGATGAACTAAATGAAATAATTGCAAAATTGGATATATATATTGATGTCAAATTTTGCAACGAGTTATTCGCCCGGCTATGCCGGGCGATGTTCCACGGCTGGGGTGGCGAAAGCCATCCAGCCTTTAACCTGCACACATTTCGACCCTACGATTTTTCATGGTTTTCAGAGAAATAGGACCATTTTACATCGAACCAACGAGCCGATATAGTTGGCTCATGGTACATCTTTCCGAGTCCGGCCGGAAAACGGCAACACGGGCGGTCGTGGCGCGTTACAGAGGCAAGAGGATGATGGGAGCGGCCTCATGGAAACAGGATGAAAGAAAACCGCCGGATAGGGACTCAAAAACCGTAGACTGCCTGGTAGAGTAATTTTGTAGCTTTGCCACATCGAAAAAGCTTTTTATGTGGGCGAGTGAAGCATTTTAGGTAGCAGAATTCCGAAAATGAGAAAAGCTGGGTGACGCCAAGCCACCCAGGAGATTATTTTTCGACCTTTGAAATGAATGCTGACAGTAAGGAACCAGTAAGAAAAATGCTCTGATTAAGACTACAGAGCCAGGCGAGGCCATATACACCTATGCATACGATGCCATCAACCGGCTGACAGAAAAGGTGAACCCGTTAGGCGCCGCCACAACCATATTCTACATAGCGGAATATGATGGTAGCATTCGCCCAGCTAGTGGGCGATGTCCTCCGTCTGGGTGGCATCAAGCCACCCAGATTTTAACCTGCACACATTTCGACCCTGTTATTTTCCGGTCTGCTGGTACATCTTCCGATCATGGGTGGAAAAACGGCACACGGGCATCCCCCTGATTTTTCGATGTTTCGGGCACTTTGGGTTTTCTGGCGATACCACTATGTGACAAACCGGTCTGCCAATTCTGTATAATTTCACAAACATTCAGAACTGTTCCCAAATGACTTGCAGATGCTCCTTTTCAGAGTTAACATACGACAACTCCGACAGGAGAAACGAAAAGGAAGGATTCGAGACGAGAAAAGAAAATATCATTTATGTGGGAATTGACCTGCATAAGGAAACACATACATGCAGCGGAAAACAAAAACTTTTGAAGAGGGATTCACAAAAAATACTCTGTACCGCTTCCTGAACATCGTGAAAACAAACTGGCAGCGTTTTACTGCGCTCTTGTCTTCGAGGATCATCAAAGATTTCATGAAGCCGCTCACGGACGAAAAGCGGAAGGACGTCTTCATTATAGATGACAGCCTGTTTGACCGCTCCCACTCCAAAAAGGCAGAGCTCCTGGCGAAAGTGTTCGACCACTGTTCCATGAAGTTCAAAAAAGGATTCCGCACGTTGAATTTTACAGCTTTTTGTGTATAATATAAGTAGCAGAAACAATGTGAAATCAAGGAAGGAGCTGAAAGAATATGGCAAATATTTTACCAGTATCTGATTTGAGAAATTATAACGAAGTTCTGAAAAACTGTCACAAAGGAGAACCGGTATATCTGACTAAGAATGGCAGAGGACGATTTGTAGTCATGGATATTGAAGATTATGAGCGTGATCGTGCAGAAAAGAAGCTTCTCGTGAAGCTTCAGGAAGCCGAAGAAGCAGTGAAGGACGGCGAAGGCTGGCTTGATCTGGACGAACTGAAAGCACTTGTGGGGGAATAAGATGTTAAAATTGCGGATCAATCCGATTGTTGCAAAGGATCTGAAGAATATCCGGGATTATATCGCTGAAGATAATGAAGAATACGCCGCAAAGACCATAAAGGAAATTTATGGTAAATTTGAGAATCTCCAGATGTTTCCGGGAATGGGTTCAGATCTTTCCAAACGAGTCAGCTTTCGGACAGATTATAAATATGCGGTATGGGAAGATTATGTGATTATCTGCAAGGTAAGTAACGAGTATGTAGAGATTTATCGTGTCATCAACCGGTATCAGGATATTACGAGAATCTTTAATTGATAACAGAGATTTGATAACAAATTGATAACACCGTTCAGTACAGCCTGTGGACTTAGGACAGTGGAACACATATAAAACCATATAGAAATACTCGGAACAAGAAGATCATATAAGAGCATATATTTAGAAGTTTTACTACAAGTAAAGTATACTCAAGACAGATGCATACGACGATCGCGAGGTTCCGCACCCTGCACTTTGCTCCCTGCGCGGAGCAGGTCATGGCAGGGGCGCCAGAATTCTTATATAAGTCAGGGGAAATATCGGGGGAAGCGGTCTTCATAGGATGGGACAAAAATAGAGGCGGACGCCAACAAATACACATTTGTATGGGCCCACCCCCTTTTTTATGTCAGGCTAGTACTACAGCGAACTCCCTGAGTGGCGTGTTTCCCCTTTCTTTGGTATAATAAAGA
>ENA-UOJP01002500-UOJP01002500.1-human-gut-metagenome-genome-assembly--contig:-C102-NODE-2500-length-14105-cov-6.871744_pt1 | contig 14105 bp, 10 predicted proteins | sample MGYA00242353_ERZ723900 | MGnify/ENA metagenome assembly ERZ723900
AAAAACGCAGCGGTACTAAGATTGCACAGGACGCAATCTAAGGACCGGCGTTTTTAGAAGGCCCGTGCAGGGTATACGAACCCCATCGGAAGGGCAGGCCGCAGGGCGGGAAGCAAAACCCGGGAAAGCAAGGCCCGCAGACGGAATGGCTGAAGCGGAAGGTGCTGATGGCAGGGCAGGGGGAAAACTGGGAATAATAGGGTGGGGTGGCTAAGTTGTTATTTATTGGTTGAGCTGTATATCAGGATGGAGGGCATTCCCTGGTGGCCGGGGTTTCCGGAGCCGTCGTTTATGTAGGCGTCGTTTGAATATAAAAGGTCGGAGGATTTTTTCTTTCCTAAGCGTTTTTTTCTGTGATAGTCCTTTTTCTTCTCCGGCATATCGGAAATTGAAAATGGCATTTTGTAAAGCTCGGATACGTATGCAATGTATTCTTCCATGCCGGATTCCTTCGCTGTCATAACCAACTCTCCTTTTTCGATAATTATTTGATAAATCATTTAAAAATACATAGAGTATAGTAACAATTTATGGCATTTTGTCAATAATTATGGGAGATCCGGTCAAATGTTGGGAGATTACGTCCTTCTGAAGAGCATTACTTCCGCGCAGAAGAAGCCTTCTTCTTCGGTAAACTGAACGTATCCGTTGTACTGGGATGCGATTTTGCGGATAATGCGGATGCCGTAGCCATGGACATCTTTATCTTTTTTCTGGGTTGCCAGGCCGGAATTTGTGTCCAGGACTGAGGTTTCCAGGATATTTCTGACTCTTATGAAAAGCTTGCAGGGATCGCCTTTGATGAACAGTTCCAGTTTTCTTTTTCCTTCGGGCAGCTTCAGGTTCGCTTCTATGGCATTGTTAATCAGGTTGCCTATCAGGTTGCAGCAATCCACATTTTCAATTCCTTCCAGGCCGGCGGTGACGGAATGTACTACCTTTATTCCTTTCTTTGCCGCATAGCTCAGTTTATAGCACAGCATGGAGTCCACAAATTCGTTGCCGGTAGCAGCTATGTATTCTTCCCGATTTACGATATCAAGGACTTCTGAAATGTATTGTTCTATTTCCCTGTTTTTTCCCAGGGAGGCCAGATTACTGATGAGCTGGTAGGAATGTCTGATATCATGTCTCATCTGCTTCAGTTCTTCTATTTGTTCATGTGTCTGTTCCAGATGGCTTTCGTAATACATCACTCTTTGGCGGAGCATTTTATTATCGGAGGCGAGTTCGTTTCTCTGATGCAGCTTTTCCATAAGATAGAAGGTAATTCCATTCATAATCACGAGACACAGCAGCGAGAGAATAAACAGATAGGCCTTCCATTCACTGCTGACATTTCCATAGCTGATATCGTGTATAATTCCGAAGGTAATGGCTGATGTTATTAAATTGGAGAGCACGACCCCCTTTTCCAGCCGCTTCATCCGAACGGGCAGCTTTCCTTCCGCACGCAGAACCCATCCGAACATGACTATCTGAAAAGCTCTTTCCAGCAGCATAACAGCCATCTTATACCACTCGAAATCGTAATACAGCTCTTCCAGTGTCCAATCGCCGCAGCGCATGGTTATTATGACTGCTGCCAGGAGTGTCAGAAGCTTAATACAGAGAACGAGCAGGCAGCCTTTCAGCTTCTGTCCGAAGGCCCCATCCAGAAATAATATGGAAAAAATCAGAATACACGGAAAATAGGCAAAAAGGATGAAACCGGTGAAATATGGGATATAGGAAGACCATGTACAAAGAACTGCCATTACCATAGTCTGAAAGACGAGTACCTGCATGCGGCGTTCTTCGCATTTACATTTACAGAAGCGGAGAAGAAAAAAGGTGACGGAAAAGGCTTCCAGAAAAAACAGAATATTTTGGATGATACTTAAGATGAGATGTTTCATAGCGTACTCCTGGAATATGCAAAATACTTTTCCAACACATCCCGTTTATAGTTCCGCCCTATTTCCAGGCACCCTATTTTCTCTCCGCAGACTGCATTCTTCGCATGATCGATCGTACGTATATAATTCATATTTACCAGAATTCTCTTATGAATCCTTACAAAATGGTAATTCTCCATTTCTTTTTCCGTATCCCTCATCGTCCCCCGGATCTTGATGCTTTCACCGGTATCCAGGTTATAAACCATATAATTCCCTTCACTGAGCAGATACAGGATGTCTCTGCAGCGCACGCTGCGTTTCCGGTTATAAGGCAGTTCCAGTATAAACTCCTTTTCCTCCAGGCGAAATTCCCCAAGCTTGCTGAAAATCTTATGCATGTCCATCCTCATCCCCTCAATATCCCTCTTACGCATAAAATAAAAGGGATAATAGTCAAAGGAATCAAACACAAGCTCCTCTTTTGAAGTGACAAAAATCAGATAAGGGCCCCTGTTTATTTCCCCGATCTGCTCTGCAGCTTCAAAACCGCTCATGCCTGGCATGAATATATCCAGGAAAATGATATGAAACGGCTTTTTATTATGTTCCTCCACAAGGCGTTTTCCCTGGGTAAAGCCGCTGATTTCATAAGGCTCAGACAGTTTTCCTGCCTCTTTATCCACTATTTCCGTCAAAATCCCCAGCATTTCCTTCACATCATCACATACCGCAATACGTACCATTTCAAAGTCTCCTGTTCCTTTTGGCAATGATTCCTATTATAACGTATACAGGCCTCCTTTAACAGTACAAAAACACGGCAGCCTCCAAATTGTCACAGAAGCTGCCGTGTCGGTATTATTCAGCTGTAACTCAGGAACCTGTATTTTCCAGGCATATTTCCAGAGTAAATGAAAAGATCTCTCCCGGCTTTATCACCTTAAGGCTGCCGTTTTCCCGGGCCCTGGATATTCCGTCATAAAAGCCGGTGGAGGGCTCCAGCGCACAATTACAGTCCCCACGGTAGCCGCCGGCCGTAATCCAGACGCCCAGATAGGGAAGGGCCTGCGCATCATACCTGAGCATACAGCGCACTCCCCGGGAAGGATACCAAAGGCCGCATGCGCCTTCCCGGCTCTTTCCCTCTCCATAATATTTCACCATGGATTTGCTTTCCGGCGTCGGAACCCGGCTGAAATCATAGATATCATTCCGGGCCGGATATACCCTTCCTTCCTCTCCCAGAACCGGATGGGAAAGAACATTCCGGTAATATTCAAAATCTGTGGGCAGAAGCAGCCTCATATCCTCTTCATACCGCATCAGTCCATGAAAGGTCCACAGGAAAGGGAATTCGCCACCTCCCCTGTTTTCTATCCGGTAATGGAGAGAAAGGCTGCTGTCCTTAAGCTCCATTCTCTTTTCATAAGCATAGCCAAAAGCGGCGCTGGCATACGACAGCCTGATTCCTTCAGGCATTTCCTGCAGTTCCATCATATGGCTCCAGATCTCCCCATGATCCGGATAATACAGCTTTCTCCCCTGCCATTCCACCAGGCCGGGATCGATATTGGGAAAGGCATCATCCAGCCCCGACGCATCGTATTGGGAAAAATCAGGGCCGAAATCCGTTTTCTTCCCGGTCTGCGCATCCCCGCCGGGAAGCCGGTACTGTCCCGTCCTGTTTGGCGCCGCCAGCTCGAACTCTTTTTCCTTCAGATACAGGGAAGTAATTTTCCCTCCCAGTTCCGGAAGGATATGGACTGCAAGCTTATCATTTTCTAGTATATACATGTTTCTCCTTCCTCCCTTTCCATACCTTCAGGCGTTTATCTCTTCCAGTATCAAAAGCCGGCTGTCATAGTCCCCGCAAAGACGCAGTCCTATTCCCGCCTGCATGAGATATGCCCCCGATTTCACAATCTCCCTGTCATCCAGCACAAACCGGTAAAGGGATTCCTCCTTCAGGCCTCTCAGTGTTATCCTCTGCAGCGGATCGCCGTAACGTTCATGATCCAGGAATACGAAAACGGCGCTCTGGCCGTCGCCCACATACTGGACACACTGGATATCGCTGTTTTTCAGGGAACGCAGCCGGTACAGTTCTCCCAGCTGGACTGTATTCCTTATGCGTTTATAGGTTTCCACATAGCCTTTGATTTCTTCTCTTTTTTCTTCGGAGGTACGGTTCAGATCCGTACCGATTCCCAGGCTGCCGCACATGGCGGAATGCATGGCAAAGGAAAGGGGTATTTTTCTTCCGTCCATTCCAAAATCATCCGTCAGCCATGCCCGCATATATTTCACCGGATACAGATGGCTGTAATTTTCCTGGATAAACAGCCGGTCAAGAGGATCGGTGTTGTCACTGGGCCAGTATTCATCAAACCGGCGCATCGCTCCATAATCCACCCTTCCGCCGCCCGCGGCGCAGGCTTCAAACTCCACTTCCGGATGCTTTTCCCGCAGCGTATTTATCAGCCACTGCACACCCAGGGAATGGCGGTGCCAGAGGGATTTCCACTCCTGTGCAGGCAGTCCGCCGCCCGCCATTTCCGAAGCATAACGGTCCATATCCCACTTAATATAGGAGATATCATTTTCCGATAAAAGGGTATCCAGGCACTCCGCCAGGTATTCCCGTACCTCCTGCCGGGACATATCCAGGATGTACTGGTTACGCCCCATCAGAACCTCCCTCGTTTGGTAGCGGTAAATCCAGTCCGGGTGAAGCCTGTACAGCCTGCTTTCCGGGTTGACCATTTCCGGTTCGATCCACAGTCCGAAACGCATTCCCAGGCCTCTTACGGCCTCTGTCAGAGGCTTCAGGCCCTGAGGGAATTTCTTCCGATCCACATACCAGTCCCCCAGGCCTGCCCGGTCATGCTCCCTTCCCACAAACCATCCGTCGTCCACCACAAAAAGCTCCACGCCCAGCCGGGCCGCTTTTTCCGCCAGGGCGATCTGCTCCTCACACTTTACATCGAAGGCGGTGGAATACCAGGAGTTATACAAAACAGGCAGCGGCTTATCCGCCAGCCCGGAGGGCATCAGATGACGGCGGCAGAAACGGTGCATCCTGTGGCTCATATCCTCCAGGCCTCCGTCCGTATACCCCGCATATACGGCAGGGGCTTCAAAGCTTTCCCCACCCTTCAGCGTCCAGGCAAAATCCGTGTCGTTGATTCCTATAACGATATTTAAAAATCCCGCATCCACGGCTTCCACTATGGTTTTGAAATTTCCCGAATATTCCAGGCTGCCGAACCATACCTCGCCCTGGTTTTCACGGAATGGCTCCTCCAGCCCTTTATGTACGATGAATACCGGGTTGTTCCCATGGGCTGTGAGGCCGTGGAAGCTTTCATACACCTTTTTCCCGCTTGTGATCTTTTCGCTCACCGCCTGGAATTCCATTCCCCATCTGCCGTTATAGTTCAGGGATTCATAGCCTGTTCCAGGAAGGCCGAACTGGGCGGAAAAAATACGTTCCAGCACCACAGGAGCTTCCCCTGTGTTTTCCACAATGCGCCATTTTTTAATGACGTCCTCTTCCTCGAATACTTCATAACAGAGCCTGACCCGGAAAGGATAACATTCATCCTCAAGAACCAGCTCCAGACGGTTTTCCTCTGTTTCCGCATATACTCTTCCGACGCGGAAATCCCTGACTCCGTCTGCAAAACAAACCTTCATGGACGATTCCTTGAACCGCATCCCGCCGAAGGACGCACATTCCTCCCTGAGGCAGTGAGGAGCCTGCATATTCACCGGCACAGGGCTCGCTTCCCCGGCAAAATCCTCTATCCGGTCAATCCTCTTTCCCCAGTATACATTCTCCGGTATCCTGTCCTCTCCCACACGTATGATGTAAGAGGTATGCCGTGTCTGCAGTGCATAGATTTCATTTTCATATCCCTTTACCGACATTTTTCTTCCCCATTCTTTCTTTTATTTCCCCTGTACCAGCCAAAGCCAGGCCTGCTGCAAACCAAAGGTCCGCCTGAGCCAGACGGCTCCCGGGTATTTATACATTTTCACGCATAATCCGCCCCCGGCCCGCGGATTTAATCCTTCTTATGGGCTCATTATACGATAAGGGCCTTGTAAATGATATAATAAATCCTTGCACAAGCTTATATAAATCTTGCATTTTATTGCCTGCTCCGGTACACTGAATACATATTTTCCGGTTCCTGAATAAGGGAAAAAGGAGGGCGCCGCATGCTTGTCTATGATCAATATATTTATCCTGAGAAGCCGGATACGGACGAGGACATTATCGTGTTCCACTCCGGCTTCTGTTCCACCACTCCCAATTACAGCTATGGCAGGGACACGCGGGATTATTATCTCATCCATTATGTGACCAGAGGCCGGGGAACCTATCAGGCCGGCGGCCGTCAATGGCAGCTGAAGGAGAACGACGGTTTTCTCATCACTCCGGGCACGACAATCGTACATACGGCGGATAAAAATGAGCCCTGGGATTTATGCTGGGTCGCTTTTTTCGGCAGGAAGGCCGGGGATCTGCTCCGAAAAGCCGGGCTCGATGAGGATCATCTGCTTTTCCATTATGACAGGGATGATTTTCTGGAAGCCTGCATTAAAAACATCTACAATGAAAGTCGGACAGGGAAGAATATCGCCTCCATCACCGGATACTTTTATCTTTTTGCGGGACGGCTGATAGAAATGTATGAAGAAAAAGAGAAGAAGAAGCCGGATATCGTGCGTTTTTCCCGTTTTGATGATGCGGTCATCTATATCAGAAGAAACATCCGTTCCCGGATTACCATAGAAAACCTGGCCAACTATATGCGGCTGGATGCCTCCCAGGTATACCGGATTTTCAAAAAGAAAACCGGGCTTTCCCCGCAGCAGTTCATCACCCGGATTCGCATGGAAAAGGCCTGTGAAATGCTGGATAAAACCGATTTGCCCGTGAGGGAAATCGCGGAATGGATGGACTACGAATACCAGTCTCATTTTACCAAGCAGTTCCGGAAGGAAATGGGGCTTTCTCCCACGGAATACAGGGAACGCTGAATACGTTCACCCGAATGCAAATACACGCCTTCATAAAAAGCCGGACAGGAAAATAAGTCTTTTCCCGCCCGGCCTTTGTGTCGTGAGATATCAGTTGTAAGCCATCACACAGACTATTCTGTTCTGCCGTCTGAACCCTTTACAGCTCCAGCCCGCAGTAATAACCCTGTGATACAGATGCAGCAATGGAATCCGGCTTTGCGCTGTCCCCTATATTATAGAGTTCCGGAACCTTTCCTTCCAGCGCTCTGTAAAGAGCATTGTCAGCCTTGTCGCCCACAGCGGCCACTACCGTATCCGCAGGTATGGTATGTACCGTGCCTTCCTTATCCTGACAGGCAACGGAGGAATCGGTAATCTCCAGACACTTGCAGGAAGTGAGCAGCGTGACTCCCAGTCCTTTTAAATGACCCATGAGAATGGTGCGGGCCACGTTGACCATTTTTTCCGCCATGGTATCCAGCATCTCAATAACAGTGACCTTCTTTCCTTTTTCCGCAAGGTACTCCGCCGTTTCACAGCCGACGCTTCCGCCGCCGATAATCACTATCTGTTCCCCTGTTTCCTTCCCGTCCAGAACCTCTTTGGCGTTTATGGTACGGGAAAATCCGGGTATGGGCAGTGTGGAAGGAAGCACGCCGGTGGCACAGACTACGGCATCCGGCTTCAGCTCCAGGATCTTCTCCGGGGTTATCTCCTCATTCAAATGGACATCCACGTGCTTAACTTCCAGCTGGTGCTCCAGATAGGGAATCAGTGGCGCCATATTCTCTTTATGGGGCGGTGCGGCGGCATAGAAGATCTGCCCTCCGATTTTATCCGCTTTTTCATAAAGGGAAACCTGGTGGCCCCGGACTGCGGCTATTCTGGCGGCTTCCACACCTGCTACTCCGCCTCCCACAACGATGACCTTCTTAGGCTTCTGTGCGGGCGGAATCGTATAGTCATTATCCCCGTTTCCAAGCACCGCATTGCCTGAACACCTGGCGCAGGCCCCGCCCTGAAGCTGTACGTCGATACAGACACCGCAGCCGAGACAGGGACGGATTTCCTCTTCCCTATCCTGTTCTATGAGGTTCACCAGATCCGGCTGTACGAGAACTCCTTTTCCTATGAAAATGAAATCACACTGGCCGGAGGCAAGGGCCGCTTCCGCCACCGAAGGATCCTGTGCACGCCCTCCGCCGATCATTTTGATGGCTGCAGGCTTTCCGGTCATCTGCTGGATTCCCATTTTCAGCGCCATGCAAAGCCCGATAGCCTGGCCCTTCGGGGATCCGGAATCCGGTATGTCTTCCATGGAAGCTTCTTTTTTCCAGGTTCCTGCCAGAACCTCCAGCGCATCCACGCCTTCCTCCTGAAAACGCTTCGCATAATACATTCCATCCTGCATGGTTATGCCCGCGTCCTCACCTTGTTCCACGGCGCTCAGTTTAACAGCAACCGTGAAATCTTTGCCGCACAGTTCTTTAATTTTTCTTATAATATTCAGATGGAAACGAACCCTGTTTTCCGGATTGCCTCCATATTCATCCGTACGGATATTCGCGGTTGAAGAAAGGAACTGCTGCCCCATATAATATCCCACACTGTGCAGCTCGATTCCGTCGAAACCGGCTTTTTTCGCCCGAACAGCCGCCTGGGCATATTTATCTTCTATCTCATGAATCTCTTCAATCGTCAGCGCCCGGGGTTCTTCATTGCTCAGCCCCATCATAAAGGAATATGGCATGGCAACCGCGCTGGGGGCTACAGGCTGATGACCGGTGACCGCCCTTCTGGAGCCCCGCCCCGTGTGGCTGATCTGAAGCAGACATTTGGCGCCGTGCTGATGGATGGCATCCGCCAGCTTTGCCATTCCCGGAATATATTTGTCATCATCAATGACCAGCATGCGGGAGGTATTCAGACCCACCGGCGCATCCACACAGGTTACCTCCACCATAATAAGGCCGATTCCACCCTTCGCCCGTTCTGCATAATGGTTGATCACTGCCTGATTGACAAAGCCCTGATCGGACTGGCTCATTCCCATGGCACACATAACCGTCTTGTTACGGATTTCCAGAGAACCGATAGTGCCGGGAGATAATAAATTCGGATATTTGCTGTTCATAGTAACCCTCCTTAGTGAATATAAATCATAAAGTGAACGCAATTCACTTTTTATAATACTAGAAGGGGTACTAAATGTCAATCAATAACCGCAGATTATATGATCTCCGGACAAAAGGAAACATACGCTGCAGGCAGAAGGCAAATGTTTACATTCAGCCGTGCGAGTGTTAAGATGGTTATGCATTCAGCAGACACTGAACAGGAAAAACATAGACGGAGTGACGCATATGGGAACCAGACAGCAGGAAAAATCGGAAATGACACGGAGAGAACTGAAGGAAACCGCCACCAGGCTGTTTCTGGAAAAGGGCTATGAAGCGGCCTCTATCCAGGATATTGCGGCTGCCGCAGGCTACAGTGTCGGTTCCGTATACCGGCAATGGAAAAGCAAGCAGCAGCTTTTTATGGAAATCTGGGATGAATATGTATCCGGCTTCATCCGTGACAGCGTTATTTTTGCGCCGGAAGCCCCGGACTGTGATACAATGATAGATTATCTGCTTCGGCGGTCCCGCATTTTTGCCGGACAGGAGCTCACCAAAAAGCTGTATTCAACCAGCCTGATGCTGTCGGCCATGTACGATTATGAAGGCCTTGCCGACTGGGCGCATAAGTACCAGCAGATGCTGTATCTGTTTTTAAAGCAGGTCAGCGGATCCGACGATGAACCGAAGCTGAAAACAACGGCCAGCATCCTCCATTGCCTTCTGAACGCGGATGCCATGAGCGCCAGTGATGTGAAATCGCCTCATTATGAATTTGAATATGAAGCGCTGAAGGACAATCTGATTGCCATTGTAAACACCTGTCTTTAATCAAATACTCCCTAAAAAATACGGGCTGTCTCCGTTTTGGGAAGCATCATGGCGACATGATACTTTCCATTCGAAGACAGCCCTTTTCATGGCTTTAAATTATTTTCCGTTCTTCTTTGTTTTTCTGTTTTCAGACGGTTTTTTCTTTTTGTATACTCCATAACCTGCCAGTATGGCTGCCGCTCCGGCTAAAACAGCTATCCAGAATGCTACCGGCGCAGTGTCTCCTGTTCCCGGTCCCTTGGCATCGCCAAGGACTCCGATAGCCGGCGGCGCCGCTTCTCCAAGCACGCCTACTGTGGGAGCCGCGCTCACTCCGAGAACGGAAGCTGTCGTTGCCGTACCAGTCGGGGTGTCCGCAGTCCCGCCAGGGGTCGGTTCCGGTACAGTAGGGCCTGCGGGTGTCCATTTGGCGTAAATGGTTATCTGCTCCACGTTTTCCGCTCCTGTAAGAGTCAGATAATCCCTTGTTGCACCATCGAATTTACCGGCAAGCAGGCCATAAAGAGTTCCCCAGTCTCCCTTTGCCGCTACCTCCGCCGCTTTCGCGGTATCCCTGTCATTAACATAATACCAGCCGTCAAAGGTATATCCATCTCTTACTGCGGAAGCCAGAATACCTTCACTGAGCTGCAGACTGTTATTATAAACAGTATAATCAGTCGCATCAATATAACTGCCGTCCGATTCATCAAGCAATGGATTCTTAAGCTCGGTTCCATCACCGCGGGTATTGCTGAGTCTTACGTTTCCAGCCTGCGCCGTTCCGAGACTGTTTATCCTTCCCTGCGTCGCATCATAGTTAACTACGGTTACCGCCGCCCAAATGTAAGCATTATCTCCATTTCCATTCAGATCCTCACTTGCACTGTTATAGCGGAAGGAATAAGAATAGGCTTCATTATTTTTATTGGGGTCATACAAAGTAAGGATATTTGTGCCGCCGGTTGCTTCTTTATTTATTTCCTTATTCAGATCAAACCGGTTGAGCATCGTTCCGTTGGCACTCACCGGCGCTGCATAAACAGCATAAGCGCCTTTAACATCATTCATCACAGTATATTCTGCGCTTCCGCTGGCGTCTGTCCGTACCATCTGAAGGGAACCGCCTGATACCAGGATACGATCACTCGCACTTACCGCATCAGGATTGTGTAAATCTGCGGCCGTTAATTGAGCCGCGTCAATGGCTGCTACGGTATTCGCTCCTATTTCATAAGTAACTGGAAATCCTTCTGTTCCCAAACAGCCGTTGACACTAGCAAAAGAGACTCCATATTTCGCCGCTTCCCTGACATCCAGCACACTGTTTTCAACCTTAAGTATTCCTGTTATCAAAAGTATTCCCGAGGAAACGCTCACCTTGGTACTGTCGCCTGCCAATCTTCCATTTCCTGAGGTTACAACAATACTGCCGTCTGAAATCCTGCTGCTTTTCTGTATGTCATTACCGTTGTAAAGATAAATACCGGTATTGCCATTATTTTTAACTGCAGTTTTCGTATTCTTAAGCGTCAGCGGCCCATAGGCAAAAATTCCATATGCGCTGTTATTGCCGGCATTAATATCACAATCTGTAAATTCCGACTCAGAATTATAGTCATAAAGCCATATACCCGCTTCACTCTTTGCGTCATTCGCAGTGACCTCCGAATTGTGCGCAATAATCTGCAAGGCCTGAATATTACAGCTGCGTGATCCCGCTACATTTACAGTGGAATCCTTATAATTATGGAACCCTCCATTAATGCCCTGGCTTCTTCCTCCGCCGCTTACATTATTAAGTATCTCTACATAACTGCGTACAACATTAAACCTTTCATCCCCGCTCTTTGAGCTGCTGTATGCCACACCCGTTCCTTTATTATTGCTGCTGACAAAACAACTGTCCGTAATCGTAAATATGTTTCCATTTGATGTCGGAGGCTGATCCCCGGAATAAAAACCGGAAAAATCATTACCGGACAGGCTGACATACGCCTGATTTACATTTATTCTCATATTTCCGGAAGAACAGTCGTAAATACCGCCTTCCACATTATTGCATGAGTATAACGCTGTCGTATAGAGAGATTCATTTCCGGCTGCTCCGGTCACCCTGGTATTTTCACTGCGTGATATTCCCTCTCCCTGTATATTAATATCGCAGTTTCCGCTGCCTACCGCAAATATACCCGCTTTTGATGTACTGGAAGTAATGTGTATCCTGCCGGTTTTTATATTTATTACTTTATTTTCACTGGTTTCAATAAAAATTCCAACTCCGCATTCCTGAATTGTAAGAACATCGGAAGCCGCTTTCCCATAGAAATTCAGTTCGCCGCTTTGTAAATTGAATGCCGTCTTCCCATAGTCTGAAGTCTTAATACCGCCGCCAGCTATAGTGATAGTTCCGCTGTATTCCACCGTAAGCCTGCCCTGAATGCGGAATCCGATTCCGGAATAATCGCCCTCGGATAATACGATAGTATGTATATTTTTCATGGTTATGGATGCATTGTCATATTTTCCCGGTTCAAATGTAATCCTGTCAAACTTATCCACACATGCCTGAATCTGCTCCGCAGTCATGTCCGGTGTCACCACATCTTTAGGTATAAATGCAGATGTCTGCATCAATATCACAGGAGAAAAGCTGTCCAGCTCAAATTCAGCCTTTTCCACTGCATCCCCGCCTGCGCTGGTAATATCAGCATTTACTGCCACTCCCTTATCAGAAGCATTGGGGATATGCACAACAGACCACTTCGTGTCCTCATTATTACTTTTTCTGTAATATCTCACATGATCAAATTCTATTGATATCCTAACGGATTTCTCCGGTTCTATTTCTGTACCCCTGCTGTTTTTAAAACAGATATCATAGGCCAGGAAGCTGACAACGTCCCTGTCCTCTTCCTTTGCCTTCTGTTCTAACTTATCGGCAATATCTTCATACTGATCGGAGCCTTCCCCAATCTCTTTCCCGTAAAGCTCTACTTCTTCTGAAAAAGCGCCGTCCGGAACCTCCGCTTTAATTCTGGCATTTCCCACCTTTACCTGATAGATGGTCATTTTTTCTGTTTTTTCTGTATGAATTACAATATTCAGATCTTCCGAAACCTTTTTTATATCAAAGGTAAGTTCAGTGTTTTCTGTATTCTCCGTCTCAGAATCTTCTGCATCCTCTGCTTCTTCTGTGTCCTCCGAAGCCGCTATTTTTTTCCCGTTTGCTTCTACACTGCTTATTTCATAACCTTCTGCCGGTTTCACAGTAAAGGTCAGTGCAGCATCCTTTTTAACATGGTCTTTTCCGTTCACTTCTGCGCTGTCTTTGGGATCTACCTTATAATTAACGGTATATTCCGATTTCTCCGATTTTTCTGCTTCCACAACGATATGAAGAGCCTCAGATACCTCTTCTACCGTGTATTCCGCTTCCGTATCTTTTGATTTTACTGCTTCTTCCGTTCCATTAATAATGATATTCTTAATCTGATAACCTTCGGATGGGATTACCTTAAAAATAAATGCTTCCCCTTCTTCTGCGCTGTCCGCCGCTTCGATGGAAGCGCCTTCGGAAGGAGTTATTTCATAAGTCACCTTCCAGCCGGTTACTTCTGTTTCTGTTTCTGTCTCAGTTTCTGTTTCTGTCTCAGTTTCTGTCGTTATTTCCGTTTCTGTCTCAGACTCCGTTTCTGTTTCCGTTTCCGTTACCTTTCCGCCTTCCTCAGGATCTGCGGATTCCGTTGTTTGTTCCGATGATGATTCTTCTATCGCCTCTGATGACGTTTCCCCTGCAGTATTCCCTTCTGTGCCGCCTTCTTCAGAATTCCCGGATGCAGAGCTCTCCTCCTTTACCTCGGGCCTATTTTCACCGCTGTCTGTCAGATCATGCGATGCAACATCATTTCCGCTGACATCATCCGCCAAAACAGTCAGTGCATTCCCTGCCAGCATGGCCATTATCAAAACAAATACCAGCAGTTTCTTTACAGCGCCTTTCTTTCTCATGGAATACTCCTTTCTCATAAGAGGGATTTTTCTGTGTTACTTGAATAAAGTATACTATTTAAGACGTTACGGGAAACGTTACTTTTTTTCAGAAAATAGAATTATTTTATTCCCTTTTAATTTTTACAAATAATAAGTTTCATAACAAACTGCTTTATATAAACAGAAGCTGCGGCACCAGTTTTCGGTGCCGCAGCTTGGGTTTATTAGATAAATTACGTTTGTTATAAAGAAGTCCTGTTATTTACCA
>ENA-UOJP01002508-UOJP01002508.1-human-gut-metagenome-genome-assembly--contig:-C102-NODE-2508-length-14036-cov-61.638867_pt1 | contig 14036 bp, 8 predicted proteins | sample MGYA00242353_ERZ723900 | MGnify/ENA metagenome assembly ERZ723900
GGGGGCTGTACTCTTTTCAGATATGGAAAAAGCCGACTGGATTGCTCCAATCGGCTTTAGAATGTTACTTTATTGTACGGAAATTGCACTTATTCTTCCCAAGTAAACCGCAAATATCTGCTGGCAAGGATTTGCCCATCATTATCAAAGCAAATCACTGCACTGGGATTCTCCGGGGTCACTGTTATCGTTTCTAATTCTACGCCATCAACATCATAGCAGACAATCTCCACAGAACTAACATCACTGTCCAGTTCAAAGGTTTGATAGTCAGCAACTTCCTCCGGAGTATAGTCTGTTTTGGAAATTTCTTCACGGTTTTCGTTATAATACACCATAGAAAAAGATTCTGTCGGCTGTTGTAGCTCAAAAGTCACATGACAGGAGTAATCAATTCCAGTCATGGTAGTTTGGTCAGTAACCTCCATTCGGTCAAAATAGGTTTTAGTGTCAAAATAGACACCTTCTTCATCATGGTACAGATAATATGCTGTAACAGAGTTTGCAGATTCTTCATTGGACAAGTAGGCAATCGTGCCTTCCGCGCCTACGGTGTCATTGTCCAGATTTGCCCCAAATGACATGCTGGTAAAGTTTTGATCGCCAGCATAGGCTACATCCGCACTGGCAGAGAAGTAATACACATATGCTGCGTCCAGATCGAATGTATAGCTGTTATCTTCAAAATCAGCATAGACTTTCGTGTTTTCCGGCAATTCTTGCTCATCATTCACAAAAATTACCCCTACTGCTGATTCATAATCCGGTGTAAAACTCTGCGAAGAACTACAAGCTGTCATGCTGAACAGTAGTGTCGCTAAAGAAACAGCACATAAGAGTTTTTTCATTCTTTTGCACCTCGTTTGACTAATTTTAAATTTAATTTTGCCAAGATCACAATATACCTTTGCATTATACCACATCTGGCAGTTCAGTTCTACCCTGAAATAGTAATTCTGATTTCCCATCTTATGTAAAAAACGGAGCGGATTGCTCCGCACCGTTTCATGGCTATTCTGTTTTGAAAGCGCCAATCTTTTTCAAATAGGCAAATCCGTCTGCATGGCCCCGGAAGTAGATGTGTTCCCGTTCCATATTATCGGCCCGCATATACAGCCGGATAAATTCCTTCCAGGCTTCATGCTCCTCAGCAGTAAAAGAAAGTTCTCCCTTGCCCTCCAGCAGAGCGCCAATCACAGGATTTTGGCGTTTCAGTTCTTCCATCTGGGCCTTTAACTTGGCATATTCCGGGCTGGCAGCCGCCAAATCCATCACAATGTCGCTGTCGATTTCAGAAAACTGCTCGGAAATGCGCTCCGGGAGCAGGCAGTAGCTATCGTCCATCTATCATCACCCCTTGTTACGATTTTTATTATACTATACCTGCCCCGCAGCGCAATGGCAAATGTGCGATCACCTTTCTTTCTGCGCTTTGGCTTTCTGTTTGGCTTCGGCGGCCCTGGCCTGTTCCTGGACAGTATCCCATACCGTATCCATATACGAGGTTTCCTGATTCTCCCACCGCTCAAAAATCTGCTTCAAGGGCTTGCCGGATTTCAGCAGCGCCCTGGCCTGCCCGTCTTCCAAATCACGGGTTTCCAAGGTCATCAGAATGTCCTCCCGCATCGTGTACTCGTAGGCGTGGTTCAGAATCTCAGCCGGCGGCTGGGAAAGCAGCCAATCCCGGAACTGCTCCTGTTCCGCGAACATTTTTTCATAGAGCCTGGTATTCAATTCTTCGTTGGTCATCGTATCCTCCTTTACCGTGCCAGCTCCGCAACCCTCCGGGCAGGCACATCCTCGCCCTCATCCGGGGTATCGTCCAGCAGAGTCTTGTCCTTCTCATCCATGTTGAGCAGAATATTCAGCTCTTTCAAACGGGCTGCTTTCTCCGCCAGCTCCTCCTCGCGGGCAAATGGGGCAGCCAGTTCGGTGCGTGCGTTTTCAAGCTGGGCTTTGGTTTCCTCCAGGCTGTTCTGCTCGGCCTGCAGGCTGCCTGCAAGGTTTTCCAGAGCGTTGTCCAGGCGGGTGATATTGCCGAACACATCTGCGCCCAGCGTCACCGTATGGGAAAGAGTGCCTTTGAGTGTGATCCGATACTCGTTGCTCCTGCCATCATAGGCCAGCACCATGGAAAAACCCCGGTACTGCCCCAAAAGAACAGCGTCGGAACCAGTCATGCGGGTGCAAACGTCAATGATAGCCTTGCCTGCGTCCTCTTTTTCGGTGTAGTGTTTGCCATCCACCTCCATGCCGCAGAAGCCCTCCTGGGCCTTGGGGTGGGCCGCCGCCAGCGCCACATCCTGCTCATAGCCCGCGATCCGTTCCGTGAGCCGGGTGATTTCCTCCGGGTACTTGCGGTACACCAGCTCCTCCAGCGCATATACCTGGTTCAAGTGGCTGGCTTTCAGCATATTCAGCCGCGCCACCTCCATATCCAGGTTGCACTTCTCGATAATTAACGGATTGCCGGTGGCCAGCGCCTTGATCTCCGAATAGCTCAGGGCGGTTTCATCCACATCATCCGCCACACGGACGGGGGCCTTGCTGGTCATGATCTGGGCGATAAACTTCTGCTTGTTCTCCACGAGCTGGTAGAGGTAAGCGTCAAAGGTGCCTTCTGTTACATACCGATAGATTTCCACCTCCTCGTTTTCATTGCCCTGGCGGACGATACGCCCCAGCCGCTGCTGCAGGTCGGAAGGACGCCAGGGGCAGTCTAAATCGTGCAAGGCAATCAAGCGGTCCTGCACATTGGTGCCTGCGCCCATTTTGGCCGTGGACCCCAACAGCACCCGCACCTGCCCGACGCGCACTTTGGAAAACAGTTCCTTCTTTTTGGCTTCGCTGTCCGCCGTGTGGATAAAGGCGATTTCCTCCTCCGGGATTCCGGCGTCCATCAGTTTCTTTTTTAGGTCGTCATAAACACTGAACGAGCCATCGGTGGTAGGTGTGGACAGGTCGCAGAACACAAGCTGGGCAGAGCGTTTTTCTTTGGTCTGTTCCCAGATGCGGAACACATTCCGGGCGCAGACAGCCACCTTGCCATTGGGGTCATCCGGGGCCAGAGGCTGAATCAGCCGCATATCCAACGCCAGTTTTCTTCCATCGTTGGTAATGCGCAGCATATTGTCCACATGAGGATCAACACCGCCGCCGCGAATCTTCTCAGCCCGTTCCGCCAGCCCCTTTATCATCTCCTTCTGAAGCTCCGAGGGCTGGATTACTTCCGTGTGGAAGTTGGCCTTGGGCACGGGGAGTTTGAGCATATCCGCTGTTTGGATGTCAGCCACCTCCTTGAAAGCAGCCATCAGCTCCGGCAGGTTATAAAACTTGGCAAACCTGGTTTTAGCACGGTAGCCGGTGCCCTCCGGCGATAACTCGATGGCGGTGACAGTCTCCCCAAAGTTACTTGCCCAATCGTCAAAATGGATCAGGCCCATCTCCTGCAGGAGCCGGTACTGTAAATACCGTTGAATGGTATAAAGCTCTACCATGGAGTTGGAAATGGGGGTGCCAGTAGCAAAAATTGTGCCGCGCCCGCCCGTCAGCTCGTCCAGATACTGCGTTTTCATAAACAGATCGCTGGATTTCTGGGCTTCGGTCTGGGCAATGCCGCCCACGTTGCGCATTTTTGTCGCCAAAAACAAGTTCTTAAAATAGTGGCTCTCGTCGATAAAAAGGCGGTCGATACCTAATTGCTCGAAAGTGACCACGTCATCTTTACGGCTCTGGTCGTTGAGCTTGGCCAGCCTTGTCTCCAGCGATTTCCGGGTACGCTCCATCTGCTTGACCGTGTAGCGTTCCGCCTTCTGCGCCTTGGCCTGTTCGATCCCTTCCAGGATTTCCTCAATCTGGCGCTCCAAAATAGCCTGCTGGCGCTCCACGCTCATGGGGATTTTCTCAAATTGCGAATGTCCGATGATGATGGCGTCGTAGTCCCCGGTGGCAATGCGGCTGCAAAACTTCTTGCGGTTCTGGGTTTCAAAATCTTTCTTTGTCGCGACTAAAATGTTGGCGCTGGGATAAAGCTGGAGCCATTCTGCCGCCCATTGCTCGGTGATATGGTTGGGCACCACGATCAGCGACTTGGTGCAAAGCCCCAGGCGCTTCATCTCCATAGCTGCGGCCACCATCTCGTAGGTCTTACCAGCCCCTACCTCGTGGGCCAGCAGAGTGTTTCCGCCATACAAAATGTGTGCGATGGCATTGATCTGATGGGGGCGTAAGGATATTTCCGGGTTCATGCCCTCGAACCGGATGTGCCGCCCATCATACTCACGGGGGCGGACGCCGTTGAAGGTTTCGTTGTAAACACGGCACAGCAGTTCCCGGCGGTCGATGTCTTTCCAGATCCACTCGGCAAACTTCTGCTTGATGAGTTCCTGCCGGTCCTGGGCAATCGCGGTTTCTTTTTTGTTGAGGACAGGCTTTTTCTTGCCGTTCTCGTCCTCAATATAGTCAAATACCCGCACATCCCTTTGATTTAGGGTCTGCTCCAAGATGTGGTAGGCGCTCATCCGCTTGGTGCCGTAGGTGGTAATGGCTTTCACATTGCTGCGGTCGGCGTTTTTCTCCCGGATGCTCCATTGGCCGGTGGCTTCGGAGCGCAGGATTTTAATACGATCCCGCACATAGTAATTGGGGGTGAGCAGCTCCACCATGAATTGCTGGTACACCTCGATGGGCACCCAGTTCGCGCCAATGCGCACGCCAATTTCTCCAGCGCCCAAATCCTGGGGCTGAACGGCTTCCAGGGCCTCCACATTTCTGCGGGCGGTTTCCTTCTGATTGTCAGGGGCCACTTCCAGGAATGCTTTTGCCATCCGCAGCTTTTGGCGCACTTTCCCGGAAAGGTACTCATCCGCCGTGACAAGAGGATAGCGGCTCAAATCCGCCAAAGAAGGCAGGATGTCCTCCGGGTTCTCCGCACAGCGAATATCCCGGTAGATCACCCCGGCAAGCTCTTTTTCCAGTTCCTCCGGGGATTTACCCGACAGCTCTGCCATATAGTCCATATCCACACGGGCTTTTTCCGAAATGGACACCGCCAACGCTTCACTGGCTGTATCCACACTGGTGACAGCCACATGGGGCCGGATGGTGCGCCGGGTGAACATATCGGCTTTTCTTTTTAGGTTGCCCTGCTCATCCAGCACCTCCAGAGAGCACAAGAGGCAGTAGCTGGAGTCCTCCGAAAAGGCCAGCTTGTTGCCGCGACTGTTCAGCAGCCCATACTTGGCGGTGAAGCTGTCGTAAAGGGCGTTGAGCTTTTGCTGCTCGGCTGCAATATCCTCATCCGGGTAGCCTTCGGTCTGGTACTCAATAAGCCTGCGGGTACATTCCCGCAGCTCGATCATGCCACGGATACGGTTTTCCGCCGTGACGGAGACTTCCACCGGGTGCATGAGGCTGTTTTCTCGGTAGTATACTTGCCCATCTGCAATCGTGTAGCTGAAATTCTTCACTGTGGGGTCGGCAGGGATGGAGCGATCTTCCTCCTCGTCCAGTTCCTCCAGCTCGTAGGGCTTGATTTCCGCCTGCAAAAACTGGATGGCATTGGCAAGCTGCTCGGATAAATCTTCCCCCTCGCGGGCTTTGCAGGCGCTGTCCGGCCCGAACCGTGTGGATTCCATCACCATGTCGCCCAAAATCATCTCCGGGTGCTGCACGAAATAGTGGTTCATGCGGATTCCGTTTTCATCGGTGTCCAAATGCACCCAATCCTGGTCTAAATCGGTGATGTGGTCGCGCTTTTGCAGAAAGATGATGTCGCTGGTCACTTCCGTTCCGGCGTTCTGCTTGAAGGTGTTATCCGGCAGGCGGATGGCCCCGATCAGGTCGGCGCGCTGGGCCAGGTATTTGCGGACGGCGGAGTTTTCCTTATCCAGAGTTCCCTTGCTGGTTATGAACGCCACAATACCGCCAGGCCGCACCTTGTCCAGCGTTTTGCCAAAGAAATAGTCGTGGATCAGCCAGTGGTGCTTGTCGTACCGCTTATCCAACACCTTGAAATCCCCAAAGGGGACGTTGCCCACGGCCACATCAAAAAAGCTGTCGGGCATTTGCACGGTTTCAAAGCCGTTTACGGAAATGCTGGCGTTCTGGTAAAGCTGGCCCGCAATCCGCCCGGAAATGGAATCCAGTTCTACGCCATAGGCTTTACTGCCCGCCATATCCGCAGGGAGCAGGCCCAGGAAATTGCCGGTGCCGCAGGATGGCTCCAGGATGTTGCCCTGGGTAAAGCCCATCTGAGCGAGGGCCTTGTAGATTCCCCGGATAACCACAGGCGGCGTGTAAAAGGCGGTGAGGGTGCTGGCCCTGGCCGCCGCGTATTCCTCTGAATCCAGCAGGGATTTCAGCTCCTCATAGTGGGGGCTGGTTTCCTCAAAGCAGTCCGCAAGGCCGCCCCAGCCCACATACCGGGATAGGATTTCCTGTTCTTCGGGCGTGGCCAGCCGTTCTTCCGCTTCGATCTGCTTCAGAGTGCGGATGGCGGCAGCATTGGCCGCGTATTTCTCGCTGGGGGTGCCATGGCCCAGGGCGTCATCGGTGATGTGAAAATCATGGCGCTGGTCCCTGGGGACCTCCGGGTGCAGAGTCGTGAAGGTAATGCGCTCACGGCGGGGGCGCTTCGGCGGCGGTGGGAGTGATTCTTCTTTTTGGGGCTGTAAATCGGCCTGCTCTGAGCTGACTGACGGTTCTTCTGTGGCAGGGGCTTGTTTCGCCTGTTCCATGGCCCGTTCATCCGGGAAGTTTCCGTAGACACGCAGCCATCTGTTCTCCTGAAGGTCATAGATACCAGCTCCATCATAGGCAAAGCCATCCTCGCCCTCCATGGTTCCGGCCACATACTTCTGCGCCGCCTGTTCTGCCTCCGCCAGCGTTTGGTAATTCAGCCGTTCATCAAAGCCATTTTCAAAGTGGTGGTACACCACCACCTCAAAAGGCGGCTCCATGCGCTGGGCATAGCGGTCAATGTCCTCCTGTGTGAGCCATTCCGGTTTTTCCGGCAGGGCGGCGTAGAGTTCCCGCATTTTGGCGATCTGCTCCCGCACGGTCCCGGCCCACAGGTGCTTTTCCGCCCGTCCGCCAGCGCCAAGGAAATATTCACAGTCATCTTTCAGGCGGCTGAGTAAGAAATAGCCATCTGACCCCTGCTCCGGCGTGGCACCGATGGATTCCAGTTCTCCATCGGAAACGGAAATGAGGTCATCAAAATCCAGTTCGGCCAGCTCGTTTTGGATGAGTTCATCCAGGCTCTCATACTGCCTGCGCTCCAAAAACTGCCCGTCCAGGTAACGCTCCATGCGGTAATGGACCAAATCTGCATTGACCTGGATGGGGATTTCCTCATCCGTGACAGTGGTGTAGGCAATGCCCACCTTTTCCAGATCACTGAAGTCGGCTGGGCTGCCATACTCGGCCTCGCAGAAATCGTTGATAAACTCTTTGGCGATCTCCAGTGAAGCAGGTTCCGTCTCCTCGGACAAAAACTCGCGCTCAATGAAGTCGGCAACATCCTGGCTGTTACCTTTGCCGCCATGGGCACGGTAATCCATCAAACCTTCTTCGACCAGTTCGCTGGATACCGCATATCCGGCCTCCTCCAGATAACCGGCGATTTCTTCTATCTGCGCCTGTTCCGGGGTAAGGGCCAGGGGCAGCTCCCCGATCTGCTCCATACAGAGGGTGATGTCCACCGCGATTTCTTCTTCCGGGTCCGCATGGTCCAGGAAGGATTGAAGCAGTCTGCGGATTTCCTCCCGCTGAACAGGGTCATGGAGCTGCTGGGCGATATTCTCCACCGCCTGAGCGTCATCTTCGCCATAGTCCATGCGGGAACCGTCAAACTCTCCCACAAAGCGCAGTACCTGGGCGGCCAGCTCCGGGTAGGGGTCTGCCAGTTCTTCTTTTTGGGGTGGTTCCTGCGCTCTGGGTGGCACAGCGAACACCGGCGCGTCCTGGGTGGCGGAAATCGTCATTTCCGAGGTATCCGCAATCCGCTGGATTTCCTCCCGCACCGCCTGGGGCATTTCCTCATCGTAAATCTGCACCGTGCGGTCTGGGGCGATATGGGCAACCGTTTTGTAGTCCCCGCGTTCTTCCTCCAGCCGGTTCCACACCGTGACGCCGTTGCCAAGGTGACCGTAGCCCAGGTCGTAGGCTTTCGCCTGCGGCATGGCAGGAGCCACCGGCTCCTTGTGTTCTGCAAAAAGCGTGAAGGTTCCCTGCCGGAAGGCGGTGAGGTTTTCAAACGCTTGCCGGCGCAGGTCATATCTCCTGTCATCCTGCGGGGTGGCCTCCCAAATGGGGACCATCATCTGATAGATTTCTTCCACACGGGCCGGGTCGTCAAGCTGCGGCTCGATGAGCTTCACCGCGTCCCAATAGTCAAAGCCAAAGGGATAGGGGTGGGGCTGCTCCTGCGGCACATTCTCAAAGAAAGTGCGGATATTCCGGGCAAGCTGGTGCTTCTCATACTGCGGCATGGCGGCGCGGTCCTCATCGGTGAGGAACCGCCCCTGGGCGATCATGGCGCTGACGCGCTTTTCCACGGCGTTCCATTTCAGCTCCACCTTGGCGTAGGGGGCGGTAATACTGCCGTGGCTGAAAGAAACACCTTTACTGAGCTGGTAGGTCACATCGTCATTGCCGCCGGAATGGCCGCTGTACTCGCCGTGGTAGTGCTTTATGAAATTCTCCCGTTCCTTGCGCTCTGTGTGGTTGCGGTAGAAGGAATACACGGCCAGCCGGTAATCCGTGCTGCGTTTCCCGCCCCGGAGAAGGTTGTCGATCTCGTCCCCGGAAATAAAAAATCGCCGCTGGGGGTCGTACCCTTCGGCGGCGGTAAAGTGCAGCGGTTCCCGCTGCAGGTCGGAAAGCTGCTCCAGCAATTTTTGCGGACGGTGGAAATGGAATCGCAGCAGTTCCCGGTTCTCTCTGTATGCCTGGACAAACTGCTCCAGCTCATCCCGCAGGTTCTGCAGCCCCTCCGGATGGCCTAACAAATCGCTTATGGCGGCGCTTTCCTCTGGAAACCCATGATTTTTGCCGTAAATGGCATTCACCGTGGGAAGATAGCCCGCGTCGGCGGTGCCTTCTGCAAAATCCTGCCGGAGATACCATAGCTGCGCGGCCCGTTGCTGGCGTTCATACCCGTCCACCCGGTCCAGCTCGCTCTGGGGCATATACCGGCCCAAGTCCAGCAGTTCCCGGATACGGGCCGCCGCCTGTTCCCAGGGGATGAGGGTGGCGCTGGAACGCTGGGCGCTTTCGCCCTGGGCAATGCGGATTCCCTCGGCGTTGTACCAGATGGCATACTGTCGGCCATCCAGATAAAAGCCTGCGCCGTTCTCGCCATAGTGCTCTGCCAGGAACCTGGCATTGTCCGGCTTATCCTTTTTGAAATAGGCGCAGATGATGAGGCGGCTGTTCTGGTCGTTAGCACCAATGCACAGCGCCTCGTCGATTACCTGCTGAGGCAGAGCCGGGTGAGGGAAAATGGATGGTTGGGCCGTACCCTCGGCCTGGGCTGGCTGCTGAAACGCCGCAAAATCAAAAAGGGACATCTGCTGGCTCTCCTGGGTAAGGAGCTGCGGGATGTCCGTCTGAATGAAATATTCTTTTTTGTCAATGAGCTGGGCAGTCCACTGGGCCACAATATCCCAGGAAAAAACGGATTCCTTGGTGCGGGATGGGTAAGAGCCTTCCCACATGAGCAGGCCATTCTCCTGGGGCTTATATCCCAGGCGCTGCCCGTCAGCGATGATCTCGGTGTACCGGTCTTGGTAGGCGGATCTCAGATATTCCGCCCGTTCCTGAACGTCGCTGTGAACCGAGAAGAAAAGCTCGATCTGATTTTTCTTATATTTCAGATCGTCGTCCTTGTTGGCGATGATGGCCATGATCTGCTTTTCATCCAAAAGCGCGGGAAGTTCATCACTACCTGCGCTTTCTTCCGGTTCCGGCTCTTGGGACGTTAGCTGTAAATCAGTTCCGCCAGCACCGTTTCCTCCGCCGCGTTCTGCAGGTTGTTCATCATCTGCACCCACTTCATCTGGTCGCTGGCTTTCAGTTCCTCCGTCACGCCCTCGGCCTTCGCCATCTGCGCCACGATTTCCTCCATCCGGCGCTGGGCGTTCTGCTGGATCTCCGCCAGATGACTGTTCAGTTTGCCGCTGGTCAACAGATTCGTGTACGTCACCCTGCGGTGCTCCTTGAGGAACTTCTTCCGAAGCAATGCGTATTTCCCATGGGGAACCGGCTCCTCCTGGGGCGGCAGAAGGTTCGGCAGATTGTAGTCGCCCTGCCTGGTGTAAGTGATCTCGGTCATATTCAAAACTCCTTTCCGGCTGTGTGTTTTCCTGTTCAGTTACAGCATACTGGTTTTCCTGCTGGGGTTCAAATGTGCGATTTTCTTTTTGGGGCTGTCTTTGCAGGGCAAGGACCGTGCGGGAAATGGCGGAAAGGCACATCTGGGAAATGTCCCCGGTGGCCACGCCCAAAGCGTTCAGGGTCTGTGGAGTGTTGAAATTCAGCACATCCCGAAAATCCTCATCCTCAAAGTATTCAGACGGGTCAAGGCCGCAGCGCACCAGCAGCATATATCCAATGCTGTTTTGCACCGCCCTGCGGTATTCCACCTCCAGGTTCAGCTCGTCCAGTTCTTCCAGAAAGCTGCCTTCCGTAAGGGTTTTCAATTCAGAAAGATAGTCGGGCATATTGTCCTCCACGGCGTTCTTTGCCGCAGAGAGCAGGGCTTCGCCCAAATCCTCCTTGTGCTCCAGTTCTCCAAAGCTGTTTTCCAGCGTTTCGATGATGTCCGGCGCGTATTCCTCCCGCACCGTCCAAAGGGGGACGGGCCGTGGGAACCGGGCTTCATGGGTATCGGAAATATCAAAGTAATACTTCAGCCGGGGCTTGCCATTGTGCTCCCCATCAAAAACGGCAATGCCGTTTGCGCCCCGGTTTACCCAGCGCCCAAATTGCCGGTTCCATCGCTCGATCTCCAGGACGGCGGTGGCGTCTGGGCGCTGGGCGTAGACAAGCAGTTGTTCATCGAAAGAAAGCCGGTAGTTGCGGCAGGCAGAAGCCAGAAACGCCCGCCACTGGTCGGGAGCTGTCACGCTGCGCTGCGTTTCCTGGTACAGCTCCGTCAAGGCTTTATATCGTATCGCCATCGGTTGCCCCTCCTTTTCTTATTCTTTTTTCGCAGCTTTCAGTTCTGCGCTGTAATCCTTATCAGGGTCATATTGATTGCACAGGGAGAGCAGCAACAGCCAGATGGTATTTCCGGCCTCCTTCGGGTACATCCGAAGCGCCACGCAGGGCGCATGGTCACTGTCAACAAAGGGCCTCCCATAGCGCATAAACTGGTCGATCAGCTTTTGAGCCATCTCCCGGTATTCTTCATAGGGGTTCTGTTCCGCCTGCTGATGGAGAACCGTCATCAGCAAGTTGAACCAGTCCTCATGCGTATCCAGTTTTACGGGCGGTAAAGACGCCATTTTCATCACCTCATCTTTCCATGGCTGCGGCCTGCCGCCGCCGGGGAATGGAAAACCCGTAGACTTTGGCGATGTCATCGCCCAGCCTGCGGGTCACTCTCGTAATATCGGCGCGGGTTGCAATGCCGCGATATAGTTTTTCTTTCAGCAGTTCAATTTGAGAAGGGCTGGCGCTGTCCTTGTAAACGCGGTAGAGGTAAAAGTTCGTGCCATCATGGTGGATGGCGTCGCACCGCAGATCGCCCAGCCGGTCCACATACCAGGTGGAATAATCTGTGTCGGAATACAGGCAGTCCCGGATGTTGCCGCTGGGGATTTCCTTATATCCCATGCGCCGACCATTCCACAGGCCCAGGTCGCCTACAACCAAAATCGGCTGGGAAAGCTGTACATTGAGGTTAGCGCGTTCATCATCCAGGTAATCCCCATTGATCTCATACATCAGGGAAATGCGCTCATCTTCGGATAAATCTGGATAGTCCGCCTCCAGGTCATCCCTCCAATCCTCATAGTCCAGGCCATAATTGCTCCAGATAACGTGTCTTTCCTCCTTCATCGGGCTTCACCCCGGTCTTTCTGCCTGGGCTTGATGGGCTGCCCCTGCTCGTCATAGTTTCTGGGATCGGCGGCGGGGGTCTGCCAGCCAAACATGGAGCCGGCCAGCATGGCGGCTTCCTGTGCTTTGGTAACGCTGTTCTTTCCATTGTTATCCTCCGCAAATCTGCGATTTTCTCCGGCGTCTGCCGCCGAAAACTCTGGGCAAGGGGTGTAGCCTTTTTCGCCCCTGGTCAGAAGAATCAGTTCCCCGGATGAGGGAAGTACACTGAAACACTGCACCGGCAGAGAAGAACGCAGCGGGATCACGCTCCCGTGAGACTGCTCCAAACGCTCTGCAAATTCGCAGATATGATAAAGGGCGCTGGAATACCCTCCGCTGGTTTCAAAATGGGTTTCGTCGATGAACCGGCAGGTGCGGTCGCGGGTTTCTCCGCCGCCAGTGAAAATGCGGATGTGGTCGCCATCGGGGATACGGAACAGCTCCTTGTAGCCGGGCGTGATAAACCGGATGCCCTGTTTGGCCTTTTCCATGTGGTGTTCCAGAAATCGGGAAACGTAGGCGTAGAGGTAAAAGTTGTAGTCTCCATAATTGGGGTTGCACCGGAGCATATAGGTGTGTTGGGGCGTCTGCACCTTAAAACCGTACTCGGCGCAGTAGTTTCCCTCAAACTCAGCCTCCGGGTTCTGATAGCAAAACCTGGTCATGCTGTCACGGGTACAGAGCAGCCCATTCTTCTCCCGCAGAGTGTTGACCACCTCATCAAGCTCCGCCTTAAACTCGTCCGTCTTGTATTCCCTCCGATGGTCGAACCAGGAAGTGTAAAACTCTTTTCCAGCGCCAAAATCCCCGCGCAGATGGCCGATACAGCCGGTTTGCCCTTCAAGCTGGCTGCTCTGGTTGTACGCATACAGGCGATCCGCCGGGGTCATGCTGGTAATTTTCAGCTCCATCATCTCTCGCGTCCTTTCTTTTTCGCTTGTCGGTTTTGCTCCGATATGGCCTTTTCCCGTGCCTGCCAATATTCGGGGTGGTGAATTTGCACGCTGCTATTGATAACAGCCTCATACGCGCCGGGGCCAAAGCGCTCGTTCACTGGAGCCTGGATCATCTTTTTATCCATCAGCTCCCGGAGAGCCACCTGCGCGTCGCAGTCCTCCTCAAAGCAGAGGTAGCCGCCCTCAATAAAGCCGCAGCCCATCGCTTCTTTTCGGAATATCTTTTCCGCCAGTTCCCGGCGCACCATAATTCCGCCATGCCCTGGGGTAGAAACGGAATAAACGCCGGGGCAGAGCGTTTCACATTCCTGGATATTGCCCCATGGGGAATAGGAAGGGGCCTCCGGCACAATAGTGTTTTGCCGCTGATCCTCCAGGCACTGCACCTCCTCCTGCGCCCGCGCCACCAAATCCTTCTGCGCGGAAAACAGGTCGCTGAAATAGTGGCCCCAATCGTAGTCCGTCCGGTTACTGCATTTCCAGGTGACAAACTGCTGGGGCGCTGTCAAATGAACGCCCAACACAAACTCGCTGTCGCCCACATGACAGGAATCCGTAATGATATATCCGGCGTTTTCTCTGTAATCCATCATCGTTCACGCTCCTTCGTCGTTTTCTTTTTGGCCTGTTCCTGCTGGATCGCAGTAAGGCCATGCTTGGCCCAACCGGGAAGGTCCTCCGGCTGTATCGTACCAAGCACGTCCATGCGCTCATAGCGGCTTTCTTTTCCGGTATAGAGGTCAACGCAGTAACAGGCGGACCACCGGCTGTGTGGAGAAGCCCCAAAGCCGCCCAGACAGAGCTTGAGCTGGCGGGTAGCCCTGCGGTATTCCCGGCGCAGCACCTCCGGCTTTATCACCACGATTTTTCCGTGCAGATCATCCTCATAGGAAATGGGGATGCAGCCCTCCGCTGTAATGGGGCGGTCGTCTATGCCCTGTATGCGGGGCTTATTGAGTTCTATGTGGGTTT
>ENA-UOJP01002520-UOJP01002520.1-human-gut-metagenome-genome-assembly--contig:-C102-NODE-2520-length-13935-cov-6.451369_pt1 | contig 13935 bp, 13 predicted proteins | sample MGYA00242353_ERZ723900 | MGnify/ENA metagenome assembly ERZ723900
GGGATGATTTTGGAGACCTGCATACCCTGGAGCCAGGCGATACCATTACCTGGACCACCAAGCTGGGCACACGCACCTATCAGGTGGTCAGTGTAGAAAAGGTATTGGAGACAGATACCAGCGGCACCGCCACTACCAGTGACAACCGTATCACGTTGTTTACCTGTGTGCGGGATCAGCGGGCATACCGCTGGTGTGTCCAGGCTGTGGAATGCTAAACGCAGTGCATCTCCCAAATTGGGAAATGCACTGCGTTTTTTTCGCTTAGTTTCTGCGAAACCCTGACTGAATTACTTCCAGAAAGAGGTGATGAACAGATTGTTGTTCATGCCTCTTTCTGTCCATTTTAAGGAGGGCTTATGAAAAAACTGCTTTCAATGTTTTTGGCCTGCGTTTTGCTGCTTGGAATTCTTCCGACCTCCGCTTGGGCCGCGGATAGTGTAGAAGCGGCGCTGGGCGAAGTGGACATTTATAACGGCGGATATGAGCTGGGTTATCTGTCCATCAACGGCGCTGTCAAGAAGCAAGACTACACCTATTTCATGTATAAGAGCAATGATGGGACAACCAAAGAAGTTCCGGCATATTGTGTGAATCCGTATCTCAAAGGTGTTCCCCAAAAGGTAGAACCCGGCGAAAGCATTAAATATCTTGCGGAGGAACGCTCCAGCGATCCCAAGGTGGTGGGCATTATCTCCAACGGTTACCCCCACCGCAGTCTGGGTGAACTGAATTTGGATAACAAGTATCAGGCGTATTACGCCACAAAGATGGCCCTCTGGTGTTATTTGCTTTCCACCTGGGACATCAACAATCTAAAGGTGGCCCCCGGCCTTTCCGGTTCTGAACTGGACATTGGCAACCGCATCCTGGCCGCCGCCAAGGACATCTACAAGCGCGGCACCACCTACAACTATATGCTCACGCCCAAAATGACAGCCACCCCAGACCATTCCGTGGCCTATCCTGTCAGTGTTGAGGGTAAGGACTACTATCAGCAGGTGTTTACGGTTTGGAGCGAGACATGGGTCTACGATTACGACATTTCTGTCGCCTTTCAGGACCCCTCTGCCGTTCCCAATGGCACCCGGATCGTCAACATGGACAACAAGGATGTGACCTCTGTTGCTGCGGAAGGAACCGGAGACGGCTACTCCGCTCAATTCAAGGTGCTGTACCCCGCGGAATCCATCCAGAACCAAAGTGGCAGCGTCCAGCTTGCACTGTCCGCCTCCGTGGCGCAGTATGCCGCCATGTATGCCATCTGCCAGGAGAAGGATAAGTACGGCGACCTGCAAAATTATATCTGCGACCTGGATAACAATGTACGTCTGGATGTGGCTGCTATCAGTAACTATTATGACGGTCAGGACCCCGACCCGGATGAGACCGCGCTGAAAATCGTAAAGCTGGAGGAGGGCACAAAAATCCCACTGGAGGGCGCGGTGTTCTCTGTGTACGATCCAGAGGGACGCAAGGTTGGCTCTTTCTCTACTGGCCCGGACGGGACCGTGGTAATCCCTCTGACCCTTGAGGGCCACTATACGGTAACCGAGGAGATCCCGCCCCGGTATCATCTTTTGCCGGATGAGCGCACCCAGCACGCGGATGTGGAGTACAACAAGATTGCACCCCTGACTTTCTGCAACGCCCCCTACGGCTCACTTCGGGTGGAGAAAAAGAGTGACACTGGAGATCTGCTTTCCGGTGTAACCATCCAGATCAAGCACTTGGAGAGCGGCCAGACCCGGAGCGGTCAGACCACCACCGGAGGTTCCATCACCTTCGACCAGCTTGAACCCGGCGCATGGGAAGTGCGTGAGTTGGCAGGAATCGAGGGCTGGAAAGCTGTGACCGATACCGTTCAGACGGTCAATGTGGTGTCAGGCGAGGAATCCACCGCTACCATTATCAATGAAGAACTTCCTGGTCTGCGGATCATCAAGTATGACCGAAAGACGATGGAGCTTATGCCGGATGTGGCGTTTGAAATCTTCCGGGATAATGTTTCCCTGGGCATCTTCCGTACCAATGAACAGGGCGAAATTCTCCTGGTCAACCAGCCCGAGGGCAGTTATCGGATCGAGGAACGAAACCCCGGAGACGATGAGCATATTATAGATACCACCCCCCAATATGCGGAGTTGACCACGGGCATGGGCATTGTGGAACGGGTGTTTTATAATGACCAGCTGCCCGGCATCCATCTTATCAAGGTAGACAGTGCGGATCTCAGTAAGCCGATTGCCAATGTCAAATTCCGCATTGAGGCGGTGGACGGCTCCTGGGGACCGGAGGAATATACGACTTCGGAGGATGGGACCATCGACCTCTCCAAGCTCTCCGTGGGCGCTTATGTGGTGACTGAACTGGAGTGTCCGGGATATGTGATTGACGAGGCACAGAGGATCATCCACCTGGATGGAAATGAGACGGCCCAGTTTGTCTTTACCAACAGCAAGCTGCCTTCCCTCCTCCTCACAAAAATCAGTTCGGATGGCTCCGCCCTGGCCGGAGTGACATACAGCCTGACCCGGATTGAGGATGGCAGCCGGTATATGGATCAGACCACTTCCAGCACAGGTACGATCATTTGGGAGGGCTTACAGCCTGGAGTATATTCCCTAAAGGAAACCGACACAGTATCAGACCACATTTTGGACGAAAAGGAATATCATGTAGAATTATTCCCCGGTAAGGACAGCACCATCGTTTTGGAGAACGATAAGAGGCCAAACCTCACCATTTGGAAGCGTGACGCAGACAGCGGCGCTCCCGTGGAGGGCGCAGTTTTCCTTGTAAAGACAGCAGACGGCCACAGTGTGGCCGAGGTGACCACTGGCCCGGATGGTTCCGCCAAGGTCCCCAACCTCCTGCCCATGGTCTATGAGGTGATTGAGAAGTCCGTTCCATCACCTTATCTGATGGACTCAGACCCCCAGCTTGTGACCCTCTACCCCAACCGGGACCGGGATGTATATTTTGAAAACCACAAGGCCCCGACCATCGAAATCATCAAGGAAAATTCCATCACCCATGAACGACTGGCAAATGTGCGCTTTCAGGTGTGGTATGCCAGCAACGATACGGAGACCGGCGAATACAACGATCTGGGCGTATTCACTACGGACGAGAACGGGCGCATTGAGCTGACCGGCCCGGCCAACGGCCTGCGCGACGGCTGGTTCCGGGTGAAAGAGCTGGAGCCGCCCACAGGGTTCTCTATCAAGGACAGCGATACCCAGGAGGCTTTCATCTCTGCCGGAAAGGGGCATACCTTCCTGTTTGAGAACACCCCCTTGTCCGCCCTGATCGTTTACAAGCAGGACAGCGTAAGTGGGGAAGGCTTGAGCGGCTGCCGTTTTCAGTTGAGCTATTTAGGCGGTGAGACCAGTGGCAGCGGCGGCACCGTGATCGGCAATTACACCACCTCGGCAAATGGGTCCTTCACCGTTACCGGGCTCAAGGCTGGTTATTACATCTGCGAGGAGCTGGAGAGCGACAGCGGCCATGTGATCGACGCCGCTCCCCAGTCCTTCTACATTTCCGGGAAAGTCCAGGATATTGTGACCCTCTACTTTTCCAACGCTCCCAAGGGAGCTGTTCTGGTCAAGAAGGTATCGGCGGCGGACAACACGCCGCTCTCTGATGTGGAGTTCCTGGTGACAAAATCGGACGGCTCTGTGGTGGGCGACGCCAACGGCAAGTTCGTGACAGACAGCACCGGCACTTTCCTGGTGGAAGGGGTAGAACCTGGGACCACGCTGGTCATCAAGGAAACCCGTGCCAAGCCGGGCTATCTGCTGGACGATACGCCCCAAACCGTCCAGGTCAAGGAAGGCCAGACCGTCACAGTGGAGTTCCGCAATCAACCCCTGGGAAATCTTATCATCCATAAACTGTCCAGCAAGGACAAGACCCCGCTGGAGGGGGTGCAGTTCAAGATCACCTATGCGGACGGTTCCTACCTGCCGGACGAGGGCGGCAAGCTGTCCTCCAATGGGCTGTACTGGACCAATTCGGAGGGGCAGATCATCCTCTCCGGCATCACCGGCACAGTGGTAGTAACTGAAGTGGAAAGCATCCCTGGATACACCATCGACCCCAACACCCAGAGCCAGACGGTGGTGGTCAACCCGGACGATACCCAGCAGCTCTATTTCTACAATGCGCCGGTGGGCGGTGTGGAGTTTACCAAAGTCAATGAGGCAGATAAAACAGAAACCATCTCCGGCGTCACCTTTGAAATCCGCCGCGTCAGCGACGACGCTCTGGTGGATACCGTGACCACCGGGAAGGATGGAAAAGTGTTTCTGCCCCTGGAGGCTGACAACTACTATGCCGTGGAAACCGATTGCCCGGATACCTTCAAGTTGGACCCCACACCCATCTACTTCACCGTAAAGGATGGGGAGACCACCCGCAAGACCGTGACCAACAAGGCGTTTTCGGGTATTCTGTTACACAAAATCGACGCCGCCACCCGAAAGGGAATCTATGGTGTGACCTTCCTCCTCTACGACGGCAACATGAATCCCGTGGATCAGTTCACCACCGACCAGAACGGATACGCCTACATTGACACCCTGGAGCTGTCCGGCAAGGTGTATCTGCGGGAGCTGGAGAACGAGGGCTATATCGTAGACGAACAGCTGAAAACCGTCTATATCAAACCGGGCGAGACCACGGAAATCACCTGGGAAAACCGGGCCATCACAGGCCAGATCCAGATTGTCAAGAAGTCTGCCGACTACAACCCCACCAACGGCCTGCCTGCCGGAACGCTGCTGGAGGGGGCCGTGTTTGAGATCTATGATAAAGCGGGTAATCTGGTGGACACCATCCGCTCTGATAGCCGAGGGCTGGCCGTGTCCAAACCTTTGCCTCTCTCCCGCTATACCATCCGTGAGGTCAAGGCTCCGGCAAATTACGGCGTTAATGAAACGGAACTCACTGCCTATCTGGAGCATGAGGGACAGATCGTCAAATTTGAGGTGACCAACAAGAGCCTGACCACCGGCGTGTCCATTACCAAAACCGGCCCCAAGGAGATCATGGCGGGCCAGCCGGTACGCTATACCTTCTCCGGCATCGCCAATAGCTCCAACGTCCGGCTGGACAACTTTTATTGGCGCGATACCCTTCCCGCAGAGGTGCGGTTGGATACGGTGGTCACCGGAACCTATAACTTCCCCGGCACCTATAAGATCACCTACCGTGTGAACGGTGGCGAGTATCGGACCCTGGCAGACAACCTGTCCACCAGCAAGAACTACACCCTGGCTGCCTCGGCCACCGCACTGGGCCTTGCCAGCAATGAACGGGTCACAGAGGTCATGTTCGTCTTTGGACAGGCCCCTGCTGGCTTTGCCCAGGTAGAAAAGCCGTACCTCCACTGCACCGCCGTGGCCAACCTGGCCTCCACCTCGTTTGTCAATGTGGCTGACGTGGGCGGCGTCTACAACGGCCAGTGGGTGCAGGCTGTCAGCCGCTGGGTGACCACGGTGTACGGCAAACCTGTCATTCCCACCCTGCCCCGGACGGGGTATTAAGCCCTTGGGGGACTCACAGAAGCTGTGAGTCCCCCTCTTTCTTACAACCAATTATTCTAACAGAAAAAGGAGAAATGAACGATGTTGAAGATCACTGCCACTGGAAATCTGACCAATGATGTGGAGCTGAAGATGAACGAAACCACGGGCAAGCCCTATGCCATCCTGCGCATCGCCTCGGACCGCCGCTACCGGGATCAAGAGGGCAACCGGCTCACCGACTTCATCTCCATCAAGGTGCGCGGCCCCCTGGCCGAGTTCTGTGCCGCCTATGCCTGGAAGGGCTGCAAGCTGGCCGCCTCCGGCGACTTCGAGACCATCACTTTTTCTGACGATCCCACCCGCCAGCCCGGCTTCCTGATCAAGGCTACGGAGGTGGAGCTCCTCTCCCCCCGGCGGGCAGAGGAGGCGACCGTTGCCGAGCGGAACCAGGCCGAGTGTGAGGCCGCCTGATGAAGAACACTGGGATCATTTACCGCAGCACAGCCCCCCCCCCGGGGGGGCTGCCTGCGAGGCCCGCGCGGCTCCCGCCTTGGCGGGCGGAGCAGCTCGGCGCACTGGAGACAGATCTCCTGAAAAATGGGTGCTATACCTCCATCATCGTCAATGAGGATCTGGTCGTCATTGACGGACATAACCGAAAATCCTTATGCGACAAGCACGGCCTGCCCTATCAGATGCTGGTGTTCGCCTTTGACGATCTGCTGGAGGCCAAGCAGTGGGCGCTGGACACCCAGAAAGGCCGCCGTAACCTGGACAAGTGGGAACTGGGCAAGATCGCCCTGAAGCTTAAGCCGGAGATCGAAGCCAGGGCCAAGGCCAATATGTCTGCCGGAGGGCAGGCATACCGCCCATCTGAGGAAGGTTCGGCAACATTGCCAAACCTTCCTCCTGTTGATACCCGCAAAGAACTGGCAGACTCCGTTGGTCTGGGTGAGCGGACCATGGGCAAAGTGATGCAGATCGACGAGCACGCCCCCGCAGCGGTCAAGGAGGCGCTGGACAAGAAGGAACTGTCCATCAACCAAGGCTACCAGATCACCAAGCAGGTGGAGGATCTGCCGGAGGAGCAGCGGGAGCAGGCCGCCCAGGAGGCGTTGGACATCCTGAAAGCCAAAAAGGAGATCCAGGAAAAGGACGCGGAGATCGACCGAGAGGGAAAGATCGCCGGAGTCTTCTGCAAGGCGTATGAAAAGGCGGTCCTGCTGGACCCCACAGAGGAAAATGTCCGGATCTGGGCTAAATGCACCCGCATGACCAGGGACGAGATGGAAGATACGGTGAAAGAATCCCGTGAATTGGCGGAGGTGTTTCGGACCATTGCCGACCTCATGGAGCGCCTCCTGCCGGAAAGGGGGACGCTATGACGGAAATGAGTGTCCGCCAGTGGCAGGAGCGGTTCCGTGCCGGGGATTTTTCCTCGAAAGATCGTGCCGTTCAGTGTGAGGCTGGGTGGTATGACTGGTTCTGCCAGGATGACGCGCTGGCCGGACGGCTCCAGAAGTTGAGCAAGGTGGTCATGGGGATCACCGACCCGTATATCCTGGACAACTACTATGTCTGGTTTAAGAACAACTGCCCGCTGTCTGGCCCGCTCTATGATGACGTGCGGTTTGAACCTCTGCATGGTGACCGCAACGGGAGATATTTTGTGGTCATACGGGACAGTCCCCATGAGACCCATAAGTGGACCATCTACACGGAGCGCCATGGATTTGAACAGCCGGAATTCACCTGTGCAAACGTGCGGGATATGCTCCGCCATATTAATTCCATGGCTCCAGAAACCTGGCGCGGTGATCCGCAGCCTGCAAAAGCACCGCGTTCCCCTCAAAAGAAGCGAAAGGAGGCAGAACGATGAACCGGGAAAATGAGGGTGCCAAGCCGACTGCTCCGCCCAGACTGCCGCCAGAGGCGGAGCAGGAGATCCTGGAGGCGTTGTTCGAGGGCATGGAGATCCACTCCAGCGAGATCGCCGCGATCCTGAAAAAGCATGGCGTGTGCGGAGATGCAGAGGCCCTCCAGGACAGCTACCGCAAGCGCCTGGGTCAGCGTCTCATGGCCAGTCTCCGGGATGATACCGGGCGGCGTGAGGTGCTGGCCAACGGAAAAGGCAGCTATGTAGTGCTGGAGGGCTGCGGCGACAGGCGGCAGCTCAAGCAGATCCACCGCCGTATCCAAAACCAGATGAAAGGACTGGATCTCTCGGCGCGGAAAGTGTCCGGCAGGCTGACTGTTCTGGAACGGCTGACCCAAAAGTGGAGAAGGGCTGGTTGAGATGGACGCAAAGACATTCTATGAGCAGATCGCCCCAGAACTGGACCCAGGGGGCTTCAAGCTGTACTTCACAGCCCAAAGGCTGACAGGCTTTGAGCTATATAAGCAGTTCCCTTATGAGGACTCCCGCGGGATGTTTGAAATGATGAACGGTCATCAGCTCATGCGCTATCTGCTGGCGGATCAGTTCCATGCCATCCGCTGGGAGATCGTACCTGGAACCTGCTACGAACGGGCCGTCCTTCTCCCTATCGACCGCACCACACCGGCATATCGGGCATTTGAGCAAAAGCTGTACACAGCGATACTGCAAAACTACCATCTAAATCCTCAGAAACAACATGATCGGAAGGAGCACGATACCAGATGAATGATATAATTGTGATCGGCGTGGATCATGGCTATGCAGCCATGAAAACTGTCCACTTCTCCTTTCCCACCGGGTTAGTGGAGTACGAACATGAGCCGTACACCCAGAAAGATGTGCTGGAATACGGCGGCAGATACTATGTGGTGGGCAGCGGTCGTCAGCCCCTTCAGAGAGACAAGACTCAGACGGAGGACTACTATCTGCTTACCCTGGCAGCCATCGCCAAGGAGCTGGAGCACCGGGGTGCGGAGCACACCGCCAGCATCCATCTGGCGGCGGGTCTGCCCCTGACCAGCTTTGGCCGGGACAAGAAGTCCTTCCGTTCGTATCTGTACCGGGATGGGAGCGCCATTCCTTTTCGCTATGAGGGGCAGGACTATACCATCACCATCCAAGAGGTGTCCCTGTTTCCCCAGGGCTATGCTGCCGTCCTGACCCAGACGGAGCTGCTGGACGAGCCGTCCGTCATCGTGGCCGACATAGGCGGCTGGACGGTGGATCTGATGCGTCTGGACAACCGCATCCCCAACGCTGCCTCCTGCCGGAGTCTGGAACTGGGCATGATCCGCTGTGTCGATGAAATCAGCGAACAGGTGCGCCGGTTATTTGGGCTGTCCATGACTACCGCTCAGATCGAAAGCGCCCTGCGGGGCAGCTCCGGCGGGATGGACGAGCGGATCAGGGCGGTTATCCACGCCCAGGCAGGCAAGTACGCCCGAAACCTGCTCTCGGCAGTCACAGAGAGCGGCCTGGACATCCGAGCCATGCCCTCCATTTTCCTGGGCGGCGGAGCGGCGCTCTTAAAGCGCCACCTTTCGGCCACAGACGGCCTGTGCCGCCCGCTTATCCTGGATGACGTATCCCTGAATGCCAAAGGATATGAGCGCCTTGTGGGGCAGATGTCGCGGGGTGTCGGCCATGGCGGATAAGCGGCGGCTCAACCTTTCTTTTTCTCTGACATCGCCCCAGCAGCGGGAAGCCTGGCGTATCCTGAGTTCCATCCCAGCGGGGCAGCGGACAGACACCGTGTGCAGGATGGTCTGTAAGGCCCATGAACAGGATGCCCTGCTGTCCGCCATCCGGGGGCTGATCCGGGAAGAACTGCGCCATTTGGATCTAACAATAGAAAAAAGCCAGCAGGCACAGGCCGGGGACATGGATGAGAATGTCCTCGGCTTTCTTCTTGCCCTGCAGCAGGAAGGAGACGAGATCACCTGATACGCTATTTTGATATGTTCGCCGGGATCAGCGGTTTTCGAACGGATACAGTGTTTACAAGGTTTTGAAATATCTTTTAGAAGGGAGCAGTGACATGAATGAAGTAGGACTAAAAGATCAGTGCTTCGGCGTGGAAGTGGAACTGACCGGAATTACACGTGAACAGGCGGCACAAGCCTTGGCAGATTATTTTGGGACGGAGCCTCGCCGTGGGGATGACTACTACGACAGCTGGTATGTGCGGGATGGTGAGGGAAAAGAGTGGTGGCTGATGAGTGACAGCAGCATCCGTGGAGAACAAAAAGTGGGTGCCAGATACACCTCCACCTCAGATCCGAGATACCGTGTGGAGATGGTCACGCCCAAACTGACCTATGCGGAATTGCCCAAATTTCAGGAATGCGTCCGCCGTGTCCGCACCGCAGGAGGAAAAGTCAATTCCTCCTGCGGTATCCATATCCATGTGGATGCTGCAAACCACAACCGGCAGTCGCTAAAAAATCTCATCGGGATCATGTATTCCAAAGAGGATATTTTGTTCAAAGCATTGCAGGTCAATGAGTCTCGGGCCTCCAGGTGGTGTCAGAAGGTACGGGAACCCATGCTGCAAAAGGCACGCAAGCTTTCATCCGAAGAAACCAAAAACCTGACACAGCTGGAAGCCATCTGGTACGAGGGGGACAACGGCAGTACAGAGCACTACAACTGGACGCGGTACTATGCGCTCAATCTCCATTCTGTGTTTTACCGAGGGACCGTGGAATTTCGCTGTTTTAACTCCACTCTCCATGCGGGCCGGGCTGCCGCTTATGTGAATCTGTGCCTTGCCATATCGGCCCAAGCCATCGCCCAGCGCAGCACCGTCATGCGCAAGACGCAAAGTGACAACGAACTGTTCACCTTCCGGGTGTGGTTGGTACGCCTTGGGTTGAATGGACCGGAGTTCAAGCACACGAGGGATCATCTTCTGGCCAACTTGGACGGGGATCGAGCATGGCGCTATGACAAGGACAGTTACGATGTCAATAAGAAAAAGAAAAACCGAAGCAGTGAGGTGGCACGATGAAAATACGCATTGAAGATACCGTGTACGAGGGTACCGGGACAGAAATCATGGATCAGCTTCGGAAAGCTGCCTTTGACCCCACGGAGTTTCCGGACACAGAAAGCTATATCTGGCAGCTTCGCAGCAACTTCATCCGCATGACGGATCAGGACTGCATTCTGCCGGATCTCGGTGTGGAGGCGCAGGCGCAGACCATGATCATGGCGCTGGCGAAGATCGGCGCGCTGGAGGTGTTGAACCATAGCTGAAGATAAATTGTATTTCGCCTACGGCAGCAACATCAACCTGGATCAGATGGCCTACCGCTGTCCCGCGGCCCAGGTGGTGGGGCCGGTCGTGCTGGAGGGATATGAACTGCTGTTTCGCGGCAACGCAAGCGGAAATGGCGTTGCCACCATCAAGCCCAAGGAAGGGCAGCAGGTACATGGCCTACTTTGGCGGATCACACCGGGCTGTGAGCGGTCTCTCGATCTCTATGAGGGATATCCCCACCTATACGAAAAAGAGTCTGTTGCTGTGCAGGACAGTGCGGGACGGCAGCTGACCGTCATGGCCTATGTAATGACGGATGGGGATCGGTGGCGCTCTCCTGCCCTGCCCTCGGAATATTATTACCAGGGCATTCGGGATGGCTATCGCCAGAACAGACTGCCACTGTCCAAATTAAAACAGGCGTGGGAGTATTGTGCCAAGGAACTGGATCAAGAGAGCAGTAGACTCAACCGTATCTGCGGCGGGCAGGCCAAATCGCCCAAGAAGCAACGTGGGAAAGAGCGATAGGGGGAATGAGCGCACATGAAAGTATTAGTTGTAGAACCGCAAAAGCCCTGCCGTGTGCAGGAGATCAATAGTCTCGCAGATATGCAGCGGATCGTAGGTGGAGATATTGAAGCCGTGTACCCGTTCCAAGAGCCGGTTGCCCTGGTATGCAATTCTGAGGGAAAGCTCCTTGGTCTGCCGATGAACCGCCCATTGCTGGATGAAGATCGCCTGCCCTATGATATCATCTGCGGGACCTTCTTCATCGCTGGGCTTGGTCGGGAGGACTTTGTTTCCCTGACGGATGAGCAGATCCAGCGGTACAAGTCCCTATACGACAACGTGCAGACCCTTCCTGTGCGGAACGGCAACCGGAGAACAGGGACGGATCGTTGGCGATCAACACATAAAAAAGAAAGGGAAAACTGACTATGAGAGATAAATACATTCTGACCGCAGAGTCTGTTACCGAGGGCCACCCTGACAAGCTCTGCGACACCATCGCGGATTCTGTTCTGGATGCCTGTCTGAAGGGTGACTCCTCCGCCCATGTGGCCTGCGAAGTACTGGCCACAGCTGGCAAAGTGCTGGTGGCCGGAGAGATCTCGGCAAAGATCATGCCGGATATCCCCTCCATTGTCTGCCGGACCATCCGGGAAGCTGGGTACACTGGGCTGAACTATGAGATCGAGGTCATCACCCACAATCAGAGCGACGATATTGCTCACGCTGTGCGGGAAGGAGTCCAGACTGGGGCTGGCGACCAGGGGATCGTGTATGGCTTTGCCTGTGATGAGACAGAATCCTATCTTCCTCTGCCGGTCATCCTGGCCCACCGGCTCACCCGGCTACTGACCAACGCCAGAAAAACCGGGATGATCCAGGGCTTACGTCCGGACGGTAAGGCGCAGGTGTCTGTGGAGTACAGCTTCGATATCCCTGTGCGTCTTGCATCGGTAGTTCTGTCCTGCCAGCATGCCCCTGAGAAAGATCTGGGCCAGCTGCAGGCGGAACTCATGGACCATGTAATCCAGCCCGCACTGCGGGAGCTGCCGCCTGATGTGGAAACGGAGATCCTGATCAATCCATCGGGGCGGTTTGTCTATGGCGGATTTGAGGCGGATACCGGCCTCACGGGCCGCAAGCTGATGGTGGATACCTATGGCGGACTGGCACCTCACGGCGGCGGCGCGCTGTCTGGTAAAGACTCCACCAAGGTGGACCGCAGCGGAGCCTACATGGCCCGCTATATTGCAAAAAGCATTGTATCTGCCGGTCTGGCGGATCGCTGTACCGTCGCCCTGGCCTATGCCATTGGCAAGGCTGAACCCGTGGCGGTCAACGTGGACACCGATGGGACCGGCGAATACCGGGATGATGTGCTGGAACAGGCCGTCCGGGCGGTCTTTGACCTGACCCCCGCCGGGATGCGCCACACCCTTGGACTGGACAAGCCCATCTTCGCTCAGTTCTGTAACTATGGCCACTTTACCCATCCGGACGCTCCCTGGGAGCAGACGGACAAAGCGGAGGTACTGTGCAACGCCTGTCGCATCAAGGAAGCAGGTGTGTCGGACCGTTGAAACATATCGCCTCCTGTTCCTTTGGTAAGGACAGTCTTGCCACCATATTACTGGCTCTGGAACATGGGGAGCCTCTGGATGAGGTAGTATATTGTGAGGTCATGTTCGACAAGGAGATCTCCGGCGAGGTGCCGGAACACCGAGATTTTATCTACACCACCGCCATTCCGGCTTTAGAACGCAGGGGTGTGAAGGTAACCGTCCTGCGCAGTGAGAAAACGTATGTGGATCTCTTCACAGGCAAAATCACCCGCGGTCCCAAGAAGGGCCTTCTGCGTTCTTTCCCCATCTGCGGACGGTGTGCTGTTCAGAGAGATTGCAAGCTGAAACCGATCCTGCGATACCAAAAATCGCTGCCGCCCGACACAGTTCAGTATATTGGGATCGCCAAGGACGAGCAGGAACGGCTGCTTCGATTGGCCGGGAACCGGGTCTCCTTACTGGACAAGTACAACTGCACAGAGGGAGATGCAAAGCAGCTCTGCCAGCGGGCAGGGCTGCTTTCGCCTGTCTACACATTTACAACCCGCGGGGGCTGTTGGTTCTGCCCTAACGCCAAAAGAAAAGAACTGCGCCATCTCTATAACTACCACCCAAACCTGTGGGAACGGATGTTGGAGCTACAGGCCTTACCCAACAAGGTGAGCGAGAAATTCAATCGCAGCAAGACCTTCTCTGACATTGACGCGGAGTTCCGTCTGGAAGATGCGCAGGAGAGTCTGTTCCAAAATGCTGCATAAAAAAGGAGATGAGAACAACGAGCAATCAGAAATATGAGATCACGGAGATCTCGCACGAAAAGTATCCCTTTCTTCATCGTATCCGGGCACTCCGGGATGTGAGTGCGGAGGTCAGGGCCGGTGATTTAGGTGGCTTCGTGGAGAGCGAGAGCAACCTTTCCTTTGAGCCGGACGATACCGCATGGATTTTTGACGATGCCATTGCCTGCAATGACGCCTATGTTGACAAGGGGGCTGTTCTGCGCGGAGAGGCGGTCGTCTGCGACAACGCTTATATCTCTATGGGCGCTGTCCTTTCCGGTCATACGCGGGCAGAGGACAATGCCTATATACGCGGCGCTGTGCTCAGCGCCTCTGCAAGGGCCTCCGG
>ENA-UOJP01002527-UOJP01002527.1-human-gut-metagenome-genome-assembly--contig:-C102-NODE-2527-length-13864-cov-104.453110_pt1 | contig 13864 bp, 12 predicted proteins | sample MGYA00242353_ERZ723900 | MGnify/ENA metagenome assembly ERZ723900
CCGGAGGAAAACATGGTCAGGCAAAAGTGTAGCGGTATTAGGCGCAGCTATTTAGGTTTATGGCCTGAAAGAGGGTTATTCCGTCATCACAGAATTGAGGATCGTAAACGGCTTACTGATGCATTGGGATCAGTAGGATTAGCAGGGTTTGAAAAAAGACAGCTTAGTGCATTATCCGGGGGGCAGCTTCAACGCGCGCTCTTCGCACGGGTCATTCTTCAACAGGCAAACATCATCTTGCTTGATGAGCCTTTTAATGCCATTGACGCCACTACTATTGATGACTTGCTTGTGCTGATAAACCGCTGGCATGCTCAGAAACGTACTGTCTTAGCTGTCATGCATGATATCGGTCTGGTTAGAAATCATTTTCCACAGGCCATTTTGTTAAACGGTAAATTAGTGGCATGGGACGAAACAGAACAAGTTCTGCGCCATACCTCACTTCTACCGGCACAGAATATGGGCACAGCACGTGCTTTACCTGGGCAACATGAGGCTACACATTCATGAACTGGCTTCATGAATGGGTTCTAGCACCTTTTGTCGGCTTCGGTTTTATGCGCCGGGCGCTTTATGGTTCATTTCTGCTTTGTTTAAGCGCTTGCCCGGTTGGCGTTTTTTTAACATTACGCCGTATGAGTCTGGTTGGTGATGCCATGTCACATGCTATCTTGCCCGGTGCTGCATTTGGCTTCTTACTCTACGGATTAGATATATTACCGATGACTATTGGTGGGCTTGTCGCAGGGCTGATAGTCGCTATTTTTGCAGGGGCGGTTTCCCGCTTAACAGTGCAAAAAGAAGACGCTTCAATGGCTGCTTTTTATTTAATCTCACTCGCAGTCGGCGTGCTCATTGTATCGCTTCGAGGCTCAAGCGTGGATCTTATGCATGTCCTATTTGGAACTGTGCTTGCACTCAATCACGAAGCGCTGTTGTTAATTTTCTCTGTCGCGCTGCTCACACTTCTGCTGGTTTCTATATTCTGGCGCGCACTTATTGCTGAGTGCCTTGACCCTTTATTTCTTCGCTCCGTTTCACGATTGGGATCGCCAGTCCATTTTATTTTCCTGGCCCTGGTGGTACTGAATCTTGTCGCTGGTTTTCAGGCACTCGGCACTTTGCTCTCTGTCGGGGTAATGGTCTTGCCAGCTGTGACGGCTCGTTTCTGGACGAGACGTGTAGCAACAATGTGCATAGCCTCTGTCCTGATAGGAATGCTTGCATGTATAAGCGGTTTGTTATTTTCATTTCATTTTTCACTACCTTCAGGACCGTCAATCATATTATCTGTGGGAATTATGTATCTTGTCTCTGCTGCTGCCATGATGGTGAAAAACATCCACTTAAAAAAACTTCGTTAATCTTTTCACTACAAATCGAGGAAATTATTTAATGAGAAAACCCGGTTTTATATCTTTATGCATCCTGACGACATCAATGCTTTTTTTACTTTTTACTTTCCCGGCGAAAGCGAAAATTAATGTCATAGCAAGCTTTTCTGTTATTGGCGATATGGCAAAAAACATCGGTCGGGACCGCATCGAACTGCGTACTATTGTCGGCCCTAATGGCGATGCCCATGTTTATGAGCCCTCTCCTGCTGACGCGATCGCTATGTCTAAAGCGGATGTCATACTGGTAAATGGTTTACAACTTGAAGGCTTTATTTCACGGTTGATCGAGGCAAGTGAAACTTCCGCACCGGTAATTGAAACAACAAAAGGAGCAAATATTCTCCAGGACCCGGCAGGCGGACACTATCATTTTTATGACGGTAAAGCGGTCTTTCATGCTGCACCGTTTGATCCACATGCCTGGCAATCAGTAGGGAATTCCAGAATATATGTGAAAAATATTGCAGAAGCCTTTTGTGCACAAGATAAAAGTAATTGTGATTTTTATCAGGCTAATGCCCGTGCTTATGATGCAAAACTTGCGGATCTGGAAAATAAAATTATTAAGACTGTCGCTACGATCCCACAGGAAAAGCGTACTGTCGTCGTAGGCCATAATGCATTCAAATATTTTGAACAGGCATATGGTATACATTTCCTTTCCCCTCAGGGTATATCCACCGAATCAGAGGCCTCTGCCGCTGACGTTGCCGGCATACTTAAGAAAATTAAAGAAAATAACGCATCAGCTGTTTTTTCTGAAAATATTTCCAATCCACGTCTGGTTGAACAAATTGCCAGAGAAGCTGGCCTTAACGTGGCTGGCGTGCTTTATACAGATGCCTTGTCAGAACCAGGAGGACCGGCTTCTACCTACCTGGAAATGATGGAACATAACGTAACGGCGATTGCGACAGCGGCGAGCAATAGCCGTAATACCCAGCCATAAATACCCGCCGAACAGTTTTATATATGATGGAGAACATTATGAAGAAACGCTTATTATCTACTTCAATCTCAACGCTGCTTTTGGGCCTTTCTGTGATGCCTGCTTTCGCAGATGAAGACGTAACCGCATGGCGTCTGTTCATCGCCGATCATGATAAACCCGTTGTGAATGTTATTGATGCACTGGATGGAGATAAGCTCGCAACATTTAATGTTAAAGGCCCTGCAAATTTATCTCGCAGCGAAAGTGGTGCCACAATTTTCGCTATCCAGGGTAGTGCTGGCGTAGTATCTACAATCGCTTCAGGCATTGCTTTCCATGATCACGGAGATCATGCAGACATTGATATTGACGCTCCCAAATTATTACCGCTGGAACTAACGGGTAAAAAACCTGGTCATTTTGTTGAACGTCAGGGCAAAATTGCCCAGTGGTTTGACGGGGAAGATAGCGCGCAAATCCTGGGTGAAAGCGCCGTTCTTAAAGGTCAGAAGAATATAACGAAAGTAAATGTTGTTGCGCCACATCACGGCGTTGCTGTTCCTTACGATAATTATGCTGTCGTATCCATTCCCAACCCTGATGATGCGTCAAAACGACCTGTCGGCGCTCGCGTGGTGGACCTGCAAGGTAAAAAAGTGGGTGATGATGCCTTATGCCCCGGACTTCACGGCTCAGCCGGCTCGGGTGATACTTTTGCCCTATCATGTGAGACTGGCCTCCTGCTGATTACGCAAAAAAATGCGGCACCGGTTATCAGGCACCTTCCCTACGCGAAAACGTTGCCAGAGGGAAGCACATCCACCTTGATCGGTGGTAAGGGAATGCAATATTTTATCGGTAATTATGGGCCAGACCGGATTATTCTGGTCGATCCTACCGAATCGGATAGCTTCCGTTTGATTCAGTTGCCTACCCGTCGAGTCCATTTCGTTGTAGACCCGGTACGCGCGAAATTCGCCTATGTGTTTACAGAAGACGGAAAGCTTAATCAAATAGATGTCCTGAAAGGGGAAATTTCGCAGTCAGTGCGTGTCACTGATCCCTATTCAATGGATGGCCACTGGAATGATCCACGGCCGAGAATCGCAGTAGCTGACAATAAAATTTACGTCACCGATCCGTTGAAAAGTAAAATTATTGTGTTAGACGCTACTTCTTTTAAAAAGACCAGTGAAATTAGCGTCGAAGGGCAGCCATTTAATATTGTTGCAGTCGGCGGTTCAGGAAAAGTACATGGTGAACATCACGATCATGAAGCTCATCATCATGATGATCACGCTCATTAATACTTGTCAAACCTAACAACGCCTTTCATAGTAGATCTGCTGATAGCAGATCTACTTTCTGGCTTTAATAATCTTTTTGAATTTACCCTGGGAATAACATCCATGAATATCAAATTCCCTTTCATACTATTCACCTCACTTTACAGCATTTACTGCTCTAGTTGATTACACCAGAATCTTTTCAGCTTTCAGCTCTTACAAGTAATATATTTATTTAACTCTCTCAAAGCTTTTGATTACGCAACATTGAACAGAAAGGGCAATTGCATCCAGGTACTGCCACAGCAGCACAGGTTCCTAAAGTCGTCGTCTGAAACTGCCTGCTATGCTGGCTGTAAAAGTTACTGATGATGCTGTCTTCTGTTGCGCGCAACTGCTTTCCTGAAAGATCTGAACCAGTCGTATCTTTCGCCTGAAATGCCAGAGCCGGAGTCGAAGCCATTGTCAGGGAGAATGCAACTATCTTACTGATTTTCATGTTAACCTCTTGTTAAATCTTCCTCTGAAACTACAGTATGAGAAAACGCATAACAACTAGTTATCTTTCGGTATGCGGAATATGAGCCTGGATGTTATAAAATAACATAACACACCCACAAAAAAATGATACTATTGGGTAGTGATGTTCCTCTACAGAAGGCGTTCTGGCTGACTGTAACCAATGCGTACGCGGGCTATAATGGCCAGATATAGCCTGACATCACACACCTTGTCGTATTTTTGCAAGCTTAAACGCTTCAGGCCTGCCCATGTTGGACAGGCTTTTTGTTAATGCCGCTGAACAGGATCTAGTTTATTAGCTTTCTGATCCTCATTTCAGTGGTGAACATCGACTGAAAAATTACTGTGCAGCCGGGAAATGTAACGTAGTAAAAGCAGGAAAATCCTTTGCCGTTTTCCCAAGTAATCTTTCAGGAGAGAAATCACTCAAAAGCGAAGAACGCTTATCGTGGAGAATCTCTTCCGCGCAAAGCCGTCCGATCAACGGCCCCAGAGTCATACCACTGTGCGTCACCATGAGGTAGATTCGTCGCTTACCAGAGATATAACCAAGCCCTGGAAGACCATCTGCCGGTCGGGAACGCTGCCCAACAGCTATACGTTCCAGCTGTGCCATTTCCATATTATTAAATAGCTTCCGTAGCCTTTTGTGCATTTCTTCACCGATATAGCTATCTACCGGTGCCGGATTTGCAGGATTGGCAAAGCTGTCAAGGTCGGGACACTGAAGCAGTAATCGCCCCCCTCCTTCTGGCCGGACATTTAACCCTGGCGTGATTAAATTCGCCTGTAACTGGGTTAACACCGGGCGCGTATAGCCCAGAAAACCACATGCGATTTTATTCGGCTGGTTCGGATCGATCATTGCCAGTTGCTGCCCAAGTAGCGAAGCGAGTTCGGCAGACCATCTTCCCGCCGCAATGACTATACTGTCTCCCTGCCAACGTTCGCCATTGGCAAGGCTTATCTCTGCCCTATTTTTTTCTTCAGTTAACTCTGTCACTTCGCTTTGTGTTTTCAGTTCGGCGTTATGAACATGAAGCTCGGACACCAGCCATGCCATAAAAACGGAAGGTACCAGTAAGCATTCACCTGGAAAATACCAGATATCTCCGGCATGAGATCCCACGCGGATTTCAGGAACTTTGCGCTTAAGTTCATCTGCGGAAAGGTTCTGAACAGGATAGTTCAGTTCCAAAAGACGGCTGACCCGGTCTTGTAACCGTTTTTGCTCTGGCGCACCAGCCGCCCATTCATAAGTCCCAGTCGCTTTTAGCCAATGACCTTCTGTGGTCCGTTCCTGTTGTAGCCGGATATGCTCGTCAATCGCCAGGGCATTGAGATGATGATAACTTTCTGGTGTTTTGCCATTTGAATTAATCCAGGCAAAAGTCGTGCTGCTTGTCCCCGCCCCCACATGGCTACGCTCAAAAACAGTGACTTTTGCTCCCTGTTGCGCCAGGGAGCGGGCCACGGACAGGCCGAGTACGCCTGCACCAATAACTGCTATTTTTTTGACCGACATGCCTTTCCTCCTTTTTATCAGCTTCCTGACGTTGGGCTTTCTTATGGCTTATCGCCAAGTTCATTCAATACGATTTCCATTGAAGGGGCTGATGTAAGCTTATCTTTATATTCAGCCGATATGTCAGGAAGGCTGGTAAACTGACCATCAAGAAAAAGAAAATCTATCTTATTGGCAATATCCTCCAGCGCTTCGATTTCTGTTTTGAGATTTTCCCCCTTTTCCTTATTGCTATCCAGAAGCCAGTCAATGGTGCCGTTTTGTTTGGTTAATCCACCAAGATCAATGACATGACCATCGATATTCTGTGCAAGAATGCGGTTTTCACACAGGAAAAGTAGATAAGGCATACGGTCCTGTTTACTGGTTTCGACCATAACTGCTTCCTCCAGATTATTGGGCTGATACAAACGATTCGTCAGAATTCGCAATAAAGATAAGAATTAAAGTATAGAAATTCTCGCTGATTATGACGTTTACTCTCAGCGGTGCTCCTGCTTAGCGACTAAGGAATTTTGTCAACAGGGAATCAATATTCCCGTTTATGTTGATTAAGCAACTGGGCTACTGTATTGGCAAAATAAGTCAGTATTCCATCCGCCCCGGCGCGTTTGAAGCACATAAGTGATTCAAGCACCGTTTTTTCTTCGTCCAGCCAACCATTTCGGAAAGCGGCCATATGCATCGTATATTCCCCTGAAACCTGATAGGCAAAGACGGGTACTGCAAAAGTTTTCCTGGCTTCCCTGATAATATCCAGGTAAGGCATGCCCGGCTTAACCATCACCATGTCTGCCCCTTCCTGCAAATCCTGGGCAATTTCATGCATAGCTTCCATTGCATTCGCCGGATCCATCTGATAGCTTTTTTTGTCCCGTTTACCCAGTGATACAGCAGATTTCGTCGCCTCGCGAAAAGGACCATAATAGTTCGACGCGTATTTTGCTGAATACGCCATTATCTGGATATTAAGCAGTCCATTCGTTTCAAACGCTTGTCTGATATGACCGATGCGGCCATCCATCATGTCGCTTGGAGCGACAATATCTGCGCCTGCTTCGGCGTGGGTAAGCGCCTGTCTGGTGAGAATTTCTTTTGTCGGCTCATTAAGTACATATCCATTTTCGTCAGTGATGCCGTCCTGACCATGTGTCGTATAGGCGTCAAGAGCAACGTCAGTTATCACCCCGAGTTCAGGAAAAGCCTTTTTCAGCGCCCTTACAGCTCGCGGTACTAAACCGGATGGATCCCACGAAGCGTCTGCCATCAGCGATTTAGCAGAACTTTCTATACACGGAAATAGTGCAATAGCAGGTATACCTGCCTGAACAAATTGCGCGGCATCATGAAGCAACATATCAACCGACAGACGAAATACGCCCGGCATCGACGGCACTTCCTGTCGCAGGTTTTGCCCCTCAATAATGAATACCGGTAAAATCAGGTCATCTACGGTCAGCTGATTTTCAGCGACCAGACGGCGACTGAAAGAATGGGTGCGAGAACGGCGCAGTCGTCGTGCCGGGAAAGAACCAGGAATAATAATACTCACAAGATTTGCCTCTTCTGAATTCTCGGGGAGAAGTTATGCCTGAGCAAAATAAATACGTGGCTAGCGACAGAATTCCAGTGGCAGGCCGTACTTCTGCTGTATGGTGCGCCCATTCCAGATAACGTGGCCATTTACCAGCGTCATATCAACCGCCCCGCCTGACAAAATCCGGCCTTCAAAGGGGGACCACCCGCATTTGTATGCCACATCCTCCCGGATTATCTGTTGATGACTAAACGGATCGATAACCACCAGGTCCGCCCAATAGCCTTCTCTGATATAGCCACGATCTTTGAGCTGGAAGCGCTCGGCTACAGCATGGCTTGTCTTTCTCACCACCATTTCCGGGGTAAAAATCCCCCTGCTGCTCATATCCAGCAGTGCAGGAAGAGCATGCTGCACCAGCGGTAAGCCGGAAGGCGCAGCAAAATAGTCATTCTGCTTTTCCTCCAGCAAATGCGGCGCATGGTCAGTCGCGATAACGTCAATAATGCCTTCATTAACGCCTCTCCAGAGGGCTTCCTGATGAAAAGAGGATTTTACGGATGGATTACATTTGAGCTTATGCCCCAGCATTTCATAATCGTCATAATTAAAAAACAGGTGATGAACGCAGGCTTCAGCTGTAATGGTTTTCTGGCGCAGCGCCTCCAGCGTGGGAGCAGCATCAAAGAGAGCGAGTTCATCTGCGGTGGTGATATGCAGGACATGTAATCGGGTACGATGTTTTTTCGCCAGAGAGACGGCCTGGTGGGAAGATGTCAGGCAGGCGTCCACAGAACGAATAGCGGCATGTTCGCCAGCAGGAATAGCGTCCCCCAAACGAGCCCGCCATGTCTCCTCATTATGCTTTATTGTCGGGGTATGCTCGCAATGTGTTGCTACCAGGCAGGGTGCGTTGGCGAAAATACTTTCCAGGATCTGTTCATCGTCCACCAGCATATTTCCGGTAGAAGCTCCCATAAACACCTTCACCCCACAGGCTTGCGAAGCCGTAAGCGCTTTCAGTTCGTCAAGATTATCGTTCGTCGCGCCGAAGTAAAAACTGTAGTTCGCCAGCGAAGAATGCGAGGCACGTTGAAATTTCTCACGCAGCGCCTGAAGGGTCGTTGTTGGTGGCGTAACGTTAGGCATTTCCATAAAACTGGTAATGCCTCCCATTACAGCGGCAGCTGATTCACTGGCAATGGTTCCCTTATGCGTCAGACCGGGTTCGCGGAAATGAACCTGATCGTCAATCATACCGGGGATCACCCATTTCCCTCGCACATCAATAACCTGCCATTCCGTTCGGGAGGGAATAAGCGAGGCAATTTTCTGGATCCGTCCTTTATCAATGAGGATGTCGGCCGGATAGCGCAAGTCTTCATTGATTATTAATGCATTGGTCAGTAATAAAGGCTTCATGACATCCCGCTCCCGATGCTGTTGCGCTCCAGTATCGATGAGATAAACGCGCCGATTAAATAACGGTTTGCTTCTGCTCGTTTTGCAAAGGGTTGCAATCCCGGCGTTTCAGTGCACGCTGCGACGTCGGAACAGGAAGAAAACAACCATGATTCAAATGACGAATCGAAATGGTTAAAAATAATGCCATCCTCACATTCACAACCATCAACTCGCTCTTTTTCCATGACCGGGAAAAAGCGTTCAAGTTCATCACGTAATGCCACGCTGAAATGACCCAAGCGAGTAGCATGTTCGAAAGTGTAGAGATACGCCTTATGACGAAGAATATCTTCATGGCAACAGAGCACACCATGACTTGCTGCGTTTTTCAGAAGCGTTTCATAGTTGAGCAGTACTTTTCCTTCAATAGAAGGCTCGACTTCTGCACCTTTGGTAAAGCCTCGGTTTGGATTCTGTCCAAGACTATTAAGGCGGCTACCAGTGCGCAGACCAGAGAGGTTTACAAGCGGTAAAAAACTCACGGCTACGTTATCAAACAATTCAGGGGAGCCCTCGCGCAAAAAATCCAGCATCCCCCAACATCCCGCGGGTTCTTCTCCATGAAACCCTGCCGCAATCAGTACGTGAGGAACATCTGCCCCCTGATTAACAGACTGATAGAGTGATATTTCTCCATCACCAGTATTACTAAGAATGATCTCGGAAAGCCCCCATCGCCTGGACTGTTCTCTGAACGCCGTTTTATAAAAATCGATATCGTTGCTTTGGGTATCATCCTCCTTCACCGGCCAGACGTGACGACCGCTCTCGCGTCGGGGGATATCGCTTCTGCTTTGCTTAATCAAGGTGAACCTCCGGTGGCTGGCAACATATTTTGATAGCGTCTGCCGCCTCATTGAGTAACAGCGTCCCCATGCACCTCCCGGTACGATCGCGCACCGTGACACGCGCCGCATTCTCCTCCGCATCGCCAACGATCAGCAGGAAAGGAATGCGGGCCAGAGTCTGTTCACGGATTTTAAATCCAATTTTTTCATTGCGGAGGTCGGCCTCACAACGCAGCCCTTTCTTGCGAAGCGCCTTCAAAACCTGCTCCGCATAGTGATGCTGCTTGTCGGTAATCGTCATGACCACGGCCTGAACCGGCGACAGCCAGGCGGGCAGTTTACCGACGTAATGTTCAAGAAGGATACCGGTGAACCGCTCAAGGGAGCCGAAGAGCGCCCTGTGCAACATCACCGGGCGTTTTGTCGAGCCATCCTCGGCAATATAGCCAATATCAAATCGCTCAGGCAGATTCATATCCACCTGTAGCGTTCCGCACTGCCAGTCACGACCAATCGCGTCGCGTAACACAAACTCCAGTTTAGGGCCATAGAAGGCACCTTCACCGGGATTTACCGACCATTGTAATCCCTGCGCTTCCAGAGAGGCTGAGAGCGCGTTTTCCAGCCTATCCCAGTCTGCGTCGCTTCCCATCCGCTTTTCAGGACGAGTGGATAACTTGATTGCGACCTCTTCAAATCCAAATTGCTTATAAATATCAAGCACCAACTGAAGGATACTTTTACATTCCCCCTCGACCTGTTGCAGCGTGCAAAAGATATGCGCGTCATCCTGAGTAAAATGGCGGACCCGTAATAAGCCATGCAGCGATCCAGAGGGTTCATAACGATGGACTTTACCAAATTCAGACAGGCGAACGGGTAAATCGCGGTAACTCTTGATCCCGTATTTAAACAGCGATACCGCCCCAGGACAGTTCATCGGCTTGAGAGCGAAATTCCGGCCATCCTCGGTTTGTGTCGTAAACATATGATCACGATAATTATCCCAGTGACCGGAAATTTCCCACAGGCTGCGGTCCATGACATCAGGCGTATTGACCTCAACGTAACCCGCCACCTCATGGCGGCTACGCATATAGGCAATAAGCGACTGAAAGATTGTCCACCCCCTGGGATGCCAGAAAACCGCGCCTGGCGCATTGTCCTGAAAATGAAACAAATCCAGCTCCCGACCCAGCTTGCGATGATCACGTTTCTCCGCTTCTGCCGTTTTCTCAAGCCAGCCATCAAGCTGTTTTTTGCTGGCCCATGCCGTGCCATAAATCCGCTGTAGCTGTACATTGTTGGCTTCACCACGCCAGTAAGCACCGGATACGTTAAGCAACTTCATATTTTTTAGAAAACGAAGATCCGGAACCAATGGGCCATTAAAGCCGTCCGTGAACTGCCTGAGATGGCATAGTGTCACCGACTTATCTGCCAGTATTTCCATCAACTCCGTTGATTTGAATTTCTCGCCCCGCTGCTCAAAACAGTCAATAGCCTGTGCCCGCGTGACCTGCTCTTTAATAATCGGCGGGTTTTCAGCGATCAGACTTGTCATGTGCTGCTCAATCATCCCCAGGTCATCGCGAGTAAAAGGTTTATCTACCGCGAAATCGTAATAAAACCCTTCCTTAGTCAGTTGCCCTTCAACCATCCTGGCCGAGGGAAACAGCTGTTTTACAGACGCTGCGAGAAGGAGAAGACAACCTCGGCGAATCGGGCCCAACGCTTCTTCATCAAAAACTGTAATGATATTGAGCTTTCCACTGTTCTTTGCTTTCTCAAGCAGATCCACACATTTACCATCAATTTCCGCGTACACAGCGCTTTTCGCGACGGAAGAACCGATGCTTTCTGCAACGTTCTGCAAAGTTGCCCCTTTTCTGACGTGCTTCAGAGAGCCATCAGGAAGAGTAAAAGTGAGAGGTTCTGACTCTGTTATAGGCGCTTCTGACATTTTCATATCCCAACATAGCTCAGTGATTAACAGCAACTATGTTGCATTAATGCACATTTTAACGCAACCATGTTGCATTAAAAGTGGCATGTCTGAGATATCAGCGCTTGCATAAGCCATGAAATACTGTGCCATCAGCTCTTAAATGATAAAGATAATTTTTCTCATTTAAATATAGCCTGTGCTATGTTGCATAGTACAAGCTATGTTATAACATTACTAATTATTAACAAACAGTGATTTCATCAGGAGATAACCATGCTTCAACTAAAGACGGTAAAGATAATCCTGTTAAGCACCTTTATCACAGGACTGACAGCTATTCATGGCGCTTATGCTGCTGAAAAGTTTAAGGTCATCACGACATTCACGGTAATTGCTGACATGGCACAGAACGTGGCAGGGGACGCCGCCGAAGTCAGTTCGATTACCCGGCCTGGCGCAGAAATCCATGAATATCAGCCTACAACCGGAGATATAAAGCGTGCTCAGGGGGCACAGCTAATCCTTTCAAATGGCTTCAACCTCGAACTCTGGTTTCAAAAATTTTATCAACGATTGAAAAACGTACCGGATGTGGTGGTCACTACAGGTATCACTCCAATAAGCATTACCGAGGGTCCGTATGATGGAAAACCAAATCCTCATGCCTGGATGTCGCCTGATAATGCACTGATTTATGTAGATAATATTCGTGATGCGCTGGTGAAATACGATCAGGGAAATGCTGAAACTTACAAAGCCAATGCGGACGCCTATAAACAAAAGATCCGTCAGACGCTTGAACCGCTGCGTAAACAAATAGAAACCCTCCCTGCCGAACAGCGCTGGCTGGTATCGAGCGAAGGCGCATTTTCTTATCTGGCACGCGATCTGGGACTGAAAGAACTCTATCTATGGCCGATTAATGCCGATCAACAGGGAACCCCGCAACAGGTTCGTAACGTAATCGATAAAGTCCGGCAGAATAAAATTCCGGCGGTATTTAGCGAAAGTACCGTTTCCAATAAACCAGCCCGTCAGGTCGCACGCGAAACAGGTGCACATTATGGGGGCGTACTTTATGTGGATTCCCTGAGCGCAGCAAATGGCCCGGTTCCCACCTACCTTGATCTGCTGAACGTCACTACCCGGACAGTGGTACAGGGTTTGCACAGCGGAATGAAGGAGTAAAAGATGAGCCAGGCGGCAGGCATCACAGTAGCGGGCTTAACTGTTGTTTATCGTAACGGCCATAAGGCATTACAGAATGCATCATTCAGCGTCCCTAAAGGTTCGAACGCGGCCCTGCTGGGGGTAAATGGTTCCGGAAAATCCACACTATTCAGGGCAATGATGGGATTCGTATCCCCTTCATGCGGAACGATTTCACTTCTCGGGATGCCTCCTGCACAGGCGCTTCGCCGCAATATTATTGCCTATGTACCTCAGTCCGAGGAAATTGACTGGTCGTTCCCGGTATTGGTGGAAGATGTCGTCATGATGGGCCGGTATGGCCATATGGGTATGCTGCGTAGAGCGGGTAAAGAAGATCGCAGGATCGTTAATGATGCGCTTGAGCGTGTAGATATGCTTCCTTACCGCCACCGGCAGATTGGTGAATTATCCGGAGGGCAAAAGAAGCGGGTGTTCCTCGCGCGTTCTATTGCACAACGGGGCAAAGTAATCCTTCTTGATGAGCCTTTTACCGGTGTGGATGTCAATACCGAAAAGAAAATCATCACGCTGCTTGGCGAACTGAAAGAAGAAGGCAGCACCCTGGTGGTTTCAACGCATAACCTTACCTCCGTATCCGAATATTGTGATTATACCGTTCTGGTGAAAGGCACCGTGCTGGCAAGCGGTCCTGTCGCCACGACATTTACGCCGGAAAATATAAAAAAGACGTTTAGTGCAAACATTGAGAGTGAGTCAGATATATTGCCAGTTCAGGGAGGATCAACACAGCCAAATTATCAACCTTCCGCTGAATATGAAGATAAAGGCAGGTCATCATGAGCTGGCTTCTGGAGCCTTTTGGTTATCAATACATGCTCAATGCCATGTGGATTTCGGCAATGGTCGGAGGAATATGTGCTTTTTTATCCTGTTATCTGATGTTGAAGGGTTGGTCACTAATTGGCGATGCGCTGTCCCATTCTATCGTACCCGGAGTAGCTGGCGCTTTTATGCTGGGACTGCCCTTCTCGGTGGGTGCGTTTGTTTCTGGCGGGCTGGCAGCAGGCAGCATGTTCCTTCTTAATCAACGTACCCGTCTAAAAGAAGATGTCATCATTGGTTTGATCTTTTCATCCTTTTTCGCGCTTGGATTATTTATCATCTCGCTGAATCCTGTTTCGGTAAATATACAATCAATCATTCTGGGAAATATCCTGGCGGTTCCGCCAGAAGATATGTAAGCGTAAACTGACCGCCGTATGTAGCCATCAGACGAGAATTGGTAACTTA
>ENA-UOJP01002531-UOJP01002531.1-human-gut-metagenome-genome-assembly--contig:-C102-NODE-2531-length-13851-cov-4.624964_pt1 | contig 13851 bp, 8 predicted proteins | sample MGYA00242353_ERZ723900 | MGnify/ENA metagenome assembly ERZ723900
TCATTTTCCTTATATTTTCACTATTCCCAGTATACAAATCTATTTCTTCAGATGCAAGAAAATTACAAAAATGTTACAATTTCCCTATATTTCCGAAATTTTTCTTAATTTTGTAAAATGGAACATTGAAGTTTTCAAGTTTTCCTTTATTTAAATTATCAAGTTTGATATAATATTGCAATATGAAGGAGGAAGCATTCATGAATTATGGAAAGCGAAAAGCTTCTAAAAAACAAAAACGCATAACATCGAAAAAGAATATGCACAAAAAGAAACTGGGCGTTCGCCTTTTTAAAGGTTTTCTATTATGTATCTTTGTCTGCTGTATCCTCGCAGCGATCGGAGGTGGCTTTATCATCAGGCATGTGATTGATAATGCACCTGAGATTACAGCTGACAGCATCAAACCACAGGGTTATACGTCCACCGCACTTGCAGATGACGGCACGACAACAATAGCCGAATTCACCGGTGCAGGTGCCAACCGTGTATATAAGACGATTGATCAGATCCCGGAGGATCTGCAGCATGCATTCGTCGCAATCGAAGACTCCCGTTTTTACAAGCATAACGGTATTGATATTCAAGGTATTATCCGTGCTTTTGTTGTTGGTATCACTCATGGTGGCAACTTCTCTGAAGGAGCCAGTACCATTACCCAGCAGCTGATCAAGAACAATGTCTTCCCTGACTTTGTAAATGAAAACACTTTTGAAGAAAAGCTGGAACGTAAGATCCAGGAACAGTATCTCGCAATTCAGGTTGAAAAGCAGCTTGATAAAGATTCAATCCTTGAAAGCTACCTGAACACGATCAACCTTGGTCAGGACTGTCTGGGAGTACAGTCAGCCGCACAGAGATATTTTAATAAGGATGTCAATGAACTTAACCTTTCCGAATCTGCAACCATCGCTGCAATCACACAGAATCCGGGAAGATACAATCCGATCACCAATCCAGAAGACAACGCAACCCGCCGCAAAAAAGTTCTGGATAATATGCTCGATCAGGGCTGGATCGACCAGGCTGCCCATGATGAGGCACTGGCAGATGACGTATATTCCAGAATTCAGAACGTAAATACACGGATCGAAGAGACCAACACCGTCAACTCTTATTTTGTTGATGCCCTGTCTGAGCAGCTGATCGAAGATCTCACCTCAGAAGACGGACTTGGATATTCCCAGACACAGGCAGAGAACGCACTGTACAGCGGTGGTCTCACCATTTATTCAACTCAGAATCTTACGATGCAGAACATCTGTGATGAAGAATTGAATGATGACAACAATTATCCGGCCAATATTGACTGGGGTGTTGATTATGCCCTCACAGTCTATCATACTGATGGCTCGGTAGATAACTACAGTGCCGGACACCTGAAACAATTCGGGGCAGATCAGTACGGTGATGATGAAGGACTTCTCTTCGGATCACAGGAAGCTGCACAGGAAAGAATTGACGCATTCCGTAACAGTCTTCTCCAGGATGGCGAGACCTATGATGAGTACGTCAACCTCTCTCCACAGCCGCAGACTTCACTGACCATCATCGATCAGAAAACAGGGCAGATCAAAGCTCTTGTCGGTGGCCGTGGACAAAAGACAACCAACCGTGGACTGAACCGCGCATACAAGGGTTCTACCCGTAACGCAGGTTCTACATTCAAGATTCTTGCCGTATACGCTCCGGCATTGGACAGCGCAGATCTTACACTTGCTACCACCGAAGTTGATGAAGAATACTACTATCAGCACGACCTGGAACATCATCAGGTTCATAACTGGTGGGGCGATTACTATAAAGGTACCGTAACATACCGTCAGGCGATCGAACAGTCCATGAACATCATTGCGGTAAAGACATTGAATAAGATTGGTATCAATCTTGGTTTTGAATACTGCGAGAAATTTGGTCTTTCCACACTTACCGAAGACGATGCTGTAGAGTCTCTTGCTCTTGGTGGTATTTCCCATGGTGTTTACAACTATGAACTGACAGCAGCCTATGCATCCATTGCAAACGGCGGTGTATATAACAAACCATCCCTGTACACAAAGGTATTGGATCATGATGGTAATGTCCTGATCGACAACTCCAATCCGGAAAGCCACACTGTGATCAAAGATACAACTGCAGCACTTCTTACCAACGCCATGCAGGATGTTGTCACAAAGGGTACTGCAACCGATGCACAGCTCAATAATATGCCTGCATCCGGTAAATCCGGTACAACCTCCGACAACCGTGACTTCTGGTTCGAAGGATTTACACCGTATTATACCTGTGGTATCTGGATGGGTTACGATGGTAACCAGGAAATGTCTGAAGGAAGCTGGAACTATCATTTCAAGATCTGGGCTAAGATCATGAACCGGATCGATGAAGCTTTGGGACTTACCTACAAAGACTTCGAGATGCCAAGTTCTCTCGTTCAGAAGAGCGTATGTACAATTTCCGGTAAACTTGCCGGTTCCGGCTGTCCGTCACAGACCGAATGGTTTGATCCGGATACTGTCCCGACCGAGACATGTTCCGGACATGCAAGCAAGTCAACTACCACAAACAGTACAAAAAATTCGAATGACAAATCCGATTCTAATAGTACAACGGGTGGAAACTCCTCCGGTAACTCTACCGGCACTAATGGGGATACTACCGGTGGTACCGGCGGAGATTCCGGCAATACCGGCGGCGGCACTGATTCCGGTAATAATAGTGGCAATTCTGGTAATACCGGTGGCAATTCTGGTAATACCGGTGGCGATTCCGGTAATACCGGTGGCGGCACTGATTCCGGTAATACCGGTGGCGGCACTGATTCCGGCAATACCGGCGGCTCAGATTCTGGCAATGGACAGTAAGAATCTATCATCTAATTAGAATAAAAAGAGATCAGTGAATATTTGAAATTCACTGATCTCTCTTTTTTATCCATCAATCTGGTTTCTATTTCTGATATACGATCTTACCTTCAATCATCGTATAGTATACCATTGCATCGGTATCAAGTCCGAGTTTTCCTTTCATTACAATAATATCTGCATCTTTTCCTTCTTCCAGGCTTCCCAGACGGTCTTCTACGCCCAGCACTTTTGCAGCATTGATCGTAACCGTTCTTACTGCTCTCTCCTGTGCAAGTCCTTCACGCACTGCTTCTCCCACATGATGATACAGGGATTCTTCACTCAGAATCGGTGAATCAGTGATCATCGCCACATTCACCCCTCTGTCATCCAGCATTTTTACAGCTTCCACATCGATTTTTCTACGTTCTCCAGGACTACGGTAAGTTGCAATCGGTCCGTAGCATATATCGCATCCGCTTTCCACGATTTCATCCAGATAATCGGTTGCTCCCCATGCATGTTCCAATGAGAAGTGTACGTTGTATTTTTTCGCAATCTCGATTGCTGTGAGCATATCATACTGTGTACAGTGGATCTTACATGGAATTTCTCCTTTTAAAGCCAGGCAAAGAGCTTCCATATCCGGATCATACTCCACTTCTTTATTCTGTTCTTTGTCTTCCATGTATTTCTTTGCTTTTGCAAAGGTATCATCCAGAACCTTAGCGATTCCCATTCTTGTCATCGGAAGTCTTCTCTGATCTCCGTATGTATTTTTCGGATTACCGCCAAGAGCAATCTTTACAGCACATGGAGATTTGATTGTCATATCAAACACATTGTTTCCATAAGTTTTAAGTGCAAACGGAAGTCCGCAAAATACATTTCCGCTTCCCGGAGTCAGAAGCATGGTTGTGATTCCGTGCTCATAAGCTACTTTAAATTCTCTTGCTTTTGGATTTGTTCCAAAACGTGCATCAACAGAAAGAGTAACCGGATTTGTCATCTCATTGGCATCGTCTACACACGGATCCACATTGAAATCAAATAATCCGATGTGAGAATGTGCATCGATAAGTCCCGGAAGAACATAATATCCTTCTGCCTCAATGAGCTTATCTCCATCCTCTAAGCAGTCTTCACTGATATGTTCTGCTACTTCTTTGATCTTTGTTCCTTCGACGAGGATATCACCCTGAAAGATGCCCTTATCCTCTGTCATTGTATACAAAATACCATTTTTGATTAATGTCTGCATTACGATAATACCACCTTTCCATTTATCATACAAAACTGTACGTGTGCCGCATAAGATTTTACAGGATGATCACTGTAAATTGTGATGTCCGCGTCTTTTCCGACTTCGATACTTCCGATCTGATCTGCAACACCAAGCATCTCGGCTGGCTGGATCGTCATCATTTTTACTACATCCTCGGCATCGATTCCTGCACGATATACTTCGATTGCACTCCAGATGAATACTTCTCTACCTTCAGAAGCACCTTTGCATGTGTTTGTAAATGCGATGCGGTTTCCGTTTTCTACCAGTTCTTTTAATCTGGAAAGGTCGATTTCATGTTTTGAAATCTGTGACAGGTTGCTGAAATTACCAAAGATAATTCCAACTTTCTTTTCTTTCAGTTCTTCGATCGCATCGCCGAATTCAAATCCGTCTACGATTGTAAGCTGGATATCTTCATCTTTCAGAAGCTCCATAAGACACTGAATCTCACCTGCAGTTTCTGCTGCGATGACAAATGGCATCTGATATTTCTTCAAAAGGTCATCTTTTCTGATTGCTTCTTTGAGCAAATGGAAAATTCCCATTCTTGTTTTCGGCATCTGGTTACTTGCACCATATACATCCTTAACGGTTGAGCATACGCTTCCCTTCATTGCTGCGTGCTCTTTTACAATACGGTTTGCCATATGATCCGGAGCTGTCTTACACACTGTAATCTGTCCTCCGATCACATTGCTGTGATCCGGTGAAAATCCAACAGATGTAATTCCTGATTTGTAGAATTCTTGTGCATTCACTTCATCTGGATCAATGGCATACTTCACGCTCAGATCCGGATTGATTACATTTGTAGTTTCTGCATTATCTCTGTAACGAGTCGGAATCCCCATAGCTCCGATAGAAGAATGTGGATCGATGAAACCCGGGAAAACCTGTTTTCCGGTTGCATCAATCACTTCTGCATCTTCTTCACAAAGATTCTTTCCAATCTTTCTAATCTTCGTTCCTTCAACTAAAATATCATGTTCTTCAAACACTTTCCCCGTCCCTGTATGAACGGTTCCGTTTTTAATTAAATACATATTCTTTCTCTCCATACCTTCAGTTCTTTTCTCCTTTTTTCTTTTGATTTTCGTACAGAACATGCGGGACAACCATGTAGTGGAATTCTATCTCTTTACAGATATCTTCGACTGTCCCTTTATGAAACAGATCCAAAATTCTCTGATGATTGATGTGGACCACATCAAATGGTACCAGAGTTTTTGTATCCATCGTATAATATGCCGCCGTATTCCCTCCTTCCAGTATTTTCCAGATTCTATGAAGTTTTTCACTGTGTGCGGTCTTCACAATACATTCATGGAACTGTTCATCGAATTTTATAACTTCATACAGATTTTTCTGATTGGCCGCTTTCTCCATGGAAAGGACAAGCTTCTGCATCTCTTCATCCTGTTCTTTGCTGATCTCTCCCCCGCACATCTGCACTGCCAGTTTCTCAAGCGTAGACTGGATCAGGTATGTTTCCTGCATCTCTTCATAAGTCATCGTCTTTACTACGCAGCCTTTCTGTGCTTCATATACAACCAGCCCTTCTTCTTCAATCTGCCTGAGAGCTTCTCTTAAGGGACCTCTGCTGACTTTCAGCTCTTCTGCTACTTTTGCCTCTATAATTCGTTCTCCCGGTTTGATCTCTCCTGATAAAATCTTGTGTCTTAAAATTTCAACTACTTGCTCTCTTAATGTTTTACGTATTATCATTTCGTCTTCCTCTTCATAATTTTTTTGAGTTCATAGGCTTATTTAATAATATTACTATGATAAGTCTACATCATTTTGTGCAGAATGTCAAATGTAAACATTTTACATTCTGCATTTTCTTCTGTAAAAAGCAAAAATCTTGCAAGAACGTTAAATATTTCTCACAAGATTTTTGTTTTTTTTAATATCTTTCACTTATTTCAATACCAGTTTTGCTGCTCCGCAGATTCCTGCATCATTTGCAAGCTCTGCGAGTGCAAATTCTGTATCTTTGTCTGCAAAGAATGCCATTTCTTTAAATGGACCTTTGATGTAATCCAGCAGAACCTCTCCGGCTTTTGATACCCCTCCGCCGATTACGATAACCGCCGGATCACAGGCAGCTGCAAGGTTCGCCAGCGCATGTCCCAGATACTTTCCAAATTCAGTTGCGATTTCGATTGCAACTTCGTCTCCGGCTTTCACTGCATCAAACACTTCTTTCGCAGACATCTCTGCCACATTTCTGAGGGTACTTGGTTTCTCATCTTTTGCAAGACGCATATTGGCAAGTCTTGTGATTCCTGTTGCAGAAGCATACTGTTCCAGACAGCCTTTCTTTCCACATCCACAGGTTTCTGTCTCCTGGTAGTTTACACACAGATGACCGATCTCTCCGCCAGCACCGTGTGCCCCTACAAGGCACTTTCCATCCACGATGATTCCACCGCCAACACCGGTTCCAAGGGTAACCATAATAACATTCTTGTGGCCTTTTCCGCCACCTTTCCACATCTCACCAAGCGCAGCTACATTTGCATCATTCCCCGGAATCACTTTCATTCCGTCAAGAAGCTCTTCCAGTTCACGTGTCACTTCTTTGTATCCCCATCCGAGATTTGCTGTATTCTGAACAATTCCATCCTCGGTTACCGGTGCCGGAAGCCCCATTCCAAGTCCGATGATCTGTTCTTTCACCAGGTCCTTCTCTGCCATCTTCGCTTTCACTGCCTGTGCAATATCCGGGAGGATTGCTTCTCCCTGGTTCTCAGTACGTGTCTTGATCTCCCATTTGTCAAGAAGCTCTCCGTCTTCCTGAAAAAGTCCCATCTTTACTGTCGTTCCGCCTATATCGATACCAAAACAATATTTCATCTGTCTCCTGCTCCTTACATATTCTTTTTTAGATTTTCCTGTACCCGGCGGTACAGCTCCTGAGCTGCGTTATAGCCCATTTGTTTCTGTCTGTGGTTGACTGCCGCTGATTCTACGATAATGGCAACATTACGTCCCGGACGGATTGGAATACTATGGCATACAACCTTATTACCAAGAAATTCTGTATACTCCTCAGTAAGTCCAAGCCTGTCGTACTCGCGATCCTTGTTCCAGTCCTCAAGCGTAATGACGAGATCAATATTTTGTGTCTCTCTTACACTCTGCACACCAAACAGCGTCTTTACGTCAATGATACCAATTCCGCGAAGTTCAATAAAATGGCGGGTAATATCCGGTGCTGTACCAACAAGAGTATCATCACTGACCTTCCGGATCTCCACCACGTCATCTGTTACCAGACGATGGCCTCGCTTGATCAGCTCCAGTGCCGCCTCACTTTTACCGATACCGCTGTCTCCCATGATCAGAACACCGACTCCATAGCAGTCCACCAGTACCCCGTGAATTGAAATACACGGTGCCAGTTCCACTTTCATCCAGCGGATCAGTTCTGCTGAAAAGGAAGAAGTCTGTTTATCCGTAATAAATACCGGAATATTGTTCTTCACTGCTTTCTCCAGAAATTCCGGATCCGGCTGCAGATTTCTGCAGAAAATAAAGCATGGAATCCCATACTCAAGCAGTGTATCATATATTTTCATTTTATGCTCATATTCCAGTGTCTGCAGATAAGTGTACTCTACATATCCGATAAGCTGAATCCGTTCGCAATCAAAATGATCAAAAAATCCGGCGAGCTGAAGTGCCGGACGGTTAATATCCGGAATTTTTACTTCCCGCTGTGTCATATCGACATCCGGAGTAAGATTTCTAAGTTCCATCTTCTCTACGATTTTTGTTAACGTAACTCCCATAGTCCTGTCTCCTTTTATTGTTCTTCCATCAGAGTAGCTTCTGTATCTTCCTTTTCGCTTCCCCTGAAAAAATTATACACGTTTTTTGCCGATTTTTCATCCATTGATGGAATTTTTTTCAAATCTTCCACCTCTGCATTCTTAATCTCATCCAGGCTGACAAATGTCCGCATCAGTGCTTTCCTTCTCGCAGGTCCGATTCCCGGAATATCATCCAGGATCGAATGCACTTGTCCCTGACTACGCAGTTTCCGGTGAAATTCTATAGCAAATCTGTGTGCCTCATCCTGCACTCTTGTGATCAGCCGAAACCCTTCGGAATTGCGGTCGATCGGAATCTCGATATTCTGATAGTAGAGTCCTCTCGTCCGATGGTGGTCATCTTTGACCATACCGCATACCGGAATGGATAAATGAAGTTCATCCAGTACTTCCAGTGCTATATTAACCTGTCCTTTTCCACCATCCATCATGATCAGATCCGGAAAAACATTAAAACTTCCCAGCTCTTTTCCGCTTTTCTGTTCCTCCAGACCATGCCGGAATCTTCTGGTGAGGACCTCACGCATACTTGCATAATCATCCGCCCCCTGCACACCCTTGATGTGGAACTTACGATAATCGTTTCGTTTCGGTTTGCCCCTCTCATAAACGATCATCGACCCTACCGAGGCAAATCCATTAGTATTGGAAATATCATACGCCTCCATACGCACCAGGTTATTAAGGCCAAGCAACTTTTCTATTTCTTTTACTGCACCGATCGTTCTTCCTTCTTCACGCTTGATACGCTCCTTATCTTTTTCCAGTACCATCTTTGCATTTTTCGTCGCAAGCTCAACAAGCTTTTCTTTTTCCCCTTTTTTCGGGATACGGAAATGAACCTTATGCCCACGTTTTTCTCCAAGCCATGCTTCCAGGATCTCCCGCTCTTCCGGTTCCACCGGAAGCATCAGTTCGCCCGGAATATATGGCGTTCCGGCATAAAACTGCTTGATAAAGCTGGAGAGGATCTCTGCATTTTCATCTCCCTGGGCAATCCGCAGATAAAAATGATCTCTGCCGATCAAACGACCATTGCGGATAAAGAATACCTGTACCACCGCATCCTCATGCTCTCTTGCAAGAGCCACAATATCCCGGTCCTCGCCCCCTGTATCGGTAATCTTCTGCTTCTGTGCAATCTGCTTCACGCTGTGCAGAAGCTCCCGGTATTCAATTGCTTTCTCAAATTCCAGATCATCCGATGCCTCCTGCATCTTTTTCTCCAGATCCTTTAAGATTTTATCATAATTTCCTCCCAGGAATTTGAGTACTTCATCAACCGACTCTCTGTATTTTTCCTGCGAAATATACCCCTGACACGGTGCATCGCACTGCTTGATATGATGATAGAGACAGCATCTTTCTTTCCCGATATCGCGCGGAAGGATGCGATTACAGCTACGCAGACGGTAAAGCTTCCGGATCAGTTCGATCGTATCTTTTACCGCCGTCACACTGGTATAAGGGCCGAAATACTTTGACTTGTCCTTCTTCATCTGCCTTGCCATCATAATCCTTGGATATGCTTCGCCGGTTGTCACTTTGATAAATGGATAACTCTTATCATCCATCAGCATCGTATTGTACTTTGGCCGGTGTTCCTTGATCAGATTGCATTCCAGAACCAGTGCTTCCAGTTCCGAATCCGTCACGATATACTCAAACCGGGTGATATGCGTCACCATCTGGTCAATCTTGGCCCCCCGATTCCTGCTCGGCTGAAAATACTGTCTGACACGGTTCTTCAGGCTGATTGCCTTTCCAACATAAATGATCTCGTCCTTTTCCCCATGCATCAGATAAACTCCCGGTTTCCCAGGAAGTTTTTTAAGTTCGTCTTCAATAATAAATGTCTGATTTTCCATAGTCACATTATACCTTGCTTCCTGCAGACAATACAAGTCATTCTTTCAAAAGAATCTACAGAAAAAAAGAGGCTCCAGAACCTATTGTTCTGAAACCTCTGCATCTTCTGTTATTTTAGACTAGTCCCGCTTCTGCGGAAGGATGAATCCGTCTTCATCTCTTTCTACTTTCTTCTGCGTTTCTTTCTCTTCCTGCTGTGCAGCTTCGGTATCTGCGTCTTTCTTCGGCATCTCGATCGTCTGCTCTTTTACAGGATTCTCTTCTTTCTTTTCTTCCGGTTCCGGAATTCCTTCACATCTGCGGTAAATCTTCATGAATTCTTTTCCGGTGATCGTCTCTTTCTCAATCAGGAATCCAGCGATCTGATCCATCGTTTCACGATGCTCGGAAAGCATTCTCTTCGCTTCTGCATATGCTCCCTTCAGCATCTTCATAACTTCCTGATCGATTTCTGCCGCGGTTGCCTCTCCGCAGTTCATAACAGCTCTTCCGTCCAGATAACGGTTCTGGATAGATTCCAGTCCGATAAGTCCGAATTTTTCAGACATACCATACTGTGTTACCATCGCTCTTGCGATCTTGGTTGCCTGCTCAATATCGTTCGATGCTCCAGTTGTAACTGTGTCAAACACCAGTTCCTCTGCTGCACGTCCTGCAAGGGCTGTCACCAGCATTGCTTCCAGCTCAGCCTTGGTATTCAGGAACTTCTCTTCCTCCGGTGTCTGCATCACATAACCGAGTGCACCCATGGTTCTCGGAACGATTGTAATCTTCTGTACCGGTTCTGCGTCCTTCTGAAGGGCAGTTACCAGTGCATGACCGACTTCATGGTATGATACGATACGGCGTTCTTTCTGACTCATGATACGGTCTTTCTTCTCTTTACCCACAAGAACGACCTCAACAGCCTCAAAAAGGTCTGCCTGGGATACAACATTTCTTCCTTTTTTTACTGCATTGATCGCAGCCTCGTTGATCATATTGGCAAGATCAGAACCGACTGCCCCGGAAGTTGCAAGTGCAATCTCTTCCAGATTGACTGTCTCATCCATCTTAACATCTTTGGCATGTACTTTCAGGACATCAATACGTCCCTTGAGATCTGGCTTATCTACGATGATACGCCTGTCAAATCTTCCCGGACGGAGAAGCGCCGGATCCAGGATCTCCGGACGGTTCGTTGCCGCAAGAAGCAGAAGACCTTTATTACTGTCAAATCCATCCATCTCTGCAAGGAGCTGATTCAGTGTCTGTTCTCTTTCATCATTGCCACCAAGCTGTGAATCTCTGCTTTTTCCGATCGCATCGATCTCATCGATAAAAATAATACACGGCGCCATCTGCTGTGCCTGCTTAAAGAGGTCTCGTACTCTTGACGCTCCGACACCGACATACATCTCAACAAATGCAGAACCTGAAAGAGAGAAGAACGGTACTTTTGCTTCTCCGGCAACTGCTTTTGCAAGAAGTGTCTTACCGGTTCCGGGAGGGCCTACAAGAAGTGCTCCCTTCGGAAGCTTCGCTCCGATTCCGGTGTATTTGCCAGGGTTATGCAGGAAATCGACTACTTCCTGCAGGGATTCTTTTGCTTCATCCTGACCGGCTACATCCTTAAATGTGACTCCGGTAGATTTTTCCACATACATCTTGGCATTGCTCTTACCAACGCCCATCATGCCGCCACCCTTTGTCATACGGCGCATCAGCATCACGCCCAGACCAATCATGATCACAAGCGGAACAATGTTGACCAGAAGATTCATCACCATATAAGATGTAGAATCCGGTATCTTCTGTTCATACTCAACACCTGCTTTATACAGTCTGTCCGAAAGGGTATCATCCTTCACAATACCGGTATAATACTGCTTCCTTGTCACATTACTGAACAGACCTGTACTGTCATCGCTGCTGTCCTTACTGCTGCTGTCGTTGTTATCTGCTACAGAACCTTCGACCACATCGCTCTCAGAAGCGCCTTTTTTCTTGCTGTTCTTCATCTCAGCTTCTGTCTTCGCTGTGATCACAATCTTGTCATCCTCGATCACAACTTTCTTAACTTCCCCGGAATCTACCATGTTCAGGAACTGATCATAGGTAATCTCCCGGGCATCTGTGTCTTCCCGGAACTGATACAACGCAAATACGATAAACGAGATCAGCATAACGGTAAATAATATAATATTCCATCTTTGGCGGTTATTTTTATTATTCGGGTTATTATTTCCCGGAAGGTTTTGCTTATTTCTATTATTCTGGTTATCCATACCTACCTCCTAAGTGTCGTCCTCTCTATTATAAGTAGGCGTTTTTTAGAAATCAATGAAAAATTTATGAAAAGATTGTAAAAAAGTCATATTTTATAGTATACTAGGTTTGAATTGCTTCTATGAAAGTAAAATTATGGACAAAAAGGATGGAACTTTATGAAAATTGGGTTTGATAATGAAAAATACCTGCAAATGCAGTCTTCTCACATTCGTGAGCGAATCAATCAGTTTGACAACAAACTGTATCTCGAATTCGGTGGAAAGCTTTTCGATGACTATCATGCTTCCCGCGTGCTTCCTGGATTTCAGCCGGACAGCAAATTACATTTACTAAAAGAATTATCGGATACCGCAGAGATTGTGATCGTTATCAGTGCAGCCGATATTGAAGCCAACAAAATCCGCGGTGACCTCGGGATCACTTATGACACTGACGTTCTCCGCCTGAAAGACGAATTTGAAGCCAATGGTCTCTTTGTCGGAAGTGTTGTTATCACACAGTACTCCGGACAGAACAGTGCCGATCTTTTCAAAGGACGTCTGGAAAAGCTTGGCATTAAAGTTTATATCCATTATGTAATAGAAGGTTATCCTTCCAACATCCCGCTGATCGTAAGTGACGAAGGATACGGAAGGAACGAATATATTGAGACAAGCAGACCTCTGGTTGTCATCACCGCACCTGGACCTGGAAGTGGAAAGATGGCTACCTGCCTTTCCCAGCTCTATCATGAGCACAAGCGCGGAGTCCGCGCAGGATATGCCAAATTCGAAACCTTCCCGATCTGGAATATCCCGTTAAAGCATCCGGTCAACTTAGCATATGAAGCAGCTACTGCTGACCTTAACGATGTAAATATGATCGACCCGTTCCATCTGGAAGCTTACGGTGTTACTACCGTCAACTACAACCGTGACGTAGAGATCTTCCCTGTACTGAGTGCAATTTTTGAGCGCATTTACGGAGAAAATCCATACAAATCACCAACAGACATGGGTGTTAACATGGCTGGTAACTGCATCTGTGACGATGAAGTCTGCAAAGAAGCTTCCCGTCAGGAGATCATTCGCCGCTACTACCGCACCATGGACCGTTTCCTTTCCGGTGAATGCCCGAAGGAAGAGACTTATAAGGTCGAGCTTCTGATGAATCAGGCAGGAGTTACCGTACATGACCGTAAGGTTGTTGATGCCGCTCTTGCACGCGCTGAAGAAACCGGTGCACCGGCTGCCGCTCTGGAGCTTCCGGACGGACGCATAGTAACAGGAAAAACCTCTGATCTGCTTGGCGCATCTGCTGCCCTGATCCTGAACGCCTTAAAAGAACTCGCCGGAATCGATCATGATATGCACCTGATCTCACCGACTGCCCTGGAACCGATCCAGAAAGTTAAAACCGAATTCCTTGGAAGCAAGAACCCAAGACTTCACATCGATGAAGCTCTGATTGCACTTTCTATCAGTGCCTCTTCCAATCCGGTTGCTGAACAGGCACTCAGACAAGTCCCGAATTTAAAAGGCTGCCAGGCTCATGTATCCGTTATGCTTGCAAATGTAGATATCCGTCTGTTCCAGAAGTTATCCATCCAGGTTACATCTGAACCGAGATACGAGAAAAAACCGATCTATCAGTAGACAAATATTCTTTTTTTAATTTTTATACACCCATTTCAAAAAAATTGTTGTATTTTTTTCTGGAATGGGTGTATACTTTTAAAGTATTTTATAGGGGAATTGAT
>ENA-UOJP01002535-UOJP01002535.1-human-gut-metagenome-genome-assembly--contig:-C102-NODE-2535-length-13825-cov-8.481554_pt1 | contig 13825 bp, 13 predicted proteins | sample MGYA00242353_ERZ723900 | MGnify/ENA metagenome assembly ERZ723900
ACGACGGCCACCTTGTCTAAAAGATATTCAAAGACACTCAGGTCATGGGAGATAAAAATGTAAGTCAGGTTTCTGTCCTTCTGGAGGTCTTTCAAAAGATTTAAGACCTGGGAGCGGACGGAAACATCGAGAGCCGATACGGGCTCATCACAGATCACCAGCTCCGGATTGTTAATCAGGGCTCTGGCGATTACCACCCTCTGCCGCTGCCCGCCGGACATCTCGTGAGGGTATTTCTCCAGGAATTTCTCGCTTAAGCCGACTTCCTTCATGATTTCGACGACTTTTTTCTGCTTTTCTTCCTTGGAATACTTTTTCGTCACGTTGAGAGGGGCCATGATGGACTGGCTGATCTTCTTTTTCGGGTTCAGGGAAGCGTAGGGATCCTGGAAAATGATCTGGATTTTCTCCCGAAGCGGCCTCATCTGATTTTCATTATAACACGTAATGTCCTCGCCGTGAAATAAAATTTGGCCGTCGGTGATGCTGTGGAGCTTTAAAACCGTCTTTCCGAGGGTGGACTTCCCGCAGCCGGACTCGCCTACCAGGCCCACGATCTCGCCCTGGTTGATGGTCAGATTGATCTGATCCACGGCTTTTACCACGATGTCCTCCCCGTTCCTCACCTTTTTAACGGGATAGTATTTCTTTACGTTCCGGATTTCCAATAAGGGAGCTGCCATCATCTTCCACCTTCCTTCCCTGTATCCTTGCTGCCGCCGTTCTCATAGAGAAGGCAGCGAACCTTGTGACCGTCCTCTAAAACCCTCATGCCGGGATCCTGCTGCCTGCACGTTTCCGTCGCATGCGGACATCGCGTGCAGAACCGGCAGCCCACCGGCATCTCATCCAGCCCGGGAACCGTGCCTTCGATGGTATGAAGGTGCTCCTCCTGGCCGCTTCCAAGCTTCGGGATTGAATCCAGAAGCCCGATGGTGTAGGGATGGAGCGGATGGTCAAAAATCTGCTCTGCCGTGCCGTACTCCACGGATTTTCCTGCATACATGACAAGCACATGATCTGCCATCTCCGCCACAACGCCCATGTCATGAGTAATCAGGATCACGGAAGTGTCGGATTCTTTGGCTAACTTCTTTAAAATCCTTAAGATCTGTGCCTGGATCGTCACGTCCAGGGCCGTCGTCGGCTCATCGGCGATCAGAAGCTTCGGGTGGCACAGCAGAGCCATGGCAATCATGACTCGCTGGCGCATACCTCCCGAAAGCTGGTGTGGGAACTCCTTCACCCGCTGTTCCGGGGAAGGAATACCCACGCGCTTCAACATTTCCACGCACTGATCCAGCGCGTCTTTTTTGGAAACGTCTTTGTGGTGAGTGCGGATCATCTCGATCATCTGATCCCCGATCCGGTAGACCGGGTTTAACGACGACATGGGCTCCTGGAAGATCATGGAAATCTCATTTCCGCGTACCTCCCGCATCCTGGCCTCCGACACTTTTGTCAGATCCTCGCCTTCAAATAGGATCTCGCTCTCACCGTCGATCTCACTTACAGCAGGGGATACCAATCTCAGAATCGAAGTGGCCGTAACGCTTTTGCCGCAGCCTGATTCTCCCACGATCCCAATGACTTTTCCCTTGTCCAGGGAGAATTCCACATTTTCCACCGCTGTCAGCTTCTTTTTTCCAACCTTAAAAGAAACCTTCAGGTTCTTTACTTCCAGCAAACGATTCTCCATCAGTACCCCTCCTGATATACTCACATAAAATTTGACATTACTGTTTCCGAATTATTCCGTTACGGACCATCTCCAAACAGCCTGGTTGTTCATGGAACCTTCGAAGCCGTTGTAGCCCTGGAAGCGGTCAGATTTTACGCTGAAGCCGTAGCCGTGATAGATCATGACAAGCGGCATCTCGTCGTAAAGCAGCTCCTGGTACTCGTTTACAAGCTCTTTTCTCTTCGTCTCGTCCAGCTCGGCTGCGATGGCATCCTGGATCTCTGCGTAGGACGTATCCGTAATCTGGCAGTATGTAGCGTTCTGGTAATCATAGTATCCGGACATCCAAAGCGGGTAATCCATCGCGGTGGAACCGCAGATACCAAGGTCATAAGTACCGTCCTGAAGGCCGGAGAACATAGTTGCAAGCTCGACAGTCTGAACCTCGATGTTGATGCCTGCCTCTGCCAGGTTCTGCTGGATTACGGCTGCCATGCTTTCACGGGAAGAAACAACTGCCATGGAAAGTACGGTGTTGGAATCCCATCCTGCCTCAGCAAGAAGTTCTTTGGATTTCTCTACGTCTCTCTCCCAGGTAATTCCAGAATCCCACTGGGAGCCGGGGATGATGCAGGTGGAGGACACAACGCCCTGTCCCTGTAACTGCTGGTCGATTAAGAGCTCCTTGTCGATAGCAAAGCTCATGGCCTGGCGGACTCTCTTATCCGGTACGTTCTGGTTGTTGATAAGGAAAGCAACAATACTGGTCGGGGACGCAGACTGTTCGACGTTAAGTCCCATATCCTTTGCTGCAAGGGCATCATCCGTAGACGGGCCCTGGAAGAAGCCGTCCATCTCGCCTGCTGCGATGGAAGTAATCGTATTGGTGGAAGCGATTACTTTCATAACTAGCTTTCCGAACTTCGGAGCGCCAAGCTGGTAGTCAGCAAAGCTTCCGAACTGGATTTCACTTCCGGAAATCTCAGAGATGAAGGTACACGGGCCGGAACCAATCGGTGCGCTCCAGAAATCGTCGCTCATTAAGTCAGCCGGAGCGATGTCAGCAAGCAGGTGCTCCGGAAGCACATAGTAAAATTTGTTGTGAAGAAGCAGCCAGTCTTCCACCGGCGTTACGCTCTTGAAGGTCATTTTCAGGGTGTAGTCGTCAACAGCCTCAACCTTTACGGAGTTCTCGCTCTCCTCAACGCCCAGCTCTGTGGTGCCGGCCCAGGAGTTAAACTCACTCTTTAAGCCGTAGGGGAAATCCGGGTCTGTGATAAGCTGTGCCGTAAATACCCAGTCATTTGCCGTTACCGGCTCGCCGTCATGCCAGGTTGCATTTTCATCCAAATGGAAGATGGCGGCCATACCGTCGTCTGCGGACTCCCAGGAAGCTGCGCCTCTCGGCGTTACATCGGAGCCTGCCTCCTCAAGGAAAGCCAGACGGTCATAGATCTTGTCAGCTACAAGCTGCTGGTAAATGGATCCGGAAGAAGACCCGTAGGGGTTCACCGTATCCCAGGTGGATGTCATACCGTATGTGATGACAACATCGGAGTAATCTCCGGACGCTTCGGCTGCCGCCTCTGTCGTCTCCGTTCCTGCTGCTTCTGCCCCTCCGGAAGCTGCCGTCGTCTCAGCGGAAGCCGCTGCGGCAGTCGTTTCCTCGGCACCGCCGCCGCAGCCGGACAGAAGTCCTGCCGCCATGGCAGCCGCCATCAAGAGACTTAAGATCTGACGTTTGCTTTTTTTCATTTCTTTTTTCCTCCTTATTTCGTTTTCGGATCCAGCGCATCTCTGACGCCTTCACCGATAAAATTGAAACCGACAACTACAAGGATGATACAGAGTCCCGGCGGGATCCAGACCCAGGGACGGGCCGTCAGTACCATCAGGTTCTGTGCTGCGTAGATGATGTTGCCCCAGGAGGCCTGCGGCGTCTGAACGCCCATGCCTAAGAAGCTTAAGGACGACTCCGTAAGGATCGCGCCGGCCACACGGAAGGAGATGTTGGCCCATACCGGCGGGATCGCGTTCGGCAGCACTTCGGTAAACAGGATCGGGATGGTTTTCATGCCGACGGCTTTTGTCGCCTGGATATATTCCCGCTCCCTTATGGAAAGGACATTTCCGTAAATCAGCTTTGCAATGGCTGTCCATCCCAGGATCCCGATGACGACCGTAACCGTCAGGATCGACGGGCCGAACACGGCAACCAGCACCAGGATTAAAACCATGGACGGGAAGGACATGAAGGCATCTGCCGTTCTCATGATGATGGACTCGGCCGGGCCCCTGAAATATCCGGCGATTAAGCCGAGGGGAATCCCGATTGCCACGGAAATAATCGTGGACATAATGCCGACGAACAGGGAAATCCGTCCGCCGTAGAGAAGTCTCGCAAACAGGTCACGGCCCACATCGTCGGTGCCCAACGGGTGTGCGGCCGACGGCTTTGAGTTAAAGCCGGCCAGACGGTCTGTCGTATAGGGATCCATGTCCTTAAACAGAGGGATAAACAGAACGGCAAGCACCAGCAGGACGACGATTGCCAGGCCGAGCATGGCCTTTTTATTATGTAAGAATTTTTTCATTGCCTGGCTCTTAAAAATTTCTCTCATCTCTCCGGCACCCCCTTATTTGAATTCGATTCTCGGATCGAGAGCCGCGTAAACCAGATCCAGGATCAGGTTTGCCACTAAGACAACCACACAGATCAGGACGGCCACGCCCATGATAACCGGGTAATCGCGGCTTGTGATGGCTGTAATCATAAGGCTTCCGATTCCCGGCCATGCGAAGATCTGCTCAACCACAACGGCGCCGCCGATTAAGAACGGAATGCTTAAGCTGACCGTCGTGACAATCGGGATCAGGGCGTTGCGGAATGCATGCTTCAGAATGATGACCGTATTCGTAAGGCCTTTGGAACGCGCCGTTTTGATGTACTCTTCGTTCAACACCTCAAGGACGCTGGATTTCGTCTGCTTGATGTAGTTTCCGATGGGCTGGATCCCGCAGGCGAAGGCCGGCAGGGCCAGATGGTGCAGCATGTCCATGACATCCCCGCCGCCGGAGGAGTACATGCCGCTTGTGGGGAACCACTTCATCTTCACAGCCAGGATATAAATAAGAAGAAGGCTTAAGAAGAAGCTGGGAACCGATGCGCCGATGAAGGCCACAAACGTACTGATGTGATCCCAGATGGAGTTCGGCTTATAAGCGGAAATAATTCCCAACGGGATGCCGATGATGATGGCGCCCAGGATACCGACGCCGGTCAGCGTTAAGGACGGGATGATTCTCTGGGAAATCATCATCGCCACGTCCTGAGAAGTCCGGTAAGAGGTTCCCAGATCGCCGCGGAACAGATCCACGAGCCAGAGAAAATACCGGACAACAATGGGCTTATCGAGGCCCAAAGTGACCTTCATGGCTTCCAGATCGGCCTGGGACATCTCGCCGGACGATGCCAGGATGGCAAGAGGGCCGCCGGGCGCCAGGTTAATCAGAAGATAAATCACAAATGTGATCCCGAGGAACACGGGAATCGCATATAAAAGTCGTTTTACTACATATTTCAGCAAGTGTAACCCCTCCTCTTTCGGCTATTTCCCGTCCGCCAGATCCTCAAGGATCCGCACAAGCAGCCGGATACAAGGTTCTACCGAGCCAATATAGCCATATTCCTTCTCGCTGTGGTCATTGGCTCCGTGCGGCCCCATTCCGTCCAAAACAATGGCGTGCCCGCATCTTGAGAGATGGTTGGCATCGGAAAGGCCGCCCCGGTCTTTTTCCGCAAACGGGATTCCTAACTCGTCAGCCAGCTCCTTCATGCGCTCCACAAACCTTGCGGCTTCCTCCGTCTTCACAAACGGCATGGTCTCCCTGGACGAAACGATTTCTGTCCGGACGCCCGGGACAAACGGCTCGCCGTTTACCATAGCCTCCACAGCCTCTTTTAACCGCAGCCGCTCCGAATCCTTCTTAAACCGCATCCCCACGCTGAGCTTTGCAAAGTCTGCAACCACGTTTACGGCCGTTCCGCCCTGGGCGATGCCGACGTTGACCGTAGTGTCCTCTTCCCGGCTCGCAAGGCCCATGAGCTTTACAATGTAATTTCCCATCTCGAGAATGGCCGAAGCATTCTCCACCTCGAACATGAAGCCGGCGTGGCCCGCAATCCCATGGAACTCGATTTCATAGCCCATGGAACCCTTTCTAGCAAAGCAGTGCCTCGTGCCCTTCTGCCCTGCGGACTCCATGACAAATATGTAATCCGCCTTGCTTCCGATGGCGTCGGTGGCCTCTTTGGAATAGACGGAGCCGATCTCTTCATCAGGGTTATAAACCATGGCAATGGAGAGCCTGTCCAGAACTTCCTTCGGCAGGTTTGCCGCCACATGATACATGGCTACATCGCCGTTTTTCATATCTCCCACGCCAGGGCCGTAGTAATTCTCCCCTTCGATCCGAAACGGGCGTTGTTCGGCGGTGCCGTCCGGAAAGACCGTATCCATGTGGCCGATGAACATCACGTCGTAGCGGTCGGACGGACGGTTCGTGATGAGAAGCACCGGCCCGGTCTCCTCGCCGACGGGGATCCGCTCCACGTTCCAGCCCAATTCCTCGTACCACTCAGCCAGTTTATCCGCCACCCGGGTAATTCCAGCCGCATTTCTGGAGCCGCTGTCGATATTCACAAGCTCTTCAAGCTGCTTCAGATATAAGTCCAGGTTCATTGCCATGCCTCCTTATGATTTTTGAATTTTACACCTCTGTACATTTCGCTGATTCATATTATATTGTTATAAGTAATTATATGTCAAGATAAATATCTACAAATGACCTTTAAAACGTATTTTTCAGCAGAATAGCCAAAAATGGATTTGGGTTTTTGGTGGAGATTCAAATTGGCTCCCGTCATGTTTTCCTTTTGGACGAAAAAAAGCGCCGCCGTTTTTCCCGCGGCAGCGCGTCCTTCATTTCCCTATTCTAATTTCCGGCCAGATACGCCAGGTATGCCTTCGTCCTCTCATCCTTCGGCGCGCCGAAAAGCTCGTCCGGCGTCCCGGCTTCGATGATTTCCCCGTCTTCCATATAGATCACCGCGTCGGCGATGCGCCTGGCCTGGGCCAGGTTGTGGGTGACGATCAGGATCGTGTAGTCGGCCTTTAATTCCAGAAGAAGCTTCTCGATGTGGGCCGTATTTTTCACATCGAGAGCCGAGCACGGCTCGTCCAAAAGAAGGATCTCCGGCTCCACCGTCAGGCACCTGGCGATGGCAAGCCTCTGCTGCTGGCCGCCGGAAAGCCTTGTGGCCGGCATGCCGAGCTGATCCTTTACCTCTTCATAAAGGCCGGCCTTCTTTAAATACAAAGAAACCAGCTCGTCCGCCTGGGCCTTTGTGAAGCGTTTAAAATATTTCGGTGCATACAGCATGTTCTTATAAATCGAAAACGGGAACGTGACCGGCGTCTGGAACACCATGCCGATCCGCCGCCTTAGCGCCTCGGCCGGAAGGGAAAAGGCGTTCTCCCCGTCTAATGTCACGGTTCCCGAGACTTTTGCCCCGTACTCTTCTGCCGTCCGGTTGACGGCCTTTAAAAGCGTGGACTTCCCGCAGCCGGAGCCGCCGATGATGGCCGTAATCCTGTTTTTCGGCACAGCGAGATCCAGATTTTTCAACACCGTATTCTTCCCGTAGCTGACGGAAAGATTCCTGATATCCAAAGCTATTTTTTCCATGTCCTGTCTCCTTTAAAGGCTCCCGCAAAATGGCAGAGCAGGTTGATAATCAGAAGCAGCACGATCAGGACGAAGGCCGTGGCATAAGCCATGTCCATGGAAATTCCCGTGCTTGCCAGCGTGTAAAGGTGCATGGGCAGCGCCATGACCGGATCCATGACCGAGTCCGGCACACCGCCGGAAACCACGGCCCCCGTGTACATGATCGGGGCCGTCGCCCCCATGGCAAAGCCGATTCCAAGGCCCAGGGCCGTTAAAATCCGCCGCAGGCACACAGGGAAGACGAGACAGAGGATCGTATGGCTTTTTGGAAGCCCCAGGCTCAAAGACGTCACGAACTGCTCCTTCGACGTCTCTTCCATGGCCTTCTGGAGCCGCAGGGTGATAAACGGGATCACCATGATCGCCAGGGTCATGGACGCCGTCAGGAGACTTCTTTTCAGTCCGAATGACATGAGAAACAGGCTGTACCCGAAAAGCCCTAAAACAATGGACGGGACTCCTGCCAGACATTGAAGCGCGTCCATGATGAGCCGCTTTAACCACCGTTTTTCACAGTAAAACACCAGATACACCGATGTGCAGAGGGACAAAAAGCCGCCCATGAGGCCGGAAAGCCCGCCGAGAAGCAGAGAGCCCACAATGGCCGGGAAAACGCCGCCCTCGGTTCCAAGCGGCATCCCCTTTGGTTCCTCCAGAAAAAACTCCGGCGAAACCAGGCTGCCTCCTTTATATAGAAGAAAGAGGAACAGCCAGAAGGTAATCCCCAGGGCCAGAAGCCCGGAAACCACCACCCACACGGCAAAAATCCTATTTCGCTTCATGGCTGTTCTCCTTTCTTCCAAAGCGGATTTCGAGAATCCGCGCCGTAATCTGAATCACAAGCAGCATCCCCATCAAGACGAGGGCCGCCGAGTAAAGGGCTGCGTAATGGTCGCTTTTATAGGACGCCGTCCCCATCTCCAGAGCGATCAGGGACGGAATCGTCTCCGAGCGGCCGAGAAGTTTCGGAAAAACCGGCGAATTTCCCATCACCATCATGACTGCCATGGTCTCTCCCATGGCGCGGCCGAGAGCCAGAAGCGTGTTGACCGCGATGCTGCCCTTAGAAAACGGCAGGATCACATGGCGCATGGTGTACCAGGAGGACACGCCCAGGGAAAGGGAGGCGTTTCCGTAGAGCTCTTTCCCCTTTTCAATGGTTTCGTAGCAGCCGGTGACGAAATACGGGAGCAGCATGACGGCCAAAAGGATCCCGCCAGCCAGGACGCTCTCCCCGGTAGCCATGTCCAGGGTTTTCTCCATCCACTTCACCAGGACAGCCAGGCCGACGAAGCCGAAAATCACCGACGGCACGCCGGCCAGCATGTCGATAAACGCCAGTGCCGTCTTCGCCGGTTTCTCGCTGACGCAGAAGGACAGGAAAAACGCACAGCCGAGCCCCACCGGCAAAGCCATAACCACAGCTAAAAGGGAAACCGCCGCCGTAGCCGCAATCATAGGCACAATGGAAAACGACGGTTCCGGCGCCAGCGGGCTCCAGGACTTGCCGTCAAACAGACGGCCCGCACCGGCCGAAAGAAACGGCATGCTCTCCTTTACAATATAAAACAGTACGAACAGAACCAGCAGCGCGGAAATGGCTGCTCCCGCCGCCGCGATCCCATGAAAGACGCGGTCGCCAAATCGCTTCACGTTTTTTCTCCTTTCTTCCTTTCCATTCCGCCATCCTCCGGGTCAAAAAAACGCCGGAATACAAAGGAAGCCCATCCGCCCCGGCTGGGGACGGACAGGCAGCAAATCCTTTTTATGGGCAAATTACTCTGCGGCTGTGACGATGAAGCCAAGCTCGGTGATGATGCTGGCTCCGGTCTCGCCCTGGACATACTCCATGAATGCCTGGTTCTCAGCGGAAAGCTCACCGGACGCAATCAGGATCAGCGGACGCTGGATGATGTAGTCACCGCTGATGATGTTTTCTTCCGTAGCTTCTACGCCGTCTACCTTTAACGGAGTTACTTTGCCTTCGTTCTGATTTACAACGCCAAAGGAAGCATAACCGATGGCGTACTCGTTGTCAATGATCTTCTGTACAAGGGCACCCATGGATGCAGCCTGGATGGCCTCCGGCTTTACCTGGGCATCTCCCATGATCTTCTCCTGGAATACTTCATGAGCACCGCCGCTGATGTCGCGGGTAATGACAACGATCTCCTTTTCCGGAAGGGACGGATCCAGGTCGCTCCAGTTTGCATACTCGCCGGAGAAAATCTTGACGATCTCATCTTTTGTCAGGTTATCCTTTACTTCCGTGATCGGGTTATTGGGGTTTACGGCAAGGGTCAGAGCATCAATTCCGATCTGGAACTCCTGCATATCCGCAATCTGCTCCTTCTCCTCGTCCTTTACGCCGCGGGCCAGCATACCAAACTCGCTCGTCTTATCAAGAACGGCTTTTACACCCTGTCCGGAACCGCCGGAAACCACGTTGATCTTAATCTCATCGGCCGGGAAGGAAGCGTCTACCTTGTCCCATGTGCCGAACTCAGCGATGAAGGACTCGCCGATCTGGGAAACAACCGGAGCCAGCGTGGAAGAGCCTGCGAAGTCAAGCTGTCCGTCGAAAGCGCCTGCTTCTGCGGCCGCCGCCTCAGTCTCCTCTGCGGATTCCTCCGCCGTTGTCTCGGCTTCTGTTTCTGTCTCAGCCTCTGTGGACTCTGCCGTCGTCTCGCTTACGGTTGTCTCAGCAGCCGTTGTCTCTTCTGCGGCGTTCTGGCAGCCTGCAAATGTCAGGGATGCAGCCAGTAGCGTGCAGGACAGCGCCATAACGCGTGCTAATTTCTTGAAATGCATAATAAGTACCTCTCTTTTTCATAGTCATTTTTGGCCTTTCGGCTTTGTTTAGTATAGCGCGAAGGGCTTCGGAAGTTAAATAGAAAATATCTATATTGAAATATTTATTCATCGGTTTTTTCTATAATTTGAGTGAGAGGACTCCGCTTCAGGGCACAAAAAATCCCCCGAACACGGTCGGGGGAACAAGGCAGGTGATGAAAGCGGCTTTTGTCTCCCGCCTTGCCATCCGCTAACCATCCCTAGTCCAGGTACTGATTTAACTCGTCCTCCGTCAGGTCATAATTCTCCTGCACCGTTTTTATAATTTCCTCCCTTGGAACGCCGTACTTTTTCAGAGCGGCAATCATTCGCTCTAGTCCTTCTGCCAGTCCCTCCGCACGGCCTTTCTCCAAATTTTCCTGATCCCGCAGATACAGTGTCATATACTCATGTCTCCATTCTCGATTTTTCCGGGCTTCCGCCACCGCCTCATCCAGTTCCTGCACGAATGGATCTTCCGTCAGAATCCCGGCCACATAGTCCAAAAATGCTTTCAAGCTGCTGCTGACATCATCCATTGTCCCCCTGGCATTTAGAAATATCCGCACCGCACCGTCTGAAATCATCACCTTAGGGTCTTCCTGGCAGGCTCCTGCGAATGTGTAGCGATGCCGCCCGGTTCCGTACAGATCAAAGGGACAGATAAAAATGATATAAGTGTCATTTAACGACCGGTACAATTCTCCCCGTTCCAACAGCTGAAGATCAATCATCCCCTGATAGTACCGGCTGCGCCGGGGAAGTTCTTTTGTGTCTGCCATCTGCATCTCGATGCTGTACACTCGTTCCGCCTCATCCCGCACGTACACATCCAACCGCACTCCACGGGCATCCTGATCCTCCCGGATCGTCTTTTGTGTCTCAACTAACTCGATGCGGGCAATGTCTAACTCCGGCAGAATCCGCCGCAGCAGTTTCCTGCACAATCCCGGTCGGCTTCGCATCAGCTTTCCAAACAGAAAGTCATTGGATATTCCTATGTGTTCCCAAATCTCTTGCGCCTCCGCCTGCACCGTTCGTGTCTTTTCCACAATCTCGTTTGATTCGTTCCTCATAAACCTTTCCTCCATTCTTTTTTCGTATCTTCATCAGAATGGTATCTTAGCCAAGTCTCTGACTTTCTCTTTAGCAGATTGTGGAGTTGTGGTATCATTTTAGCACATGGAGTCAGACAGGGGCAAGAGGTACCGGGATTTTTCTCTTACTCTACCCCACTCTACCCACGCAGCAGCCTTTTCAGAGCATGGGAAAAGCGCCGGAACCCCTCATAAAATAAGGCTCCGGCGCTCAAATAAAAAAAGCGGGTGATGGGAATCGAACCCAACAAAGAGCGGGAAAACAAAGAAAATCAAGGAGGTTTGAGGGCGGTTCTTTCAAGTCTACCCCTTGGTCTACCCTGCTTTAGATGAAGGAAGCCGCCGCGGACAGCGGCGGCTTTTTATGAGTTATTGACCATAAAATTCTGAATCGTCACGAAAACCGGCATAAACAAAATACGGTTACTTATAATGGCTTCCTGCGTTTTGTTATTTCACTATTCATAACGACACCCTTTATCTTGTAATTCTAATAACTTCGCCGGTGTTAATGTCAATTTCTATTTCTACGGTGTATTGGGAGGCTCCCAAAAATTGCTTCCCCGGTACTGCAAAGACATAAGCTATCGTTTCTGTATGGTCGGTAAAACCACGGGGAAATTCTCCATAATAAACCACATCACTGTTACTGAACTCTGGGAGTGTAGCACTTAATCTTACTGTTCGAATTGTCTCATTTTTATAATTTTTTACATATAAAATCCCCTCTTTGATGTCACATAAATAATACAAATTATCATGAGGATTATAACTTCCTAGAGACTGCTTTAAAGAATTATTCATTTCTTTTGTTGTCTCTCGAACTTGATTCGTGCGTAAATCGTATTGATAATATTTACTCCCATTACCAAAGCATAATTTACCTTGTCTTGCACTTAATTCTATGCCGCTAGGCCAACCACCTAACCCCTCCACAAACGTATGAAGTACCTCTACAACACTTCCATCTTCTTTTCCGCGTGTTAAATACCAATTATATTTAAACGTTTCCGGCCCATAATCCCATCCTAAACAGTAATACCAATCCTTTATCTTTAAATATTGATTAGTACCAGGCCAGGCAATACCTAAAGACTCTATTTTTTGTTTTACAATAGCCGGCATATCATCCGGAAAATCAGAAAGTGTTAACTGTAACATTAATTCCGTATCTTCGCTTACAGATTCTTCTGCGCCTTTTGTTTGAACATGTCCATTCTCTATCCAAGCGCCATTTGTATCGACCTGATAGCCCTCGATTTGAGTATTAGACAGCAGATAACCGTCATTTCCAAAAAAGTAACACTCGAAAATACCATCGCTATTCCCATCCAACCACTGCCAGCAGTTTGTCGGAAATGTTCCATCATCATTCTGCCACCACCAACCATTGCTATCTTGTTTCCATTCACCAGCATATGCGTTGAAAGACACGCATAAACCTAAACCTAATCCAATAATAATACTTTTTCTCATTGATATCCCCCTAAATTTCTAAGGTATATTCCTCTATTTCTGTAATAAGCCCAGCTAAATCGGAAGATGTTATTTTGAATTCTTTCTCTTTTTCAATAGATGCTAATAACAACGCTAATTCGTGTATTTTTAGCTGTATAGCGCACAAAGTTTTAAAAAGTTCTCCTTTTTTGTTTGCTGTTTTCAACCCGTCTAAGCCCTCCTGCATATCTTTAATCATCTGGTCAATTACCTTTGAATCAAGCATAGATTCCTCTGTAGTCTTTTCTATATTTTGTTTAATCTGCGCAATCCAACTTTCTAGCTTACCTATCTGTTCCATATACTCTTTTTTAATACCGGGAAAATCCATGTTTTTTCCTCCTCCATAGTGTAGATTTTTTGATGATAATATAAGTTTAGCCCATTTTGTTCCAAAGGTCAATAGCCCAAATTGTTCTAACCTATAATATTTCAAAAAGGAGATTGGCCTATGAAATATGAACGCCTGCAAGACTTGAGGGAGGAGCAATTCTGGACACAAACTTATGTTGCTTATAAACTGAATATTGCTCAACGGACATATGCGCATTATGAAAATGGGACCCGTTCAATTCCGTTGGATATTCTTTGCAATCTTGCAGACTTATATCATGTCAGCACCGACTATCTTTTAAACCGGACAGACTGCCGAACCCCTTATCCTTGATTTCCCATTATCAAAATTGGTTCATTAGGTCAAAACTGAAAAAAATTTAAATTTGATTCGTTTCTACATTTTTCTTTTTGTATAATATTTCTTTTTTCCTAAAATGCTATATTTTGCGCAGAAAAATCGGAAAAAGAAGCGTTGCTCATTAGCACTTGTTTGTCAGAATCAATTTATATTCATTTTTTTAGGCTTTCCTCTTGAACCAATTTTGATTTTATTTGAATGGCAATATATTAGAAAATTTAATATATTATTTAT
>ENA-UOJP01002536-UOJP01002536.1-human-gut-metagenome-genome-assembly--contig:-C102-NODE-2536-length-13820-cov-36.798256_pt1 | contig 13820 bp, 14 predicted proteins | sample MGYA00242353_ERZ723900 | MGnify/ENA metagenome assembly ERZ723900
ACATATCCAGGCCGATGGCCTCCTTTGGGGCAGCCTTTATAACAGCAGGTTTCGGATACTCCATCCAGCATATAAGAAATTTCTTTTCCATCTACTTATCCTCTTGGGATCCTCCCTTACCCAAATCAGAAATGTAGGGGTGTTCACGGGGAACACCCATCCCCGGAAATAAAAAGAAGCCTCCCGTAAGGAGAGCTTCGTTGTGCAATTTGGTGGCCGTATATTTTACATATCTCCATAATGATATCTGCAAGCCAAGATATATACATTGTTTTCATCAATTTTGTAAACCAGTCTGTCCTTGTCATTGATCCGCCTGCTCCAGAAACCAGCTAAATTACCCTTTAATGCTTCTGGCTTGCCGATTCCCTCATTTCCATGTCTGCATATATCATCTATAAGGGCATTGATTTTCCTGAGCGTCTTTCTGTCCTCTGTCTGCCAGTACACATAATCCGACCACCCGTTATCAGTAAACAGCTTATTCATTCCCCCATCACCTCAATCAGGTGATGCATGGAAACAGCACCTTTGTCTAACTGCGCTTTGGATTCCATCAGCCAATCATAATTAGCCTTATTCCCCATGAGATAAGCATTTTCCATCAGATTATTGTAAGACTCTTCCGACAGCATAACAACATTACGGTTGTCTTTTCTGGTTATCATCAACGTTTCAAAATCATCGGTTACTCTATCCATGTAGGTTTTCATATTTTCGCGAAGGTTTGTATAATTTACAGCCAGCATATCAGCCCCTCCTTTGATTATAATCTCCACTGCGTGCTTTTCTTTTATTATATCGTACAATATTCTGTACGTCAATGGATGATATGATATAGTATGCTCTTTTCTTCCATCGGTATCATGAAAGAAAAAACTTAAATATATTTATCTGTGAAAATCAGGGCTTAGACGTGCGAACTGTTTCATCTTCCATCATGGGTAAGCATTTCTGGAGCCAAAGCAGAAGCCCGCTCGTCATTTGCATCGCGGATGGCCTCATTTAGTTTTCCAATCAATTCGATTGTCTCCTTGTTCCAAGAAATATCACCAGATGGTGCTCCTTTCAGATCCATGTTGACGCAGTCTCCTTTTTCTGTATATGCAAATATTTTATCACCATCCCGCTCGCAGTCCGGTACGGCTGCCCGGCAGTATGCAAGCACCGGGTCGCTCCTTACCAGTTTTTCGAATGCTGCACACTTCTCTTCGAACTTCTGATAGGCTTCTTTCACAGCTTGCAGTTTCTCCTCAGAAACAGCACTCTCCAACTGCCGCACTGCAGCTATGCGCTTTTCCTTGGATAGGGCAGTTTCCGGTTCTGCCCCGCTTCCAAATGTGCGGATGGTATCTGAAAATGCAATGAGCTGTCCTTCCGGATCCGAGGTTTTGAGGATCGTCTTTTCTACTTTGTTTAGGGACTCCTCTTGAATTAAGATGCGGCTTATGGCCTCCTCCGGGATCCCATACTGGTCCAGCACATTCTTTAACTCCTTTTCCATGATGTCATGGGCATAATTCTCCGCAGATACGCAGTGGAGCCCAGGGCATGGTTCCTGCTCACAGACAGTAAACTCTGCGTCGGTCCGTTTATCGGTCAGCACAAGCCGTTCCCTGGAGTCCCCAGAATCAAGCTGTGCAGCGCTTCCTGACCGGATCATGGCATCGACGGTACTTCTCCATCCGCTCCGGATATACCTGGCAGTTTCCTCATTTTCGATATCCGCAGCGATGCGCTGGACGGCGATATCTGCAAGCATCCCATCCCTGATCTGCGGATAGTCCGTGATCACATGGCGTGTGTCCACCATATGGTAGGTATCCCGCGTCGTATCCATCCGAACCGCATTCTCATGTTCATCCGTGACCGCCACTACCCCGCAGTCTTCCGTAAACAGGAATAAGCCGGCACTCTGTTCCTCCCTGATGAAGAAGCCATCCTTTCCGGCCTCCCTGAGCTCCTTTACATCAAGCCCAGGGATCTCTTCCGGGGATATCCGTTCAACATCCAGCTTGTCTTTTGTCAAGGGATCCTTCGCATTGTCAAATGCACGGTTAAAGTGGGTTACCTCCTGCAGTACCGGCATGCCTTTCTCTTCCCGCCGGCGGGCGATCCGATCCACCATGTCCCGGTGTTCGTCCACGAAGTCCGCTTCCAGCCTCTCGCAGGCCCGCCTTACACTTCCCTGTGCCTGCTGTACATATTCTGTAAAGATGGTTTCCGCTTTCCTGTGGATAGCCGGGTCCCGATGGACCATCCCAAGCTTATCCTGCCTTGCCCCGGTATAACGGATCCCATGGATCGTCTCCAGCATGCCGGCTTTCATATAAGAGACTGCCCAGAGACGGTCAACGTCATTCATCCGGAACAAGTGCATGGCACTCACAAGGTTTTTTGAGATCCCGCAGCGGTACAGGTTCAGTTTGGCATACTCTTCTGCGTAGTTTTGTCCGCGCTCCCTGGCGTCTGCGTGCCGGATAGTGAAATGTGAGATGTTCATCTGGAGAGCGCCCAGGTCATCTTTCTTGAACCGCCCCTTCTCCACCTGCTCATAAAGGACGGATTCCTTTTTATGCAGATGGGTCTCGTATGCCCGGTAAATGGCCGGCGGGATCTTATCCTGGTGCCTGTTAAGGAAACTGAGCCGGTTTAAAATGGAGAGGTTCCGGTTCACGATGAAAAGCTGACCGGAAAGGGATCTGGCAAACTCCCAGAGGGATACGACCTGCGGTACGCGCAACCCCAGCCGGAATTTTGTATCTTCCCTTACGGATTCGCTGACCTCCTCCCGGCGTACTCTTCCGACGTCTCCACGGATCTCCTTATCGATATCCGCAAATGCCGCGAAAATATCGGACTGGTAGCCTTTTTTGATGTCATCATAGGAGCTGAGAATGTCCCTCAAATGGCCGTGGCGGTTGCTGTGGCGATCTTCGGCATACACCTGATATTTTCCGTAGATGGCACGTTCCTCTGCCTCAGAAAAACGGGCCTCATCGATGGACTGGCACGGTACCCGGTTCATCTGCTGGAGGACCTTCCCGGAAAACTCCTTGATATAGCCATTCGTGTCTTTGCAGGCCTTCTTTAGCGCTTCTGAACGGTCCACAGACTGGTAAAGAAGCATTGATACCTTTTCGGAAGCAGCCTGCACGATGTGTTTTACGGAATCGTCTGTTTTCACAAGCGCAGAACGTATCTTATCTGTGACCGCTGCAATATGCCCGATTACTTTTACATGCTGCAGGGGCGTCAGCCCAAGGACATTCCCCAGGGAAAGGACGGCATTCCCTCCCTTCCCGGCCCGCTCCATAAAGGTAAGCATGGTGGAAAGGCCGTCCATCATGTCCTGATTGTAGTAGGAACGGTACAGGATATCCTTGTACTCCTGTTCCTTACCTTCTGCAACTTTATAAATATCCCTCGGCCCCTTGGGTGTCGGCTGTGTCCCGGCTTTGGTAACGACCCCCTGGTCTTTCAGGTATTCAAGCGCAGCCTGACGGCATTTCTGCTGGAATTCCATGCGGTCCCTCGGGATGGACAGATTTAGGCCGAAAGCTTTAGAGATTTTTGTGATGGCATCCTGCATGGAAGCTATATTTTCCGCCTGAATGCCCTGTAAAGCGCCTAAGGCAAGCATGTAGTTTTCCATGTGTTCTATCAAACGTTCATCAGTAATTGTTGGTTCCATGTGATCTCCTCCTCGTATGTACTGATATCAATAGTATGGATTGCATGGAATTCTTTTGCGGATAAATACACGCAGGATGCCGTAGGTATTAAGGAATTCCCAGTTCAAGCGATAACAAAAATAACCGCCATTATTTTGAATAATGGCGGCCGTCCTTGTGAAAGGCTGATGCTTTAGTGTTTGGGAAAAGCAGTTTCTCAGACTTTCCTTCTTTCTGCACTCAGCCTAACATATCTTATAATGATGCACAACTGACGTTACTGTCTTGTCATTGTGGAGTATCCAGTTTCCAAAACACCAGGAGCAGAGAAGAAAATGGAATCCTTTTCTGTGTCAGATACCAGTTCGAAGCAGGTGTAATTGTTCCAGCCGATACCAGCATACTTATAAATATCTGCGTAAGTGGATCCGCCCACGCTTCTTGCATCTGTAATGGTCTGAGATGCTGCGTCGTAAGTGAGGACGTGTGTCACAACGGTACCGTCGCTCCATGTATCTACATATGTACCGCTGTAATCATCGGTACTCTGTGTGATCGTCGCTACATTATTACCGGATGCTGCCTCCGTTGTTTCCGAAGTAGAAACCGCATCTGTTGCCTTTGTCTGTACAGCCCCATTCAAATCCCATGCTCCATCGGCATTTACGGTATAGCCATCTAGTGTGGTTGTTGCTGCCAGCATATAACCATCAGCACAGAAATAATAGCATTCTGCTACCCCATCCTTATTTCCGTCCAGCCATTCCCAGCAATTTACAGGATAACTCCCGTCATCGTTCTGCCACCACCAGCCAACATTATCAAGCTTCCATTCTGCTGCCATTGCTGTTGTCGCAGTCCCTACTGTCATCATTGCTGCCAGTGCAAATACTAATCCATTTCTTACCATCGTTTTTTCTTTGTAAAAAACGAGGTGTTCACCGTGAACACCCCAAACTTCATAAAGCACTTATTCGATTTTGTTTACATATTCCATTACATACTTTGGGAATTTGGTTATCGGAGAATTTTCGACATATTTTTTTAATGTTTCCGGATAAAAATGGGTTCCCAGTCTGTTTTTAACATAAAAAATATATAGCCTTTCTTCGATGAGCTGGTTTGGGGTCATTTCGCACTTACAGCGGTATCCGCATTTGTTGACGCACCAACCATCTTCAAACTCCGATTCACGGACACCACAAAAATTGACTCTTCTCAAGGTATTCACCCCTCTTCCGTTTCGTGTCCAAGGTACTTCTCCATGCCGCAGATGCTGATTCTACAGTCACCAGATTGACTGCTTAAAACTTCCTCTGGATAATAGTTCCTGCAATAGACGTATGCGGCGGCTTTGATGCCATCGAGATATCCTGCCATTTCCATCGGATGTTCTACCTTGCTCAGATCTTGTTTGATTTTTTCGTATTGCTTCAAAATGGGTTTCCTTCTTTTTCTTTATAATTATTATAATAAGTATGGATTAGTATTCTGTGCCAATATTTTTGCGGATAACATTTTTTCTGTTATCTTTTGGATGTTAGCTGATAACTCAGGTCGATCAGCTTATTAATTTCAGTTTTTGAGGCTGGGCCATCAAGTAGAATTGATATCCAGTTTTCCTTGTTCATATGGTATGCAGGAAAGAACCCTTCTTTTAAGCGCAGTGACCCTACTAGCTGCGGGTCGCATTTTAAGTTCAGAACGTCGACAATTCCGTCGCCGTCCATTCCGAGCTTTGCTTTTGCTACTTCTATTATGACGCCATACCATTTTCCGTTATCCGCATGCCGCAGTACTGCATTCCAGTCATTCCACGGATAATCAGGTTCCGTGTGATACTTATGCCTGCACAAGGAGAAGATCTCTTTTCTATCCATTTTTATCGCCTCATTACATATATTTTATCTTTGGAATTTGTTTTTGAGCCTTCCATTTTGGGTACGTGGTGGAATTATATAAAAGCCTCTTATACAAAGATATAAGAGGCTTTATATGTATGTTTATCACCCAAAACAAACAGGATATGTGTTATCCAGCTCTTCATTTTCAGAAGCGAGATCCTGCAAGTTGAGGGAGGCCATGACATCGTTAAATGCAATGGTGCTTTCCTCACCAGGAAGCTCATTAATTGACAGCGCCAGCTCTTCTTCGCCGACCTTGGATCGTTCAGGGTACATCTTGCGGATATCCCTATTATAGCGTAATAAGTTAAGGATATTTTTGATTCCCTCAGATATTTCACTGGAAGGAAGTCTGTATTTATCCGCTAATTCTGATGTTTTCACCCCATCAATGACCTGTTCACGGAAGCACTCCAGGATGATGGGATTTGGTTCCAAAGTTTTTGCGATCGCCATGATCTTGGCAGCATTATAATTGCTCATCGCATTTTCTTCCGGACTTCTCGTATTCGCCTGTTTGTCGATTAACGGCGCAGAATCCGGGTCATCGATGCTGCTCTTGGTGGCACTGATTTCCATTTCCGCCAGTGCATTGACAATCCTTCGCCACGGTTCTTTCGTATTGTAGGCATAGTCATGGATCGTTGGCACTCGGCCAAATTTGGCAAATTCGTTCCTCACCTTCTGTATCTTGCGCTTTGCCGTCATCATATATGCTTTTGTGTCATGTTTCATGAGGTTGACTTCGGCGACCATTTCATGCACAATTGGTTGGAAAAAATATGTAGTTGGCTTCGATATGCTAGGCTTATACTTACCCAAAGAGGCAATAATGCCCTGTCTGCCGGCCTGGATTAAGTCTTCGGAAAACGTAGGATCTTTTTCTATGTACGTCGAGAACTTGCGGTTCATGATGCTGATGACAAAAAATTCCAAGTCCCGGCATGCGCACTCGCATCCATGTTTCTTCCGTTCCGGATCTCCGCTGACAGCGTCAGCGACGTACTGTGTAAAATTCGCCACGGTGTCTGTTCCCCGGAAACGCCGGCTGAAGTCATCAGTTTCATTGAGCAAGAATGCGCTGTCAGCAGCGCTGGTTTTGCCATCCATTTCTTCCAGCATTTCTTCCAAATCATCGTCTTCATTCTCATTCATGGCGTCCTCAGCGGACATGGACATTTCAGATTCCGCTGGATCGTAATCGTCCAGCGTGCCGTCATAGTCCTCATCGTAATCGTTATCATAGTCGTCTTTTGGATAAAAATTGATTTTCCGCATGATACCCTCTCTATCATTTATGGCATCAAGTGTACGTAATGGTTTTTGTACTGTGGCAGTTTTCAGATATATTGCATTTTCTGGCTGCGGCCTATCGTAATATATCCTTGGCACCTGCGTAGTTACCGGGAGATGCGTGGGTTTGATAACGCGCCAGATTCTCTCCTGTTACCTGACTGCATTGCCTTCATCCGCCGTCGTTTAAAAACCATAGGGATCAGCTTGATATAAAACTCCAGTTCCTCTGTATCTGCTAGAGATGATCCGGATTCTTCCATCCATAAATTTAGCATGGCTTGATACGACATCCCTTCCTGGCAACGAGCGATACAGTCTAAATAACTGTTCAGCTTTTTTGTGTCGTGCTCCATATTCGGCCTCCTTCGCAGATACTTTCCCTTGTGCCTGGAGGCAGTCCAGGCTTTTGTATTGATGACAGATGTATTATATAATATTTTTATCAAAACAACCACAATTCGACGAATTTTTTTCGTTATTTCGGCGAACGTATGTTTTGTGGTTTGTATTTTACCACTCATGGAAGGTATTGTCCAGTCCTGAACCTGCCATTTTTCCTTATTATACAATTTTAATTTCGAATTTTGTGCACTTTATACATATAATTGAGAAAAGCAGGTGCCACAAAGGACTCCTGCTTCATCTCACAGCTTTTATTCCTGCTGTGTTTCGACTGGTTTGATTGTGAATTCGAATTTACCGTCCTTCCAGCAGCCGCTGATCTCGGACAATTCATTTGCGTAAGTAAAATACAGGATATTGCCTTTCCCTTTTTTGTTGATTACATAGTTTTTCTCGTTGACACGGACATAAGCAGCGATGGGAATGGCATCTTCTCCATGATTTACGCTTTCAATAGGAACCACAAAAAATTCCGGTTTTCTTGGTTCTCGGCTCCGGAACTGGTCAAGCATGGCATCGGTGGCAGCCTCCGGGCATACTTTTTCCACATGTTCGCTCATTGTATATACGCTGGCTGTTTTGTTGATAGCAGAAACTTCCGAAATAAACTGTCCATGCTGCCAAGAACCAAAGATGTTGAACTGCTTATCATCTATTATAAGTGAGATAAATTTCGTTCGCCCTTCGTTTACTTTCAATTCAATTTTCCCGTTCGGTGCTTCGGCGCGGACAAAAATCCCGCATGGCACCTTATCCGGATTCATCTCGACTACCTCTGTCGGCCAAATATGGATGACATATGGCCCTGCGACCTGGGTACCGTAAGTCTTCTTCAACGTGATGACGTGCGTATGCCGGATCATGGTTCCAGGTATCTCTTCCGCGATCTCTGGAATTACATCAGGTTCAGAGTCTTCCGCTTCCTCAGTCCCGGTCTTATCCGGTGCCGCCTGGGTTTCTTCCGGTATTACCTTTTTAATCTCCTGTGACTTGTTTTTGGGGAAGAATTTTGCAAACAGCCCTTCTTTTTTCGGTAACGTTTTTTCCGCTTCTTTCGTTTTTTCGGAGACTTCCGGTGTCTTCTCTGATCCCTTAGGCCTCTCGTCTACTGACGTGATTGCTGGCTCTGTCTGAACACGCGCCTCCTTGGGACGGAAAGCGTGTACCGGAGGGCGATTTGCAGCATCTTCGCCCGCCTCTGATGATATGCATTCCTCCTCTTTCAGTTCTCTCTTTCCAGTTTCCTCAGTTTCTACGTCTGTATCTTTTGTATTTGCCGGAATGTCTTCCGTATTTTTTGCTGTCTCCTTTCCATCCAGATCTCTTCCTTCGAAATCTATAGGCTCTGCTTCCTGCGTGGTGGTCCCCAAGATGTCTGCATTGCCAGAGCTTACATCACCGGATGTAGTTTCATTTTCTTCATCGGATTCTTGTATGGATTCGTCTGTTTTTTTCTCGTCATCGCTGTCTGTATCCTGCTTCTGGGGTTCTCCGCTAGTTGAAAAATCATTATCCGCGGAATTCGTCATTTTAATTGAAGGCGCATCTTTTGGAATGCTTGGCAGTACCGGATCAGTATTTATTCCCGGAACACTTACATCATTGTTATTTTTTGCGGATAACGGTTTTTTTTCTCCAACAGAATCTCCGGAATCATCAGATTTCGGATTGGAATCCGGGTCTGTCTTTTTTTTCTGCACGGGTTCCCTAAAGTTCCCTACTAACCCACTATTTGCTAACTTTGTAGGTTTAACGGGATCCGGGAGCTCCGCTTCCGGTTCTTTATCAGAAGACTGTTTCCCATCTTCTTCTTTAGATTTCATATCTGGTACTGCCTCAGAAGTTTTTTTTTCATCTGGACTGGCATCTGACAGCTTCTTGTCTGACACTGGTACTACTGACATCTCCATATTTTTTGGCTTCTTAGACTGTTTCTTGCGGTTCTTCTGTTCTTCTGCAATCCGCTGTTCCTCAGCGGCAAGAAGAGGAACGATATCCGGGAGTTTTTCTTCAAATGCAACAAACTCCGCTTTCAAGATATTTTTAATTGTTCGGGCAGGACATTCATATACTTTATCCTCTAATTCAAGGGTGAGAATCGCCATCCCCTTGCTTTCCACATAATTTGGCTCACATCCATCCCGCAAAAGGCTTGCAAATGCATTCGCATAAATTCGTGATGCAATTTGATAATCTACTTTTTTTTCTTCATTGCCGGCAGATGTTTCCTTGATCTGGTTTGATAATGCCAGAATGATGTATGCTTTCTGCTCCTGTTTTAAGATATCCATAGTAATTAATCCTCCTCTTCCTCAGATTTATTCGTGCTGCTGAAGGCTGCTGCCGTATCCCGTAAATCTTCTTCTGCGTCTCCTGGACCGTCACCGAATAATTCACGCAGGGTATCCTGCTGCTTCTTCTCTTCCATATCTTCCCGCATCTTCTGTACTTCATCCATGGTATGGCATCCAAGCAGATATTCTGTGGAATATGGAACGATTTCAACGATTCCATCATCAGCCTTTATGATTTCCGATCCGCAGGATTCGCAGATAAATTTCCTCGAATAGGTCCTTTGCTGCAGCTGGCCATCAATGAATACCATACCTCCCGCTTCAATCGCAAGATAATCATTTAAGGCAATCTCACCATAAGACTTTACAACCGGGAAATCATGACGATTTGACTCGATGTCTTCCCTGACTCGGTATTTCCTTTCAATATCAACAACATAACTGGCGATATTGGTTCCGCTCTTTTCGTGGGCATGGATCTTAGGCTTATCGCATGCCTTCCCAATAATTGTGATCCGGTTGGACACTTCAGCATTTTGCTTTAATTCAATGAGCCCTTGCTCCTGTGTATAACCCTGTGCCATTAGACGGACATAAATCGGATATACATATGTCGCATGGCCCTTGTATAATTGTGTGTGCCCGCATACTGAGCAGGTGCACGCTTTATCAAAATCATTGGTTATCAATGCACCTCTTAAGGACACGATATCGCCGAGTCTCCAATCCTTCATGAATCCCATGATACGCTGGTTCCCGCTCATGACGATTAGTTCATCCAGACGCATTCTCTGATCCTTTGCCCCGAAATCCCGGATCCCTCGCATGACCATGACCTGCGAAAGCACACGAAGGAGCGCTCCCCTGGGGTCGTTATTTTCCCGGATCAGGATTGGGGCTTTGCAGACCTGCCCGTATAAGGTAACTTCATTATGTCTTGCCATAAAATATGAGCGTCCGGCACGGATGCTGTGCCTGAACTCCTCCTTTCGTCTCTTCTAAATAAAGAATGGAGCATGTGGCGAAAAATTACAAAAAAAATGCATGGCATGGGAAACCGCATTGAAATGGTTTCCTGCCATGCATTGCATGCCATACTTATGCTTGCTTTGCGGATAACGATTTTATTTGGAGGAGTGTCTGCCCTTCTACATATATTCCAGCTCCCATTCACGTCGATACCCAAAATCTTCGGCAGCTCCGACAGATGTTTCCGGATCCTGGTCAACCGGCCATCCGTTTTCCACGTGCTGGAGCGCAGCATAGTAAGCCTCTTTTAATGTAGGTGCCTCTGATTCCGGAATCCAGATACTGGAATGCGTACACTGTCGGAGCCGGATCAAATGTCCTTCTTCACCTTTTGCTTTTGCCTCAGCACGGTGGAATACTCGTTCCACGACGGATGCATTGGAATTAATCGATAAGTGTCCGTTTTCGATTACGAACCGGTCCCGGTATCCCATTTCGATTAGCACATCCGCCAGTATTTTTTTTGCTTCTGGTGAAAGCATATCAAGTTTATAACTATTGTATCTTGGATTTGCCATGATTCTCTCTCCTTTTATTTGCATGTTTCTAACTTTTCTCTGATTTCCTTGCTCCACATCACGCCATCTCCCGTCCATGTTCCGTGGTTACCGTTGATGCCGTTAAAACACTTAATTCCCCTTCCGCCGGCAGCCTTCCACAGATGAAGATTCTTTGAGAAATCATCAAAAAGCACCATTGCTTCCGTTAATGCCGGAATGCCAAAGTACTCCTTGACATATTCCGCTTTGCTTTCTCCACAAGGGACGAACAACCGGTGCGCCCGGTCAATCTCAGGGATGTATTCGTCTACCCATTCCTGTTTTTCGGCCAATGCTTGGCAGCCGTCCATATAACTGCTCAGGATAAACGCCCTGCCCCGGTGTTTTGCTACAAACTCCCGGATTGGTTTAACGAACTCCGTTGGCCGTAGGCTCCGGAAATACCCAGGTTTTTTAAGTTCGCCTTCCATACCGACTCTCCATTCAGCCAGAGTCCCATCCATGTCCAGGAACCATATAGATTCCTTCCCAGTTTCATTTTCGTTTTTTGGCATACACTTTCTCCTTTCCTTATTAACAGTTCGTTATCAGTATGGAAACCTGGGTCCGCTGAAAACTCAGTTTTTTTATCCGCAAGCATTTCCAGCTATTGATACTGAGCCATACTTATAAAGAACAGATAAGATATACGAGAGGAGAAAGAACTTATGATGCAGAAAAATAATGCTCAGGAAGAGGCGATCCGAACAATTTACGGTCAGCTATTGCTAGTAAGCTGCCCCGGTTCTGGAAAGACTACGACGATGCTGCGGCGCATCAGCCATATGATCAAAGAAGGGGTTGACCCTGCATCGATCCTGATGGTTACTTTTACCGAGGCCGCAGCGAAAGAAATGAAGAAGCGTTTTATGGATACCTATGGTGATGCGCCGGTGACGTTTTGCACGATCCATGCCCTATGTGTCAGGATCATGCATGTCGCAGGACTCCACAGCTATCATATTATGGATTCTTCAGAAATTGATTCCGCGCTCCGAAGCGCATCCAGCGCAATTAAACATTATTTCGAGGATTTCAAAGACATAAAGAATGACATCGGGCTATATAAGAATACCGGAAACTTAAATAAACGTTCAGAACAGTCCATCAGTGAGGCGGAATTTAAGACGTTCCTGAACGCATATGAGAATTATAAGGAAGGCGTCCATGCCATTGATTTTGATGACCTTCTGATCTACGGAAAACGGATCCTGACAGAAAACCAAAGGGTTCTTAAGATGTTCCGGGACAAATTCAAATTCCTGATCTGTGATGAGTACCAGGACACCAACCCCATCCAAAAGGATATCTTATATCTCCTGGCTGGGCCAGATGGGAACCTTTGCGTTGTCGGTGATGACGACCAATCGATTTATGGATTCCGCGGTGCAGTTCCATCAATTATGCTTTCTTTCCAGAAGGACTTCCCCCAGAGTAAGGTAATCCATATGTCTACCAATTACCGCTCTGTCCCAGGTATCATCGAACCGGCGTCGATGCTGATCAGGTTCAATGAAGACCGGTTCAAAAAGGATATCTCCGCGTTCCGAGCTGCACAAGATCCGTCGCCTGTCGTTTTTGATTCTGCAAAAGACAGGGACGGTGAGATGGAACATTTGGCAGAGACTGTGAAAAAGTATGGATTTGGTGGAAGATATCAGTCCTGCGCGGTGCTTGCTCGGACAAACTCCCAGTTAGAGCAGGTGGCAGAAGTATTTGCGGATAACGATATTCCTTTTTCGTCAAGGGATGTCGTCAAGGATATCTATGAGCACTGGTCTTTTTCTGATCTCTGTACTTATTTAAAACTTGCCGAAGGGAAAGGCCAGATGGCTGATTTCCTGCGTATTGCAAACAGGCCAAAACGATATATCAGCCCCAGCAAACTGGCACATCTTCCCTATAATGAGGATACAATCATAAAGGCTATGCTTCGCTCCCCTTCCTACATTATGGATGGGGTATTGGAATATTTTCACCTGATGAAAAAGCTTTCCGTGATGCCATTTAAGGACCGGGTGTCCTTTATCCTCAATGAGCTTGGGTATTCAAGGTTTTTGGATGCATATGCAGAACAGACAGGAACAGCAGATGTTTCACTTGATGCGAAATGCGAGGTGTTTATTAGGGATTCTGCAAAATTTGAATCACTGGAGGAGTGGACAAGATACGCCAGAAAACATACGCGGTCATTCCATAACACCATTAAGGAACATGCCGGTGATGGCGTAATATTGGCTACGATGCACCGGTCCAAGGGTCTGGAATGGGACCACGTTTTTATCATCGACTGCTGCCGCGGTATTGTACCGTACGAACGGAAAGATTCAGACTGTGATGTGGAAGAGGAACGGCGCTTATTCTATGTAGCATGCACCCGCGCAAAAGAAACTCTCCATGTGATGAATTATAGAACAAAAAAAGGACGGAAAGACAAGGAATCTCCAGTCTATCCATCTTGCTTCATTTCCGAAATGAAAAGTTCAAATAAACAGGTAGTATCAAAATCGGAACAGCAGCAGATGCGTAAGGACAATGTCGCCAAGGCATTGGCTGGACTCCGCACGAATGACTTGAGCCAGTTGAAAAAAGGTGAACTGGTTCATCATGTGACATTTGGGAATGGCATGAGGGCGTAAATTTTTTTGTGTCTTTAAAATTGGAAGTTCCATTCAGTTGGAA
>ENA-UOJP01002538-UOJP01002538.1-human-gut-metagenome-genome-assembly--contig:-C102-NODE-2538-length-13808-cov-6.142078_pt1 | contig 13808 bp, 15 predicted proteins | sample MGYA00242353_ERZ723900 | MGnify/ENA metagenome assembly ERZ723900
AAATGCAGGAAAATCAAGGATTTTCAGAGAGACGGATAGATAAACCGGAATTTGTAGTTCGTTCTGATAATACAGACTTAGCTAAGTCTATCTGTTTATTTCGCTCGTTACTAGCTTCAATTTTACTGTTATTATTCAAAAGATTAATAACCTTTAATGCATAATCAGATGATACAATAGCATGACCTCTCATATGTCCGATTGCAATAGCTTGAGCATAAACTCTTGATGAAAATTTACTTGTTTCATTAATCGAATTTTGGGCAAGGGTATTAGCTAAAAATCCTGCATTTCTTAATTCAAATGCACTTATTTTACTATCAATTCTCTTTTGTAAAATATCACTAGTCTTAGAAATTATATCATTTTTTGACTCCTCATCTCCAATATTTATATAAAAAATGAATCTTTTAGCATTTTTTTTGCCCAAATTGCTAATTCTTTTTGGGATAATCTTTCCAAAATCTGCTCTAATTCATTTCTTTTATCTACATCATCAATAATATTTATTTTATATGAAGATGGAGTAGTTATTCTATTTTCAATATATAATTGCCTTTCATGTTCATTCCATGCGTATTCTTCTGGTTTCATCATATATATTCCTCGTTAAATTCCGATTTATCGCCTTTTTTTTATTAGTATAGCATATAAAAATGGACAAAACAAAACTATTATTTAAAAGCTGATGATGCCTAATCTAATACAAACAAAAGCCCTCCCGACTGTCACCAAACCAGTCGAAAGGGCCCGCACATCCTTCCTTATTTCCCACCATTCTCCGCCGTCAGCAGCAGCTCCACAATCCCTCTCTGCGCCTCCTCCGTATAATAAAACACCTCATACTCATTCCCCTTCGAACTGATCCGCGTCTCCGCTTCAATCCCGAAATCCGTCCCATACTCCGTTATCTTCCGCAGCGGGATCCGGTTGACGAATTTCAATTCAAACAGCCCCTCATCCAGCAGCATCTGCTCCACCGCCTTTATCGTCAGACGCTTCATCGTGCCCTCATCCCGCAAATCATTCATCTGTCCCACCAGATCACTTAAGGACATCCTCGCAGAGTAATGCAGCTGGGAAGCAATCTCCTCCGTCATCACAAATTCCGTCTTATTCTTCTTCCCCGCCGAAGTTCTAACAGCAGCCTCTTCTCCAGCTTCAGCAACATCCCCTTCATAATCCTGCACCACATCATAATCCAGACTGGAAAACTCCACTGCCCCCAAACTGTCCGGGTCATCCGTCTTCCCATGCTCTTTATTAAATTCGATCACCTTCTCCAGGAACACTTCCCCATATTTCTCATACTTAAATTCGCCCACTCCGGAAACCGAAAGCATCTCATTCCTATTCACAGGCCGGATCACACACATATGTACCAACGATTTATCCGAGAATACAATATAAGGAGGCACCCCTTCCTTTTTCGCCAGTTCCGCTCGCAAACCGCGCAGGATTTCAAACAGCTTCTCATCCTCTTCATCCAGTTCAAAGGCCGCCGCTCCCCTGCTCTTCTTCCCTTTCTTTTCTCCCGCCGTCTTAGCCGGATGCTCCTGCTCCTTCGCCATCTTCATGGTCACCGTCTCATCCTCTTCCAGAATGAGCTTCGATTTCCCGGTGAGCTTCACCACCGCATACTCATCGTTCGTCACCGCCAGGTATTCATTCAGCATCAGGTAATTCATCACCTGCCGCAGCTTATATGTCGGCACCTTTGCCAGTTCCGCATAATGAGGATTCTCATCCATCCGGTACTGTCTGATTTTCGCCGTATTCGCCCCGTGTACGGTATCTATTATCACATTCGTCCCATACCTCTGCCTGCACGCCAGCACACATCCGATCAGGGCCCGTGCAATCTCCGTCACATCCACTTCCTCAAACTGGCTCAGGCAGTTGGCACAATTACCGCAGTAATTCGATCCATACTCCCCAAAATACCGAAGGATATAATCCCGCAGGCATTCATTGGTAAAGCAGTAGAAGGTCATCTTCCGCAGCCTGTCCCGATCCCTCTCCGTCACCAGATCCCTGGTAAGCGGATCCATCTCCTGATTGTCCTGATTATTGTCAATAAAGAACTGATTCGTAACCACATCCTGTCCGCCGTACAACAGAATACATTCTGCAGGTTCCCCATCTCTTCCGGCTCTTCCAGCTTCCTGATAGTAGCTTTCCATATTTTTAGGCATACTATAATGTATCACATACCGCACATTGGATTTATCTATCCCCATTCCGAAAGCATTGGTCGCCACCATCACAGGATACCTGTCATAAATAAAATCATCCTGATTCTGTCTTCTTTCCGTATCACTTAACCCCGCATGGTAACGGGTAGCAGGAAAGCCGTCACTCCGCAGCCTGTCGCATACCTCTTCCACCACTTTTCTGGTCAGACAGTAAATGATTCCGCTTTCTTCTCTGTGCATTTCCAGATAATTTTTCATAGTGGCGTACTTATCCTTAGGGGTCTGCACTCCAAAATAAAGATTCGGCCTGTCAAAACCTGTTGTCAGCACCTCCGGAGACTGCAGCATCAGAATATCAATAATATCATCCCTTACTTCCTTAGTAGCCGTAGCAGTAAACGCTCCCACAACAGGCCTTTTGGGAAGACGGGCAATGAATTCCACGATTTTCAGATAGCTGGGACGGAAATCCTGCCCCCACTGGGATACACAATGCGCCTCATCTACCGCCACCATGGAAATATCCGCATTCTGGGCAAAATCCAGGAACTCCTCCGTAACCAGCCGTTCCGGGGCCACATATATAATCGGATATCGCCCGGCTCTCGCATATTCCAGCGCCTTCCGGTACTGTCCCTGTGTGAGTGAACTGTTCAGATATGCGGCATGCACTCCCACGCTGTTCAAGGCTCCCACCTGATCCTTCATCAGGGATATCAGCGGTGAAATAACCAGCGTAATCCCTTTCATCATCAGGGCAGGCACCTGATAGCAGATGGATTTCCCCGCTCCGGTAGGCATGATTCCCAGAACATCCTGTCCCCGCAAAATACTGTCGATCAGCATCTCCTGTCCGTCTCTGAAGCTATCATAACCAAAATACTGCTTTAATATCTGATTTTTATCCATTCGTTCCTCCAAATGAAAAGCCCGCCGCATCCGGCCGCCCCTTCCTTTTTCCGCCTATTCTTTTCTCCGTCATCTTCGGAATTCCAGGGAGATTTTTCTTCAGGACTCACATAATCCACACATGACAAGGCCCATGGCCTCAATAGAAATTTGATATCTTCATCCTATCACAACTATACACGGTTACGCAATAAAAAAGCACCTTTTTATCCGCCCTTTTCCGGTTCTTCCTCCACCATCATCCGTCTACCCGTCTTTTCACATCGCCTGCCCCAAAGCAGATTTCTCGTCCATTCCCCAGCCTTTGCAGACATCCACCCATTCCCCGGTTCCGGAATATGTTTCCAGTTCCTCCATGGTCAGTTCAATAGCACTGTTGCTGCTGCCGCAGGCAGGAAACACGGTATGAAACCGTTTCAGGGATTCGTCCAGATAAATCTTCACGCCTTCGTTTACCGCAAAAGGACAGACGCCCCCTACCGCATGTCCGATTTTTTCTTCCACTTCCGCGGCCGGAATCATTTTCGCCTTTGTCCCGAACCTGGCCTTATATTTGGCATTATCTATTTTTGCGTCTCCGGCTGCTACAACGAGGATGCACCCGTCTCCTGTCTCAAAGGACAGCGTCTTTGCAATCCTGCTGCCTTCGCAGTTAAGCGCCTGCGCCGCCAGTTCCACCGTGGCGCTGGATACCTGGAATTCTCTGATTCTTCCGTCCGCATTCCACTGTTTTAAATATTCTCTTACTTTATCAATCGCCATAATCTGCCTTCCTTTCCGCATTTCAAAGTTTATTTTATTACAATGCCCATCAGCTTTGCAAGATCTGCGGCCTGATAAATATCCGCCACAGCCCCTCTGAGTTCATTTTTCTCTTCCGACACAATAATACCTTCCACATCGTTGCCCCTCAGATCCATCCCCTTGAGCGACGTATGGAAAAAACTGGCCCTCTTCAAATTCAAATCCTTCCACTCCACCTTTTTAAAACGGCAGTCCGCAAGATAGCTTTCCTGCATATCACATCCGGCCAGGCTGGCGGATTCCCATCTGGATCCGCTGAAATTGGCAAAAGACAGGCTGCATTCCTCCCACCTTGTTTCTTTCAGAAGGCTTTCATGGAAATCGGCGCCCACGCCTTTTACAAACAGGAATTCACATCGGTTAAAATAACAGTCATCCAGAACGCTGTTGGAAAAATCACAGTTTCTGAACTGCACGTCAATAAAGCTTGCCTTTTCAAAATTACAATGAAAAAAGGTACAGTTTTCAAAAACCACGCCCTCCAGGTTAAGCTTATAAAAATCCTCATTTTCGGCCGTCAGTCCCCTGATGCGGCATTGCTCTACCAGCATGTCTTCCCGTCTCGCATCCTGCAGAAAGGCAAGGCCATCTTCAATTTCCCGCAGCGAAGCCGATAATACCGGCGGCGCTGTTTTCAAACTCTTTTTTTCCATATCCGGTTCCTCATATGTTTCTCTTATTCAGGCTATATATTTCTAATTGTTAAGTCTATCACAGTCTGCCTGAAAGGGAAAGACCACACCCACAAAAAGCGCCCAAAAAAGCGCCCCGATAAAATAATTCTTTTATCGGGGCGCCCTGCTTTGGAGGACTATATCAGAAAATATGGAAACTGATTTATTTCCCAGCCGGCCGGCGTATTCCGTCAGCCATCAATGGAAATATAGTTGTGGTCTTCCACAGCCTTTTTCTCTTCCATTTTAGGAACCGAAAGCTTCAGGATACCATGTTTGAAGTTCGCCTTGATATCCGAGCGTTCTACATTTTCTCCCACATAGAAGGTACGGCTGCATGCACCTGCATAACGTTCTCTGCGGATATATTTGCCTTTCTTTTCTTCTTCCTTATCCAGGCCTTTCTCTGCACTGATGGTGAGATAGCCGTCCTCCAGCTCCACCTGGATTTCGTCTTTCTTGAAACCGGGCAGATCCACATCCAGTTCGTAGGCAGAGTCTGTTTCACGGACATCCGTTTTCATCAGGCGTGCCGCATTTTTTCCGTACAGCGGATTCTTCCTTCCAAAAAACTCCTTATTCATTCTTTTTTCCCATTTATCATCAAACGGGAAATCCATAAAATCATCAAATAAATTTTCTCCAAAAATGCTGGGCATCATCATATGTCATTCCTCCATTCTTTGTATCAATCCTGTCAGATACGATATGGTTTTATCCTTCGATGGCTATATACTTATTCTCTTCTACCTTGGGCTGTGCTTCTTCCTTCGGTACGGTCAGCTTCAGGATGCCATTTTCAAATTTTGCTTTGATATCCTCCTGTTTTACCGAGTCTCCCACCTGGAAGCTTCTGCTGCAGGATCCCATGTACCGCTCTCTTCTGATGTATTTGCCATTTTCGTCCTTTTCGTCATTGTCTTTCTTCGTGGAAGCGCTGATGGTAAGATAGCCATCCTTCAATTCCACCTTAATATCTTCTTTGCTGAAACCGGGCATATCGACATCCAGCTCATAGTGTCCATCATTGTCCCTGATATCGGTCTTCATCAGGCTGCTTTCATTGTAGCTTCCGAACGGGAATCTCATCCAGTCATCAAATAAATCTTCTCCAAAAATACTAGGCATCAACATAATCAATCGCTCCTTTTCGTAAATAATATAGTTTTGTTTACAAGTTTGGAACGCGGGTACTGACTTTGGTATAAAAAGTAACCGACCTCTTTCGGTGTATCATGCTTTTTGTATCTTTGTCTTTATGTCTTTCCCTTTGTTCTATATGTAATATAACACGCATTATTAGCAGAGTCAAGAGGTGAGTGCTAAATTAATTATAAAAAAACTATAAAGTTCGCGTAAATGAAGCTATTTTCCCAAAGAAACAGCAATCATATCTCCTTGCTGATTCGTCTTTCCTTAATTTTCTGCAGGCCCAATACTATTGCCAGTCCCGCCAGACAGGCTATTATATTGAAGTTGGAAAAGCTCAGGGCTTCTTTAGGTACCGATAAGGTCGTCGGCCCCATGACAATGGCGTACAGCGAACCGATCATCATACCCAGAATAACAAATATCGTTTGGGGCCGGAATTTATCCAGGCATATTTTGATTATTCTCACTACCGATACCGCGCCAAATATTACGCCGCAGCCGAAAAACAGCATGGAAGGGATATAGGAAAAATGGAAATGCAGAATCTCTTTTACCGCCGTAACAACAGGCATATAGGCGCCGAACACCAGCAGCAGCGTCGATCCTGATATTCCCGGCAAAAACATTGCCGATATGGACACCATTCCGATGAGAAACAGCTTTATCCCTTCCGTCAAAGAAAATACAGATAAATCCATGCCTGCCGATTCTGATCGGCTGTTATAATAGGTAATCAGAGCAACAACAGCAATTCCTGCCAACAGGCAGATCACATTCTTTATCCCTATTTTAATATTCTTTTTTTCTTCCGATATAATAAGAGGGATAGCGCCGAGAATAAAGCCTATGAATAAAGAACTGACAAGGTAAATCTTGCTTTCAAATAATGCGGAAAGCACAAGCACAGCAGCAATCATTCCCGCCGCCCATCCCACGCCAAGCTTTAATAAATATTTGAGGCCTTCTGCCTTTTCTTCTTTTTTTCCGAATACCACATTATTGATGGATGCTATAAAGTGGTCATAAAATCCCATTATAAAAGCTATCGTACCGCCGGATACACCCGGCACGCTGTCAGCAAGCGCCATGCAGACGCCGTTAATTCCTTCCTGTATCATTGTTTTTTCCTTTCTGCCATTGATTCCTAATAGGATTCCCAAATTTTACGAATTTTATCTCCCTGTAATCGACTCGCATGTATTCTTTTTATGGCAGAAATTGAATCACTAAAAAAGATCCGATGCAAATGCACCCGATCTCTTTAAAATAACTATATACAAAATAGAAGCCGCTGCCTGACAGGCGCGATCATAGCAGCATAAACAATGTGCCTGCCACTATCAGAACTAATCCCGACGCTGATTTCCTGTTCAGCTTTTCATGGAATACCAGATATGCAAACCCTATCGTAATCAGAATACTGAGTTTATCTATCGGAACCACCACGCTCGCAGGCCCTGTCTGCAGCGCCCTGTAATAGCACAGCCAGGAACCCCCTGTCGCAAATCCGGAGAGTATCAGAAAGATCCAGCTCTTTTTATCTATGCCTCGTATCGTATTCTGTTTTTTAGTAACAAACACAACAATCCATGCCATGATCAATACAACGATTGTACGGATGGCCGTTCCCAAATTGGAATTAATCCCTTCAATGCCAACCTTGCCGAGTATGGAAGTCAGACTCGCAAAAACAGCCGATCCAAAAGCGTAAATAAGCCATTTGCCATTCTGCTCCCCTGTCCCTTCCGTTTTCTTCTTTTCAATCATCAGAAATGTTCCCACGGCGATCAGAACGATGGCTGCGGCCTTAATCCATGTAATCCCTTCCTTCAGAAAAATAATCGCTAATATCATGGTGAGAATTGTACTTGACTTATCTATCGGCGTAACCTTATTCACATCGCCCAGCTGCAGTGCCTTAAAATAGCATAGCCAGGAAGCCCCTGTCGCAATTCCGGAAAGTATCAGAAATACAAGGGTCCGTGTGCTGACCTCGGAAAGCCCTCCCTGGGATCCCGTAATAAATACCATAAGCCATGAAAAGGCAAGAACGACAATGGTTCTTATTGCTGTCGCAACGTTGGAATCTATGTTCTTAATCCCGCACTTTGCCAAAATAGCTGTTAAACCTGCAAAAACAGCCGAGCCGAACGCAAATGCTATCCACATAACCAAACCTCTTTTCTCTTATTGCCCTTCCGCTTACTTTGCCGTCCTTTTGCTTTATACAGTATTTTACCGGTTTCCGCGTTCCATATATTCTGTCATATACGCCCTGATTTTACGGAACTGCTCCCTTGTGACCGGGTTCTGCGACTCAAAATCCATCAGCTTCAGCAGATATCCCTGCCTTTTCACAATCTGCCTGCTTTCCGGAAACTGCAGTTCAAAGACCAGAGAAATATGTCCCACCAGATGATCCGCGGCCGTCCTCTTCAGGCTGCGCAGAATGGCATGCTCCTCGTAAAAAGCCTCCATTACGGCTTCCGAAACCGGACAGCTCCTGAGTTCCTGTGAAGATACATTATAAATTTCCTCCGGAGGGAAATCCACATTCACCTTCAGAATGTCTATTTTATCCGCATCCCGCAGGATATGACAGAACCTTTCCGTCCTCTCATCCGGCATATCGGGAATGCGGTACGCGCTGTGATACCGTACCGCATTCCAAAGCAGCGTATCTTCCGATGCATCCTCTGTATAATCCCTGATTTTTCCCTGTTCAAAAAGGATCTGCGCTCCGTATTCCGCGTGATCAATGGAATCGGCGTCTATAAAGGTTCCGTAATTTTTCAGCTGTTCAAAACGGCCCGCATCATGAAGAAGCCCGGTAAACCAGGCCAGATCCTGTTCCTCTTTTTCCAGCCCCAGCGACCTGGCTATCTGTTCACACAGTCCGGCCACCCGGAAGGTATGCTCAATTTTCAAACGGACTTTTTCTTCCTCCGCATTATAATGACTCACATAATCACGAAAAGCTGCTTCCGCTTTCCCTCTGTCTATATTCATGTTTCCTTCCTTTTCTGGCTCAGACACTTTTTCCCGTCTTTATCAAAAGCTTTATGCAGCGCTTTTTCCGTGGGTGCAACAACACCGATTAAAGGGATCATCTGGATAAAACAAAGCACCCCTCCCACGGTTCCCACCGTATCCTCGCCTTTTCCATATAAAAACAGGAAAACCACCAGGGTGATGGCACCCGTGACAATACCGGAAATTTTCCAGATCCTTCCCATATAATGATGGGCGAACTGCCAGGTATCCTCATTTTTCATAGACATGGAGGTCCTGTAACCGACCGCCGAATTGATCTCCCGCGGAGGCCTGCTCTGAAATCTCTTTCCAAAGCCAAACATACATATCGGTATCAGTAAATCCATCAGAAACATATAAATCCAGAATCCCATTCCTTACACCGCCTTCCTGTCTGTCATTGTATTCATTCGCACGCTGATCTGCATTGCTTTGCTTAATACTGCCATATGCCGCTGATGCCGGAAATACTTTGAACTTCATCTGGTTACATCACCTCGACAACCTCGAAGCGTTCAAACGTAATGGGCGTCTGATCGTTAAAAGTATAGCCTCGCCTGTCGGCGTCCCGTGTCCAATAGCGTATATTGCCCGCCTTCCATTGTTCAAAGGTTTCGTCCTCACCCTCAAGTTTTACCATATCCCAAGTCAGGTCGCAGAACTTCACCGTTTCAAGGTGCACCGTCTTTATCACACAGGCCGGATTGCCGCGCCCGTCAAGTACCAGTGATAAATCGCCCACATTTGGTTTCTGATCGCTCTCCAATACCACCGAGACTGTTGCCGTTTTCTTTCCGGACAGTACCAGCGCCAAAAGTTCGTCTGCCATTTCCGGGCTGTCGCCAAAGGCAAAGCGTTCAAAATAGTCATTATTTGTGTTTTCCATCGAATTCATTTTTTATTTAATCCTCTCATAAATGATACTTCGTCGTTCCCCGCTATCCGCCAAAGGCAGACTGCTCATTTCCTGTTACAGCGTTAAGCTTCCGTCTATGGAGAAGCCGTAACCGGCCGGGAAAAACTATTTTTATCATACGCGATCCTAAATTCCTTGTCAATGAAACCAAAACAGGCTTTTCCTTTTTCCGCCGGAAAAGCCTGTACCCGAAATTCTGTAAAACCAGTTATCCCTTCATAGCTTAACACTCTGCTATTTCCTGTCACACGGCAAACTGGCTGTTATAAAGCTGTGCATAAAAACCTTCCGCCTTCAGCAGCTCCTCATGCCGCCCCTGCTCAATCACCTTACCGTCCTTCATTACCAGAATCACATCCGCCTCCCGGATAGTGGAAAGACGGTGGGCGACGATGAAGCTGGTCCTGCCCTCCATCAGGCGGGCAAAGGCCTCCTGGATTTTCATTTCCGTTCTCGTATCGATAGAGGATGTAGCCTCGTCCAGGATCAGCATGGGAGGCAGGCAAAGCATAACCCTTGTGATACAAAGCAGCTGCTTCTGCCCCTGGGACAGGCTTCCCCCATCCTCCGAGATCACCGTATCATATCCATCAGACAGACGCTTAATAAAGCTGTGGGCGTGGGACGCCTTCGCGGCAGCCACAATTTCTTCCTCCGTGGCATCCGGTTTTCCCATCACAATATTTTCCCGGATGGTCCCCGCCTTCAGCCAGGTATCCTGAAGCACCATTCCGAATCCGGTGCGCAGGCTCTTTCTTGTCATATCCCTGATATCCGTACCGTCTATCCGTATTTCACCGCTGTCCACATCATAAAAACGCATCAGCAGATTGATCATGGTCGTCTTCCCGCAGCCGGTAGGCCCCACAATCGCCACTCTCTGCCCAGGCTTTACCGCCAGGTTAAAATCCTCAATCAGCCTCTGTTCCGGCGCATAAGAAAAATACACATGGGACAGATTTATCTTCTCCTGAAACGCATTGGCCAGATCCACTGCGTTCTCTTTTTCCGGCACCTGCGGCTCTTCCTCAATCAAATCAAAAATCCGTCCCGCACAGGCCAGGGCATTCTGCAGCTCGGTCACCACCCCTGAAATCTCATTAAAGGGCTTCGTATACTGATTGGCATAGCTTAACAGACAGGACAAATCACCTACGCTGATCCGTCCCGCAACCGCAGTCAGAGCGCCCACCAGGCCAACGCCTGTATATACCACATTGTTAACGAACCGAGTCGCCGGATTTGTAATCGAAGAATAAAAAATAGCTTTCAGGGAGCATTTTTCCAGCCGGTCATTGATTTCATCAAACTGCTCCATTGCCTTCTCTTCATGGCTGAAAGCCTGCACCACCCTTTGATTTCCTATCATCTCATCAATCAGGGATGTCTGCTCTCCCCTCGTTTCCGACTGCAGCCGGAACATGGTAAACGTCCGCTTCGCAATAAAAGCCGCCACAAAAAAGGACAGAGGCGTAATCAATACCACCACAAAAGTAATCCCCACATTAGTAGCCAGCATGAAGAGAATGGTTCCCACAATGGTCATCACCCCTGTAAACAGCTGGGTAAAACCCATGAGCAGACCGTCCGCAAACTGATCCACATCCGCGATTACCCGGCTGACAATCTCACCATAAGAATGACTGTCAATATATTTCAAAGGAAGGATTTCGATTTTCCGGAACGCTTCATTCCTGATATCCCTCACAATATGATAAGTCATTTTATTATTGCAGATATTCATAATCCACTGAGCCAGCCCGGTAAAAACAATAGCGACGGCGATCTGCTTTAAAATAGCAAGTATGGCAGGAAAATCCACCTTCCCCGGCGCAATAATATGATCAATAGCCCGCCCTGTAAGCTTTGGCACATACAAAGTCAGCGCCACGCTCACCGCGGCAAAAACCAGGGATAGTCCCAGATAGAACCAATAAGGCTTCAAATAGCGCAGGACCTTGACAAACGTATCTTTTTGTGCAGTTATTTTCTGTTTCCCCTTTGCCATCTTAAGCCTCCTTTGCCTTCTCAAACTGAGAATAATAAATTTCCTGATAAGCCGGACAGCTTTCAAGAAGCTCCTCATGAGTACCGATTCCCGCCATTTCCCCATCATCCATTACAATGATCTGATCCGCATAACGGATGGAGGAAGCCCTCTGGGAAACAAGAAACACCGTAGGACTGTCCTTCATTTCCCTGACAGCCTTACGAAGCCTGGCATCCGTGGCAAAATCCAGTGCGGAGGCGCTGTCATCCAGAATCAGGATTTCCGGCGACCTCACCAAAGCCCTGGCGATGGTAAGACGCTGCTTCTGCCCCCCGGAAAGATTTTTTCCTCCCTGGGCAACCGGCGCATCCAGCCCCCCTTCCCTGGTATCTATAAATTCCCTGGCCTGGGAAATATCCAACGCACGGTAAATCTCCTCATCCGTAGCGTCCTCCTTCCCCCAAAGCAGGTTTTCCCGTATTGTCCCTTTAAATAAAACCGCCTTCTGCAGGACAACGCCCACCTTCCTGCGCAGCTCCTCCAGACTATACTCCCTTACATCCTTTCCGCACACCAGCACCCGTCCCCTGGTAGCATCATAAAAACGGGGAATCAGATTTACCAGAGAAGATTTTCCCGAACCAGTCCCCCCGATAACCCCGATTGTCTGCCCCTTATATGCCGTAAAATTAATATCCGTCAAAGACTCCGCCCCAGCATTCTTATAGGTCAACCCCACATTTTCAAACCGCACCGCCGGAACCCCATCCTGCTGTGCCGCCCTTTCACGAGACAGCTCATCCCCCTGGAACTCCCCGCTTCCATGAAATGCTTCACTTCCATCCTTCCCATCAGAATCCCCCGGATCCCTCATACTCGTCTGAATCTCAAAAATACCCTGAATCCGGTTCCCGCAGGCTATCGCCTTAGTTATCGTGATAATCAGATTAGCCAGCTTAATCAGCTCCACCAATATCTGAGACATATAATTCACAAGAGCCACCACAGCCCCCTGCGTAATTATCCCGCCTTCCACCCGCCATGCTCCGGTCCAAATCAGCACAATAACCGCGCCATTAATAATAATATAAGTAATAGGATTCATCAGAGCAGAAATCTTCCCCACATACTTCTGCATCGAAGTCAGCCCATCATTACTCTCCTCAAACCGGGCGATCTCACTCTCCTCCTTATTAAAGGCCCTCAGCACACGCACTCCCGTCAGATTCTCCCTCGTAATTCCCAGAACCCTGTCAAGCCCTCCCTGCACCTTCTTATAAAGAGGCATCGTAACCATCATAATACCGAAAACCACCACAGAAAGCACCGGAATTGTCACCACAAAAATCAGAGCCGCCTTCACATCAATCGTAAAAGCCATAACCATAGCCCCGAACACAATAAAAGGCGAACGCAGAAACAGACGCAGCACCATATTCACCCCATTCTGCACCTGATTCGAATCACTCGTCATCCTCGTAATCAACGTAGAAGTCCCGATAGTATCCATCTCCGTAAAAGACAGCCCCTGAATATGAGCAAACAAAGCATGCTTCATCTTCGCTGCAAACCCAACCGCCGCCTTCGCAGCAAAATACTGAGCCGTAATCGAACACACCAGCCCGACCACCCCCAGCATTATCATAACCAGGCACATCTTCCCGATATACCCCCTGTCCCCATTACCGATACCCGTATCAATAATAGCCGCCATAACCAAAGGCACCAACAACTCAAAAGAAGCCTCCAACAACTTAAAAAGCGGCGCCAGAACCGTCTCCTTCTTATAATCCTTCAAATAAACAAGTAATTTCTTCACACCCTCACTCCTTCAATTCCCAGCCATCCATGCAGACCCTGTCCCTAAACACACAAGCCATCCCAACTAACCAGCCCGTCCGCCCGCATCAACTGCCACTCAACAATATCCTTGCCAAAATTCCTCATCTATCGTATCATAAAATCAAATATATGAAAATTATTATATTTATATATAACCCATATCTTTTTCATATACTTACTTTTATAGACTTTCTATCTCAACCTACACTGAACTTATTTTCCAGCTTCGTGAATTCCTGCCATCTGCCGTCCGCGTTATCGTCGCCTCCGCACACCGGAGCCCCGTGCCAGGC